>Ga0209919_1000100_pt1 | contig 44283 bp, 41 predicted proteins | sample SalPon2A_C_D2_MG_FD_185721 | JGI IMG/M metagenome (GOLD analysis project Ga0209919, IMG submission 185721) | Soil microbial communities from South San Francisco under conditions of wetland restoration - Salt Pond MetaG R2A_C_D2_MG (SPAdes)... | ecosystem: Environmental > Terrestrial > Soil >... | reverse complement strand
TTATTATATAATATTTAAGATATGCTGATATTTGACTGTATTCAAAGAATATAAAGTGCTTTTATAAGATGATGTGTCTTAAAATTCATTCACAATTCCAAAATGAATTTTTCCGTCTGTAAAGCTATCCCCTTTTGCCAGGCCAAAACTAACGCCTATTACTCCTATTCCCGTTTCAAGATTTATTCCCAAACCATATCCAATTTTGTAACCTTCTGATTTTGGAATGTTCCTGCTTTGATCCGCCTTCCTGAGATAATATCCCGTATCAAGAAAAAGAAAAGCAAAAGAACGTTTGGTTAACAAGAACCTGTATTCAAGATTTGACCAGAGAACACGGGAGCCGAGGAACTGGTCTTCTCTGTATCCTCTTAACGAATTTGTACCGCCAAGCCTGAACAAATCACTTTGCTCAAAAAATGAACCCTGAAGTTCACGGCCATTTAGTCCAAGAGCAATTACCTGTCTTGTAAATGGTTGATAAAACAGTTTTAGTTCAAGAGAAAATTTCTGAAGATTTATATCGGTTGCAAGACCCGGGGTAATAAATTTTTTAGGACCATCAATTGTTTTCCGACTAAAAGTATAAGAGTTGATAAATAATAATCCTTGTGTCGGAGAATAAGGATCGTCTCTTGTATCAATCTTTAAATTCAGTCCCGTACTAATTGAATTTGAACTGTAAACTGTTAGTGAAAGTGTATCTGCGTCACTTGGTATAACTGATTCTGTTGCAAAAGTAAACGAAGCGGAAATAGTTTCAGTGGCCAGATATTCCAATGCAAAGTTTAGATTCCGCTGAACATAGGTTGAATCCTGTTTCCTTTGAAATAATCCAAGATTGATATTTACAGGAAACCCGAGTACCCATGGTTCCATATATTTTAATTCGAGTTCCTGCGAAGAACGATCCAGCTTTTGCCAGCGAATTGCGGCGGCTCTACCTGTACCGAATAAATTTCTCAGACTTATATTTGCCAGTCCTGTAAAATATCCGCTTTCATCCGGTGTAGCCCCGGGGACATAACCAATTATACCATCAAAAACATTAGTTTGTTTTTCTTTTACAGTAATTGCAAGAACTCCTTTACCATCAGAGTTAAAGTAATATTCAGGTGCCGCCACAGGATCAAAAAAACCGAGCCTGTTTAGCCTGTAAGGGATGTCATCAAGTGTTTGCTGCGAAAATTTTTCTCCCTCCGTTAAACGCAGTTCTCTTAGAATTACACTTTCTTTGGTTTTTGTATTTCCTTTTATAACAATTTCATCAATTGTACTTTTTGTCCCTTTTATCAGTTGTAATTCCAGATCAGCATTATATTTTTGTTCAACAGTATCTTTATAGAAATTTATGTTTTTAATAATGATTTTTACAAAAGGGTTACCATTATCACTGTAATATTTAAGTGCAGAACTAACAGACTCTTCAATATCGTATTTATTAAAAACATTACCTTTGAGAAAATCAAAATCTGGAATGATAACGGAAGAATCGGAAGATGACAAATTGAAATATTCTATCTTGTTCAGAAATGTTGGATCGTTTTCTTCAATATCGATTTTTAACAGAACCGTGCCGGAATCGGGCAGTTGAACAATTTCAGTATTATCAAATGTGCTATGAAAAAAGCCCCTGTCTGAAAAATTGAATGCAAGCCTGGATTTTATTGAATCGAGAATACCCGGGAATATCTGTTCTCCCTGTGATATTTTTCCCCAGCTTAAAATATCACTATTGCTGAACTCCTTGTTCCCATTGATTTCAATGGATTTTATAGTTTGGGTGTGATTTACCGAACACAGCAGCAGAAGTAAAATAAATAAATATTTAACGCGGAGTAACATCTAAGGTTTTCATTTTTTTACCTGATGATTCAATTTTTACCTGGTCTTTCCATTTGTCAATTTCGTTACTCCTGACATTGGCGGCATCATATCTTAAAGCATTTTCTATTCCCAATGAAGAAGCAATAGCCAATGAATTATGAAAAGTTAAATTCTTATGAATACCGTAAGCAATACCGGCAACAAATGAATCGCCGCTGCCTGTAGGATCCACAACAGGAATTTGCGGTAAACTAACTTTAAAATGATAATCAAAATTACTGCAATAAAATGATGAGCTTCCTTCGGTTAAATAGGCCTGTTTTATATTTTTCGAGTATAAATAATTTAGGTAATCAATTTTAGATTTTTCCGAATTTAAGTCGGATTGAAGTGAATTTTCAGTTTCTGCAACATTATTGTGTAAAATTGTCGGCCCAGCTTCAATACAATCTTTTAAATGATTTCCATACGTATCACAGATTGAGATTTTATCATATTTATTAGCTGTTCTAATTCCAAACGGGAAAATAGAATCGGTCTCTTTGCATGGTGAGCTGCCAGAAAAAATAACAATTTCACAATTTTCAATCATCTTTTCCAGCTTATTTTTAAACTCATCAGCTTCGTTTTTTGATACTAATGAGTTTTCCTGGTAAAATGTTGAAAGTGATTCACTGTATTTTTCAATAATAATAGAAGCTTCTCTTATTTCAGCAGAAGTTCTAACGAAAGTAAACTTTATGTTTTCTTTTGAAAGAATTTCTTTGAAAATCTTTCCGTTAATACCGCCTGAAAATGTATAGGCTAGATTATCAATATTCAGATTATTAAGCTGGCGACTGGCATTAATTCCCTTTCCGCCAGCTTTAAGTTCAGAGATCCCGTTTCTATTTTCTTCACTAAATTTTACTTTGTCATAAGTCAATCTTCTTTCCAGCAGAGGATTGAGAGTTACGGTTAAAATCATAAAAGAAATTTACCAGTTAATAATTAATTATTTCTTCCACGTACATAATCAAAATCTAAAGGATTGGTCAACCTGTAATCTCCAAATCCTGTTGTATCCAGGAAAGTAAATGCAGTATTATAACTGTAATATTGCCAAACTTGATAAGGTTTTTGATCAGCATCAAAGGGATGGTGTTCAATATTATCCGGAGGGCCAAGAACTACATAGACCATTCCCATATCGGTCTTCCAGCCATCAACATAATGAGTAAAATTATCGTTAGCGAAGCCTATTCTCCTGTAATATTCATCAAAAGCCTGGTTCTCTTCATTACCGGGATTTGGATCTCTCTGTTTCCAGAATTTTGAAAATCTCTTAATCTTTTCTTCTCTATTTGGTGCGTCTTCAATGTAATCCAATTGACTGGGAGTTGCGATATATACCAGCTGTTCAACTGCCAGGTCAAGATCTGTTACATTGCCCGGAACGCCTGCCCACCTCGAAACAAACTTGCCCGTTATTTCCCCGCTTTCATCATCACTAAGATTTTTAGCATCAATATTTATAGTGTATGTTCCAAGACTAAGTGTTGTATCCATTGCGGTATAGAATACGGAGGTTTTACCTTTGTTAAGTTCTACCATAGTAGTATCCTTAAAAACTACCTTATCTTTTATATCGGTTATGGAATAAATGATTCTTCCACTTCCTCTTTCTGCACTGTAAATTTCATAATAAAATGGGACTCCTGTTTTACCCGCGAAAATGTTCCTGGAAACATTCGGAACAAATTTTGTGTCATTGCCAACCCTTGTTTGTTTAGCTACTAGCATAACATCGCTAAGATCAAGTTTATCTGAAAATTCTCTTACCTCAATTTCTCTTTCTATTACATAATTATTTTTAGAGTTATTATCGTCTATCGATATCCTTACAAAATAGTCATCTGGCTTAAGAGTAAACGATTTCAGACTTAGATTAAAATTCTTGCGTGAAGCGGTTTCATTAAAATTAGCTGATACAATTTTTTCATCCCATAACTTTTCTGATATCAGGTTTTCCTGATCATCATCCATAATCACAACGCTTACGGAATAACTGGCAGTAAATTCATTACCGGTTTTATAAAACTGTACTTCACTGTAAGGCACCTGCAAAAATACATTTACAAGGGTAGAGTCTTGTTGCCCGGTGCTAAAATCAAGAATTCCAACATAAAATTTTTCTCTTTTTTGCTGGGTTCCTCTTAATCGACTGGTCACCTGAGCATGGACCTCGATTGAAATGGCTAAAATAAAAATAGCCATAAAAATTTTATTAAATTTTTTCATTATTGGACCCTCCCGTTATTTAATAATCTTGCGTAAAGATCATACTCATCATTATTAGTAATTTCTGCCATATAAAAGTTGCCTATACTTATATTATGGCCATTATTTTTGATGAGTATTTCGCCGTCAACTTCAGGTGCGTCTCTATATGACCTTCCAATAAAATATTCACCTTCAACCCGCTCAATAAGCACGTTCAATTTTTTATTAATAAAGCTTTCATTTTTCTTAAAAGAAACCTCTTTTTGAATTTCCATCAATCTTTCTTTTCTTTCCAATTTTATCTTTTCAGAAACAGGATCTCCCAGTATAAAACTTGAAGTATTATCTTCAACTGAAAAAGTAAAAACTCCCACCCTGTCGAATTCAATTTCCCTTACAAAATCACAAAGTTCATTAAATTCTTTTTCGCCTTCGTTCGGATAACCGACAATAAACGTGGTCCTTAAAGTTACATCGGGGATTCTGTCACGCAATTTATAAAGCAGTTCCCTTGTCCTTTTAGCTGTGACTCCTCTTCTCATCGATTTCAAAACATCATCGGAAATATGCTGCAGAGGTATATCCACATATTTACAAATTTTAGGGTTTCCTGCAATTACATCTATAACATCATCGGGGAATTGTGATGGATAAGCATACATTAACCTGATCCATTCGATCCCTTTAATATCGCTTAGTTTATTTAGCAAATCACCAAGTACTTTTTTGCCGTAAATATCCTTACCGTAATCTGTAGTATCCTGTGCAATTAAAATTAATTCCCTGGTATTATTACTGGCCAAAAACTCTGCTTCAAGTACCAAATCATCCATATTTTTAGATTTATGTCTTCCCCGCATTAACGGAATTGCACAGAATGAACAAGGATGATCGCAACCCTCAGAAATTTTTAGATACGCCGTATGTGAAGGGGTTGTAATCAGTCGTTCACCCAGGAGATTGCGCTTTAGTTCTCCTCCTAATTCTTTTAATATCCCTTCGTACTTTTCGGTCCCGAAGTAAGCGTCTACTTCAGGAATTTCATTTTTAAGGTCGTGAAGATATCTTTCGGAAAGACAGCCTGCAACAATTACTTTTTTTATCTTCCCTTTTTTCTTTAACTCAACCGCATTTAAAATTGTATCAATCGATTCCTGCTTTGCAGCATCAATAAATCCACACGTATTTATAATTACTGTTTCAGATTTCCCGGGATCATCTTCCAGGTTAAAATCATTTACTTTTAACTGGTTTAACAATCTTTCGGAATCAACGGTATTCTTTGAACACCCAAGAGTAATTACACTTATTTTATCTTTACTTTTCATTTAAGAAATTATCTTCCAACATATTTAAGAAATAACAGAATTATCGGCGCAGAAAACAGAAGGGAATCGAACCTGTCAAAGATTCCACCATGGCCGGGAATTAAAGATGAAGAATCTTTTACTTCAGCATCTCTCTTTATCAAAGACTCTACCAAATCACCAACCTGCCCCACTGTTCCTATGATAAGCCCAATTATAAGCGCTTCGCCAAGGCTTAGGAAATTTAAGACTAAATAATGAGCAGCGGTCATAGTTAGCAAGGCAAAAACAAAGCCGAAAATTGCTCCTTCCCAGCTTTTTTTAGGGCTCACTCTCGGGAATAGTTTGTGTTTGCCTAAAGAAAGGCCTCCAAAATAAGCTGCAGAATCACAAATCCAGATTGTCACAAGTATTGAAATAATAAGAAATCCACCGTGCTCATAAAGAGTTCCTATATTCGGATAAAATTCCCTGATTGCTACAAGTGAAGCAGAAAATAATCCGATGTAAAATATTCCAAACAGTGTTGCCCCAATATTATAAATAGCTGAGCCATTATTTCGAAACAATTCAATCAACGATGTAAGGAAAACAAAAATTATGAGGAATGAATAGGTATCAAAAAAATGGAAATATTGATTAACAAGTAGTATTAAAATCGCAATCAAACCAAAAGGAAGATTTACCTGTATGCTTTTATTTTGCGCCATTATATAAAATTCATAAAATGACACAAGTCCTATTAAAGTAGCAAACAAAAAGAAATATACATTACCAAAATAGCATGCTCCAACTATCAAAGGAATTGTAGCAACAGCTACCAGAACCCGGGTTTTGGTATTATCCAATATTACTCCTGATTCTCATTTTCAGAATTTTTATTATTTATAACCTGTTCAATAAATTTTAATGCTTCTTTAACATCATTTTTTTTGACCAAAAGTTTAATTACAGTAAAATCTCCGGGAGCCGGAAAATTTCTGTCCAGTTGAGACAAAATGTTGGCCTCCATTCCGGCACTTTCAAGGTTGTCTTTCATCATTTCAACTTCATAATCTTTGTTTGAAGTAAAAACAACTTCCCAATCACTTTCGGACAATTCTTTTGGTTTTTCAAAATGTTTCTTATCAACAAGTGCAGTTCCGCAATCAGGACAAATAGTGACACCTTTTACATATTCATATTTACATTCCGGACATACTGGCATAATTCCTCCTTTTTAATCTTTTCCAATTTTTTTGTAATAATTTAGTATCATATAAATCACAGCGCTAAAAAGTCCTAATAATATTACGAATATAGTAATTGATGAACCCAAATCAACAGGTTTATCAGGACTTATTACTTCCGATCTTCCAACAAAAAAGAAAACCATTATAGCCGCAAAATTGTTGAGAAAATGGAGCACCATTGAAACAAATATAGAATCACTCTTATAAACCGCAAACCCAAAATAAAAGCCCAACCCAATTAACGGTATTAACCCATAAGGATTAAAATGATAAACTCCGAAAAAGATTGATGTAATTAGTATCGCCCAAATCGGTCTTAGCTTAAGCTCAAAACTTTTTTGAATAAATCCTCTGAATAAAACTTCTTCGCAAACTGCCGGGACTGCCGCAACAACAAGAATTACAAGCAGTGCTTCGGGCACATTATGGATGGTAAGAAGGTTAGAGTATGTCGACTCAACTTTATCATTTAAATTATCAAAAAATATTTTGATTGTATGAATCGAACTATTGGACGCTGCAAGTTTTTCAATAAAATAATTTTGAATAGTTAAATAGTTTTCCAGCAAAGGCGTTAGTATGATTATACCGGCAGTGAACAATCCAATTTCCTGCCATTTAACCGGCTTGAAACGAATTACACTTGTAACATCTTCATAAAACCACTTTGAAAATAATAGAGCCGGTAAAAGTATAAAAAGGACCTGCCCGGCCATTGTCATTAATCTGAAACTATTAACTGGAGCTTTTTCAACATCAAGACCGAAAATGAGTAATGTAAGAAGCCCACCTACAATCTGGTAAAGAAAAAAACCCGCAAACAATCCTATAAATCCAGCAGCAACCGGTGAAATTACCGGGTTTAGCTTATTTCTCAGACTATCATCATCAAAGTTTATTTTATTCTGTCTTTCATTATCCGGCTTTTCATCCGGCCGATTATCTTGCGGTTCTTCATTCATAAAAGAAATTGTTATTATTAATTAATTTAATGAAGTAAATTAGTTTTAAATAGAGTGGATAGCAATAACTGGAATATATTTGAGCATATATTACGTTTTTAATCTCCTATTCTTGAGGTTGGAGGTGTGACAAGCCCCTCGTAAGATGATAAATAAACATCAACTGAACCTACAACAACTTTTGTTTTTACTCTCACCGGAATTTTAATCTGGTCATCTGAAAGCCATACATAAATGCTTCCCTCACTTTTAAAAAGTCCGCCTTCTTTTATTACCGGTTCAACAATAATGCAATTGAATTTTCCAGCCGGAGCATCAATTACCTCTCTTCCCAAATATTTTATATCCAGGCCATAGGCTTTATCTTTATAAAAATTGAACAGATGAATTAAATCACCCTTCTTCATTTTTGAATAATCAAAAGTACGTGCCAGGTAAAAAGCAGAAACGATATCATTTACGTATTTGGGAATATCAAATGTCCCCAGAGTAGTTTTTGCTTTACCATGTTTCTGATCAAAGAAAGCGGAAAGGTCCCGGGAAAAACTTCCTTCACGAATATGCTGTTCAAATCTCCAGGGGAAAATTCCCTTTACATCAAGGTAAGTCTCATAACGATCGCGCACCTTATAAAACCAGTCAAAGCTCGGTACTGTGTTTACCGAAAAAGATATATGATATGTATCTCTTCCAAATATTTTTCTTATATTTTCTATTTGCATTACAGAAATACCTGCAGTAACAAATCCATATTTAAGATCAAATGTCAGCTTTTCACCGACTTTAAAAGCATTGTTTTCAATAGTTCGGTATTCATCTTTATCCTGAGCACAGACAGAATTCGGTAAAATGGATAACAGAATTATAGCAGTTAAAACAATATTTATTTTTCTGAACATTAATTCTCCGCTTTATTGTCAGATATGTTCTATCGCTGAAATCACCTTGTCAACATCTATACTGTTCATACAATCCAGTTTCTTGCACTGTTCCCGGTTACAATCAGAACATTCGATTTCGGGCATAAAGACAACACTTTTATTTGAATAAGGTCCCCATCTATCGGGTAAACAGGCTTTAATTTTAGGATAAAAACCAAAAACATTTTTTCCCAAAGCCGCAGCTATATGTAAAGGTCCAGTAGAATTTGAAATAAAAATATCAGCTTTATTTATAAATGCTGTGAGTTCACCAAGATTAAATCTACCGGAAAGATTTCTAATTTTTTCTGAAGTTTTTATACTTTCACATAATTCCTGTTCACCACTGCTTCCGGTAACAAATATGTTAAATTTATTTCTCTCATCAAGCAGACGGACAATTTTTTTAAATTTCGTAACAGGCAAATCCATTGCGCTGCCACCGCTGCCGGGATGAATAATAATTGTTTTCTTTTTCAGATCTAAATTTTCAGCAGATAATATATTCTCAATCTTTTTATTACACTCTTCATTTATTTTTAACTCAAATTCTACGTTATTCCTGTCAATTATTTCTTTAATTCCCAGATTTTCAAGTAGCTGAATATTAAATTCCAATTCGTGTTTTTCCGCATACTTTCTATGCTGGTAAATTTTACTGTTAAAGAAAAATGAATACCATCTGTATCCGGTTCCAATCCTCTGAAGTATTCTACTTAAAAATATTATAAATGATGTAATAAAAGTTGGATAAACTACTATGCAGCTATCAAATCTATTTTCTGAAATCATTTTGAGATTATCAGAAATAACAGGCTTACCATTTTCTTCTTTTAATATCAGCACCTGATCAATAAAAGGATGATTCTCCACAAGACTTTTAGTGTATTCACGTACAAGAAATGTAATTTTACAACCAGGGAAATGCTTTTTAATAATTCCGGCAAGAGGTAATGTAAGCACTACATCTCCAATCCTGTCTGTCCGGACAATTAGTAAATTTTCAGGTTTAATCATTTTCTTGATACGTAAGGATTATCTTTAATATAAAAACGCCATGGCAGGTCAATTGATTTTTTAATTCCTATTCTTTTTGCTACGATTATTTTATCATCACTTATTTTTTTCCGGTTTAGCAAATATATTTCATCGCCGGAAAGGTCCAAACCATAATGTCTTTTATTTATTCCAAATGCCTGGCAAATTTTGCCCGGTCCGCTTGTTAAATTAAATTTTTCCTTTTCATTTAACAAACCTTTCCCAAAACGGTTCTTTCCCATAATTTTTATCCCTTCAATTGGCTCAACTGCACGAATCAAAACAGCGGTTCCATGATTCTTTACGCCGGTTACAACATTGCAGCAAAAGTGTGCCCCATATGTGAAGTAAACATAAAAATAACCTCCTTCTTCAAACATTATTTCATTTCTTTTTGTTTTCCCAATGTATGTGTGAGCGGCCCGATCAAAACTTCCATCATAGGCTTCCACTTCAACGATAATTCCTGCAAGAATATTTTTACCCGAACGCTTAACCAGAATTTTTCCCGGTAATTCCCGCGCTACAGTGAGTACATCTCTTGTATAGAATTTTTTCTTAAGCTTTGGGGAAATAAAATTATTATCCATTACACGGTAAGATAATAAATGTAGTAATCAGAGGTTTTGTTTTGATTTTAATTCCGAAATACTTGCCAGGTATTCATCCTTTTTGGAAGGAGTTTTTTCAATAAGTTTTTCATATACATTGATAGCCTCCTGATACTCACCTTGTGCGGCATAAATTTTTGCAAGGGTCTCAGAAACAATTGTACTTGAATTTCCAATTTCACTAAATGCTGATTCTTTCATCTCTGGACCACCTTCAGAATCTTTTATCCTTGCAGAAGAAATTTCTCGTGCAAGTTCTTCCAGCCTGTCGTCAAGATTATCAGGTTCTTCATCATTAACTATTTCTTCAACATTCTTCGGAATATTTGCCTCAAACAGATCGGGTTGTTCCTGGTCTTCAAAAACATTTTTTTCGGGAATAAACGCACTGCCCCTACTCCCTGAAAACAAAGATCTTTGTTTTTTTATGTTTTCAATTTCATGGAGATAATGTTCATAAGTTTGATCGGAATGAATAAGTTCGCTTCCGATTTTAATTTGCTGAAGTGCTTTGCTATATTCTCCGATTAAAGTGTAGGCCTTACCCAACAACATATATGCTGTAGAATATTCAGGATAAATTTTTATTCCATTTGTTAAAAGCTCTATTGCACGATCAACATTATTAGAATCAATTTCTGTATTTGCCTGCCTTACAAACAAGGGAGAAGCCTTATCGTATTCACATATCAGGCTTACTTTTTCGTTAAATATTTCGGATGCTGTTTTAACCAATATTATACTAAGATTTTGTTGAAAACAAAGCGTGTTTAATTGATGTCAGGGAAACAAAAGCAAATCCAACAAAAAACAAAAGCTGAAAAGGAAGTGCTGCAATTTCCAGGAAGTAAATTGATGAAATAATTCCTACAAGGCAATAGATGGCCATAATTAATTCAACAAAAACCATCATATCAATTTTACTCTTTTTATTTAAGTACTTGTTTCCCTTCCAGGAATCTTTCTCATTTTCAACTTTAAATTTTGGAGTCCTAACAAATTCACTTTTCCTGTTCATTAATCCTTCAAAAACAGCCCTTGTGTTATTTACCGCAAACCCCATACTGCCAGCCATAAATAAAGGAAAAAGGACTATTTTCTTTCTCCAGTCCGCCCTGATATCTTTTTGTGAATAAAGATAAAACATAAATGAACTTACAAATGCAAGAACGAAAACTGACATTATTCCAAAATAAACATCATGAGGCCCGCTGTTCTTAATAAAAATTAAAGGAACATTTAAAATTGCGGCCAGCAAAATGAAAGGAAATGCCAGGTTGTTTGTCAGATGGAAAGTTGACTGCAATTTTACACGCAAAGGAATATCTGCTTTCCAGACAAGAGGTAGAATTTTTTTCGCTGTTTCGATTGCACCTTTTGTCCATCTGAATTGCTGGGACTTTAGCGCATTAATTTCAGAAGGCAATTCTGCCGGCGAAGTAAAGTCCTTTAAGAAAACAAATCTCCAGCCCTTAAGTTGTGCCCTGTAGCTCAAATCGAGATCTTCTGTTAATGTGTCAGCGTGCCAGTTACCAGAATCTACAATACAGTTTTTCCTCCAAACACCACCGGTACCATTAAAATTAATAAAGAAACCCGATTTATTTCTTACAGACTGCTCAATCACAAAGTGTCCATCAAGAGCAAGGGCCTGGGCTTTTGTTAAAATTGAATAATCACCATTAAGGTGTTCCCACCTGGTTTGAACCATTCCTATTTTATCATCGGTAAAAAATGAAAGTGTCTTTTTCAAGAAGTCTTTATGCGGAAGAAAATCAGCATCAAATATTGCAATGAATTCACCTTTTGCAATTTTCATTCCTTCTTTCAATGCACCGGCTTTAAATCCATCCCTTGTTCCTCGCCTGATATGCTGGATATCAAATCCTTCTTTTTGTTTTGCTTCAACAGCTGCAGTAGTAATTTTTGATGTCTCGTCAGTTGAATCATCAAGTACCTGAATTTCCAATTTATCTTTAGGATAATCGATCAGGCAAATTGCATCAATTAATCTTTCAACTACATATAACTCGTTGTAAAGCGGAAGTTGAATTGTAACTAGTGGGTTTTCATCAAAATTTTCTTTTGGGACAGGATTCATATTGCCATATTTTCTGTGGTAGAAAAGCATAATAAAACCGTGGCACCCGAATATAAATAAGACTGAAAGAGAAACGAAATAAGCAACTAAAACTATATTATCCATTTTTTTTAATAGACCTTTGAAAAATTATCTTACCAACCCGAGACAGTGTCCAGCAGTATGTCCTCGGTAATTTTATTAACTGCTGTATTGATAGCATTTGTTCTTTCAGTAACATTTTCTAATGGAGGATAATCACCATAATTAGAAAATGCTTTATCAAATATATTTTTCTTTTTTACAAGATCCTTGTAAGTAACCTGCACAGTAATTGTAATTCTTCTTACTGTGATATTATCAGTATTTGCACCCGCTGAAACAACGGCCGGTGCATCGGAAAATCCTGTTATCACACATTCGAGAACAGCATTAGCATTACTTCTTTCAGTTACGCGTAATGTATTGTCATCAATAAATTTTTGTATAAGAGTATTAGTGAGAGATTCTCTCAAACCAGGTTCGCCGGAACCGCTCCTGTCATCAGAAATTGGAATTGCAATAGTTTTAATATGTGCAGGAACTGATGCCCCGGTAAAAGAGTAAACTCCACAGGCAGTAAAATTAGTTAGCGATGTTATGATAAACAAGACAAATATCGCAGAGTAAAATGCCCTGTTTTTTGATGCCCGGAACATATTGTATTTATTAAACTTAACAAGCTTATTAATTTGAATGAATTTTGTTAATTTTCCTGGAATCATAATTCATACTCTTTGAGTTTTCTGTATAAAGTACGCTCGCTTATATTCAGAAGTTTTGCAGCGTTTCTTTTGCTCCCTTTTGTGTATTCTAAAGCATTCTTAATTGCTTCTTTTTCCACCACATCAAGAGGGACTACTTCGCTGATAGTTTCTGCCATATTAGTGTAAACTTCCTGCTGGTTATGAGTAATCAAATCTTTTAATTCCAGGATATCTTTTTTTAATTCGAACAGAGCCCGGTACAAAAGTTCACGATCGGCTTCTTCCGAGGATTTTTTTAGAAATACCGGAAGATTTCTGTTTGTAAATTCCGTTTCTTCATCCCTGAAAAGCGATTGAAAAGAATCGGCATCAATTGTCCCACTCCTGTTTAAAGCAACAGCTGATTCAACTGCATTTTTTAATTCACGAACATTGCCCGGCCAGTTATAATCTAATAGTAAATCCATTGCAGAATTAGTAACAACAGGAACATTTATTTTATTTTCTTCACAATATCTTTTAATAAAAATATGGACAAACTCTTCAATATCGCCTTTCCTTTTTCTTAGAGGAGGAATTGTAAGACTTACCGCTTTAAGTCTGAAATATAAATCTTCTCTGAATCTTTTTGCATCAACCTCGTGTTGAAGATCTTTATTTGTAGCTGCAATAATTCTTACATCAACTTTTGTTACAGTTTCACTACCTATCCTCATAAATTCTTTTGTCTCAATTGCACGAAGAAGTTTTACCTGGGTAGTTAAAGGCATCTCGGCAATTTCATCAAGAAACAATGTTCCTTCATCTGCAATTTCAAAGTACCCTTTCCGGGAATCTACTGCGCCCGTAAAAGATCCCTTTTTATGACCAAATAATTCACTCTCAAGAATTCCTTCGGGTATAGCACCGCAATTTACGCTGATAAGATTATTATCGGACCGATTACTATAACCGTGAATTGCCCTTGCAAAAACTTCTTTTCCCGTTCCGCTCTCGCCATAAAGTAAAATGGAAATATCCGATTTTGCAACCTGCATCGAAATGTCAATAAGATCGTGAATTTCCTTCGCTTTACCTATGATTCCAAATTCTTTTTTAAATTGTTCAATTGTCATATACAAATAAGACTAAATGGCATACAGTGATTTTTGAGAGTTTAAATATATTACATTTTTAGTGCATATTAAAGAAATATTTTAGTTCTTATTCACGGGTTGAGATTGTCATTCCGTCAGATGCGATTATGATATTATCCCTAATTTCATCAGAAAGAGAGCTTTTCCAGGCTAATAGTTCCTCTTCTTGTTCGTCTGGAATATGTGTCATAATTAATTTAGCGGGTTTTAATTCTTCAAATATCTCCGAAAATGCTACTTTATCAATATGTGTACTCTCAGAAATCAGTATTGAAATATCGTTTCCCTTAAAAAGGTTTAGATCTTCCTTTTTCCCGACATCTCCGGTATAGCAAATAATTTTATTATTTAAGTTAAACAGAAAACTACTGCAGGAAAAACTGAGTATTTTTTCTTTATCATATTTTAAATACTGGTCAAGATGTGAATTCTGTCTTGCAATGAATTTTATATCATCATTTACAATTGTTTCTTCGTCACCATTGAATCCGCAATATTTAATTTCAAAATCCATTCTTTCTTCAAAGAGGTAACTTGAAAAAATGAAATTTTTAACAACGGGGATAAGGCTATCGTGTAAATATATTTTGAGTAGTTTCTCTCTCTTCATTAATTTCATCTGTACCAAAAGAGTGCCGATTCCAGAAAAATGATCGGGGTGCAGGTGAGAAAAAAGAATTCCATCAATTTGTCCGGGAGAAATATTTTGCTTGAGAAGCGCCTTTGAAATTCCATCGCCGGCATCTACAAGCAGATTAAAATCATTTGATAAAATTAGGAAAGAAGAATGGAATCTTTTAAGTGAGGTTTTCCCGGAACCTGTGCCTATAAATCTTATTTTCACAGTGAACTCAGTTTATTGGAACTACTCTTCCGGAAATCTGGAAACGTTGTTTTATTACTTCGAGAAAATTTCTTGCTTCATCTTCATTCAGGAATTTCCCAACATAGACAATTGTGAATGATGTGCCTGCAACATTTTTTTCTTGTGTCTCAGAGAAAAATCCAGCATCACTAAAACTTTTCTTAAGGGATGCTGCATTATCAGAATTGCTGAACGCACCTGCCTGGATTGTAAACTTGTAATCCGTTTTCTTTGTTTTGTTTTTGTTCTCAGTTTTGGGTTTCTCAGGTCGTCTCTCTTTTTCTACTTTATCTTCACCGGAGACCTCATCTTTTGCGGGTATTTTCTTTTCAGCTATCTGAATGTAGGGCGATTGTGGATATTCTCTTTTCAATTGTGCGAGAAATTTTTTTGAGGTCTGATACAGCCCGAGTGCATAATAGTAAGAATAAATTCTGTATAATGAAGCATCGGCGTACCTGCTTTTGGGATATTTGTCAATAATTGTTTTGAATATAGCAACCGCGTTCTGTCCGTTTTCAGTAAGCACGCCATCAAGAAACATAACTGATGGATCGTCAGGATATTCATCCTTAAGATCTTTTAACGCATCTACAGCTTTTCCTTTTTCGCCAGCTTCAATTTGTTTAAGATAAGGAATGATATTTACTTCCTGCGAATATGTAACGGCCGGTGCGAGAAGCAATAAAATGAATGGAACTATTTTAAGGAATTTTACCATTCTAAAATTTATGCGGTTAATGCAATTTGTTTATCGGGATTAAAAGACTCCACAAAATCACCAAATAAGGTCCCCGAGGTAGCCCTGTTAATTTTTACTTTTACGTAATCGCCTTCTTTCATTTTTCCATCGGCAGGAATGATTACAACTTTATTTGTATCTGTTCTACCGGCCAAAAAATCGTCTGATTTTTTGCTAAAACCTTCAATCAGTATGATTTCTTCTTTATCAATTAGTGATTGATTAATTTCATACGATATACTATGTTGAAGTTCGATTATTTCCTGTAGCCTTTTTGATTTAACTTCTTCTTTTACATCATCCTCCATCTTGTATGCCTTAGTTCCCTCGCGCGGAGAATATTTAAACATATATGCGCCGTCATATCTTACCTGTCTCATAATATCCAGTGTCATCACGTGATCTTCATATGTTTCAGTCGGGAACCCGGAAATGATATCTGTTGAAAAACTAACACCTGGAATAATTTTTTTGGCTTTTTCTATAATGTTCAGGTAGTGTTCAATAGTATAAGTCCGGTTCATTGCTTCAAGAATTCTGTTTGATCCTGACTGAACCGGGAGATGGATATAATTGCAAAGATTCGGGTGTTCAGCTATCGTGTACAAAAGTTTATCTGAAAGATCCTGGGGATGTGAGGTCGTGAAGCGAACCCTTATTTTCCTGTCAACTTCAGCACAGGCTGCAAGTAGATCGGCAAAATCATTTTCACCGTCACGGTATGAATTTACATTTTGTCCCAATAAAGTAACTTCACGAAATCCTCTTTCAGATAATTGTTTTATTTCTTCAATGACTGAATTCAGAGTTCTGCTTCTTTCCCTTCCTCTTGTAAAAGGTACAACACAGAAAGTGCAGAATTTATCACAGCCGCGCATAACAGAAATCCACGCCTGCAAACCATCCTCTCGGAAAGGAATTATATCATCATATGTTTCTGTTCTGGATAATTTAACCCCGATCCCTTTTTCTCCACTGAAGGCAGTATCAAGAAATTCAGGTAAACGTCTGTATTCATCCGGACCGACAACCAGATCAACAATTTTCTTTTCTTCTATTAAATCTTTCCTCAGTCTTTCTGCCATGCATCCCAGAACACCGACGATTAATTCAGGCTTTGAGTTTTTCATAGTTTTGAAATTTCCCAGCCTTCCATAAATCCGTTGTTCCGCGTTTTCCCTTATGCTACATGTATTTAGCAAAATCACGTCAGCTTTTGTGGCTTCTTTTGTAACTTCGTACCCGTTATTCTTCAGAATACCAAGCACAAGCTCGGTATCCGCAATGTTCATCTGGCAACCATAAGTCTCTATATATATACTGTTCTTTTCCATCTTCTCTCTTGAAATTGAGGGTTAAATATAAGGCTTAAATGCTTTTGGTTCAATGAAATTATGAATATGTCCGTCCATAACAAGGCCTCAAAAAGCAATATATTACTTAACCAACACCATTTTTTTCACCATAGCGAAATCCTCTCCTTCAATTTTATAAAAGTAAAAACCACTGTTTAACCCTGATCCATCAAATTTTATATCATATTTACCTGGCGTAATTTTATCACTTAGTAATGTTTCAACTTCTCTTCCCAAGACATCATAAACTTTTAGCGAAACGAACTCAGTCCGGGGCAAAGCAAAGCTGATCTTTGTAGTAGGATTAAATGGGTTGGGAAAATTCTGATTTAGAATTACTTCCCCGGGAAATGGGATGTTAATTTCTATCTCTTTTGAATAACTATAGTCCCCATCAAAGTCTAGTTGTTTTAATCTGTATTTATAAATTCCTGACCGAGATATTTCCTCTTCAAAAGTATATTCATTGGGTGCATTACTGTTTCCGTTGCCTTTAACAAATCCAATCTTCCTCCATTGCTGTGAATTTGCATTTCCATTTTCTTCTATTATTCTCTCAACTTCAAATCCAAAATTATTCACTTCAGATTCAGTGCGCCAGTTTAACAGTATTTTTCCATTTGAATAATCTCCGTTAAAATCAGAAAGCTCAACGGGGAGGGGTGGATTATTGCTCATATCAGTTTCTTCATAAAAGTCTGAGAAATTATCATCACTTTCCCAACCGCTACCATTACTACCGTATGTTTGATTTCCGGAATTGTCTTTTCTTCTGTTACACGATGTATTACTTATTGATGGAGCTGCCCCGCTGCCTTCATAAGCGTCTGCATCACCATATCCAACAAAGTCTATCAAATTAGCATTCCCACTCGGATCTGAAGTTCCATCAAGTGAAGTTTGATTGTTTAGTAGTACTAATTTGCCTCCTGTGTTTGAGATTCCTTTACTCCAGATCAAATCTGGTGTAAAAGGAAGTGCTGTTCCTTCTGATCCACCATCTAATTGTATAAAGTAATACGAATTTGCATCAATAGAATTTGTTAAATCAACTTTGAACCAATTAGTACTTGTTGCAGAAGCGTATTGTAATGACCATGTAGATAAATCCACAGATGAACTGGTAGGATTATAAAAGGAAATATAATCATTTGTATATGTAGCTCCTGAATTACCACCTCCGGCATAAATTTCGGCAATAACAATATGATTGGCCTTTTGTGGAAAAACATTTACCGCAAAAAATGCAATAACGCACAATAAAGCTAATTTTTTCATCATGACCCCATTTAATTTGTTAGAGGAAAAAATTGTTCTTATTATTTTATATTATATTTTTAATTGATCGGGATATTGGAATATATAGGCTGCTCCCCTGATCGAAGTGATTAAAAGATAAAAATCTCATTTAAGAATATCAACAAAAAAATTGTAAGGGGATAAAATTATGAAAATTATTATTACCGGGGCTACAGGTTTAATCGGTAAATCTCTCTGCAAAAAATTAACTGATAGGAATGATGATGTAGTCGTTTTTACACGGAATGCGGATAATGCAAAAAAGGTGCTGCCCTTCATTAAAAAATTTGTTGAGTGGGATTATGCTGTGCTTGGAGGATGGGAGAAAAAAATCAATGGAGCAGATTGTGTAATTCATCTGGCAGGAGCAAACCTGTTCGAAAAAAGATGGAACAAGAGTTATAAAAAAACGATACTTGAAAGCCGCAAGTTTAGTACAAAGTGCCTTGTAAATGCAATTATGAATACAGAGAAAAAACCATCTACATTTATTTGTGCTTCAGCAGCAGGATATTACGGTGACAGAGCAAACGAAATTTTAGTGGAAGAAAAAAACGCCGGAAGTGATTTCCTGGCAAAGGTTTGTAAAGCCTGGGAGGAAGAAGCAAAACAAATTGAAAACACTCGTGTAAGAAGAGTAAGCATAAGAACAGGTATTGTTTTAAGTTCAGAGGAAGGTGCATTAAAACAAATGCTTCCTCCTTTTGAGAAGTATCTTGGTGGGCCGCTAGGCAACGGGAGACAATGGTTTCCGTGGATACACATAGACGACCTTGTAAATATTTTTATTTGTGTAATTGATAATAATTACATATTTGGCGCCGTAAACGCCAGCTCACCAAACCCGGTAAGAATGAATGAGTTTGCAAAGACGCTCGGGAAAGTTTTGCACAAACCGTCTCTATTTAAAGTACCGGAATTTGTGCTAAGATTAGTTGTGGGTGAAGGCGCTAAATCAATACTTGCAAGCCTTAGAGTGATCCCTCAGAAACTGATACAAAATAAATTTAATTTTCAATACGAGAACCTCAGGCCTGCACTGGAGGACCTGCTGATATAATATCTAAAGAGGATTTTATGAATAAATTTACTCTGACACTTTTATTCCTGCCACTGATAATAGTTTCTTCTTACGCACAGAAAGAAGAAAAAATGCCTGAGTTCAACCTGAAGCAGTACTTTTTTGTAATGTTGACAAAGGGAGAAAACAGCGGTAAACTCGATTCCGCAACGTCCAGCCATGCAATAATCGGACATTTAAAAAATATTAAAAAAATGCAGAACGATGGCAAACTGGATATTGTAGGACCGTTTGGTGACAACGGAAACTGGCAGGGGATATTTATTTTTAACCTTCCGCAACAAGCAGAAGTTGAAGAGTTATTGAAAAATGATCCGGCAATTCAGGCGGGTATCTTTAAATATGAAATACATCCCTGGTGGTCTGAGAAAGGCCTCAGCCTGAAATAGGAAGATATATTGCAAGTAAGGGTTTTAAGTAACATACACCTTTTTATCAGTACAAAGCTCGTAGATAGAATCAGAACAGAATCCGGAAATATGATTCGAAAATGTATGGGGATATAAAGTATGAATACAATAAATCAGACAAATTATATCACGAATATATTTTGAATCCATATGATTTATTTCGATATTGGAAGCCATATAACTATCCGCCACATTAGTTTAATGTTTTAGCTAAGAATAAACATTTTATATTCGTTAGTATATCTTACACTTACACATTTATCTTAATGCGTAGCTTGTATTCAGCTTACAGATCTGATCCGCTTATTGGGAATTAAAATCAGGATTATTAAATTATGCCAATTTACATGGATCGTCATGATGTATCTGAAAATGTAACTGCAGAAAATGTTGCCCAACTGCATAAGCAGGATTTAAAGATTCAGCATAAATTTTGTTGTAGAGGTTTAACTTATTGGTTTGATGAAAAACGAAAAACTGCATTTTGTCTGGTTGAAGCGCCTGATAAGCAGGCAATTGGCAGAATGCATAGCCTTGCCCACGGTGAGATACCTAATCAGATAATTGAAGTAGATGCTAAAATAGTTGAGTCATTCCTTGGCCGTATTGAAGATCCTGCAAATGCGCTAAAAGCCGAATTAAATATTATTAATGATCCGGCATTTAGAGTTGTAATGGTTCTTGGATTAGAAATTATTTCATTAAAGAAATATTACACAACCAGTTTTATCTCACCATTACAGAAACACACAAAGCCTATCAAAAAAATTGTAGATTTGTTCAAGGGTCGTTTAGTCGTGCAAAAAGAAAATTATGTTTTGGTCTCTTTTGAATCAGTTACTAACGCGGTAGAGTGTGCACGGAATTTGCAAGCCACGTTAGGCCAACTGCTTAAAGCAACTTTTAAGGATAGTTTCAATTTTAAGATAGGATTAAGTGCTGGCGTTCCCGTTGACGGGAAAGGATCTTTATTTGAAGATACGATAAATTCAGCGAAGCGAATGTGTTACAAAGTTGATTCTCAGATCATTTTATCAACCGAAGTTAAAGAGTTGTACAGGCATGAAAATTTAAATACTTTTATAAGTAATAAATCAATATTTACTATTTCTCCCGCTGATGAAAAATTCCTGAACTTATTAATCGATTATACCGAACAGAACTATAGAAATGCAAAATTAAAAGTTGAGAATTTTAACAAGCAACTGGGATACAGTAAATCCCAATTATACCGCAAAATGAATTCGCTAACAGGTAAATCACCGAATATTTTTTTAAAGGAATATAGGCTGAATAAAGCATTGAAACTATTAAACAGCCAGACAGGTAATATTTCTGAAGTAGCATTTGAAACCGGCTTTAGCAGTTTGTCATACTTTTCAAAATGTTTCCGCAGCAGGTACGGTCTCTTTCCATCCGATTATCTACGCAGCAAGAAATTTTAATTATTAACAGTCTTTTGATTCAGGATCTGAACCAAAATTACATTTTTTTGAACTAATTGTAGTAGCGGCTTTCTTTATCATTTAGTACTATTAGTTAATAAAGTTGACTGCCTAATTCAGGAACTTAATAGCCCGGATTAGGTACTCTCTTAGCCTAGGATTTTTCCACGAGATGACATATAATAATTTAATAATCACTTAGAGGTACAGAATGAAACTGTTATTAACTATGACATTTATCATGTCAATTTTCGCAATTGGTGTCCCTGCCCAGGGAACTGCCGGCGGGGAACAAAAAAGCCTGTTTGACCGGCTGGGAGGAAGAAATGGAATCTCAACGATTGTAGACGATGTTGTTTTAGCTCATATGAATAATCCAGCAATCAGGGAGAGATTCATACCATATAAAGATAAACCCGAGCAATTAGAACTTATTAAAAAGCATACTGTCGATTTCTTTATCGCAGGTAGCGGTGGTCCGGCAAATTATGCCGGTAAAGATATGACAACTACACACAAGGGGATGAATATTACACCAGCGGAATATATGAATGTAGTTGATGATATCATGCTTGTTTTGAAAAATCATAAGATCGATGAAGAATCCAGAAAAGATGTACTTTCTATTCTCTGGTCACTGAAAGGCATGATAATTTCAAAATATGATTAGCCTATTTTGTTTCGATTAAATATTTCTATAAAAAATTAAAGGAGCACAATATGAAAGGCGATAATATATTAGATGATTTCAAAGCAAACTTTAGGGGAAAAATAATAAGCAAGGCTGATAAAGAGTATGCAGAGGCAAGAAAAGTCTATAATGGAATGATTGATAAAAAACCCAGCTTAATCGCAATTTGTAATGATGTGGCCGATGTAATAACAGCAGTTAATTTCGGCAGAAAAAATAATTATTTGATCGCTGTTAGAGGAGGTGGTCATAATGCCGGGGGACTTGGAATTTGCGATGATGGCCTTGTTATTGATCTTTCTAAAATAAATTTCGTACACGTCGATAGTAAATTAAAAACAGTACGTGTTGGCGGCGGTTCTATCTGGGGAGATGTCGACCACGCTACTCATCCATTTAAATTGGCTGTGCCATCAGGAATCATTTCAACTACGGGAGTTGGAGGACTTAGCCTGGGTGGAGGTGTCGGCTATTTAAGTCGTAAGTATGGGTTAACAATCGACAGTATTCTTGAAGTTGATATAGTATTGGCTGATGGATCATTTGTTACAGCAAGTGCCAAAGAAAACGAAGACCTGTATTGGGCTATACGCGGCGGCGGAGGTAATTTTGGAATAATAACATCATTTTTATTTCAGGGTCATCCGGTGCATACAAGTTTTGCAGGACCTACACTTTGGAATATTGATAAAACAGAAAAAGTCTTAAAATGGTATAGAAATTTTATACGAAATACCAGTGAAGATCTTTACGGATTTTTTGCTATTCTAACAGTTCCCGGTCCTCCATTTCCTGAAGAGTTACACGGCAAAAAAATGTGCGGTGTAATTTGGAATTATTTAGGCCCTCATAGTGAAACTGATAAAATATTCAAGCCGGTTCGCGACCTCAAACCGGACTTCGACCATGTTGGACCAATTCCACACCCAGCTCTAAACAGTATGTTTGATGTTTTTTATCCCTCGGGCCTGCAGTGGTATTGGAGAGCTGATTTTATTAAGGAAATCCCGGATGAAGCAGTTAACCAAAACGTTAAATATGGAAATGAATTACCTACACCACATTCAACAATGCATCTTTACCCGATTAACGGAAAAGCGCACAATGTTGGTAAAAACGATACTCCTTGGGCCTACAGGGACGCTAATTGGGCACAGGTAATAGTTGGTGTCGACCCCGATCCCGATCCAACAAATAATGAAAAGATTATTAAATGGACAAAAGATTATTATGATGCCATACATCCGTATTCTGCAGGCGGCGCATACATCAATTTTATGATGGATGAGGGTGAAGACAGGGTTAGAGCATCTTATAAAGATAATTATGAAAGACTCGTTACTATTAAAAACAAGTATGATCCGCACAACTTATTTAAAGTAAATCAAAATATTAAACCATCAAAATAAAGTTATCATGTTAAATGACTAAACATAATTATGTATATGATATGTTAGCAATTAAAGATGACAGATTTAATTAGGTGGTAAAATCAAAAAAATAAATGTGGACGAAAACGGTTTACTCAATAAAGACCTTTTTTATTAAAAGTATTTTATAGTGGCAAATTATGCGAATGCGGTCAGACAAATAGCTTCATATAATAATCTTAAAAGAAAAAGAGACGGGGGTTGTCCCGTCTCTAAAAATAAACGTATTATTTCTTATTCATCTTCGCAATCAGGTTCAATGCACTGCCTGCTTTGAACCATTCAATCTGTGCTTCGTTCATTGTGTGATTTAACATTCCTTCATCTGTTGAACCGTCTTTGTGTTTGATAACAAGTTTAAGCTGTTTTTCGGGAGCGAGTTCTGTAATCCCGATTACGCTTAGTTTGTCATCTTCCTTTATTTTATCATAGTCAGCCGGATTTACAAAAGTCAGAGGTAGCATTCCCTGTTTCTTCAGGTTTGTTTCGTGAATTCTTGCAAAACTTTTTACAATTATTGCCCTGCCGCCGAGGAATCTTGGTTCCATTGCAGCATGTTCACGGCTTGAACCTTCACCGTAGTTTTCATCACCTACTACTATCCAGTTAACACCTTTTGCTTTGTATTCGCGTGCAACTTCAGGAACTGATTTTGTTTCACCTGTAAAAGTATTTTTAACTTTCCCTGGTTCTCCCGTAAACGCATTAATAGCACCAATAAACATATTGTTTGAAATGTTATCAAGATGTCCACGGAATCTTAACCACGGACCTGCCATTGAGATATGATCTGTTGTGCACTTTCCTTTCGCCTTAAGCAATAGAGGGAAATCCACAAAATCATTTCCGTTCCACGGTTTGAAAGGAGTAAGCAACTGTAATCTTTCACTGTCATCTTTAACAATAACCTCAACACTTGAACCATCTTTTGCAGGAGGAACAAATCCTTCTTCGCCTTTATCAAATCCTTTTGGTGGAAGTTCTTCACCAGTGGGTGGATCAAGTTTTACTTTTTCTCCTTTTTCATTAACCAGTGTGTCAGTTATAGGGTTGAATGAGAGGCTTCCTGCAATTGCAAGAACTGTTGTAATCTCCGGGCTTGCAACAAAAGCAAGAGTTTTAGGATTACCGTCATTTCTTTTTGCAAAGTTTCTATTGAATGAAGTTACAATAGTGTTTCTTTCATCGGCTTTATTATCCATCCTTTTCCACATGCCGATACAAGGTCCGCACGCATTTGCAAGTGTAACACCGCCAACTTCTGTAAGCGTCTTGAGCAAACCGTCCCTTTCAATTGTTGCCCTTACCTGCTCAGAACCTGGAGTAATTGTGTATTGTGATTTTGCTTTCAGTCCTTTTGAGAGCGCCTGTTTAGCAATGCTTGCAGCACGATCTATATCTTCGTAGCTGGAGTTTGTACAACTTCCGATCAATGCAACGCTAACTTTATCAGGAAAATCATTTTCTTTTACGGCTTCTTTCATTTTTGAAATTGGCCATGCTTTATCAGGAGTGAAAGGTCCGTTCAAATGTGGTTCGAGTTCTGAAAGATTGATTTCAATTACCTGGTCATAATATTTTTCAGGATTTTCAAAAACTTCTTTATCTGCTTTCAAATTATCAGCATTACCTTCTGCAAGTGAAGCCACATCTGCACGATCTGTTATTCTTAAATATGAAGACATTCTTTCATCGAAAGGAAAAACTGAAGTTGTGGCGCCAATCTCTGCACCCATATTACAAATCGTTCCTTTACCTGTACAGGAGATTGAGTTTGTCCCCTCTCCAAAGTATTCGACAATTGCACCGGTACCACCTTTTACTGTAAGTATTCCGGCAAGTTTTAGAATAACATCTTTTGCAGAAGTCCAGCCATTCATCTTACCTGTTAATTTTACACCGATAAGTTTGGGCCATTTTAGTTCCCACGGCATTCCGGCCATCACATCCACAGCATCAGCACCGCCAACACCAATCGCAATCATTCCGAGTCCGCCTGCATTTGGAGTATGTGAATCTGTACCAATCATCATTCCGCCGGGGAAAGCATAATTTTCGAGCACAACCTGGTGAATAATCCCTGCGCCTGGTTTCCAGAAACCTATTCCGTATTTTTTGGAAGTACTTTCCAGAAAATCATAAACTTCTTTATTCTCGTCAGTTGCTCTGTTAAGATCTTCTTTAGCACCAACCTGTGCCTGTATTAAGTGATCGCAATGCACAGTTGATGGAACTGCGGTAGTCCGGCGACCTGCTGACATAAACTGCAAAAGTGCCATCTGTGCCGTTGCATCCTGCATTGCTACCCTGTCGGGTGATAATTCTGAATAGTCTTTGCCCCCTGATAATTCTTTAGTTGCTTCATCCCATAAATGGGTATAAAGTATTTTTTCTGTGTAAGTAAGAGGTCTGTTAACTACTTTTCTTGCCTTTTCAAGTTTATCGGCAAATTCCGAGTAAACTTTTTTAATCATATCAATATTTGCTGCCATAATTCGTACCCTGAATAATATTTAACTTAAAAATTTCTTGTCTATAAAAATACAAAAATTAAACCGAAATTGTTTAATATCTATGCACCAAAATTTTCCCCTATTGCACTATGATTGCTCATTACAGCATATTTGCAGTAAGTTTATTATGTTTATTGCAGTTATAAGTTCCGGATTTGTACACGGAGTAAATAATGAAAAATAATTTCATTCTGATCGTTGATGATGAGGTCTCCTATCTTGACCTTCTAAAGGGGCTGCTTTTGGATGAAGGATATAGCGAGGTTATTACAGAGAGTAACCCCTTAAATGTAATGAGAATACTGGATTCTAACGAAATCGATCTGATTCTAAGTGATATATATATGCCTAACCTCAACGGGATGGAGCTTCTGGAACAGATAACGCAGAAATATCCCCAAATTCCAGTGATAATGGTGACCGCAGTTAACGATGTTAAAGTAGCCCTGAATGCTATTGATCAAGGTGCCTATGAGTTCATTACAAAACCCCCTGATATTGACCGGCTATTTCTTACTATTAACAGGGCACTTGAAAAAAGACTAATTGATCTTGAAAGAAATACACTGCGTGAAATTAGCGATGGTCACAATAAAAAGACCAAAGATGATTTTTCTGATATAGTTACCAATTCAAAAATAATGCACAAAGTTTTTGAACTGGTAGAAATTTTTGCACCAACGAACGAAACAATATTAATAACCGGTGAAACTGGAACAGGTAAAGATCTTATCGCAAAAAAAATTCACCAACTTTCTCCACGTTCAAATATGCCAATGGTAGTGGTTAACCTAGCATCTATTTCCCCATCACTTTTTGAAAGTGAACTTTTCGGACATGAGAAAGGATCATATACGGGAGCAACAAATGAAAAGCCCGGTTATTTTGAATCTGCAAACGGCGGGACTATTTTTCTTGATGAGATTGGTGAACTTCCTAAAGAACTTCAGGGTAAATTACTGAGAGCTATTCAGTACAATGAAATTTACAGAATAGGAAGCTCCAAACCGATAAAACTAGACACACGAATTATTGCTGCAACAAATAAGGATCTTACTGAATCTATTAAGAATGGTGAGTTTAGAACCGATCTTTACTATAGACTAACCAGAGGGTTTATTAATCTCCCACCACTCCGTGAACGCGGAGATGATATTGATATTCTGGCTAACTATTTTTTAACTGCCGGTAACCTGATTTACAATAAAAATGTTCACGGCTTTAACGATGAAATTATTATTACCCTAAATGAATATCCTTTTCCCGGCAATGTACGCGAATTGGAAAATGTTATTCTTAATGCCGTGGCAAAAACAAAAGATCACTACTCCGTTTCTCAAATTGAACTTCCTTCCTCACTATTGAATACAGAAGCTACGCCTACAGTCTCGGAAAATTTAAAATTGCAGACTATTGATGAAGCAGTAAAAGACCATATTCATTTTGTTATGGAACACTTTAAGGGAAATATTCAAAAAGCCGCGATGATATTGGGCGTTAGTGAAAGAACGCTCCAAAGAAGATTGCAGCAAATTCGATCAGAAAAATGACTTTACCGACAAAATTGACGTCAATTTTGACGTTTGTCAATTTTGTCATTTGTTAACACATCCTAAAACCCCTAATACTTTCTAAAATCACTATTTATCCATGATTTTTATCAGGCATATATATTGCATCTATATGGGCAAAAACAATTTAATCAATCATTAAGAACTAACTACAATGAATAACATACAATCATTTCTCTCAATCGGTGGGCTTGTACTCCTTTCTTTAACGTCTCTGAGATTTAATCAGGCAATATTGGAAACTTCAACTACTGATGTAGAAAATAAAGTATACCTTACTGCTTTTTCCCTAGCTGACGATATGTTAGAAGAAATTAAATGTAAAAGTTTTGATGAATCTACAATACAGTTTCCTACAACAAATACTGCAAGCCTAACACCGGCAGCTAATTTAGGACCGGAAACAGGAGAAACTTACAGTAGTTTTAATGATGTAGATGACTTTAACGGATTTAATCGTGCAGTAGATGCCCCTCATGCAGAAGGATATGACGTTTCGTGTAAAATCGAGTACGTTGAAGAAGATGACCCGGATGTAGTGAGTTCAACACAAACATTCTATAAAAAAGCAACGATTACTGTAACAAGTCCATATATGAGACAGACAGTAACACTTTCATTTATTTTTACGCTTAAATAATGGATACAATAATAGATCTTTTAGGAGCTGCAGTAATTGCTGGGATGATTATGTTGGGTATAGCAAACCTCAATATATTTTCCTCGCAAGTCCGTTTTAAATCAGATTCAGATTTGACTCTTCAGACAAATACAAAAACAATTTCTGATATTCTTGACTATGATTTAAGAAAAATAGGTTACGATTATAGCGGAACAGCAATAATTACTGCAGATACGAACAAATTAGAATTTTATGCTGATATTGATTCAAACGGAACTGTAGATCAAATTACTTACCTTCTAAGTAATTCAGCTGCAGTATCAAACACAGAAAATCCATCAGATAAAATTTTATATAGAGTTGTAAACGGTGATACGTCAAAGGGACCTTCACTTGGGATAACAAATTTAAAATTCACATATAAGACTATGCAGGGGAACGAGACAACAATACCTGACAGCATTAAATTTATTAAGACAGAGATCTGGTTTGAGACCCCTACAAAAGTCCTTGATAACAATCAGGAAAAGTATCTTCTCACATATTGGGAAATGACAATTAATCCAAGAAATATATAAACAACTAGAATTAAATTATGGGCAAAGCAGTAATAATATTAGCAGTAGGTATGTCTTTATTAATCACAATGCTGATTGTTAATCTCAATGCTAATACAAATAGAGGTGTCGATTCGACCGTTGATTCTTACAACTCTACTTCGGCAAGGTTGATTGCAAATTCGGGAGTCGAAATTTATCTTGAGAAATTACGTCGGAATAAATCATTAAAGGGTACTTTTTTAAATAATTCATTAATGGATGGGAATTATGATATGTACATTTACGGTGAGGATTCCCTTCTTACTATTAAATCAGTTTCTCATTTTCATGGTGTTAACCATTCCAGTATTGCTACAGCCAAAAGAGACCAAATAGTATTTCCGAAAATTAATTCTTCGGTATATGTATCATCAAATAATATTAGCTTAAACCTAAACGGTAATATGGATATAAGTGGAAATGATCACGACATAAACGGAGGTGCTGTACCGGGCACCCCCCTTCCCGGCATATCTGTTGATCAACCCGCTGACAGTGCCTATATTGTTAACGATTTAAAGTCCAAGATCACCTCTGCAATAACAGGCTCTGGCGGTGCACCAAGTGTTAGCGTTGCAAATGATAGTACAGATTGGATGGCTCTTGCAGAAGAATACATTTTTGCAGCGGACATAACTCTGCCCACTGGAACTTATTCAACAGGCACTGTACTGGGTACAGCTTCTGAACCAAAAATTACTTATGCTTCAGGAAATGTGAATTTTGACGGCACAGCCTCAGGCTATGGAATTATGATTGTAAACGGGGATGTTTCTTTGGCTGGAAATTTTACATTTCACGGAATAGTAATTGCTTATGGCAATTCTACCATAACTACCAAAACCACGGGAAATTCAGGAATTTTCGGAGCATCAATCTTTGTTGGACAAAGTGTCGATATGCAGGCTACAGGAAATGCGAAACTCTATTATAGTACTCAGGCTATTGAAAATGCAAAAACGAATCTAAAATCATCCAGGTTTAAGATTCTAAGTTGGTGGGAATAAGAGAAGATCATTAAAAAACAAAATCATTATCCCTGATACACATAAGGACGGCAACTTGAGGAACTATAAGGAATTTTTCCTTCTCAAACTCAATTTCATAAGCTTCTTTGCGCAGAAAGATTGCAAGATCGCCCACTTTGATCTGAAGAGGAATAAATTTTATTGGCTCTTTTGATTCTTTCCACGGCTCATCTTCTCCCTGTGTTGCAATCGGATAACCAGGCCCTGCTTTTATAACATAACCACTTTGAACTTTTTCTTTTTCAGAAACTCCAACAGGCAGGTATAAGCCGCTGGCAGTTTTGTCAGTACTTGTTTCCGGCTTGATTAACACACGGTCGCCAATCACAACAAATTTTTCGATATTTTTCAATTTTAATTCCATCCCAGCATTTTACCCTTTTTCACTGGCTAAAATAAAGAACAAAAATGAGACTTAAAATGCACTAACCTCGTGTATTCTTAACTAAATACTGAAGAACAAACGGGAAGCATTTAATAGCTCTAATACTCGCATTTCTTAACCCTCCGCCCAAAATAATTTCTTGAATTATTCCTGCCGTAAGAAGTCTTTTCCTGAAATTTTCTTCCCATATTTCTTCATATTTTGCTTCAATTCCATCAGGATAATTCCCACGAAAATTTCTATCTCCAAATATCTCCGCAATTATTTTACCTGTCTGCAGCGCCATCGCTATACCGTCTCCCGCAAGCGGAGCTATTACACCAGCAGCATCTCCGGCCATTATTACCCCGTCTTTAACAAGTTCTCTTTTCCCGAAATAGATATTTCCTGTTCCATAAGCCTGTTCCTGAATATTGCCAGGATCAAAATCCTTGGAGAATATTTCTGCAAATTTTTTATTCTTATCGAATAATCTTAATAGATGGTCAATAGGTGTACCGGAAAAATCATTCCGGTCTTCAAGAAGACACAAAGTAATCTCATTATCGCTCACAGCATTCAGGCCACAATAAATCCCGGTTGACAAATAAATTTCGACCCTGCCTTTTATAAAACCGGGGAGAAAACATTTATTGATGTGAAATTTTATCCCATTTAACCCTGATTTTTTATTTGTAAAATTCCTATGCAATTGTTTATCAATAACATTTCTCTTTCCGTAAGCGGCAACAACAAAATCCGGTTTAAGGTAAAAGGAACTATTTCCCGCATCTTTTACGTCAAGAACAAATTTTCCGTTTTCTTTATTAATGCTTTTTACATCGGCAGGCTGATAAATCCTGACCCCCGATCGCTCAGCTTCTTCAAGCAGAAAATTATCAAATACTGATCTCTTAACGGCGAAAGATTCAAAATTGAAATCCACATTTAGTTCAGTAGAATCATCATTGATCAACCGGAATGAATTTATTTTATTGGGATTTAATGCAAGAAATTTATCATATAAACCGAGACTTTTTAGCTCCCTGCCAACTTCGCTGGAAAGAAATTCACCGCATAAAACCTCTCTTGGGAAATCATTCTTCTCCAGCAGGCATACGTCAAGCCCCATCCGTGCCAGCCTCAAAGCAGTCGAGGTACCTGCCGGTCCGCCGCCTATTACCGCGACCTGACATCCATTATTCATCATCATTATAAATCACGAGCAGCCATCGGAATGCCCATTTCCTTTTTAATGTATAATTTTTAACACCGATCTCATTTAAAATATTAATTAATTCCTTTTTAATGAATCCCCTTTTTACGGAAAGCGGTCCGTCATTCTTGAACATTTCGCTTTTTGAAAAAACAGAAGCTACTATTTTTATTCCGGCCAGGGCAAATACCGATCTGTGCAGATCATTTATTATGACGCCACGCCTTGATAATTCAGTGAAGCTTTTCAGAATATGTTTTATTTCTTCTTCGGTGAAATGATGCAGAAAAAGTGATGAATGTACTATTTCAAAATGTTTTTCCTTTACAGGAATTTTTAGAGTATTCGCACAGATAATATCAAGTCCGGAAGAATGTCTTAAATATTTACAAGCTCTTTTGTTCAGATCGATACTTGTAATTTTTAACCCTGGAAACTTATTTCTAGGATAAAGCAGATTATCAGAGGCGCCCGAGCCGACATCAAGAATTGAAATAACACCGTCCGGCTTCCCTTTAAGCAGGAGTTTCAAACCATTCCTCGTAGTTGAAATTCCCCCAAGAAACCTGTTAGCGTTTTTTAGTTCATTCAGTGCGGAATCAATTCTTTCATCCTGAATTGAAAAGTCATCCATTATTTCAGGCGTGTAACTTCTTTTAAGAAACATCAGGCTCCTTTAAACAATGCAACTTCCATAGTTAATCCGGGACCAAAGGCTACAGCGCAACAATAATCATCTTTGTCAACCTTATAATTATCTATAATCTCTTTAAGAACAAAAAGTATGGACGCTGAGGACATATTCCCAAAATTCTTCAATACTTTTCTCGATGGCTCCATTTTATCTTCATTTATTTTAAGTCCCTTTTGCAAGGCATCAAGAATAGCACGACCACCGGGATGCAATGCCCAGTATTTAATTTTATCAGGTGAAATATTTTTAGCATTCAGTATTTCAATCAGTTTTGGAGCAGCAGATTCAATTATCATTTTCGGTATGTCTGATGACAGCATCATTTCAAATCCAAAATTACCTATTTTCCACCCCATCGCCCCGGCTGTATTTTCAAACAGGACTGAATCTGTACTTACCGGTACTAATTTAGCCGGTTTATCTCTTGAAAAAAGTGCCGCCCCGCAACCGTCCGCAAAAACCGTGTTTGCCAGGATATTATCCCGCGTAGGCTGAGTCTGCAGATGAAGACTGCATAATTCCACAGAAACCAGGAGTGTGTTCAAATTATTACCATTAGTGGAATTCATAGCTTCCAGAACTGTATTCACTCCAATTAAGGAAGCCGCACATCCCATAAAACCAATATTTGTTCTTTTTACCGATGCAGGGATTCCAAATTCATTTATAAGGTGGTAATCCAGACCTGGCGCAAAAAACCCGGTACACGAGATTGTTATCAATCTTTCAATGTCTTCCCCTTCATAATTATTTGCGGATAGAACTTTACCGACGGCTTCTTTTGTTAATTGTCTGGACCAGGTTTCATACTGTGCCATCCGAGAATTAGTATCAGGCCTCAGAAAAGATACGCCATCTGTGTAAAATTTATCCTTGGCTTCAGGATCAGTATCCGGAACCACAACATAGCGGTAATCTATTCCGGAATAATGTGCAGCCATATCAATCATCCTTGAAACTGCGGGTTTCTCCCCCATCCGTTTTTTCAATTCCTCTTTAGCGAGACCCTGAGGTACTTTATAAGGAGGAGACGCAGTTTGTATATCTATTAACATAATATCCCTGTTTGGTGAATAATCTACTTAATTATAGTACTAATAAAATTATATTACTACAAAAAAAGTTCATTTAAATTACCGAACTAATTACTGAATTATTTTGGACCAATTTTATTATTTTGAAGTGTGATAATTATAAAGTAGGTAAAAAACATGGCTAATATAAACGGAAAATTCTGGGATGAAAGATATGCCGGTGAAGATACAGTTTACGGTACAAAACCAAATCTTTTTTTTAAAGAGCAAATAGATAATCTCAAGCCCGGTAAAATTTTAATGCCGGGAGATGGTGAAGGAAGAAACGGGGTTTATGCTGCGGTAAATGGCTGGCTTGTGGATTCTGTAGATTTCAGTGCTGTTGCAAGGGATAAAGCAGTACAGTTTGCACACGAATCGGGAACACAAATTAGTTACCTTGTTATTGATCTGGCAGAATATGAACCTCATGAAAATTATTATGATTCTGTAGGAATGGTTTTTCTACATTTAAATGAAGAACTGAGAAAAACATTTTTTAAGAAAGTTGTAAGATCGTTGAAGCCGGGTGGCACATTAATTTTTGAAGGATATTCGAAAGAACAACTTGGAAGAGATTCCGGTGGTCCGCAAAAACTGGAAATGCTTTATGATTTGGATGAAATTAAGAATTTATTTAATGAACTAAACTCTAAGATTGCAATAAAAGAATTAATTTCTCTTTCTGAAAGTAAATTCCACTCCGGTGAAGCATCTGTAATAAGATTTGTAGGAACAAGAAAAGTTTAATGAGAAAAGTATTATTCATCACATATTTTTGGCCGCCCTCGGGAAAAGCATCACTTCACTGGCCGCTAAAGGTAATAAAATTTTTACCAGAGTTCGGATGGCAGCCTTCTGTTCTTACAGTTGATGAAGATACTTTTTCACAAAAAGACGAAAGCCTGTTAGCTGAAATTGACCCGGAACTTGATGTAATTAAAACCAAATCATTTGAACCGTTTAATATCTACAGAAAATTTACAAGGAAAGGGAAAAACGATCAACTAGTTGCTTCTGAGACTATCTCTAAAGACAACCCTAGTTTAACACATAAAATATCAATCTGGCTCAGGATGAATTTATTTATCCCGGATGCAAGAATTGGATGGTTCTTTTCCGCTGTTCCGGCTGCAAATAAAATATTGAAAAAAGAAAAATTTGATGCAATAGTTTCTATAGGTCCTCCGCATACTTCACATCTTGTAGGAATGAGTTTAAGCAAGAGAAATAAAATACCCCACATCCCCGTTTTTATCGATCCCTGGGTTGATATTGCTTATTACCAGGATTTTAAAAGAAGTAAAGCCACTCTTGCGGTTGATAATCATCTTGAAAAATCTGTGGTAAAAAATGCAGCATCGGTAGTATTTGTTACAAAAACGATGATGGAAGATTACATAGGGAAATATGATTTTATTAGAAATAAGTCCAATGTCCTTTACTGGGGTTATAACGAAGAAGATTTTATAAAAATTGACAAGAAAGAAAAATCAAAGACAGAAACACTCGTTCACTCAGGAAATATTTTTGATTTTCAGAATCCCAAAAAATTTTGGGCACAATTAAAAAACGAAATTGACCGAGGAAGAAAACTACGAATAAAATTTACTGGCACGGTAAGTCCGGGAATTAAAGATGAAATCGGGAAGAACTGCCTTACAGCATACACGGAATTTTTAGGATTTCTTCCATACGACCGATTAATTAGCGAATTAGTTAATGCTGATTATCTGCTCGTCTGTGCAACTGAAAAACGACATGTCCCCGGTAAATTATTTGAATACCTGAGAACAGGCAAACCAATAATTGCATTTGGTGATGACAACGCAGAAGTTAATAATATTTTAAGTGAAACAAATGCAGGAAGGATTTTTAATTATGACCAAAGCGGGAAAGAATTTTTTGAAAAATCATTTCAGCTAAAAACGGATTTAGAAAAAGTTAAAAAATTTGATAGGAAGAATATTACTCAATCACTTTCCGAAATTCTTAATAATATCAAACATTGACTTCCAAATAATTAATCCTAAACAAATAATAAAATTTGCTTAGGATTAAAAATTTAAAATTCAGGGCCCATTTATTTTTATTCTTCTCTCAACACCATTGTTGATGAACCCTGAGCAGTGGGTGTTACAACAATCTCATTAATGTTTACGTGCTGAGGCCTTGTGGCTGCAAAAAGAACAAGATTCGAAATATCATCTGCAATTAGAGGCTTAAATCCTTTGTAAACCTGTTTAGCCCTTTCTTTATCTCCTGAAAACCTTACTTCGGCAAATTCTGTTTCAACAAGTCCCGGAGATATTGTAGTAACTTTTATTTTTTTATCCAGCATATCCAGCCTGATACCTTTGCTCAATGCATCAACAGCAAATTTTGTGGCGCAATAAACATTTCCATTCGGATAAACCTCATGACCCGCTACGGACCCGATATTTATCACGTGTCCCTGTTTTCTTCCGGCCATTAAAGGCAGGACTTCGCGCGTTACATACAGCAATCCTTTTACGTTTGTATCTATCATTTGCTCCCAGGCATCTACATCACCGTCATCAAGTTTACCAAAGCCTTTGGCGAGACCGGCATTATTAACAAGTATATCAATGCTTTTCCACTCGTCCGGAAGTGCCGTAATAATTTTTTTCACACTTTCTCTTTCTCTTACATCAAGTTGAAAGTAATAAACCTTAACGCCGTAATCTTTTATAATTGAATCCGAAAGTTTTTTAAGACTTTCAATTCTTCGTGCACATAGAATTAAATTTGCGCCTTCGCGGGCAAAATCTTTTGCACATGCTTCTCCGATGCCGGCTGTTGCTCCGGTAACGAAAACTATTTTGTTATCCAGCATACCCATTTTGTTCTCCATTGATTCGATTCAAAATAATTATTTCTCTTTAACAATAGTTATATATTTTTTTAATCTGTTTGTGGAATAATTTATATAGGCAAATAAAAGTATAAGTATCAGCAGCATAATAACAAGCTGCTTGCTGTATGGAATATCAGCATATTCGAGAAACCTTGCCCAGTTACTTGTGAACAGGCCTTTAAATACTACAGAAATAATTCCGACAAAAATATTTACAACTATGTATCCTACATTCACCAATTGAAAAACTACAATTCCATGCCTCAGATTTAGATTATTATTTTTCTTCAAAATTACTGAACTGATTTCTATAAAAACCACAGACATAAGGAAAGGAACCGAGTACAAAAATGAATAAGTAGAAATTCCGGTACCTTTGGTAAAAGGAATAGCAGCCGTTAGTAAAATTCCTTTGAAAAAGTAATTTACCTCTACCCCGGTCAAAATGCCTGCGATGAGGCCTTTTATAAGTTCATTTAAATAGATGACAGTAATAAGTCCGAGAAATAATGAAATTGCGATAACTGTTATCTTTTTCAAATCAACTCTTTTAATTTTTAAATTAGCAAAACTATAGAATGAAATTAAGGATAAATCGGGAAAGTTATAAAGATTTCTGTCTCCTTTATAACAATTGAATAATGATTTGATTAGCATTAGATGAAATGCAAAAAATTTAAATTAAAAAAACTCCCTCTATTTTATAGCCACATTTAGGGCATTTATCTTTTGATATATTGTTGAAATAAACATCATGCCAGTCGCGTTTGATTAGTGTTTCATTACAACCCGGACAATAAGTTGTTTGTCCCTCTGTATTGTGTACATTCCCCACATAACAATATTTAATTCCCGCTGACCGTGCAATTTTTCTTGCCCGCTCAAGTGTTTTGGCCGGAGTTATTTCTTTGTCCAACATTTTAAAATCTGGATGAAATGCAGTAAAATGTAGAGGAACAGAATCACCCAGGTTTTTCAGTATCCAGTCGCATTCATTTTTTATCTCTTCTGAAGAATCATTCTCACCCGGAATAAGTAATGTTGTAATTTCAATCCAAGTATCCGTTTCATTTTTCAACCAGATTAGTGTATCCAGCACATCTTTCAAAGAAGAAATAGTTTGTTTGAAATAAAATTGCTCCGTAAATCCTTTTAAATCAATATTAGCCGCATCAATATATTTATAAACCTCCTTCCTGGCTTCTTTGTCAATATATCCGGCAGTAACCATTACGGATTTTATATTTTCTTCCTGTGCAATTCTAGAAATATCAATTACATATTCGCCGAAAATTGTTGGGTCATTGTAAGTGAAAGCTATGGAAGGAACGTGATTCTTTTTTGCAAGTTCTACAACATACTCAGGAGATGCTTCGGTAGAATTGAGCTCATCAAGTTTTGCTTTACTTATTGACCAGTTCTGACAAAATCTGCAACCAAGATTACAACCAGCGGTTCCAAAACTTAATACCTGTGAACCGGGAAGAAAATGATTTAATGGCTTCTTTTCTATCGGGTCAATCGCAAATCCTGTTGGGTGTCCATAACCGGTTGTATAAAGCTTGCCACTATGATTCTGCCTTATATAACAAAAACCCGGCTGGCCATCACCAATTTTGCAATATCTTGGACAAAGTGTGCAGAGCAACTTACCCTTGTCAGCCGGCTCCCACCATTTTGCAGGTTTCATATTTTCGGTTGGTAATATCATTCTTTATATAATTCATATTCTGATTGGAATATTACTATAATAGATTAAAAATTTTAATTCTTAAAGTCAGAAATTTATATTACTTCGAATCTAAGCCAGTTCGCCCTGCTTTTTTCTGAATATGGAGCACCTGCGGCAAAAATGACAACTTCGCCTTCTTTTACAATATCAGACTTAAGTAACTTTCCTTTGATTTTATCAATTGCAAGATGTTCTTTGTCTATATCAGGGAAAAACATTGATGTAACTCCCCAGCGAAGGCAAAGTTTGTTCATCGTTTCGAAACTGTTTGAGACTGCAATTATTTTTGCTTTCGGCCGATACTTGGATAAATTAATCGCTGTTCTTCCCTGAAAAGTAAAAACCACAATAGCGGTAGCATTTATCTGTCTGCTCATAGAGACAATACCTCTGCTAACGGAATCAAAAAGATTTTCTTCGGTTGATTTAGGAATTTCAAATTCTTCTTCTTTCAGAGGTTTGGAATACTTATCAGTGTTTTCAATAATATCATTCATTATCTGAACTGTCTTAACCGGAAACTTTCCTACTGCGGTTTCTCCGCTCAGCATTACAACACCTGTCCCGTCAAGTACCGCATTTGCAACGTCCGATGCTTCTGCACGTGTTGGAATAGGATTATGAATCATTGATTCTAGCATCTGCGTGGCAGTAATTACAAGTTTCCCTGTTCTGTTACACTTTTTAATAATTTCTTTTTGAATTATCGGAACCTCCTGTGGCGGAAGTTCAACTCCAAGATCACCTCTTGCCACCATAATTCCGTCCGCCACTTCCAGTATCTCATCAAAGTTTTCAACGGCTTCTTTCTTCTCAATCTTTGCTATTATTGGCCTGACTTTATTGTTCCGTTTCATCCATTCGCGCAAAGTTGAAATATCGCCCGCACTTCTTACAAAAGAAAGAGCAACATAATCCACCCTGTAATCCAGTGCGAACTCAAGATCTTCTAAATCCTTTTCAGTCACAGATTTAGTCGAAAGTCGCATACCGGGAAGATTCATGCCTTTTTTGGGTTTTAGAATGCCGCCGTTTTCTATAATACAAATAACGGACTTCTTTTTTCTTTCGATAATTCGCAGACGCAAAAGCCCGTCATCAATTAATAATCTATCCCCAACCTGCGCGTCATCAGCCAGGTATTTATAAGAAGTTGAAATTAAATCCTTCGTTCCTTTCACATCTTCTGTAGTAATTTCAATTTTGTCGCCACTTAATATCTCTATCTCAGGTTTTGAAAGCTCGCCAATTCTTATTTTGGGTCCCTGGAGATCAATTAATATTGAAAGAGGAATTTGCTTATCGATGCAGGCTTTGTCAATCTCTGTAAAAAGACTTTTGAAAGAGTCATAACTTCCGTGCGAAAAGTTAAGCCGTACGCCGTCTGCACCAGCAGTAATTAATTTTTCAATTAATTCAGCTTTATTTGTTGACGGGCCAAGAGTACAAAGGATTTTAGTCTTTGCAAAATTTTCATTTACTGTATTATTCATTACTTCTTCTTTACAGGAGCTTTTCTTTTAGCTGTTTTATTCGGCTTTGCTGTTTGGGCGTGCCTGGGTTTCGATTTTGTAAACAGTTCTTTGATTTTTTTCTCAACTAATCCAAACACAGTTCCCGGTTCATAATTTTTACCTGTAAGTACACCCGCTTTTACACCCGTCAGAATTTCAATTCCTTCTTCAACCCGTTCAATTGCCCAGATATGGAATTTTTTATTCTTAACGGCCTCAAGAACTTCATCCCTGAGCATGAGGTCCCTCACATTTTGAATGGGAATAATTGCACCCTGTTTACCAGTTAGTTTTCTGGATTTACAGACATCAAAAAATCCTTCAATTTTTTCATTCACACCGCCTATTGGCTGTACGTCGCCTTTCTGATTTAGCGAGCCTGTAACCGCAATTGATTGACTTATTGGGAGTTCAGCAAGAGTTGAGAGCAAAGCGAAAATTTCTGCACAAGATGCGCTATCTCCGTCAATTCCACCATATGATTGTTCAAAAACCAGGTTAGCGTTAAAAGCAAGAGGATGTTCTTTTCCAAATGTTTCTTTAAAGTAACCTGTAATAATTAACACGCCTTTATTGTAAGTTTTGCCGCTCATTCCGGCTTCTCGTTCAACATTTAAGATGTTTCCACTTCCGAGAGAAATGGTAGCGGTAATTCTGGTTGGTCTGCCAAATGAATAATAGTCATTTCCATAAACAGCCAGCCCATTAATCTGCCCAACTCTTTCACCCTCGGTAGATATCATTATCATATTTTCTTCTATCATATCATTCACTTTCGATTCCATCATTCCGTGTCTTTCCCTGGATGAATAATAAGCTTTTATAACATGTGTAGCATTTACTTCATAAACCGCTTCCTCTTTTGCCCAAAAATTTGCTTCACGTGCAAGGTCTCCAATTGCTGAAAACCTGGTTGTAAGCTTATTTTTTTGTCCGGCATAGCGTGCACCAATTTCTATCAATTGTGCAATAGCTGTTTTGTCAAATTTTAACAGACCTTCTTCTTTTATCATTTTTTTAACAACGCGTGCATATTCTATTAATACATCATCTGTTCGCTTTATTTCATAGTCAAAGTCAGCTTTTATCTTAAACATTTTTTTGAAATCATCTTCATAGTCTGAGAGGACAGAATAAACTGAATTACTACCAATCAGAATTATCTTGGTATCTACTTCTATTGGTTCCGGTTGTAAAATTGACGTTGTAAGCTGAAATGCATTCTGCAAATCCTGAATTTCTAGTTTACCATAACTCAAAACTCTTTTTAATATTTTCCACGCACCCGGCTCTTCAAAAAGGTGATTTACATTTAAGACAAGGTAACCACCGTTTGCTCGTAAAATTGAGCCGGCTTTTATTTTTGTAAAATCGCTGTACCACCCGCCTCTTCCGTCATTAAGCTTTTCTATTGTTCCAAACAGATTAACATAAGTAGGAGATGTTTCAATAATAACCGGACAATAATTCGATTCAGAATTATCAAGTATAATATTTACTTCGTACTCTTTAAAATAATCTATCATAAAACCTTCGGGACTTGTTTCTCCCTGTGGTTTTGATCCTTTAAAAGCCTGAAGATTATCGAGTACGCTTTCTTCAACCTGCTCCAGGTAATAATTGACTTTTTTGTCTGTATATTTTTCTTTCAGGTTTTCAATAATGCCTTTTACAACTTCGCTGGCGGATTTTTTTTCAAGTTCAAGAAGTTTTTCCTGAAATTCCTGGCTTATAGTAATTCCTTTCTTATAAAGTGATTGTAATTCGTGCTGATGTTCGTTGTATTTATTAATTATTTCTTTCGCCCGATCTTCCGAAATTTTTTCTTTCTGAATTAGTTCTTCCAGCTGATAAACCGGTACAGGTTTACCATCAATAATTGGCATAATATCCGGTCTGGCTGTCTCTCCCTGTTTAATTTGTCCTAGCTGAAAATTTTCTTTCTTAAGTTTTTCCTGGAAAGCGCTCATCAGTTTTTGTTCTTTTTCAGTGTACTGTTTTATAAGCTTGTTTTTCTGGTTAACGTAATGCTGGTTGTCCAGAACCTGGGGGATTTTCTGCCTGAGAATTTCAATTGAAGAATAAAGATCCTGCTTAAATACTTTTGCCTTTCCTTTCATAAAAATAAGCAATGAGGGACGATCAGAATCTTTAAAATTATTTACGTATGCATAATCATATAACAGCGGACATTTTGAACCAACCTTCTCAAGAATTTTTTGTACGGTGGTTGCTTTTCCTGTTCCTGAAAGACCGGCGATGTAAATATTATAACCCGGGCTTCGTAATTCTACACCAACTCTGAGTGCCTGCAATGCTCTCTCCTGACCTAAAATTCCTTCAATCGGTTCAAGTTCGTCAGTTGTCTTAAAATCAAATATATTAGGATTACATTTCCATCTTAAGTCGCCTTGCTTTAGTTCTTTATGTTTTAAAGCTTTAACAGTTTTCATTCAGTACCCCGCCTTTTATTAAGCTATAATGGGTTCGTTTAAATAAACCTCCCCCGAATTAACTAATTAAAATCTAACTATTAAACTCATGAATATCAAAAGAGCATATTTACATAATTATGCATCATTACTGCCAACCCGTAATGATTTTTTTATTATTTTATGTTGATAGATTAAAATTTTACTTAAAGATTTACGGGCACTTTTTATGGATCTTAAAAAAGCCAGGAGTTTTTTTCCTCATACAGAAACAGATTTAATATATTTTAATCACGCTGCAACTTCCCCATTACCGACTACTGTAACGGATAGAATTACTGAATATGCAGAAGAAAGAAGTTTTAAATGGGTTGATAATTTTCCAAAAGTAAGTGAGTTTGCTAAATCGACAAAGGAAGACCTGGGTAAAATGTTAAACTGTCCGGCAGAAAGAATTGCTTATACAGATAATACAACGAACGGTATTAACATTCTTGCCTCGGGCATAAACTGGAAAAAAGGTGACCGAATATTATTAAATGATCTGGAATTTCCGGCCAATGTATATCCCTTTTTTAATCTCCGAAAAATTGGCGTTGAAATCGATATGGTTAAATCGCACAACGGTATTGTTTCAGCAGAAGATATTATAGAAAATATTAAACCTGACACGCGGCTGGTTTCGATTAGTTTTGTTCAGTTCTTAACCGGGTATAAAGTTGATCTTGAAAAGATTGGTAACTACTGTGATGAAAATGGAATAATTTTTTCTGTTGATGCGATACAGGGACTTGGCGCATTAAGGCTTGATGTAAACAAATGCAAAATTGATTTCCTTTCCGCCGGCACACAAAAATGGTTACTTGGTTTACAGGGATTCGCTTTTATTTATCTTACTGAAAAATTGCAAAATAAACTTGATATGGGATATGTCGGATGGCTCTCAGTTGAAGACGCCTGGAATTTACTGCAATATGATCTTACACCACTAAAAACCGCCGCAAGATATCAGAACGGTACTATTTCACATATTGGTGCTTGCGCATTTCGTGGCTCTCTCGATCTTTTTTTAAATTTTAGCTGGGATGAAATTGAGAACCAGGTTATCGATAACGCATCTTATCTTGCAAGTTCTCTGAAAAAAATCGGCATTGTTCCCTTGTTGTACGGGTGTGCGAAAGAAAATCTTTCAGGGATAGTAACTTTCAAACATGATGATGCGCAAAAATTATTTGAACACCTCGCAACTAATAAAGTAAGCTGTGCTGTTCGTGAGGGTATGATAAGAATGTCGCCACATTTTTATAATTCAAAAGAAGAAATAGATAAAGCAATCGATGTTTTAAAAAACTTCAAATAGGCTATTTAAAAATTATTTGAGTGACTTAAGATTATCTTCAAACTTTTGTTCAAAATTCTCCTGGTATCCCCTGTAATCAAATTTCACAATGGAATTTTTATCAACGATCAAAGTTTGTGGCGTTATGGTTATATCAAGAATTTTATCGAAGATATCTGTAAACTGAATTATAGTCTGATCCCCAAGGAAAGAAAATTCCTGCTTAGGTAAATACTTGTTATTAATCTCTGAAACAGTTTCGTTGAGATTAATAAAAATAAATTTTACATCAGGATGTTTTTTTATTAAGCTTTTTAATACCGGCATATCTTTTTTGCAATACGGGCAATCAAACCTGAAGAAAACCATCACCACAACAGAGCCTTTAAAATTACTGAATTTTATTTCATTCTTATTTATATCATATAATGAAAGAGAAGTGAGATCTACTTTAATATTAGGATCTATATTCAGCTTTTTAATTTCTTCATTAACTTTAATAAGGTTTTCTGTATTACCTGATTTTTTCATCACATCAGCCAAACCCTTGTATCCATCAATTCTTGAAGAATCGGATTTGATTGCTTCATTGAGAGATTGCATCGCACCCTCATAATTTTTCAGATGCATTTCTCCTGCAGCCAGTAATAAGTGTGCATCGTAAAATTTCTGTCCGGGTTTTAAAGACGGTAATATTTTTTGAAGCACCTCAATTCCTTTTTTGTCATCTATTTTCTTTTCTATTAATACCTGGGCAACACGAATACCTGTCTTTACTGAATTATCATACTTTAGTAACTCTTCTGCAGCTTTGACAACTTCTTTAGGGTTTTTAGCAATTAAAGCTTTCATTTCGAAAACATAACCGAGTATTCCTGGTTTAATTACTGTCTTTGGATTAGTCTCTAAAAACTTGTCACATTCTTTTATTAAATATGCAAAAGATTTTTGATAATTTGTTTTGTTTGATTGTGCCCAAACCTGTTTTATATGGTTTGCAAAATTTTTGTCTTTTTGAGTAAAAATTGATTGGCCAAAAGCCAGGCTGCTTATCAATAGAAGCGAAAATAAGAGTTTCATAAAATCCCAATTTATTTTTTCTAAAAATACTTTTAATTCAACTGCTGCGCAATAATGTAATTGAAATGATTACTGGTATACAAAGCCCGATATTTCTGTTCCTTTTAGTGATTTATGAACATTTATTTTACACTAAATGTATTATTATTTTATGTTTATTTTATTAAATTAAGCATAGTAGTCAGATCC
>Ga0209919_1000099_pt1 | contig 44501 bp, 29 predicted proteins | sample SalPon2A_C_D2_MG_FD_185721 | JGI IMG/M metagenome (GOLD analysis project Ga0209919, IMG submission 185721) | Soil microbial communities from South San Francisco under conditions of wetland restoration - Salt Pond MetaG R2A_C_D2_MG (SPAdes)... | ecosystem: Environmental > Terrestrial > Soil >... | reverse complement strand
TATTTATTTGTGCTTTGTATTTGCTTGTAGTCGATTGTACTATTTTAACTTCTTCATCAATAGTCGGATAATCGAGCCAGAGATTAAACATAAACCTGTCCAGCTGTGCTTCAGGAAGGGGATAGGTCCCTTCCTGCTCAATTGGATTTTGTGTAGCGAGTACGAAGAAAGGTTCTGACAAAGTTGATGTAACCCCTGCTGTTGTAACTTTGTGTTCCTGCATTGCTTCCAGTAAGGCGGCCTGAGTTTTAGGCGGAGTTCTGTTTATTTCATCTGCGAGTATTACATTCGCGAAAATCGGACCAGGGATAAATCTGAAACTTCTTTTTTTTGAAACAGGATCTTCTTCAACTAATTCTGTTCCTGTAATATCTCCGGGCATCAGGTCGGGTGTGAATTGTATTCGGCTGAATTTTAAATCAAGTACTTCCGAAAGAGTTTTTATCAATAATGTTTTTGCGAGGCCCGGAACGCCAACCAGCAGGCAATGTCCTCTTGCTAATAATGAAATTAGTAACTGATCAATAATTTCTTCCTGGCCAATAATTACTTTGGATATCTCTGATTTAATTTTTTTTACTGAGTCATTCAGTTTCTCAACTAATTGAACATCTTCCGTCGAATTTTCTGTTGATTTCAAATTTTTGCTCATCAGGATTTTTTTAGATATTTACTTTCCAATAAATTTTAGATTTTAGCTCTTTAATCCATTCCTCATACTTTTGCTGCTTTTTAAAATTGTTTGCAAGATCCTGAAGTTCATTGTAGTCGGTCTTTAGACTTGGTTGATGTTGCAAAATTCTTTTCTCCAGGTAAACTATATGATAACCGTAAGTACCGTTTCCAAGATCAATTCTTTTAGGGAAACTTATTTCTCCCTCTTTCATTTTTGAAACTAATTCTAGAATGGATTTATCAAGTTGGTTTAAATAGAATGTACCAAGTTCTCCACCGAAAGGAGCTGTTTCTTTATCTTCACTATATTTCTTGGCGTATTGACTGAAATCTCCTTTATCATTAATTACACTGTCTCGCAGTTCGCTTAAAAATTCAATTGCTTTAAGATCAGCGTCTTCACCTTTTTTTATCTTGATTAAGATATGTCTTGTATGAATCGATTCACCCCTTTTATCAAGAAGTTGAATTATATGAAATCCGACAGGTGATTCTATAACATCGGAAAGTTCTCCTGGTTGAAGAGCAAATGCAGCCGCTTCAAATTCTGGATAAAAGACACCTTTTTTTACCCAGCCAAGGTCTCCCCCTTCTTTAGCGCTACCGGGATCCTCGGAGTATTTTTTCGCCATTTCCGAAAAATCTGCACCTGCTTTAATTGAGTCAAGAATCGACTCAGCAAATTTTTTATATTTTTCAATTGTTGTCTCGGATGCAATAGGATATCGCAAAATATGAGAAATTGTAACTTTTTCCGGAATTACTCCAATACTATCTTTATAAGTATTAAAGAATTCCTCAACCTCTCTTCGTGAAGATTCCACACTACCGAATTTTTTGGCCTGAAGTTTCTGAATCATTGCCTGCTTTTTAACATTTTCACGAAGCACCCTTTTTATTTTTTCGGAACTCATTCCGTAAAGTTGTTCTACTTTTGCTTTTGATCCATATTGCTGGTATAGATAATTTAACTGGTATTCCACCCTCTGGTTTAGTTCATCGTCCGTTACTGTAATGGAATCTAAATTTGCTTGTGCGTATACAAGCTTTTCTTCAATCATTGAATTTAAAACCTGCTTTTTTAATTCCGGATCATCAGGGTTTATCTTTCTTTGTGCAGCTACAAGTTGAATCTGGTAATCTAATTCACTTTCCATTATTATTTCATTATCAACTACTGCTGCAATTTTATCTATTACTTCTTGTGAATATATATTGCATGCTAAAAATAAAATAATTATTAAAATATAATGTTTCATATTAAACCTAATTTTTAACCTCTATATCGTTATTTGAATAAAGTTCATTTACGTAATTTTTAAGAAACTCATCCTTCATTTGGGCAACCAATCTCTTTTTTACCTGGCTTTTAATGAATTCAAAAGGCGGGACTTCACCGGTCTTAAACTTTTGAACCAATTGTACTAATGAATAATCCCCTGCTGAATCACTCAATACTATACTTACTTCATTTTGATTCAATTCTTTTATTATCCTAATTACGGCTGCCGGCTGAATTTCAAAATCATAGCTAAGTTTACTGCTTACTATTTTTACAATAGATGAATCGTTTTTAAATCCATTGGTTGCTTTGTTCCAACCACTTTCTAAAAGGGTTGAACGAAATTTTATAGCTTTTTCTTCATTATTGAACTGGATAAAATTAATCATATATGCATCATAAAATAAGCTAAATTCATTTTTATTAGAGTTGTAAAAATTTTCTACCCGCGAATTATCAACATTAAATTTTTTATCTTTAAATAATTTGTTTATATAAAGAGTTACAGCTAATTTTTTCTTTGAATCCTCTATCAGTCTTTTGTATTCATAATTGTCAGTTATCCCTTCTTTAGCTGCTTCCTGGTAAATAAGTTGCTGGTTTATCCAGTTCCTTATAATTTCATTTTTATAGTAGAACTGGGTTCTGGAAGTGTCCATCAGGTTATTTAATTGCCCTTCGGTTAAGTATTCGTTGTTTACTCTGGCCACATAATCTTTCTTTTGTGTTTCTTTAGAACAACCTGATAACAGGATAATAGTCAAAATAAATACTGAATATTGCGTTATATTATTTTTTGATATTTTCAAGTTTATTGTAATAAATTACTGGTTTATATTTTTCTTTAAGCTTTGCAGCAAATTCATCTTCTAATTTTGCAATCATTTTTTCCTGATAAGCGGAAATAATTTTGGTTTTAGCTTCCTTAAATGACATTAAATGAGAAGGTACTTTTTTGTCAAGCCTGATAATTGAATACGCATATGCTGTTTTGCCATTTACTGGTCGGGGTAATTTTAAACTAATTGTATCAGATATATCCCCGGTATTTTGCATTGCCCAGGCTTTTTGGTATAGAATATTAGTGTTTTTATCTTTTAATTCCCATTTACCACCTTTTGCGCCATAACCAGCTCTGTCCGTGTATTTTGTACAAAGTGTATCAAAACTAATACCATTTTTAATTCCATTAAAAATAACATTTAGCATTGAGTCTTTAAGGGTATAAAACTCAGTAAACTGAACCTTATCAGGCCATTTAAAATCATCTTTATGCTTTGTATAATAATTATATAATTCCGTTGAGTCAGTTACAAGTTTATTCCAGATTTCGTTTTGCTGAAGTTTGAAAATAACAGCTCCATTAATGTAGTCATTCATTATCGATGAATAATTTTTTATCGAATCCTGAACCTCTTCGCTTTTGTTTAGTATTAAAAGTCTTGCAACTATATTAGCTACACTTGTTTCAAAAGGCATTTTTAGTAGTTCCTGATTTTCCTGCGGATCTAGATTCAAAACAATATTTATATAATTATTTACTGAAGTATTGTTGCCATTAATGGTAAAGAAAGTTGCTTTTTTTATGGAATCTGGAAGCATAGTAATATTAAAACCATTTTTAGTAGTGTCAATTCGAGTAACAATTTCATTTAGGATTTTATTATTTATTTCATATTTGTATTCTTTTTTAAGAGAATCTATAGCGTCTCTTTTAGCCTGATCCATTCCATTGAATTTAAATATTTTAAATAGTTCATCCTTTTCTTTATCATATGAAGGATATTCTTTTATTCCGGTCAGTTTTATTATGTGGAAGCCAAATTGCGTTTGGATTATGTTTGAAATATCACCTATTTTTTTCAGGTTAAATGCTGCTTCAGAAAATGGCTTTACCATTGCTGATCTATTAAAAAACCCAAGGTCACCATCATTTTTTGCGGAATATGTATCTGTAGAATATTTTTTAGCTAATTTGCCAAAATCTTCACCCGCTTTTACTTTTTTATAAATTGATTCTATAAGTTCTCTGGCTTTTGCGGTATCAATTTTATCATCAATTTTATAGCCAATTAGTATATGGCTGGCCCTGATTTCCGGAATCCTTTTTCTTTTGTCGGTAACTTTGAAAATATGAAATCCCTGTTCTGATTTTACTAGTTTTGGAATTACACTATCGACCGGTGTATTGTACATTGCATCTTCAAGATTTACAGGTAATTGACCCGCTGTAAAATAATAAATATCTCCTCCATCATATTTTGAGGTATTATCTTGTGAATATCTTTTCGCCATTTCTGAAAAATCAGATCCGTTTCTAATACTATCAATTATTGCGTTAGCTAATTTTTCAGTGGAAATTGCATCTCCTTTTTGTGGGATAAATATTATATGACTTAAGCGTATCTCCCAATTTCTTCTTTCATATAATTGTCTTAAATGCGGTTCTGTTACATATTTCTGGAGGTAAAATTTGTTTATTAACTGTTCCCTGTAATTTTTAACTTCATTTAATATTTCCGGATTACTATATAATCCCATATCATGGGCGTATTCAAGTTTCATTCTGAATATTACATAAAGATCAAGAAACCTTTTAATATTCTTCAGGCTATCTTGTGAAATATCCCGGTTATTCATTTCGTCTTTAGTATAAGCCTTTGCAAATTCATCCAAGGTTATACTCTTCCCGCCAAATTTAGCAATAACTGTTGATTTTTGATTTTTTTGTGCAAATGAAATGCTGAAAAAAGCAAATACAAAAAGAAAAATAATCGTTTTCCGTAGATGCATTCTGACTCCTGGAATTTTGGTTATGCGATAATCCCGGCAATTTTTATTTTGCCGGGTAATCTTATTTATTATTTTGCAACTGTTATATAAATAATTTTGCTTTTGAATAGAATAAATGCTTTAACTAAATTATTATATTACTTAATTTTTTACCTCTGCAAGTTTGTCGTAATAGATAATAGGATTATACTTATTATTTAGCATATCCAGAAATTTACTTTCTAGTCTCAATAATTCGCTGTTATTGTAGTCTTCCTTTAGGTCTGGTAAAGCTTCCTCAAAAGTTTTAGTTTTTGATTTCACTTTATTGTCCAGCCTGATAATTGAATATCCTTTAAAGTTTGGATAAATATCTGAATAATTTCCAATATTTTTTATGGTCCAAGCTTTTTTATGCATTTCAGTGAAATTTTTATCCCGTAAACTCCAGTGACCTGCTAATTTTTTATACCCGGGCCTTTCAGTATATTTTGCACAAAGTGAGTCAAAATTTGCCCCATTTTTAATCATTTTCTGATATTTCTTGATCACTGGTTCACTAGTTGAATAAATCTCTGTAAACTCAACGCGGTCAGGCCACATATATTTATTTTTATTTTCATTATAGTATTTATGAAGATTTACCGAATCTTCAATAACTTTATCAGTTACTTCTTTCTTTTCCACACTTGGTACTAGAATTTTATTTGTGAAATCTGAAACAAGATCATAATAATTTGGAATTTTATCTTCGTACTGATTGCCGTCTTTTAAAATCAGCAGCCGGCCCGAAATTCTATTAACTCCTTCATTAAATGATAATCCGGTTATTTCTTTGTTTACATCATATCTTAAGTTTTGAATAATCTCTATTAAATTACCCACAGTAACCGTTCTGCCAGTATATGAAAAAATAGTTTTATCCTTTATACTTTGGGGTAATGCATTAATATCAAATCCATTTTTACTTGTATCTATCCTGGTATCAATTTCTTTTTGAACTTCCTTATTGAGTGCAAAATTATTATCCTTTTTTAATGAATCAATGGTCATTTCCAGAGCTTCATCAAACTGATTTTTTTCAAATAATTGATTAATCTCTTTCAGATCTTGAAGAAAAGTTGGCTCGGGTGCAACAGAGGTTAATTGAATTATATGAAATCCGTATGGAGATTTTATAATTCCCGAAAACTCACCTACTTTATTTAGTTTGAATAAAGCCTGATCAAAAGGTCTTATTAACATATTTCGGGATACATATCCTAGATCTCCTTGATTCTTATCAACATTTTCATCCATTGAATATTTACTTATCAGAGTGTCAAAATTTGCACCTGCATTAAGTTTCTGATAAACAGTGTCAATTATTGCAAGTGCCCTTGCAGTATCGGGTTTACCGTCAAATTCATATTTTATTAATAATTGTTTGCCCCTGATTTTGTTCCGTCTTTCTTTTTTTTCGGTAACCTTGAATATTTGATAACCAAATTTTGATTTTACTACATGTGGATAGATATCGCCTACTTTTGTGTTATAAATTGCATCTTCAATTGCGATGGGTAAAATTCCGGATGTAAAATAATAAATATCTCCACTATCATATTTTGAATTTGGATCCTGTGAGTATCTTTCTGCCATTACGCCAAAGTCGGCTCCATTTTTTAACTTGTTGAGAACAGCCTGTGCTTGTTTTAATGTTTCATCCTCACTTCCTTTTTGAGGCACAAACAAAATGTGGCTTAATCTTAATTCCCATTTCCTTCTGTCAAATATTTTGTGAAGTCTGGATTCTGTTACATATTTTTTTACAAAATAATTGTATATAAGTTCATCTTTAAAATTTTGAATTTTATTTTTAACAGACGGCTCATTTTCCAGGTCAATATCCATTGCATATTTCAACTTTAAACGGGATTTCATATAAAGTTTCATGAAATTATTCAGGTATGATATTGAATCGTTTTCTGCATAACCACTGCCGGCACCCATTTTTTTGTATGCGTCCTTAAATTCACCTATTGTAATCTTCTGATCATCAAATTTTGCCAACACTATATCATCTTTATTTTCCTGTCCATAGGTTGAACTAATGAGTAAACATAAAAACAATATAAAAGTAGATATTCTAAATCGCATAAAAACTAGCTCCTTAAATTGAAAATTTTGCAATATTAGCCGATAATTTTAGTTATAGCCTTTTATAAAATCAAGGTAAATATTAGCGTTGGACGCTGTGTTTCAGATAATTCAGGCAATTAATTTTACTTTGCACGAGTGCCGTTTTTAACATTGTCATTTACTGATAAAAGATTCACTTTCCCGTTTTCATCTTCCACAGCAAGCACCATGCCCTGGGATTCCAGTCCCATTAATTTTGCGGGTTTTAAATTTGCTACAAATACAACTTTTTTATTTATAAGTTCTTCCGGTTGATAGTGCTTTGCTATCCCGGCAATTACCTGTCTTTCTTCAGAATCTAATTTTAATTTTAGTTTTAATAGTTTTTCACTTTTTTCAATTTTTTCTGCTTCAATAACCTGTGCAACTTTTAAATGTACTTTAAAAAAATCATCAATTGTTATTGTATCATCTTTTTTAGCTTCTTCTTTTTTCTCATTACCATTCATTTTATTAACCTGTTCTTCGATCATTTCATCCTCAATTTTTGGAAATATTATTTCTGCTTTATTTAATTGATGCACTTCTGTTAAATTTTCTTTCCCGCAATCAGCCCAGTCAGTTTTTTCTTTATTCAGCATTTTAAATATCTTTTCACTCGAAAAGGGAATAACAGGATTAAATATTTCAGCAAGTGTATATATTGCCTGAAGGCTTACATATAAAGTTGTTCCGCACTTTGCTTTGTCTGATTTAATAGTTTTCCAGGGCTCAGAATCGTTAAAATATTTATTGCAGGATCTTGCAAGATTCATGGCTTCAAAAACACCCTCTTTAACTTTATAATTTTCAAAAAATCTGCCAACTTTTGTAGGAGACTGAGCTAATAATTTCAGCATATCTTCATCAATTTTTTCAAGCTTTCCTTTCGCAGGTACCTTTCCTTCAAAGTGTTTGTGTACAAATGTGAAAGTACGATTTATAAAATTACCAAGAATATCCGCCAGCTCGCTGTTATTTCTTAACTGGAATTCCCGCCAGTAAAAATCAGTGTCTCTTGTTTCTGGCAGATTTGCCGCGAGCGTATAACGTAATGGATCAGCAGGAAATAGTTTAAGAAAATCAATTACATCAATTCCCCAATTCCTGCTTTTGGAAAATTTCTTTCCTTCAAAATTTAAAAATTCATTTGCAGGAACGTTTTGTGGAAGAATAAATTTTTCTTTTTCTCCTTCATTCCATGCCATCAGCATTGCTGGAAAAACAATGCAGTGAAAAACAACATTATCCTTACCGATAAATGCCACATATTTTGTTTCTTTATTCTGCCAGTATTCTTTCCAGAGATTTTCATTACCCGATTTTTGCGAAAGTTCTTTTGTTGCAGAAATATATCCGAGAACTGCCTCGAACCATACGTAAAGGACTTTTCCGTCTGCATTATCAAGCGGAACTTTTACTCCCCAATCCAGGTCTCTTGTTACAGCACGATCTTTTAACCCGTCTTTAAACCAACCACGGCAGTATTGAAGGACATTCTCCTTCCAGCCATATTTTTCATTCATTTCATTTATATATTTCTCAAGTGCAGCCTGGTATTTGCCCAGTGGAAAGAACCAGTGCGATGTTTCCTTCAACACAGGGGTTTCACCTGTAATTTTACTCTTCGGATTTTTTAATTCGGAAGGATCATAAAGTGCACCGCAATTTTCACATTCATCGCTTCTTGCTTCTTCATTTCCGCAATTAGGGCAGGTGCCTTCAACATACCTGTCGGGCAGAAACATCTTCGCTTTTTCATCATAAAACTGCAGGGATTTCTTTTCGTTTAAAATTCCTCGGTTATAAAATTCAAGGAAAAATTCTTTTGCTGTTTCGTGATGAATCGGATTGCTTGTTCTTGAATAAATATCGAAACTCATCCCGAATTTTTCGAAGGCTTCCTTATTTATTTTATGAAACCTGTCTATTATTACTTTTGGCTTTACGCTTTCTTTATCAGCAGTAATGGTTATCGGAACACCGTGTTCGTCGGAACCGCAAACATATAATATATCTGCCTTCTGTAACCTTTTAAAACGGACATAAATATCCGCAGGAAGGTATGCACCGCTTAAATGCCCGAGATGGATTGGACCGTTTTCGTAGGGAAGAGCTGATGTTACAAGTATTTTTTCTTTAGACAAATTTTACCCGGATTTTTGAAAAACTGTAAACTTAAATATAAGCAATTTAATAGTGCAATTTTAAGTCTAACTATTCTCACCAATATTTGGTTTTATGCTATTCTAAGCTAAAAATGAATGTTTTGAGGATTTAAGTCTATGCACCAGTCCTTTTGATAAAATCCACAATTATCCGGTCGTTAGACCTCAATAACTCCCCAGGAGTTCCGTAAAAATGGATTTTTCCTTCGTGCATCATTGCAACTTTAGCGGCTACATTTTTCACACTGTACATATCGTGGGTCACTACTACAGAAGTGACTTTAATTTTTTCGCTCAGGTCTTTTATTAAAACATCTATTGAATCGGACATAATCGGGTCCAGACCGGTTGTGGGTTCATCGTATAAAATATATTCAGGATTTGTAACCAAAGCTCTTGCCAATCCGACTCTCTTTTTCATCCCTCCGGAAAGTTCGGCAGGTTTTGTATCTTGACTTCCTGATAAACCAACCAGCTCAAGTTTTTCTTCTACTATATCTTCAATTTCTTTTTTCGATTGCCCGTTTTTAGACTCAATAAGGGGAAGAGCCACATTTTCCGCAACCGTCATAGAATCGAACAAAGCTGCTCCCTGGAAAAGGAAACCGAATTTCTTTCGTACTTCGTATAATTCTTTCATTGAGAGATCATTAATCAAAAGACCATCAAGTTTTACAAATCCTGCGTCGGGATGAAGAAGTCCAACAATATGTTTTAACAGAACGCTTTTCCCGCAGCCGCTTCTGCCGATAATTACAATAGTTTCACCGGGATGAATTTCCAAATCCACTCCTTGCAGAACTTTGTTGTTTCCGAAACTTTTATGAAGGTTTTTAATTTCAATCATTTTACAATTTTATTATAATCCGGCATTAAAATAAGAATTTTTGAAATCATATTTTTTAATTACTCAAACCGAAATTCCAACCTGTTTTCATTATAAATTATACATCGTACATTATAAATTTCAAATCTAATTTTTAATATTCGACAGTCTCAATATAAACGGGATTGAAAAAATAGAAAGAACTGTCGCAGCAATGTAAGTATCTTGCATACCGATTAAATCACTTGATACTCCGATAAGAAAAGTTGTTAAAGAAGTGATCAGAAAATTTATTGTCATAAAAATTCCATTTATGAAAGAGAGCCTTTCCGATTTTATTTCAAGCAATTCTGCCAGCAAAACCGGGTTTGTTGCAAATAAAACCAGACCTATTAAAATAAGGATCGGGAAGGCCCAGGCTCCTTCCAGCAACAAAAATCCAGCCATTAAAACCGGTATTGATAATGACATTATCAGTAGAGTTGTTTTTCTCCCTATCCTGTCTGAGATAGTTCCTGAAAAGAAAGTTCCTGCTCCACCAGCCAATTGAAGAACCGATAATGAAATTCCAGCCATCCAGAGGCTTTCTCCTTTTAACGATAGATACGTGGGAAGAAATGCTGTGAGAGCGCTTTTTAAAATTAATGTGAACAATAAAATACCGGACATATTAATGAAAACACCAGAGTGTTCGCGGAATGTCTGTAAAATACCTGAGTCAATTTTGTTAGTTTTTAATTCCTGTGATATCTTTATCTTTTTAAATTTGAAATAAAGAAAAATTGAAGCAGCTAATCCGAAAGGAAAAAGCCGGAAAGTTCCCTCTAGTCCCCAGATGGAAATTCCGCCAAGTATTACAAGAGGACCTATACTCCGTGCTATTTCACCCCCAAGCATAAATACACTCATTCCTTTTCCTACTCTAACACCTGCAATATGTTTTACCATTACCGGCGCTGGAACGTGAAACATAGAAGTGCTGATTCCCATGACAAAAAGCAGAATTGCAATTACAGTATAACTTGGTGCTGCACCCAGTAAACTCATACATGTTGCAGTTATAAGAGGAGCAATAATTAATAAATACCTTAAGCTTATTTTGTCTGCAACTAGGCCTACCAGTGGATTCATCAAAGAGGGCAGGTTTTGTATTACAGTCAATAATCCTGCTAAGGAATAGGAGAGCTTAAATTTTTCTATTAATAACGGAAGTATAGGAGCAAGGAATGCTGAATAAACATCGTGAACAAAATGTGCTGATGCAATTAATAATATATTTCCTGTCTGGAATTTATTTTTTTCGTTCATTTACAAAGATATGAAAAATTAGAACGCAGTAGGAATTGCAATTAGGGGTTTGAAGTTATTATCAATTAAAATTATAAGTTTTCTCAACCCAGTAAACAACTTTATTGTTTTTAATTTTTATTGGTTCCCATTTTGATTTGTAGGCTGCATCAATTACCTGTTGAAGTATTTCATTTGACCCGGTGGTGTTTTTGATTAGTTTGTATTCAATTACTTTTCCGTCAGTTCCTATCTTTAGCTGAAGATTTACAAAACCTTTTACATCATCATCAATTTTTTTAGGCAGCACTTCAAGAATTTGCCTTGGTACAAAGGGGAGTTCAGGAACATCAAGTACACCGGTTCCGGTTTTGTTATTCGCCTCTCCTTCTTTTTGATTATCTCCTTCATCTCCTTTAGGTGCTATTTCCACATCACTTAAAATTACCGGCTCTTCCACATCATCCGGTACGTAAATTTTGGGAATGGGCGGACGCATATTTGCCGGCCTTTGCTGTGTTGTGCTCGGAGTTACATCACTTATTGTAAACATAAGTGACTGGTATTCCATTGGAGGTGGAGAAGGGGGTGTAATGTAAGGGAAAAATAAAAAAAGGGAAATACAAAGTAACAGACTAGCTATAAGGCTCAATTTAAAATTAAATTCATATTCATTTTTTAATATTTTAAATCGCCTGATCATTATTTAAATTTAGTCTATTGCTGTGTAAGAATAAATAAAATTTCCTACTCCTTGGTTAGTTCTTTTGATGAGCTTACCTTTAAACTATTGCCTTTGTCAATAATTTCTATTGTGAGTAAATATTTACCGGGGTCATATTTATTCATATCAAGCTGGAAATATAATTGCGGATTTTTTTCGTGTAACTGGTAGTCTGTGGTTAGTGTAACTTCCTGTGGTTCTGAATCGAGACCGAAAATACCAAGAAATGAATTTACAGCTTTACCAAGTCCGGATTTTTCATCGATATTTTTAATTGTAAGTTTTTGCTCAATATTCCCTAGCCCGTTTTTGTCTAGCGATAAATTATAAACTTCGTAGTAAATAAATATATCGGTCTTATTTGAAAACATAGAAGCCGGATTCGGAAGTATGCTTATCTCTCTTCTTTTTAAAGGATAGTTATTCTGTTTATCATCGGAAATCTTGCTCGCAAAAACCAGGTCGCTCATATCAAGACTGTATTTATTAAACGAACGAACCGCAAAAGGCAAATGATTTGATGCAACCCCTTTGTCTGAACTTCTTATAACTTCAAATGAAAGATAGACTGAATCCGGATCTAAATTTGAATGTAGCGAGTTAACAATAAAATCGCTGGTGTCGTTAATTGAAATTTCATTTGAAACGGGCAGAGAAATAATGGAATCTTTTACTGTTGAAATCGGGTTGAATAGTTTGTCGAATGCAAAGAACCCTGTTTTATGTGAATAGACAAAATCATTCCCTTCCAGTAAACTGTCAGCAAAAGGAATTCCATAATTGACATAAATATCAGTACCTGCGCCGGACTCATTTATATTTTTAAATTGTGCTAATTCATACGGAATAGAAAATTTAGGCCCTTCGAATTTGGGATCGTAATATTCGTTCCGCACACGTTTTACATAGTTATAATATTCAAATGAATCACCCCTGTATTGAGAAATATATCTCGGGTCCCCCGAAGGTTGCGCAAAACGGTATTCGCCGTTAAAAAAATCATCTGAAAATCCAAATATCATATCGCTGTAAAACCAGACGTCCGTTTTTAATTTTATTTGTGCTTTCCCTCCAGCACTGTTCATTGAAGGCCTGAATCGAATTTTGTTAATCGGCTCACCAAAACGCAATACAACTTTTCCCCGGTCACTTTTCCATCCTGTTAAATCAAGCTTATTTACACCATATCTCAAATTTGAATAAGCAACTCTTGAATAATGTTCAAGCAGCCTTTCATTATAATCACTCAGATTCAAGGGATCTTTTACTCTCCAGTAAAGATCTATCAAACTTTTCAACTGGATATCTGAAATGTCTTTCATCTTTTCACCGAAAAGGGGTTCTATTAATTCTTTTACTGAATTAAAAGTAAAATCTTCTCTGTCCTTATCATCCATTAATTTTAGAGCATCTTTGTACTGGTTGTATGCTCCAAACAGATTTGAAGTTTTATAATAAATTAATCCGAGGTAAAGATGTGCACTTTTGTTGTCAGGGTTTATAGAAACAAGTCTTTCCAGTAAAGGCACAGCAATTTCCGGTTTACCAACATCTTCATATAAAAAACTTAAATGCAAAATAGCTTGCGAATTTGTTGAGTCTAAAACGAGAACTTTCTTTAAATACTTTTCAGCTTCATCGAATTGCTTCATTGCATAATCATCCAGGCTAAGCATTGGGTCATCAGGATTGTCCTGGGTTACGGAGTGGTTATATTCATTAAAATCATCTTCTTTAATTCTGCCGAGTTGAAAAAGAGCAGTTACGTTTGTGCTGTCAACTTCTTCAATTATTTCTTCGTATTCTTTAAATGCTAATCCGCTGCTGAAATATTCCATTAATGCGGCAAATAATAACCTGTATTCAATGTTATTCGGATCTTTGAAAATTGCGTCTCTTAAAAGTTCTCTTGCGCGGTCTCTTCCATGAATTGTCTTTTTGCTGACGAGAAGTTTTGCAAGTTCAAACTGTGCCGGAGCGTTGTCATCTTCTTTAATTGATTGCTCAAATAACTTTTCTGCAATTGTGGAATCACTTTTGTTTAAAGCCTCTAATCCTTTTTGATAAAACTGGATTGCAAGCGAGTCAGTTTTAAAGGCATAGCTATCCGAAGCATAAAACAGTGTGAAAAATAATATTACAGGAACTATTGATTTCATAATATCTGGTAAAGTAATAGTTATAAAAAATACTGTTGTATTAGAATGAAATCAACGTACATTGTGAGGATTTGGCTGAAATAAGGAAATAAAATGTGAATTCAGGAATTATCCTATTCTTTCTGCGAAAAAATGATATCTCTAAAAAGATTGGAAGTAAGCGGAGTTTTTTCTTTTGATTTTCTATACGAGTAAATTTTTGCACCGATATATTGACCTGAAAAAAATGAACCAACGAGAACGGGATATGTAACAAACCTGAATCCTAAATTAAATAGAAATCTGAGTCCGATTACAAAAGGAACAGGGAGGTGTATGGCAAGAAACCACCTGCGCGAAAATTTTTTAACACTTTCCCGCCAGTAGCCAAAAGGGATGTTGAAGACTAATACTATTATAGATGTATAAACTAATTTGAGTGTCAATAAAATGTGCCCACTTTTTTATACGTAAGTATGCTTCTAAATTTTCAATATGTCATTCCCGTGAAAACAGGAATCTGCTAAACCAAGTAACGGATTCCAACTTCCGTGGGAATGACAACTAAATTCAAAACTATTTAAACTCTTTATGCTTTTTTAACAAATAATTCACTTTTTCTTTTAAGATTTTAATTGTTAAATCAATGGTTTCAAGATGAGTTCTGAAAGCTAAAAGCGCAAGACGAAAAGTAAATTTGCCATCAATTATAGTAGAGGTTAAAAATACTCTTCCATCTTTGTGTATCTCTTTAATTAGTAGTTCGTTGAATTTGTTTGTATTTCCTTTTCCAGGAATATACCTGAAAGTTACAACGGATAATTCAGGTTCCGGTCCTGTTTCAAATCCGGGAGTGTTTTTTATTTTATTATAAAAATATTTTGCAAGTTGAAGTTTTTCTTCCAGTGCTGCACGGAATGGTTTTAAGCCATGTAATTTTAAAGGGAGCCACAATCGTAATCCACGAAAGTGTTTTGTTAATTCCGCGGAAAGATCAGCGGGGGAAAGTTCATCAGTTGCTGAAAGTGCATCCTGCATATAATTCGCCTGGTAATAATGTGATTTTGCTAGATGCTTTACATTTTTAACAAGCACTACTCCAAGTCCATACGGAACAAACAAACCTTTATGCGGATCAATAACAACTGAATCTGAAAGACTTAATCCTTTTAATTTCTTTTTACCAGTTTCAGATAAGACAAAAAATCCGCCGTACGCTCCGTCAATGTGATACCATAGATTATGCTTCTTTGCAATTTTCCCAATTGGCATTAGTGGGTCAATTGCGCCGATGTCTGTAGTTCCTGCAGACGCTATAACGAGCCAGGGAATTAGCCCTGTTTTTTTGTCTTTTAGAATTGCTTTTTCAATTTCCTCGGGAATTAATCGGAATTTTTCATCGAGAGAAATATATCTTTTTACAACATCGCCAAGTCCTGCAATTCTTAATGATTTATCAATACAATGATGAGTGTGTTTTGAGAGATAAACTACTGCTTTATGAAAGTTTTTTGATTTTAATTTTTTAGCATCGCGCGCTGTTGTTATTGCTATTAAGTTTGCAACACTTCCACCCGAGGCTAAATTGCCGCCTGCAGATTTTGGATAACCAACTACATCAGCCATCCAGCGGATAAGCATATTTTCCATTCGAACTGCACCTGGAGACGCAAAGAAAATGCCCGCGAACCTGTTGGTCACATCTGCCATGTAATCGCCGAGGGAAGAGAGATAAATTCCTCCGCCGGGAATGTAACCAAGGTGTCCGCCGGATGCAGGGTTTAAATTAGGTGTATCGACATTTTTTTCAATTATTTTTAAGGCTTTTTCAATTTTTATCGGTTTTTCAGAAATGGGAGAATCGTAAATGCCAATCCCTTTTTCCTTAGAAGTAACAAATGCTTTTTTATTGTAAATATCTTCAAGGAAATTTTCAGTGTAATCGATAACTTTATTGCGAATGCCTTCGCGTTCTTTGGAAGCCGGTTCTAATTTGCGTGCTTCTTTTTCCAGGAGTTTAATTTTATCAATCATTTTAATATCGTTTAATTAGATTAAATGAAAGTTAAAATTAAAAAAAAATAAGGTAAGAAATGGGTGGTGATAACCCGCCCATCTAAGTAATTTGAAATGGATTATTTAATTGCCAGCCATTTTTTAAAGATCATTTGTTGTTTTTCAGTTGGATTATTTATTTCTACTAATTTATAACGGAAATTGTGAGTCTTTTTTAGTGTAATATCAAGCTCTTTAATTTTATCATCACGGGAAACCAAAACTTTAATATTATCACCATCTTTAAATAGATTAAAAATCCTGTCAAAGTTATCCGGATCAACACGGTAACCATTAATTGAAATGATTTCATCATGAACATTTATACCGCCATCGTAAGCAGGGGCACCAACTTTTACACTTCTTACTAATACATTTCCACCACTATTTGTAGTTCTTGCCCCGAAATTTACATCGTCAGTTCCAAAATCAACCAGCTTTAATCCGGCATAATTGAAAAATTTATTGTAGTCAATTTGTATTGCGGAATTAACATAATCTGCAAAAAACTGGTCGAGATTTTCGCCGGCTATTTTTTCTACCGCTTCCTGGTATTCTTTTTCCGTAAATCCCCTTTTTAGCTCTTTGTAATATTCATTGTAGAGGTATTTTAATACATTATCATAATTTTTTTCACCGTTGGTTGCGTTTAGAATTACAAGATCCAGTAAAGCTCCAAGTACGGCCCCTTTACTGTAGTATGATATTGTCGTGTTGTAACTGTTTTCATCCGGCTGATATGCTTTTATCCACGCGTCAAAACTGGCATCAGCTACTGACTGCACGTCATTCCCGGGTTGATTTTCAACACCTGAAATTGTCCCGGCAATATTTCCGAGAAAATTATCTGGAGTGTAAATTCCAATTCTTCTTAAAATAACATTTGAATAATAACTCGTAACACCTTCCATTTCCCAAAGAAGTTTCGTGTAATTTTCTTTTTCATAATCAAAAGGTCCGAGCTGAAGCGGACGTATTCTTTTAACATTCCATAAATGGAAATGCTCATGTGCAACAAGGCTTAAAAATCTTCGTAGTTTACTTTCCGGCTGGTATGTCCATCGGTTTACTTCGAGTGTAGTTGAATTTAAATGTTCAAGTCCGCCGGAGCCTCTTGTAAGATTGTGAACTATAAAAGTATAATTTTTATTTGGATTCTCGCCGAATACATTTGTTTCTGCTTCAATTACCTGCTTCATATATTTTTTCAGAGTATCAGACTGATAATTTCCTTCACCGTACATTGCAATTTTGTAATTTACTTCGGCTGCTTTAAACTCTATCACATCCTGGTTGCCGATTTCAATAGGCGAGTCAGCGAGGATATCATAATTCGGGGAATGATATGTGAATCCTGCACCTTCAACTTTTTCAAGACCTGTGTTTACTTTTTTCCAGCCTTTGTGCGGAATAATTTTTAAAGTGGAAGGAAGGTCTTTCATTTTATAGATGTACATAAAAATGTTTGATCCATTTAAATAACCGTGTGAATCATCAAGAAAACTGGTTCTTACAGAAGCTTCAAAAGCATAAACATTATAAGAAATATTAATCTCGTTTAATTTTTTACTGTAAACCCGCCAGGTATATTTATTGGTTTTTTCAAATTTTAATTCGGCTCCGTTTTTATCAAACGCTTTGAAGAACTCAACATTTTTTGGAAAATCTCGTATGAGGTAAGAACCCGGCGCCCAAACCGGTAAAATGAAATCTATGTAATCTTTCTCAAGCCCGGTTACTGTTGTTGTTACTTCAAAATAATGAGTGTAGGGTTTTGTCATTGACAAAGTATAAGAAAGCTTTGGTTGCGCTATTAAATTAGCGGCTAAAAAAAACAGCAGCAAAAACGAAATAAGGAATTTATTCTTAATAATCATAAGGCGTTTTGTTGTTTTTAAGGTGGATTGCAATTTATGTTACCTAAAAAGTTATAGGTTAAAATATTTAAATTCAATTCTTTTAGGATAAAAGGGGTTTTATTTAAAAATAAAAAACCGCGGGTGTTGCGCCCGCGGTTTAAAAATGATCCATATTACCTGAATATTCATCTAAGCTAACATCTTTATCGATTTCATTTGCTAAATCATAAAATCAAGGATCATTTTTTTTATTCCACTAAACCACTAACTAACAGGTGTGTGAAGTGTTCATTTTGTTGCTTCATCTTTTTGTACAAAACAAAAACCTGAAAGTTCCAATTTATTTTTTATCAATTCGTCTCTGAATATTAGACATAAAAAGTACTACAAAGGTTGCTGCTAATTCACGAAAAAGTTAAGTAATATTATGAGCTGTTCTTCAGCGGGATGACTGGTTTATGCGATTGATAATATGTTCTTTTTGAAATTCCGAATAGAAATTATCATCATAAAAAGTCCGATTCCTATTAATACCGTAGCTCTAATTGCTACATCTCCAATGGCAAGGTGTCGCCAAAAAATGTCGTAAAATCCCTGGATTCCCCAGTAATTAACAGAAACAATTGCAATTTTCTGCATAATTGCCGGCATTATGAAGAGTGGAACCATGCTGCCGCCAATAGCGGACATAATAAGAATAATTAAAGTTGAATAACTTTCGACCTGTTTTCTTGTTTTTGCAATTGAAGCGATAAATATTCCAAAAGTTGCACAGGCAAATGCGGTTGAAAGAATCATCAGGATAAGTGAAGGTATATCAATAAAAATATCCAACCCGAAAACTAGCCAGGCAAATAAAAACATAACCGTCAATTGAATAATTGAAACTACTATAGTTGCAGTCATCTTGCCAAATAAAATTGCTGTGGGTTGAAGGGGAGAGTAAAGTAGTTTCTTTAAAGTTCCTTCTTCTTTTTCCAGCAGCATTCCGCTTCCCATTCCTGTCACAGTAAAAAGGAGCATCATTATTGCTGTGCCGGCAACTGCCTGTACAAGACCCAGGTTATTTTCACTTTTTGCAAAAATCGGCGTTGCTTTAATTCCCATAGAATTATTGGCCGGATTTTTTTCATCCTTTTCAAATCCTTCCATCTGTTCATTTACTTTTGATGTAATTAAATCCAATTCATCTTTGCTAAGGTCCGGGTTATTTTCAACGATCATTTTATTAATGCTTTTCTTTATAGTTCTTTTGCCGATTATTCCCATCAATTTGGAAAATAAAACCTGTTGTAAAAGACCTGCTTCAATTTGGCGGGACTGATCATAAAATAATTCTGCTGATGGTGTGCTGCCGGCTTCAACTGAATCTTTGAAACCTTTATAAATAGCTAACACAGCAACCCTGCTTCCCTTATTTACTTCATTTTTTGCTTCATCAAAAGGAAGTTTTTTTATATCAAGTGAAGACATAGTATCAAGTTGAGCGACAACATCCCGGGAAACATCTGTACTATCCTGATCCGAAATATAAATTGCAATCGGGTTTGTATCATTTGACTTTCCGGTTCCGCCAAATGCAAAGGCAAAAAGGGAAATTAGGGCAACCGGCACCAGCAATGTCAGTACAACTGCTCTTTTATCGTGAATAATTAAACGAAGATCTTTTACTGCTAATTTTAACATTTTTAATCTCTTAATTTTCTTCCGGTTAAATTCAAAAAAATCGTTTCAAGGTTAACTTTGTTAATTTCAATTTGAATTGGAGCCAGCCCGGCTTTGTTTAAATCTACTAAAATTGCTGGCAATTCTTTATTGCTGTTTTTGCTTGAAAAGGTTAAAACATTTTCAGAAACATCTATAAGATTACCCAACTTATCTAACTTTTCTTCGTCTTCTATTTTTTCCAGATGAATTATTATAGATTCAACTGCATTTGTTGTGTTTCGCAACTCATCCAGCGTTCCTTCAGCAATAATATTTCCGTGATCAATAATTCCAATGCGGTTACATAATCTTTCAGCTTCTTCCATATAATGTGTTGTATAAATTATGGTCATCCCGTCTTTATGAAGAGCTTCAAGTACTTCAAAAATTAAATTTCTGCTTTGCGGGTCAATTCCAACAGTCGGTTCATCCATAAATAAAATTTTAGGAGAATGAAGCAGGGCAGAAGCAATATTAATTCTTCTTTTCATTCCGCCCGAGTAAGTTTTTATCTTATCATTTTTTCTGTCGGATAGTCCCATAAGTTTTAGCGTACTGTCAATTTTACTTTTTATGTCATCCGATTTTATTTTGTAAAGCCCTCCCCAGAATAAAAGATTTTCATATGCAGAAAGTTCATTATAAAGAGCAATTTCCTGCGGAACCACGCCAATAGATTTTTTACATTTCATTGGATCTGTTTTAAGATCGGTTCCATTAATTTTTACGTAACCAAGATCCGGCGGTGAAATTGTGCTGATAATATTTATTGTTGTTGTTTTCCCTGCGCCATTCGGACCAAGCAAACCGTAAAACTCACCTTCTTCAATATTAAAACTTACCTGGCTTAATGCCTGAACATTTCCGTAGCTTTTTGAAAGATTTGATACCTCGAGAATTGTGCTCATTTATTTTACTGTCTAGTTAATGGATTTTTAAACGATATTAAATTAGTAATTGTAAATGGGAATAGCAGTAAAATTATGTGAAAGGTTGAAAATAGTTATGAGCTGTAATTTTATTGCTTCGGTGCTCGAATCATTATTAGTCACCTCTTGTTAGTAGTAAATGTAAAGATACTAAATCAGGACAATTCAAACTGTTTAAGTTTTAAGGATATATTAAAAATTAAAACTTTTTTGCGACCACTACAGGAACTTTTATCTTTTCAGTGACTCCGGTACTTTCATTAACCGCTTCTACTAAGGCAATATAAATGCCTATCCGAAGTGGATTATTATCATCATCCAGACCATTAAAAATTACTGAACCATTAGAGCCAGTTGCTGAATTATTAAGTATGGTTCTAACTAGTCTGCCATGACTGTCAAAAATCTTAACTTTCATTTGAGCAACAGGTTGATTGATAGAATATTTTATTATAGTAAAATCCTGATATCCATCATTATCGGGCGAAAAGGGATTTGGTGAAACAGTAACGGACGCAGAACCAGGAAATGTTGTTGTAAAAATGCTGTTTCGTTTTCCGGGTGATGCGCCAATTACATTTGTTGATGTGCTCCAGTTGTTCTTATCATTTCCATCTAAATATGGATTTATTCTTTCCAGCGATTTATTTTTTGTATTGATAAAATTCGAATTATGCCAGCTGTCAAAATATTTTACTGAATCAATTGAATTATCTTTTGCATCTTTCAGAATTATCACTTCACCGTTGTTTGATAAATTCAGCGATGAAATATTCAAAATGTTCAGTGTAGATTTATCAGAGAATTGATAATTATTGAATATTGAAGAATCTGCTGCAGCTACAAAATATGAGTCCGGTATAATTTCCCGATTTACCTTTGAAATATAAATTGTGTTATTTTTCTCATCTTGAATATGCCATCCACCCAGGTTAATTGTCTTGTCTGCAATATTTAGAAACTCAATAAATTCTGAATTATTTGGTCCCGGGTCGAACATAATTTCATTTACTACAATAGAATTTTTCTTGTAAGAGATTAAATCAAATATTGAATTTTTTTCACCGGGAGTTCCTTTAAACTGACTAATAGAAGTTCTCCAATTTGTGCTATCAATGGATTCATTGGAATAAGAAATCCTTTCAAGAGAAAATCCATTATTCCCGCCCCAATTATCATTATAAATAAGACTATCTATCGAGGTTCCTTTATTATCTTGTAATGCTAGTCCGTCCATAGAATTATTCAATGATCCAAAATTAAGAACTAAAATATTGCTTTTTACATCAGGGTAGAATTTATAGAAAGAGGAATCCTGCACTATTACTAAGAAATTATCTGGTGCAATTAATTCATTTTTATGTTCTAATGGATAATTTACAGGAGAAGGTAAGAGATTAACAATATTCCAGTTTTTAAGATTTATTTCTTTGCTTGAATTATTATGTAATTCAATCCATTCGGGCTCTCTACTTGTTGGATTATACATAATCTCATTTATAACAAGGTCTCCCTTTCTGTAGCCCGGGGAAATATTATTAAAAGAAATATTATTTGTTGTGTCTTGGTCTGAGTCCATTTCAGCTTTAACAATAAAATTATGATTTTTATTTATTCTCTTAATTTTATAGCTGAATTTTATTAAAGATGAATCTTCAGCACCTAAGCTATTATAAACAATATTTTCAAGGGTATTATCTGCTAACGAATCGCCATCGTAATCTTCATAAAGAGAAAGAGAAAAAACTGCAGTGTTTTTTCCTGGATTTTTTACCAGTGCATATATATCCACATCATCGTCTGATAGTGGGGCGTCCGGATCAAATATTATTTTAGATACTGCGACATCAAAATCCTTTCTGCTTATAGAATTTATTTTGCCGGGAGTTGACCCTTCTAGATTTCTTGACGTGTTCCAATTCATTGGATTATTTGAATTTTGTGATGGTGAAAATCTTTCAAGTGAAAATCCGTTCCCCCCACCCCAATCTGAAGAATAAACCACACTATCAATAAGATTATTATTTATATCTTTAATTGAAATACCATCGAAGTTATTATTCAAGTATCCAAAATCTGTAATAATAATATTGGAGTTAAATTTTTCATGCTTACCAAAAAAAGTACTATCTGCTGCAATTATTAAATAATCACCTGCGTTTAGATAGTAATCTGTGCCTGCTAATAAATGCTCTGAAATGGATGGAATTAGATTTTCGATTTCCCAGTGTTTAATATTTATTTTTTGATTGGTATTATTAAATAATTCAATCCACTCTGGTTCATTACTGGAAGGATCGTACATAATTTCATTAATAACCAAACTTTTCTGTGGATATCCCGGTGTTAATTTTTTATAAATTCGGTTGTTCGTGGAATCCTGATCATTTTCAGACCCGGCAATCAAGATAAAACTATGAGTATTACTTATTCCATTAATAGAATAATTAAAATTTACTATTATAGAATCTTCTTTATCTAAATTTTGATTTGTTAATTTTTCAAGTTCAATATCCTGAAGTGAATCTCCATCAGTATCCTCGTATAATCCGATAAAATAATTTATTGAATTTTTACCAGTATTTTCCAGTAAGGCAGAGATGTTTACTTTATCACCGACTAACGGTTTTTCCGGAGTAAATAAAATTTTAGCTGTTTTAATGTCAAAATCTTTTTGAGATATGGAATTAATTTTTCCGGGTGTCCCTTTCAAAAAATCTTTTGAGGAATTCCAGTTCGCTGGATCGGTTGATGTATCGTCAGCTGCAATTCTTTCAAGAGAAAAACCGTCATTTCCGCCCCATTTCGGGAAGTATTGTAAAGAATCGATTACTCTATTGAGCGAATCAAGTAAAATAATTTTATCACCTGAATTATTTAGCGTAGGAAAATCAGAGATTGAAATTTTTGACTTAACATCAAAATATTTTGTAATCGAACTATCACCAGATACTACAAAATACTCATTTGGTTTTAGAACATTATTACTAAAAATTATTTTGGAAGTATCAGTGTTATCAGCAAGTTTGTAACCGTTCAAATTGACATTTTTTTCACTTCTGTTAAATAACTCTATCCATTCGGGCATTCCAGAATCGGGAGCGTACATAATTTCATTAATTACAATGTCATTTCTAAATTCATTTATCTTGATTATGGGCAAATTTAATTCAGCTGAGTTATTGTTTAAGTTTTCATCTGCTTGTGATTCCAGCTTTGCAATGAATAAATTATTCCCTTCCAAAAATCCTGCAAATGAAAAACTATATTCAGCAGAATCTCCGGGTGCTAAGCCTGCTCCTAAAAATGAATTTATTTTTTCTGAACCCTGTACTATTGAATCTTTATTTGAATCATAATAAATATTAACCTGGTAATCATTTGATAAATTCACCCCAAAATTCTTAACAATGATATTAAAATTTTCACTTTCACCTAATACCTGGTACTCGTCTTCGGTTGAAAATGATTTTATACCGGGATCGAAATCAAATGGAGTTACTGAATTTCTAATACCCGGAGTTCCATTATCAATTTTGGAATTTTGCCAATTGGAGCTTGTTGAGTTATAATGTAATGATATTTTCTCGTCAGAAATACCCTTTGGGTTATTTGACGAGTAGGTATATTCCTCAAGTTTAGTTCCAAAAGAATTTATTAATTGAATTGTCCTGTCACTTGAATTTGACATTCCTGAAGACCCAAATGCATTATCTGAAATTTTAAGAATTAATACAGTGTCTGGCACAATATTTTTATATATTCCATTTACCAAATCATAGTCTCCTTCAAAAATAACTGCAAAAGATTTGGGCTCCAGAACAGTCCCCTTTCCGGCATCTATTATTATATCTGCGCTTGAAGTGTAATACTTGATATTGAAATTAATCAGATCAACGGATTTTGAATCGCTTGTATTATATAATTCAATGAATTCATTATTGCCGGATTTGCCTGCAAACATGATCTCACTAAATATTATTGTAGTATCGTTTTGTGGTGTTACCTGAGCAGTTAATGGTAAAGATATTAATAAAAAAATGAAAAGGGCAAAATTCTTCAAAACAATTCCCCGTATTGTAAAAAAAATGATTTTAGTTAATTGCTAATTGTTTTTTGTTCTATAGGCTAAGAAATCAAATACAGAATTAGGTAATAGCTTTATTATTTTTGCACCGAGTACTGTCTGCCATGGAAATTGTATAATATTTTTCCTTTTTTTAATTCCTTTAAATATTATTTTTGCAGCTTTATCTGCGTCCATAATATATGGCATAGTAAACTTGTTCTTATCGGTCATAGGGGTTCTTACAAAACCCGGTTTTACTGTTATTACCTTTACATTGAATTTTTTCAATTCAATTCTTTGGCTTTCCAGAAAAAGAGTAACTGCTGCTTTGCTTGCACAATAGAATCCGCTGTAAGGAAATCCTCTGATGTCAGCTAAACTTGAAATTCCTACAAAAATTCCGTCTTTTTTGACTTTAAAATCAGTTAATAATTCTTCAAAGAAATAAACAATGCCAAGCAGATTTGTATCTATTGTTTCTTCTGCTAATTCTGAATTAAAACTTTCTGGATTTGTAACAAAACTTACACCTGCATTCAGTACAGCAATATCAATTGGACCAAAATGGGTTATTACATTTCTTAGAGTTGTCCTTATACTTGGATGGTTAGTAACGTCACATTGAAAAGCCTTTACATCGGCGTAATTTGTCTGTAGACTTCTTTCGAAATTAATAAGTTTACTTGTAGTTCGGGAGAGAATGGCAACCTTACATTTTTCTTTAACAAATAATTTTGTAAGTTCTTTTCCTATTCCACTGGATGCGCCTGTTATTAGTATAACCTTATCTTTTAATATCATAAAAGGCTTCCCCTGATTATTATTAAGCAGGTAAATGGTATTTATTTAATGTTATTCTTACTATAGTCTGTTTGTGGGGAATACTTTCTATAAATAATTTTCCTCCATACAATTCTATGATTTTTTTAGAAATAGAAAGACCCAAACCTGCACCTTGTTGTTCAGTCCTTTTTCTTTCAAATTGCATAAATTCTCCAACAGTAGCAATTTGTTTTTCGGTCATTCCTATTCCCAAATCGAGAATCGAAACTACATATTCATTGTTCAAGGAAACTCCCACAATTTGAACCTGGCTACTTTTTTCTGAATACTTAAATGCATTGTCTATTATTTCCTTTAAAACAATTTTTAGATTGTTTTCAGAAAATATAACTTTTGAAGGTTGGGCACTCAGAGTAAGGTTCTTTTCTCTATTATAATATTTTGCTCTCTCCTTTGCAACATTAATTAAAATTTTTTCAGCCTGGCAAACAGAACCTGACTGCAGCGAATTTATCTTTTCAGAGTCTTTTGAAATTAAATCCAGTTTTGTAATCAAAAGAAATTTTTGAATTAATTCGTTTAATCTTTTTGCTGAGCTGTCAATGTTTTTAGCTATTTCTAATACATCCTTTGATGAAATAGTTTTATAGTCAGAGACTAATATTTCTGCGAAACCTAGTATAGTGGTCAATGGAGTCTGTAGCTCGTGCGGTAGAGAATAAGATATGCTATGGATTAATCCTTCAAATTTTTTATCAATTACACCTTTTTTAGCCAATCTTGTTTTAACTGTTGCAATCAAGTCTTTACTGCTGACTGGTTTTGTTAAATAATCGTCTGCTCCTGTTTGCATACCCACTCTGATTTCTTCTTTGCTGTTTTTTGCAGATAAAAAAACAAACGGGATACTTTCTGTATGTGGATTATTTCTTACTATTTTCATAACATCATATCCATTCAACTCTGGCATCATTATATCACAAATTATCAAATCAGGCTGATCGTTAACAGCGCTTCTTATTCCTTCTTTTCCATTGGAGGCGGTAATAATTTCAAATTCAGACGTATCTAACATTTCCTGTAATAGATAAATATTCTCCGGTATATCATCAATAATTAGTATTTTAGTTTTCTTTGTCATTTTTTTGTAATTAAATTAAGTTAAAATAATAAAAGTATTTTGGTTTTTTAAAAAAGAAATTTCTGTTAGGCAGGATATTATAATTGATTTAAAGATTCAATATTTTTATAAAAACCTTTAAACTTTTGTATTACAATACAAATTAGTATCTTTTTATCAAAAATTATTCCATGTTTTTAAATAATTTTGTTTCAGTAGATGAAGTGCTTGTAAGTAAGGAAATTAGTAGTCAAAACTTTGCCTGCGACCTGGCAAAGTGTAAAGGTGCCTGTTGTACGTTAAAAAGTGATTTTGGTGCGCCTTTACTAGAAGAAGAAGTTGAGAAAATAAGGCAAATATTACCAATTGTAAAAGAATATCTGCCGGAAGAGCACTTGCAGGAAATTGAAAAAAATGGTTTTTTTGATGAGAAAAATGGCGAATTAATGACACATAGTGTTAATAATGAAGCCTGTGTTTTTGTATATTTTGAAAACAAAATAGCTAAATGTGGAATAGAAAAAGCATTTTTGGATGGCAAAGTTGATTTTAAGAAACCTGTTTCCTGTCATCTCTTTCCGATAAGGATATCAAAATTTGGAGGGGATGTTCTCAGGTACGAAAAATTTGATGAATGTAAACCGGCTTTGAAAAACGGAAATGATAATAATATCAAATTAGTTGATTTCTGTGAGGAATCATTGACAAGAACATACAGTAAAAAATGGTATAATACTTTAAAGAAAATTATCGGATCGTAGATGTTATCTCTTAATCAAAGACTTTCACAACAACAGAGACTTTCTCCCCAGCAAATTCAATATCAGAAATTGCTTCAGTTGAATACACTTGCCCTAGAACAAAGGATTAAGACTGAACTTGAATTAAATCCAATACTAGAAGAAGAATTTGATCAGACTCTAGACCAGGATGAAAAAAAAGACGATGATGAAATAGATGAATATGATGACGTAGACAAAGAAGAGTTTGAGCTTGAAGATTTTATGAACGACAGTGTTGATGAATCAGACAGATCAAACCGAAGTAAGGACGATGAAATTTACCAGCCTCTTGCAGAATCTCTCGAAAGTCTTTCCGAACACCTGCTGGATCAATTAAGAATGTTAAACCTTGATGAAGAGTTATTTACTCTTGGAGAGGAGATTATCGGTAACCTTGATGCAGATGGATACCTGAAAAGAAGTTTGCAGGAAATACTTGATGAACTTGAAATGTTTGAGGACATAATTATTTCCAGTGAGGAATCTGAAAAATTACTTAAAAGAATTCAAACATTTGACCCGATTGGAATTGCAGCAAGAGATTTAAGGGAATGCCTGCTAATTCAAGCGAGGAATTCCGATTATGATCCCTATTACAGGTATCTTGTCGAGCAGCTTCTTCTGAATTGTTTTGATGATTTTACCAAAAAAAGGTACGATTCAATAAAACAAAAACTTAATCTGACAGATGAAAGTTTAAAAGGCACGATTGAATTTGTACAATCTCTAAACCCGAAACCGGGAGAAGGGAATATAGAATCTGCGCAGATGAACCAGATTACTCCCGACTTTATTATTGAAAAGGACGAAGGCAATTTCGTTATAACACTAAATGATAGAAGCGTTCCTTCCGTAACTTTGAGCAAAAGTTACCTGGAGATGCTCGATTCAAATAAACGCGGGAAGAAAAATAAAAGAGAAAAAGAGACATATAAATTTCTCCGTGAAAAATTTGAATCTGCAAAATGGTTTATAGCCTGTATTCAGCAGAGAAGAGAAACTTTAATGAAAATTATGCAGGCAATAGTTGAAAAACAGTACGAGTTTTTTGATAGAGGTTCAAAGTTTCTCAGACCTATGATTTATAAAGATATAGCTGATGAAATTCAGATGGACATTTCTACAATCAGTCGTGTTGTAAATGGTAAATATGTTCAAAACCCGCAGGGAATTCATGAATTAAAATATTTTTTCAGTGAAGGATTGAGCACAGATTCAGGTGAGGAAGTTTCGAACAAGCATATAAAAGAAATGCTGAAGGATATAATTGAAAGTGAAGATAAGAAATCACCATTTAGTGATGATAAACTTGCAGAAATGTTAAATGAAAAGGGAATTCATATTGCCCGTAGAACTGTAGCCAAATACCGTGAACAGCTCAGACTCCCGGTGGCAAGGCTGCGAAAAGAATTATGACGAATGATCTGGTTAGTGTATTTGAAATAATTTTTCTTTTCGTAATCTTTGGTATTATTCACACCGTTTTAGCTTCTAAAAAAATTAAATTACTATTTGAAGAAAAAGCAGGAGACTTAATAGCATTTTACAGGCTCGGATATAATATTATCTCTATTTTATCATTTGCAGCTATTTACGCTTTAATACCCCGGACCGGGACAAACGTTTATGAATTGAATTATCCGTTTGATTTTATAATTATTATTCCGCAACTACTGGCTCTTGCGGGAATATTTTGGTCATCCAAATATTTTTGTGTAAAAGAATTCTTTGGCATCTCACAAATAGTTCGCTGGATGAAAGGTGAATATGATAAAGATGACCTTGATGAAGAAATGACTTTAATTATTGATGGTCCCTATAAGATTATCAGGCATCCTTTATACTTTTTCTTCATAATTTTCCTGGGATGCAGACCGACGATGGATTTATCTTACGCAACCTTGTTTTTGTGTATTGTGGCTTATTTTTATATAGGCTCATTTTATGAAGAAAAGAAACTGGCAGAAAAATTTGGAGATGACTACAGGAAATACCGTGAAAAAGTACCAAGACTGTTTCCTGTAAAATCTATATCATCTCGTAACTCTGTAAAGTAAAATGAATTTTGTAAATTTGTATTTCGCAGATGAAAATTAAATCAGGAGTTTTAAAATGGATATGAAGATTGAAGCCACAACAATAATTGGAGTAGTGCATAAAAATTCTTCTGCACTTGGCGGTGATGGGCAGGTAACGCTCGGTAATACTGTAATGAAGCATAACGCAGTAAAAATAAGATCAATTGCTAAAGGTAAGGTTTTATGCGGATTTGCTGGAGCTTCTGCAGATGCTTTTACTCTAATGGAAAGATTTGAAGACAAACTTGAGCAGTACCGCGGGAATGTTAATCGTGCTGCCGTTGAACTGGCAAAGGATTGGAGAACAGATAAGTATTTGCGCAAACTTGAAGCTATGCTTGCTGTTATTACGGAAGATAAAGCGCTGGTGATTTCAGGTAACGGAGACGTTATTGAGCCGGACGACCAGATTGTTGCAATTGGATCAGGCGGAATGTATGCGCTTGCTGCTGCAAAAATGCTTAAAAAATACAGCAATCTTTCTGCTAAAGAGATTGTTCAGCAGTCGCTAAAAACTGCATCAGAAATTTGTATCTATACAAATGATAAAATTAATGTTGAAGAAATTAAAAAATAAAACTCAGGAAACTTATGTTAAATAACAGGAAAGAATATACACCGACACAAATTGTAAATGAACTTGATAAATATATAATCGGGCAGACAGAAGCTAAAAGAGCGGTTGCTATTGCATTAAGAAACAGGTGGAGAAGACAACAGATAACTGATGTCTTAAGAGACGAAATTATGCCCAACAATATTATTCTTATCGGTCCCACCGGAGTTGGTAAAACTGAAATTGCAAGAAGACTTGCCAGGTTGGCAAATGCTCCATTTGTTAAAGTTGAAGCCTCAAAATTTACAGAAGTTGGTTACGTAGGAAGAGATGTTGAATCAATGATTAGAGATCTGGCTGATTATGCCGTAAACATGGTTAAAACGGAAAAAACTGAAGAAGTTCAGGCAAAAGCAATTTCACTTGCCGAGGAAAAAATACTTGATATTTTAATTCCGCCAGTCAAAAAAACGCCCAATCAAAATGAAAATAATAATGAAGAAGAAGTAAATAACGAAGCTTACCAGAATCAAAAAACGCGTGAATGGATGAGAGTGAAATTGAAAAACGGCGACCTTGACGAAAAGATGATTGAGTTTGACGCGGCTTCACAATCTGCTGTTGGAATGCAGGTACTCGGACCATTCGGTCTTGATGATATGGGAATAAATTTTCAGGAAATTATGGGCAACCTGATGCCGAAGAAAAAGAAAAAAAGAAAAACAACTGTAGCGGAAGCAAAACAAATTATTGCCCAGGAAGAAGCCCAAAAATTAATTGATATGGATGCCGTTCAGCGTGAGGCAATTGAAAGAGTTGAGAACAGCGGTATAGTTGTAATCGATGAAATTGATAAAGTTGCCGGCGGCGGAAAAAGCCAGGGTCCTGATGTTTCCCGTGAAGGTGTGCAAAGAGATTTACTTCCAATTGTTGAAGGCACAAACGTAAATACCAAATACGGCGTTGTAAGAACTGATCACGTTTTGTTTATTGCTTCCGGTGCTTTTCACGTTTCAAAACCATCAGATCTTATTCCCGAGTTACAGGGAAGATTTCCAATCAGGGTGGAATTGAAAAGTTTAACTGAGTCAGATTTTGTACAAATTTTAACAACACCACAAAATGCCTTGCTTAAACAGTACAGTGCGCTTCTGGAAACTGAGGGTGTTAGTCTTGATTTTACAAAAGATGGTATAAAAGAGATTGCACGAATCGCTACAGAAGTAAATGCTCAGGTTGAAAATATAGGTGCAAGAAGATTACATACAATTTTAACTACGCTACTTGATGAAATACTTTTTGATGTGCCGGACAAAATTCCAGCTAAAAAAGTAAAAATTAGTGCTAAAGTTGTAAAAGAAAAACTTGATATGATTGTTAAAGACAGAGATCTAAGTAAGTATATTTTGTAGTTAATCTAGTTGAAATTAGCGGGGGAGTGACTTAGGCGCTCCCCTATAATGTAATTGAATTTCATTCTGCAAACGGGCAATGCCTGCACCCGCTTCCACAACAACTTCTTCTTTTTAAATGATAATATGCGGTAAAAACGGTAAATCCTGTCTCTGGATCTTCATAAGTGTTTTGATCTTTAAGACAGGCTTCTTCGTGTCTTTTTAAGATTTCTTTATAAAATTTATTTCTTTTGTTCAATTTTTCCGGTGAAGGTATAGGAAAGTTAAATTTGTGAGTATCCGTCATTTTTAGTTTTGATTTTTAAAATTCAAATATAATAATCTTTCCAAAGCACCCCTGTAATTTAGCTTAAATTAATTATCAATATGTAACCTTTAAGCAGATTAACCCGTCTTATATAGAAAGTTGACGTATTATTATTTCCATTTGTACTCTAAAAGATACCGTTCCTGTATTAAAAATTGTTCAGTTAATTTTATAATCTTAAGATTGTGTGGTAAAAATAATCGGCATATAAATTGCAATTACAAACAAAATAAAAATTGTAACGGAGAAAAAATGAAAATTAAAAATTTACTTTTTTTCATAATTCTTGGTTTATTTGTTTTCTCAACAGCTTTTGCCCAGGAAGATGATTCAACCGAAACACATCACCATAATTGGTTTCACTGGGACAGAGATTCAGATTTATTTGATATTAGCATTCATGGTGATCCTACTCTGAGTTTTAATTACGGACTGTCAAAAATTACATTGAAAAATTCATCGGATAAATTTGCTGACCCAAAATTGCTTGAATTTAAAATAGGTTACACAAGAGAATCCGAAAAGTTTGAAGCTGAAAATATATTCAATTACAAATACAGGTATCTAACACTGGGGTATATTTCAAGTGAATTGGGAAACAGCTCAAGCGGTTTACAAATCGATACCAAATTATGGCGGGTTGGATTAATAAAATCTAGCGGCTATGGATATGAAATAGGAAATGCAGCGGTAATATTATATAATTCTTCAGGTATGATGTGGTCGAGACCGGAAGTGCATCGCCCTAATATTCTTACATTTGCAGCAGTTCCGCAAAACAAGATGGATGATATAAATGAGTCAATAAGATTTGGTACCTCAGCGGAAGGTGGAATCAGGTTTGAAACAGGCAAAATAGTAACTCTTGAAGCAGGTTATGAAAGATCAATAATTTTCCCAAGGCATTTATTTGGCAAATGGGTTATCAGTGCTATTCTTGAAGACATTGCTCAATCTTTTGTTGACAGATTCGTTGATGAAATATTCGATTCTTCACCCCAGGTTGCACCGGTTGTAAGTTTTGTTTTAAAGAATGCTTTATCATACGGTATTTATGAATTAAGGCAGGATAAAATGAACTGGCCTTTCAATACTGAACCGGGAATTGGTTACGATCAATTTAAATTTGGTGTGACGTTCGTATTCTAAAATATTAATTTTAATAGGAGCAGGATGAAAATATTCTTGCTCTTAATCTTATTCATAATCTTAACTTATTCTAATAGGTTGGATATAAGAGAATGGTTTCCTTAATTAAATTTAATTTTAAGGTTAACAATCTCAGCATCGCTTGCAAGTTTTACCGGCGGTCCCCAGGTGCCAACTCCCGATGAAACATAAAATTGTGTAGCATCTTTTTTTAAATAGCCCCAACTAATTTCATAAATCATTTTTGTTAGGAAATTTAAGGGAAACATCTGTCCGTTGTGCGTGTGCCCGGAAAGCTGAAGATCGATTTTATCTTTTACCGCTTCATTTAATCCAACAGGTGTGTGATCAAGTAAAATTGATGGAAGTTCCCCGGTTGAGCCGGAGAGAATATCCTGCAATTCTTTTCTTTTTCTGCCAATAAAATTATTTCCGCTTCTATCTTCTCTTCCTATCACATAGAATTTGTCATCAATGTTAATAAATTCATCTCTCAAAACTTTAATGCCGTAATCCTCCATAAATTTGACAGCTGAATCTGCATTGTTTATAAACTCGTGATTCCCCGTACAGGCAATTATTCCATATTTTGGATTAAGCTTTTGAAATGCAGTGCCAATATTGTTTCTTCGCAAAATTCCTGATTTATCATCGACAATATCCCCGGGCAACAATACAATATCAGGATTAAGAGAATTAACTTTTAATATTATTTTTTCCAAAAAATCATTGTCATTTATTGGTGAGAGATGAAGGTCGGAAAACATCACAACATTTAATTCATTCAAAGTACTGGCTTTTTTAGGAAGACTTAATTCGATTGAATTTATTTTAAAGTTTGTCCTGTTTATAAATCCTGCCGCTACAATCAATAAAACGATTGATAACACAATTATGCCGCTATAAAATTTAGTGACATCAGACGGTACTCGCAGATTTGCAGGTAAAAAAGAGGAAAAATGATCAAAAAACCTGGTAATATCTATTAAAAATAAAATCAACACAAAGTAGAGAAGAAAAGCAAACCAGAATGATCCAACCCAAAGTAAAGGATCGTGCATAAAAGCGGGTAATCTTTCAGCATATATTTTTACGAATATATAAGAAAATGCAAAAATTATAAAAAGTATAATGTAAAATGGTTTAAGAAACGGAAGATAAGTCAGAGCCTGCCAACCCCTTATGAACACATAAGAATTTATTAAAGTATAAATCGTAAAAAAGATTATAAAAAATAGATTCATCGTCAGTTATATTCATCCCAGCTTTTTACTGATAAACTCTTTTCATCATATTTTCCCATAGCTTTAACAAATCTTTTGGCTACCTGTAAATTAGTAATTAAGTTTATATTCATATCTATGGCTTTTCTTCTTACAACATAATCATTATCAAGCTCAAATTTTTCTTCACTTTTAGGAATATTTATAACCAGGTCTATTTTTCCGTTATTCAGGTAAGTGACTATATTTGGTTCTTTATTTACAAGTGGCCAGTGCAAAACGGTGGCTTTTATACCGTAATTTTTAAGGAAGTCCGCCGTACCTTTTGTTGCGTAAAATTTCAATCCCATAGCGTAAAGTTTTTTTGCTCCATCAAGAAATTCAGCTTTATCTTTTGGCGTTCCTGTTGAAAGCATAACTCCCTTTTTAGGAATATTATGTCCTGTGGAAAGAAAACTTTTTAGAAATGCTTCATTAAAATCATCACCGAGACAGGCAACTTCGCCGGTCGAAGCCATTTCAACACCAAGAACAGGATCTGAACCTTTTAATCTTGTAAATGAAAACTGAGGTGCTTTAACTCCTACATAATCAACATCGAAAGAAGATTTATCAATTTTTGGAACTTTTTCGCCCATCATTAATTTTGTCGCAATTTCAATAAAGTTTATCTTCAAAACCTTTGAAACAAAGGGGAAACTTCTTGATGCCCTGAGATTACATTCAATAACTTTTACTTCATTATCTTTTGCAATAAACTGAATATTGAATGGACCCGTAATATTGAGAGCTTTTGCAATTTCTTTTGTAATAATTTTTACGCGTCTCATTGTTTCCAGATAAGTCCTCTGTGGAGGTAAAACAATAGTCGCATCTCCTGAATGCACACCTGCGTTTTCAACGTGCTCAGAAATTGCATAACAGAAAAGATTTCCTTTTTCAGCAACAGCATCAACTTCAATTTCCCTAGCATCTGTGATAAATTTACTAATCACTACAGGATATTCTTTACTAATTGCTGCGGCATTTTTCAAATATGTTTTCAGCTCTTCATCGGTCAGCACAATGCTCATTGCTGCGCCGCTGAGTACATAACTCGGGCGGATCAAAACAGGGTAGTCGACTTTGTGAGCAAATTCTTTCGCTTTTGCATAACTGGTAAGCTCCTTCCATTCAGGCTGATCAACTTTGATTGTATCAAGGATTGAAGAGAACCTGTTCCTGTTTTCAGCGCTGTCAATTTTGTCAGGAGAAGTTCCAAGGATTTTTATTCCTTCTTTGTGTAACCTGGTTGCAAGGTTGTTGGGGGTTTGTCCGCCCATTGAAATTATTATGCCTGAAGGATTTTCTTTATCGTAAATATCAAGTACTCGTTCAAAAGTAATTTGCTCAAAATATAACTTGTCGCAAATATCGTAATCGGTGCTTACCGTTTCCGGGTTACAGTTAATCATAATAGTTTTATGATTAAGCTTGTTCAAAGTCATCACGGCATTTACACAACACCAGTCAAACTCAACGGATGAACCTATCCTGTACGCACCGCTTCCAAGAACAACTATCTGATCTTTTTCACCTGTTGGAATATCATCTTCTTCGCCATGATAAGTCAGGTATAGGTAATTAGTTTGAGCAGGATATTCGGCAGCAAGTGTATCAATTTGTTTTACAACAGGAATCACATTTAAAGCTTTCCTGACCTTTCTAACTTCAAATTCATTTGAATTTGTAAATCCCGCGATCTGCAAATCTGAAAATCCCCGCTCTTTTGCTTCGCGCATTAATTCTTTGCTTATTTTATTAAGCTTTAATCCTTCAAGTTTCTTTTCCGTATCAATAATGTTTTTCATCTTGTAAAGAAACCAGGGTGTGATCTTTGAAAGTTCGTGGATTTTTTTAACCGAATATCCTTTCTTTAAAGCTTGAGCTATTGCAAACATTCGTTTATCTGTTGGCTTTGCAATTTCTTCGTCAAGATTTTTGAATTTGTGACCGTCTCCCGTAAATCCTTTATAACCGAGATCAAGCATTCTTATCGCTTTTTGCAGAACTTCTTCAAAACTTCTGCTGAGCGACATTATTTCACCGACGGATTTCATTTCCGAACCGAGTTGCGTACTGACTTGCCTGAATTTCTGGAGATCCCACCTTGGGAATTTCAAAGCGACATAATCAAGAGCAGGTTCGAAACAGGCGGATGTTTGCTGGGTAATATTATTCACAACTTCATTTAAGGCATAGCCCAGTGCAAGTTTAGAAGCAATAAATGCAAGCGGATATCCTGTAGCCTTCGATGCAAGAGCAGAACTTCTGCTTAATCTTGCGTTAACTTCAATTATTCTATAGTCACCATTTTCAGGGTTTAGAGCATATTGAATATTACATTCACCAATTACTCCCAGGTGCCTTATCAATTTAATTCCGTGTGAGCGCAGCATAAAATTTTCTTTAGCCGAAAGTGTTTGAACCGGAGCAATAACAATGCTGTCACCTGTATGAATACCCATTGGGTCAATGTTTTCCATAGAGCAGATTGTAATGCAGTTGTCAAATTTATCTCTGACAATTTCATATTCAACTTCTTTCCATCCGTAAAGTGATTCTTCAATTAAAATCTGGCTTGTAAAAGTAAACGCCCGCCTGGCTTTTTCAGTTAGCTCTTCTTTGTTATTTACAATTCCTGATCCAAGTCCACCAAGAGCATAAGCAATTCTTACCATTACCGGGTAACCAATCTTGTCTGCAGCCGAAACAGCCTCTTTAACACTTTTAGCTGTCTTACTGATGGCGACTTTTAGGCCACATTCTTTAACTCTATTTCCAAAAATCAACCTGTCTTCGGTTGCCTGTATTGCATCCACAGGTGTACCGAGAACGTTAACGTTATTTTTTTTCAGAATTCCTTTTTCGTAAAGTTCAACGCCAACATTTAATGCTGTTTGTCCGCCGAATTGTAAAAGAATAGAGTCAGGCTCTTCCTGAATAATAATTCTTTCAACCACATCTACTTTTAACGGGAGAAAATAAACTTTATCAGCAAAATTTTCGGAAGTTTGAATAGTGGCAATATTTGGATTGATCAGTACGGTTGATATTCCGTCTTCCTTTAGTGCTTTTATCGCCTGGCTGCCCGAGTAATCAAACTCACCAGCCTGACCGATTTGTAAAGCACCTGATCCAAGGATTAAAACTTTTTTTGGTTTTCCGCGTTTTATCATAATAGTGCTCTTATAAACATGTCAAAAATGAATTCGCTGTCATCAGGTCCGGGTGAAGCTTCCGGGTGAAACTGTGAAGCAAAAAATGGTTTTGAAATATGAATTATTCCTTCGTTAGTTCCATCGTTATCATTTATAAACCATTCTCTCCAATCCTGTGGTAAAGTTTCGCCATCAACTGCAAAACCGTGATTTTGAGAAGTAATATAGGTTCTTTTTGTACCTGTTTCATTGCAGGGTTGATTATGTCCCCTGTGTCCGTATTTAAGTTTGTAAGTGTTTGCACCAGCAGCAAGAGCCATAATCTGGCTGCCAAGACAAACTCCAAGCATCGGGATATTTTTACTCATTGCTTTTTTTACATTGGCTATTGTTTTCTTACACATCTTGGGATCACCCGGGCCGTTGGAAACTAAAATTCCATTTGCTTCTATATCATTAAAATCATAATCATAAGGAACCCTGATTACAGTAATGTCCCTTTCGAGAAAAGCTCTAATAATATTATTCTTTGTTCCACAATCAACCAGCACTATTTTCTTTTTGTTTCTTTTATATTCAACCGGTTTTTTAACACTAACTTCACCAACGAGATCGATCTTATTTATATTCTGAAAATTCGTTCTTTTTTTTGCATCAATAATAATTTTACCGAGCATTGTACCTTTATCACGCAGTTTTCTTGTCAACATTCGGGTATCTATTCCTGTAATGCCTGGAATTTTTTGTTCTTCCATCCAATCGGATAAAGATTTTTCAGCACTCCAATGAGAATGATCTTCTGAATAATTCGTAACAATCAATGCCCTGCAGTGAATTTGTTCGGATTCAAAATTTTTAAAAAGTCCGTCTGATCTTTCATTTCCCGGTACTCCGTAGTTACCAATTAAAGGAAAAGTACAGACCAGGATCTGTCCGCGGTAGGAAGGATCGGTCATTGTTTCCGGATATCCTACCATTCCGGTATTGAATACCACTTCACCGTTGGTATTACCGGTATATCCGAAAGCGGTTCCTGTAAATTCAGTACCATCTTCCAGGACAAGTTTAGCCCTTACAGGCATACTTTTATCTCTTTTTTTCATATGGGTTGGATTTTTTAATTTTTAGGCAAAAAAAATTCCGCCAATGGCGGAATTAATAAATACTCACGTCTTCAATTTTAATATCTAAGAATTGTCTTTTTCTGCCGATCAATTATCTACCTTTTTAGTTTTTCAAATATATGGTAATGAAAATTAAAATTCAATTTTGTTTTGACTCAACTACAAAAAAAAGTCCGCCCAAAATATTGAGCGGACTTTAAAATATTGATTTCACTGGTTTTTATTCGTACTTCAAAGAATTAGCAGGGTTTGCCCTTGCCGCTTTGTATGTTAGTGTACTTACTGTTAAAAGTGAAACCATTAGCACTAATAATCCGGCTACCGGGAATAGAAGTATGGGAATTTCTATTCTATAGGCAAATTCTTTGAGCCAGTTACTCATAAAATAATATGCAACAGGCCAGGCAATTATGTTTGCAAGCAGTACCCATTTTGAAAATTCTTTTGAAAGAAGAAATACAATTTCTTTAATAGATGCACCCATAACTTTTCTTATTCCTATTTCTTTAGTTCTTCTTTCAGTAATGAAAGCAACAAGACCAAATAATCCCATACTTGCAATAATTAAAGCAAGAATTGAAAATGAAGTAAACAGCTCGCTGGTTCTTTGTTCAGATTTATAAAGATTAGCAAATTCCTGATCAAAGAAACTGTATTCAAATTCCTGTGCACCTGCAAGTTTGTGCCACTTTTTACTAATAAAATTAAGAGTATTTTTAACATCGTTAGTGGCAAATCGAACAGCAGTATATCTTCCAAATCCGCGGCCCGGCACAATCAAATGAATTGCCAGCGGGCGAATTTTTGAGTGTAATGATTCATAATTAAAATCTTTTGTAACACCGATTATAGTATATGTTCTTGAATTTTTCGGGTTATTTCCAATAGCAATTAATTTTTTCCCGATCGGATCTTTTAATCCAAAAATTCTTACTGTTTCATCATTAACAACTATTGCATTTAAAGTATCAGAAGGATGTTCCTTTGAATAGTATCTTCCTTCGGACATTGGAATTTGATATGTGTCAACAAAATTGTAATCGGCTGCCATTTGCATTATTAGTTGAGATTTATCTCCGCTTTCACCGCCGGCAGTGTATGCACTGTTTCCGAAATTATTAAATCCCGGGTAAGTAGTTGAATTACTAACAGAAACTATTGAAGGACTGTCTTTTAATTCTTTTTTAAAAGTCTCAATTTGTGTTCCTATATCATCGGTCTTTTTAACCAATATTATCTGATCTTTGTTAAAACCTAGCTTTTTATTCTGAATATAACTCAGTTGATCTTTAATAATAAAAGTACCGATTATTAAAATTATTGAAACAGCAAATTGAGAAATAACAAGCGTACTTCTAAGCCAGGAGTTTTTCCCTCCTTTTAGTTTATTTCCTTTTAGTACAGTTACAGGATCAAATGCTGAGAGAAAAAATGCCGGATAACTGCCGGCTATAAATCCAACAACAATTGCAAACAGAATAAAAACCGGGATAAAAGTAATGTTTTCAGCCAGTCCAAATGCAATGTTTTTCCCGGTAATGCTATTGAACATTGGCAGGAACAGTTCTGCTAAAAAAACAGCAAGAATTACCGCAATAAAACTCATTAAAATTGATTCAAAAATAAACTGCATTATTAATTGTGGTTTTGTTGAACCAAGTGTTTTCCTGATCCCGACTTCTTTAGCTCTCATTGCAGATCGTGCTGTTGCAAGGTTCATAAAATTTATGCAGGCTATCAGCAAAATTCCCAACGCTATTAATGCAAAAATATAGACGTACTGAATGTCACTGTTTGGTTCAATTTCATTGTCAAGATGAGAACGAAGATGAATATCAGATAGCGGCTGTAAGGAATAACGATACATTGCCCCGCTTTTTTTAAGTTGATCAAAAGTAACACCCAGAGCCAGCTTTACCTGGGGACCGACATATTTAAGAACAATATCTTCCATTTTGTTTTTAATGTCATCATATGTAACTCCCTTCTTTAAAAGTACATATGTAAACTGATTGTTACTTAGCCAACTATTATCTTGCATAATTCCCTGGTAAGAAGCTAACGATCCAAGAAAATCAAAATGAAAATGAGAGTTTTTAGGAACATCTTTCATAACTCCCGTTACCATGTAATCAATCCTGTTATCCATATTCAATATTTTTCCAACCGCATCATCATTTCCAAAATATTTTTTAGCCATTGATTCTGTTATTACTACTGATTGGGGTTTTACTAATGCAGTTTTAGGATTTCCTTCCACAAGTGGTAATGAAAACACATCAAAAAATGTTGAATCAGCCCAGAAAAATCTGTCTTCGCTAAATACTTTGTCTTGGTATCTTAATACCGGAATTCCACCTTTGAGAATTCTGACAAAATTTTCAACTTCGGGTAATTCATTTACTAAAGTTGGACCAATAGGAGCGCAGGAAACGGCAAGGTTAAAATCAGAATCGCTTATCCTTCCGTGTAATATTACGCGATAAATCTGATCGGATTTATCATTGTATTTGTCGTAGCTAAGTTCATCTTTAATAAATAACAAAATTAGCAGGCATATTGTAAGCCCAACTGTGAGCCCGATAATATTTATTAAAGAGAATCCTCTGTGTTTAAAAAGATTTCGGAATGCAATGCGCATATAATTTTTTATCATACCTGCTCCAATAAAACTATTATTAAGACTGGATTTTAACTTAAGTGGTTACAAAATAGACTTAATATAATATCCTAAAAACGTTTACTTATCAAGTGGTCATTCAAAATGATGAAAGGTCAGGTCAGTTGATATATAAAAAATTATATAATCTGTGAAATATTACATCAATAACTATTTTATTAGATATTGCTTAATTTTAGCCTGTAAAAATAATGATAATTTTATGTGTTTATTACTAATTGCAAATAAAATTCATCCTGAGTATAAATTAATTATCTCCGCAAATCGTGATGAGTTTTACAATCGTCCTGCTTTACAAGCACAATTCTGGAAGGATTATCCCGAATTATTAGCTGGAAAAGACCTGGAAGGGGGAGGAACCTGGATGGGCATTACAAAATCCGGTAGATTTTCTGCAATTACAAATTACCGGGATTTTCACAATCCTGCTAAAACAGATGCGCCAACCCGGGGACTTCTTACGACAGGTTATTTAACAGGAATGAAATCAGCAGAAAAATATTCAGAAAAACTTCGCAAAAAATCTTTTGAATATAACGGGTTTAACCTGGTATTTGGAACAATAGACGACCTTTTTTATTATTCAAATATTTCAAATCACCTTGTTAAATTAAGTTCAGGTCTTTATGGACTCAGCAATGCTTTGTTAAATACACCATGGCCTAAAGTCACGAAGAGCAAAGAAAAAATGGCAGAACTATTCTCATCCCATACTCTTACAGCGGAAAACATTTTTAAATTTCTTTCTGATACTGAAACTGCTGAAGATGAACAATTACCCGAAACTGGACTTGACATTGAGAGAGAAAGAGCGCTGTCATCAAATTTCATAAAAACTGAACATTACGGTACAAGATGCTCCACTGTAATTTTAGTTGACAATAATAACAAAGTTAATTTTATTGAAAGAACATTTACCCCTGAAGACCAAATACCGGGCGACGTAAAATTTGAATTTAATATTGAATAATAAAAGGAGAAAAAATGAATTATAAAGTTAAACATGATAAAGAAAACCAGCAATTTGTAGCAAATGTAGAAGGAAAAGATGCATACCTTAGATATTTAATAAAGGGAGATAAAAAAATTGATTTTCATCATACATATGTACCAAACGAATTAAGGGGGAAAGGACTTGCCGCAGAGGTTGTAAAAGAAGGCTTTAAATATGCCGAAGAAAACAATCTTAAAGTTATTCCCACATGCCCGTATATTCATACATTCCTAAAAAAATACCCTGAATACGAAAAATTTATTAATTAAAGTTTAAGATTATATACACAGAAGACAATTAGAGACTTACTGCTTATCATATTTTACTTGCCATATGCTGTGCAATCGATTATAATTAGAATTCAAATCTAAAAGAGAGGATAAGATGAAGACAAAACTGACAATTACATTCGCACTTATTTTGTGTACGTGTTACACTTCATTTGCACAGTTAAAATACCCGCATCCTAAAAAAGTTGATGTAAAAGATGATTACTTCGGAACAATTGTTCCTGATCCTTACCGTTGGATGGAAGATGATAATGCACCTGAAGTCAAAGATTGGGTTGAACAGGAAAACAAAATAACTTTTGGATACCTGGACAAAATTCCTTTCCGTGATAAAATAAAAAACAGGCTGGAAAAACTTTATAACTATCCTCGTTATTCCACTCCATTTAAAGGCGGAGATAAATTTTATTTTTATAAAAATGACGGTTTGCAGAATCAAAGTATACTTTACCAGCAGGATGATCTGAATTCTGAGCCAAAACTATTTCTTGATCCAAATAAACTTTCCGAAGATGGAACTGTCTCTTTAACCTCAACTGCATTTTCAAAAGACGGCAAATATTTTGCATACGGAACTGCTTCGGGTGGTTCTGACTGGAACGAATTTTACGTGATGGATGTGGCTACAAAAGAAAATTTATCCGATCATTTAAAATGGATAAAGTTTTCAGGTATCTCCTGGGCAGGTGATGGTTTCTTTTACGGAAGAATGCCGGAGCCGTCAGAAGGAAAAGAATTAACTTCTTCTAATGAATATCAAAAAATTTATTATCACAAAATTGGGACTCCACAATCCGAAGATAAATTTATTTATGGAGATGAGGATAATCCTAAAATGACATTTTATGCCCAGACTACTGAAGATGAAAGATATTTAATTATTTATGCCTCTCAGGGAACAAGCAACAATGCGTTGTATGCCAAAGATCTTTCAAATCCTGATTCAAAAATATTACCAATAGTAACAAATTTTGACAATAATTATTCTGTGGTGGATAATATTGGATCAGATTTATTAATCATGACCGATAATGGCGCTTCAAAATACAGGCTGGTTTCTCTAAATCCGAATCATCCTGAAGAGGCAAACTGGAAAGTAATATTGCCTGAAAGTAAGAATGTTTTGCAGAATGTTGGAATTATAGGTGGAAAACTTCTTGCAGTTTATATGCAGGATGCAAGTTCGCACGCATACCAGTATAATTTAGACGGAACAAACGGCGATGTAATTAATCTACCTGCAATAGGAACAGTTGGTGGATTTTCTGGAAAGAAAGATGACAACACTGCTTTCTATACTTTTACATCGTTTACATATCCACCGACTATTTACAAATATAATGTTGATAAAAAAGAATCAGAATTATTCAGAAAAACTGATATCGATTTTAATTTTGAAGATTACACTACAGAACAGGTTTTTTACAAAAGCAAGGACGGAACAAAAGTTCCTATGTTTATTGTTTATAAAAAGGGTTTAAAGAAAGACGGAACAAATCCAACCTACCTTTACGCATATGGTGGATTCAATATCAGCCTGAATCCTTCATTCAGTGCATCGAGACTCGTTTTACTTGAAAACGGTGGAATATTTGCTATGCCAAATCTTCGTGGCGGAGGCGAGTATGGTGAAGAGTGGCACAAAGCAGGAACAAAACTTAATAAGCAAAATGTATTTGATGATTTTATTTATGCAGCCAAATATTTAATTAAAGAAAAATATACATCATCAAAATATTTAGCTGTAGCCGGCGGCTCAAATGGAGGTTTATTAATTGGTGCAGTTTGCAACCAGGCTCCTGATCTTTTCCGTGTTGCTTTTCCTGCTGTCGGAGTAATGGATATGCTTCGCTTTCAGAAATTTACTATTGGCTGGGCCTGGGTCAGTGATTATGGTTCCAGTGAAGACAGCAAAGAAATGTTTGAAGCACTATATAAATATTCACCTTTGCATAATATTAAATCAGGACTAAACTACCCGGCTATGATGATCACAACTGCAGATCACGACGACCGTGTTGTTCCGGCACACTCTTTTAAATACGTAGCAACATTGCAGGAAAAATATATTGGAAAAAATCCTATTTTAATAAGAATTGAAACCAAAGCCGGTCACGGTGCAGGAAAACCGATTTCCAAAATTCTTGAGGAA
>Ga0209919_1000097_pt1 | contig 44790 bp, 38 predicted proteins | sample SalPon2A_C_D2_MG_FD_185721 | JGI IMG/M metagenome (GOLD analysis project Ga0209919, IMG submission 185721) | Soil microbial communities from South San Francisco under conditions of wetland restoration - Salt Pond MetaG R2A_C_D2_MG (SPAdes)... | ecosystem: Environmental > Terrestrial > Soil >... | reverse complement strand
TCGTCTCGGTGTTGTCCACCGAGAGGTCCAGACCGGAGATCTGCCCCGCCGCGTTTCGCAGGAAGCGCGCGGGCGTGTCCGCGAATTCGAGGGCGGTTTCACACGGTCAACGCAACACCTGGCGTATGATTCGAATACGAACCATCGCCAGGAGGAGGAGCATGGGGGGAGATCACGGGAGGAGGCTGAGCCGCCGGGAGCGGTCGGAAATCCGAGCCCGGATCGCTGCAGGGGAGACGCACTGGGAGGCAGCCGAGGCGGTCGATTGTTCGACGAAAACCGTCCAGCGGCTACTGGTGAAGACAGGCGGGCTTCCGTCCCGGGCCCGTCCGCGCTCCCCTCTCCGCCTTTCGCTGGCCGAGCGGGAGGAAATCTCGCGTGGGCTACGGGCCGGGGATTCCTGCCGGGCGATCGCCCGAAGGTTGGGCCGGGCCCCCTCCACCGTATCTCGAGAGGTCGCCGCCCACGGCTCGCGAGTGGGGTATCGGGCCTGGCGAGCGGATGAGCAAGCCGTCCGAGCCGCCCGGCGCCCGAAGATTCCTAAGCTGGCCCGTCATCCTCTGCTACGGGCCGAAGTCGAACGCCGTCTCGCCCAGCGGTGGTCCCCGCAGCAGATTGCACGGCGTCTGGCGCTGGTCTTTCCCGATGATCCCGAGATGCGCGTGTCGCACGAATCGATCTGCCGATCGCTGTTCGTCCAGGCCCGAGGCGCCCTGCGCAAGGAGCTGACGAAACACCTGCGCTCCGGTCGGACGCAACGTCGTTCTCAGGGGCGAGCGGTGGGGGCAGGGCGCCTCCGGGACATGGTATCCATCTCCGAGCGTCCGGCGGCCGTGGAGGATCGGGCGGTGCCGGGGCACTGGGAGGGCGATTTGATGATGGGGCGAGCCGGCCGGTCGTCCACCGGGACCCTGGTCGAGCGGCAGAGCCGCTACGTGCTGCTCTTCGAGCTCCCCGACGGGAAGACGGCGACGCATTTCCGCCGGGCCTTGGGCGAACGAATGAGTACGCTCCCCGAGCAACTCTGCCGCACGCTCATCTGGGATCAGGGCAAGGAGATGGCCGAGCACGTCCAGTTCTCCGTCGAGACCGGGATCCCGGTCTACTTCTGCGATCCGCGGAGCCCCTGGCTGCGCGGGACGAACGAGAACACCAATGGACTTGTACGCCAATATCTACCTCGGACGATGGATCTCTCGGAGACGTCCCAAGCCGAGCTGGACGAGATCGCCCGGGAGCTCAACGGCCGGCCCCGACAGACCCTCGATTGGAAGAAGCCGTGTGAGGTTTTGTCGCAGGTGTTGCGTTGACCGTGTGAAACCGCCCTCCTCTTCCTGGACGCCGCGTCGTTTTCAGTGGCTACGGTTCGAAAAGAGGTCGCCATGCGAAAACTGCTTGCGTTGCTCTTTCTTGGTCCGCTTGGGTGTCATGCGGCCGTCGAATGCAACGGCGTACCCATTTCTACCGGACATTTCATCGTGGTGGACGCAGCGCTGTCCGGGCACCCCGCGCGGCTCGCGCTGGATCCCATTCGTAACGTTCTGCTCGACCGGCGCTTTGCAGACTCGGCCGGCCTCGACGTTCTGAGTGCGCGGCAGGTCGGCTATGAAGGCCGGGTGAGCATCGGCGGCGCCGGGGCCGGGCAGCAGGAACCGGGGTTTGGAACCGGGCTCGAGCTGCAGGCCGGCGAGGTCATTCGGAAACTGCCACCCGTCGTGGTGGTGGATTTGCGCGGCCCGCTCGGCCCGGCCTTCACGAAGATCGACGGCCTGCTCGGGACCGATCTGTTCAGCGAGCACGTGCTCGATCTCGACATTCCAGCGGGCTGCCTGACCATCGTGCCGCGCGATCGGTTCGAGGCACCGGAAACAGAGGCGCTCGCCATCGAAAGAATGCGTAACCGCCCTGTCGTGCAGGGCTCCGTCGAATTTCCCAACGGCGAACGTCACGAGCTGAGATTCCTGCTGGATTTCGGCATGTCCGGCGGGGTCCGGCTGAGCACGCGTTTCGTCGACGAGCATCATCTCGATGAACAGTTGCCGACCACGGTACCGGAACACATGGAAACCGGGCTCGGAGGCGCCCTGCGCAGCCTCGAGACGAAGGCGACCGCCGTTGAACTGGGCGACGCGCGCTGGCGAAACCTGCCGATACGTCTCGCGCGCGAAACCGAAGGCGCCGATGCGGACCCGCCCTGGGACGCGCTGGTCGGCGTGGCTCTCCTGAAGACACGCCATATCATCTATGATCCGGCGGGCGATCGGTTCTGGGTGTTGCCGGCAGGTCAGTGACCGCAACAACGGAGGAACGAGGAGCGTCTCAACCGGAGGACATCGAGCCCGGGACGGATCCAGTGGCGGGATGCGGCAGGTTGATGGGGGCAAACCATACCCGGTCGGCTCGTGAGGGGTATCTGTCGGGCCGGCGACCCGTCCCGCTGCGTGAAGCTGCGCCGGGTCGGCGCAGGGTCGCCCCCGGATTGCCCATCCAGCCTCTCGGGAGCACATTCTCCCCATGGTTCAGTTCGATCGCGATCGTCTCGCGGAGCTCTGCCGAGAGTTTGACGTCGAGCGGCTGAGAGTCTTCGGCTCGGCGGCCAGGGGAGAAGAGCGCCCCGGCTCGGATGTGGATCTGATCGCGGACTTTCGCCAGAGCAAGGGATACGTCGAGCTCGTAGAGCTGGAGGATCGCCTCTCGGAGCTGTTCGGACGGCCCGTCGACCTGCTGACGGAGAACGGGATCAGCCCCTATTTGAGGGACGCGATCCTGGCGACCACGTCCGTCCTCTTCGATGAAAGGTGATCTCCCCTTCCTTCGACCTGGGCCGCTTCTCGAGGGGGCGATCGAGAGCCGGGCGTCGCAACGGGCGGATGAAATGGGCGCGGGGCGAGCAGCCCGTGTCCAGATCGCACAGCGCCCGTCACCGATGGCGACATCCCCCATGGGGTATGCCGCTGGCTGAATCGGCCCAGGATCCTGTGCATTCTGGGTCACAAGCGTACTCAAAGCCCCGTAGACTGTGGAGGTCGGGCCATGGTTCTGGTCCCCTCACCGCCTACGGATCAGGAGGCTGGGAGTGCTCATCCGGAGCGCTTCGCGACGAATCTTCCCGGGCGCATGAGCAGGAAGGACGTACGCGGCCGGTCCTGTCACATACGAAGCGAACGGCCTCCGCTCCGCCCTATGGCTTCACGAGCCCGTACATGCGCACGTACTCCACGTCGTTCCCGTCCCGCCAGACGCCCAGCACATAGTCTTCGCCCGCCTCCATGAGCCGGAAACGGGGCGGCATCCGGACGGTGGCGACCCGCTTCCCCTCGGCCGTATAGACCCGCCACACCTGGGGATCCCCGGGTAGCCGGAACGCCTCGATCCACAGACGACCGCCGCGTCCCGCCAGCATGTCCAGGTAGGCCGGGGTCCGGTCCGGATACTTCAACGCCTCGTAGCGGGACCTCACTGCCCGCCGCTTCGCCGCGTCCTCCGTCTCCCCGAGGACACGATCGACGTAGGTGTCCACCAGCTCGTCCGTGATCGGCCGCGTCTCGACCGAGTCGCGGAGCGTGCCCACCGTTTGTCCGTCCAGCGAGTAGAGCGCCACTTCGTAGGCGTCGCCCGTCGCCACGTAGATCAGGCTGTCCCCGACCGCGACCAGGGTCCGCTTGCCCAGGGGACGCGGGCCGGAGGAGCCGCCCCCGGGATGCCGGTAGAAGTACCGCTCGCGGCCCTGGAAATCCCCCAGCTTGTGCAGGCTGCCGTCGGGACGCTTCACGACAATCGGGACGACGGAGCGCGTGGGGCCGTCTCCGCCCCCTTCGGGAATCGCGGGCCGCCTGTCCACGAAGACCATCGTCCCCCGGTCGTTACAGGCGAAGATATGGGGCTGGCGGTCCTCGATCCCCTGCGCCGCCAGGCCCGACAGGTCCATGATGCCGGCGTAGGTCGCGCGCGGAGTCCACACCTGGAGAAAGGTCCGCTGCGCGTCCGCGACGAAGAGGGTGTCTCCGCGGCACCGGGCTACCCTGATCATGTGGATGAACTCCTGGGGACCCTCACCCGGACTCCCGGCGCGGCGCAGGAGCTTTCCGTCCGGATCGAAATAGCAGAGCTCCCCCGCCATCCCGTCGGCCACCACCACCGTGCCCGAGCTCAGACGTGCCGCGCCGATCACCTCGCCCAAAAGTTGATCCTTCGGTTGCAGGACGGCCCCGACCGAGAAGGTTGGCTTTTCGCTCAGTCGCCAGGTAGCGGGGCCCTGCCGAGGGGGGACGGATCGCGCCTGGACAAGAAGCAGCCCGAGCAGCGCGACCACCCCCTTCCCCGAAGACACGAAGACTGCCAGTCTTACTCGACCTAGGCCGGGCAACCTGGATCACCGTCGGTACACGCGTCGTCGAACCAGACGTGGATGTCTCCCGCGTAGCAATACGTGTCCGGCTTGTAGATATTGCAGGCGTAAGGCCCGGACGCAGCCTCCGCACAGGTTGCAAGCGGCTGCGGCATCTCGAACACCCGGGATACCGTCAGCGTGTTCGCCCCTGCGGCCTCTGGCTTCGGAGCCCGCGGTCCGGCCAGGCCTGCCACGAGGGCGACCACCGGCGCGATCGCGAGCGTGACCATCCGGTTCCTCATCGGCTTCCGCATGATGTTCTCCCCGCAGAGGGTTGGCTGCATCCCGCCCACCGATAGGTCCGGCGCGTGCGGAACGCCCTCGGGCGGACGACGGATCGATGGAGACTTCACCCTACCCCACCCCCTTATGGGATGTCAAATGTGCCAATATAGGATATGCAATCATCCATCTTGCGGCGCTTGCGTGGTGTCGGTTCAGAAGGCAGGTGGCATAACCATAGAGCGTCTCATGCGCCGTTCGCATGGTTCGTACGAATCGTGTCTGTCTCGATAGACATTAGTATTGAATTGAGCCGGGTTCTCCTGCACTCTTGTAGTCCGGCTGATGGCTGTTCCTCGCCTGGCGACGCTAGTCTCGACTAGCGTCCACCCGGCGCTCTGCCTCGTTTCAGCTGTTCGCCGATGGGTACATGGCGGCGGAGCGTGGGGTATGCGCGGGGTATGCGGGCGGCGCGGATCGCGCATTTCGCGGCAGGATCTGCGCCCCGGGCGGCCCGAAACCCCTCAATGTTGCGTGATCTGCGCGATGGCCGTGCGGGAGCCACCGCCTACGGATCAGGAGGCTGGGAGCGCTCCTCCGGAGCGCCTCGCGACGAATCTTCCCGGGCGCACCCCCCCCAACCGGTTGATCGCTGACACTCTGCCAGCGCACTGTTCCCACGTTCGTCGGCCGGATGGTGGAGGCCGTGCGGTGGTCCTTTCAGGGTCACCCACCTCGGCCGCGACCTTCGGCGGTTCCGGTATGTCCCGGGTGAGCTTAGCTTCGTCGGGCCGCTGACGGCGCTTGCCCGCCGCCACCGGAGAATCCAGTCGTTCCCCCGATCGCGGAGGTCGCCATGCCCCACGCCGAGCCCTACTTCCCGGGTGCCATCTTCTCCGTCGAGGACGGCGACACGCCTTCCGTGCCCCGCGTCCTCATCGCGCCCGCCCGCTACGTGCAGGGACCCGGGGTCTTCGCGCACCTGGGGCGCTACCTCCGTCCGCTCGAGGTGAACAGGCCGGCCGTCCTGGCCAGCCCGGGAGGTCACGTCGGGAGGGCTCGTCGATCGTGGCCAGCCTGAGAGAGGCCGGGCTCGACCCGGTAACCGTGACGTTCGAGGGGGAGAGCTCGGTCGAGGAGATCGAGCGGATCGTGGCGGCCCTCCGCGAGGCCGGCTCGCCGGTCGACGCCCTCATCGCGGTCGGGGGCGGAAAGTGCCTGGACACGGGCAAGTGCGTGGCCCATCGGCTGCACGTCCCGATGGTGAGCTGCCCCACGATCGCGTCCAACGACGCGCCCTGCTCGGCCCTGTCCGTGGTCTACACGCCCGAGGGCGCCTTCGAGGCGGTCGAGTTCTTTCCCGACAGCCCGGCGCTGGTCGTGGTGGACACGGACGTCGTCGCCCGGGCTCCGCTGCGCTACCTCGTCTCCGGGATGGGCGACGGCCTGGCCACGTGGTACGAGGCGCGCGCCTGCTTCCGGAACCCGTCGGCCCGCACCGCCGACTTTGCGCGTCCCACCGTCGCCTCGATGACGCTGGGCGAGGCGTGCGCGAGCACGATTCGGGAGTTCGCTGCGGGGGCGATCGCGGCCGTGCGGGCGCGCCGCGTGGACGAAGCCCTCGAGCGGGTGGTGGAGGCGAACACGCTGCTCAGCGGGATCGGCTTCGAGAGCAGTGGCGTCGCCGCGGCGCACGCCATCGCGACCGGCGCCTTCCCGGCGTTCCCGGCGGTCCACTCCTCGTGTCTGCACGGTGAGATGGTCGCCGTCGGGCTCCTGGCCCAGCTCGTCCTGGAGGGAGAGATGGAGGAGGCGGCGGACGTCGCCGGCTTCCTGGCGGCGGTGGGCCTCCCCGTGCACCTGGGACAGATCGGCCTCGACCCGGAGCGTGACCCTGACTCGGTGCGCGCGGCGGCCGAGATGGCGGCGGCGGCGCCTTTCGTGGACAACGAGCCCATGGAGGTGACCGCCCGGGGCGTCCACGCGGCGCTCCTCGGGGCCCACGAGCTGGGGCTGGAGGCCGCGGCGCGCGAGGGCGATGCGGCGTACCGGGCGCTCCACCCGGAGCCGGCCGCGGCCTGAAGGAAGGGTCCACGGAGTCGTGCGAAGCCCCCGCCGCGGCGAGGGCTTCTCGCGCTTCAGGCCACGGCGAGTTGCCCCCGAGGAACCGCGCCGCGCCCCCCGGTTATCCATTGCCATGCCGTACACGAGCCGGGTGACCTCTCAACGCGCCTTCGGCCCTCCGGGCTGGACGCGAGAGCGCCTCGGCCGTCTGATGGGCGCCGCGTTTCTCGTCGTGTCCGGGTCCCTCGTGCCCGACGCGGTCCGGGGCCAGCAGCCACGCGCCCCCCACGCCCGAACGGCCATCGCCACGGTGCGCTTCCGCGTCCGGAGCGAGGAGGGCCCTGTCGCCGGCGCAGCCGTCCGGGCGGACAGCTTCTCGACGCTCAGCGATTCGCTCGGGAGCGCGCTCCTCCGACTCCCAGCCGGCAGGTATCCGCTACGGATCTCGAGGCTGGGCTATGCGACCTGGAAGGACACGGTCTCCCTCCAGGCCGCACAGGACACGCTCCTCGTGGTCCAGCTCGAGGAGAGCGCCATCCAGGGCGAGGGCATCACGGTGTCGGTGACCCGGACGGGCAAGATGGTGAAGGACGAGCCCCTTCCGGTGGAGGCTCTCCCCAGGGAGGAGATCGAGGAGAACCTGACCGAGTCCCCGGCCGATCTCACCCGGCTCCTCACCGAGATGAGCGGGGTCCGCATCCAGGCCTCCGAGCCGACGCTGGGCGGCGCGGCGCTTCGCATCGAGGGCCTCCGCGGCCGCTACACCAGGATCCTCTCGGATGGGCTCCCCATCTACGGGGCGGAGCCCGGCGCCCTGGACCTCCTGCAAATCCCGCCGCTGGACCTGGCCCGGATCGAGGTCGTGCGGGGAGCCGCTTCGGCCCTGTACGGGCCGGCCGCCCTGGGAGGCGTGCTCGACCTGGTGTCGAGGCGGCCCGGCGGCCCCTCCGAGCTCCTCGTGAGCCAGAGCTCGGCCGGGGCGACCGACGCCAGCCTGTTCACATCCGGGAGGTTGGGCTCGGGCTGGTCCTTTACGCTGGCCGCCTCGGGTGACCGCCAGGCGCGTACCGACCCCGACGCCGACGGGTGGACGGACCTGGTGGGCTACGACCGCGCCGTGCTCAGGCCGCGCTTCTTCTGGGGTGACGCGAAGGGCGACTCCCTGTTCGTGACCGTGGGCGGCACGGTGGAGCACCGGACGGGCGGCACCCTGCCCGGCGACACCGTTCCGGCCGGAGGTCCGTTCGCGGTCCGCCTGAACACCGGCCGCGTCGACGGCGGCGTGATCGGCCGGCTGGCCCTGGGACCGGCTCTCTCGCTCGGGGCCCGGGCGGCGGCCACGAGCACCTGGCACGGCCGGACCTTCGGCCCGGACGTGGAGGACACGCGCAGGGGCAGCTTCTACGGCGAAGCGACGCTGACCGACACCGCGGGCAGGCACGACTGGGTGGTGGGAGCGGCGCTCGAGAGCACGCGCTTCCGCTACAGGCAGGACTCCGCCCTCGACCTCACCTACGTGACGCCCGGCCTGTTCGCCCAGGACGAGTGGAGCCCCTCCCGGCTCTTGAGCGTGGCCGCGAGCGCTCGGCTGGATCATCACAGCCGGGTCGGGACCTTTCTCAGCCCGCGGCTGTCGGTCCTCCTGCGGCCGGCCGAGGACTGGACGGTGCGCGCCTCGGGCGGCCTCGGCTTCTCTCCTCCGGTCCCCTTCCTGGACCGGGTGCAGCAGGCCGGGTACGCGGCCCTCCGGCCGCTGTCCGACTCCCTTCGGGCCGAGCGCGTGCGCAGTGCCTCGCTCGACATCGGCCGCGCGGCGGGCCCGCTCGAGCTCCACGCCATCGTGTTCGGATCGAACATCAGCGACGCGCTGCTCGTGCGCACCTATCCCGGCGCCTCCCGACCCCTGGAGATCACAAACGCCGCGGCGCCGACCCGAACGTGGGGGACCGAGCTCCTGGCCCACTACCGGAGCGGGCCGCTGGAGATCATCGCCAGCCACACCTACCTGCACGCCACCGAATCCCTTCCGGAGGGCGCCGGACGCAGGGCGGTCCCGCTCGACCCCCGGAACCGCGTGGGGATCGACGGAATCTGGGAGGACGAGGACTGGGGCCGCGTGGGCGCCGAAGTCACCTACATCGGACCCCAGCGACTCGAGGACGACCCGTACCGGACCTGGAGCCCGGGCTACGTACTGGTGAACTTCCTGGCCGAGGTCCGCATGGGCCGGCAGCGGTTGTTCCTCGTGGCCCGGAACCTCGGGGACGTGCGGCAGACCGGCTGGGACCCGCTCCTCCTGCCGGTGCGCTCCCCGGACGGCCGCTGGACGACCGACCAGTGGGCTCCGCTCGAGGGGCGGGTGGTGAGCGCCGGCGTGCGGGTGGAGTTCTGAGGGGCGTCGGCCACGTCAGCTCTCCTCGATGTACGCCTCCGGGTTCTGCTCGAACTTCTCCCGGCACGGCTCGCAGCAGAAATAGTACGTACGACCCTCATACGTCGTCGTGGTCGCCGCGTCCTCTTCGTCGAACGTCATGTGGCAGACGGGATCGGTGACTTGCATCGGACTCCTCCTTCGGAGCTTCCGGCTCTCTCGCTCGCGGGTCGCGATCCGACCGCCGCAAACCGTCCCACGCCGACGCCCCGCCTCCTCGCGATGCGGCCGCGCTACGCCGCCTTCCGGCCGAAGTCCCGCTCGAGCGGGATGCGCGCCGCGACCAGGAAGCTGGGGATGGTGGCGATCAGGACCAGGGTGAAGAACGTCGGGTAGCCGACGTGGTCCTGCAGCCACCCGCTCCACATGCCCGGCAGCATCATGCCGAGCGCCATGAAGCCCGTGCAGAGGGCGTAGTGTGCCGTGCGGTGCGCTCCGCGGGAGATGTAGATCATGTAGAGCACGTAGGCGGTGAAGCCGAAGCCGTAGCCGAACTGCTCGACCACCACGCACGCCTGGACGATCCACAGGCTCGCGGGCTGCGCGTGAGCCAGAAAGATGTAGACGGCGTCCGGCAGCTGCATCGCGAGCATCATCGGCCACAGCCACGTCTTGAGCCCGTGACGCGAGGCGGTCCAGCCGCCGAGCAGGCCGCCGACCGTGAGCGCGACGATGCCGACGGTGCCGTACAGCCAGCCGACCTGTGTGGTCGTCAGGCCGAGTCCGCCTCGCGCCACCGGGTCCAGCATGAACGGCGTGGCCAGCTTGACCAGCTGGGCCTCGCCGAGCCGGTAGAGCAGCAGGAAGCCGAGCAGCGCGGCGATCTTCGGCTTCCGAAAGAACGAGCCGAAGGTCGCCACGAACTCCCGAACGAACTCCGGCACGCGGCGGACGTTGCCGGGTCGATCCGCATCCGGGTGCGGCAGGATCCACAGGTGCCACGCGCCGAACAGCACGAACAGCCCCGCCACGGCCCCCATCGTCAGCGACCACGCCCGATGCACGTCGCCCAGCCGGGTCTCGAGCGTGCCGGCCAGCACCACGATCAGCCCCTGTCCGGCGATCATGGCGATGCGGTAGAACATGGTGCGTACGCCGACGAACAGGGCCTGCTCGCGTTCCGAGTTGGCCAGCATGTAAAAGCCATCGGCCGCGATGTCGTGGGTGGCGGACTGGAAGGCCATGAGCCAGAAGAACGCCAGCGTCCACTGGAAGGCGTGCGGCACCGGCGCCGAGAACGCGATTCCCGCGAGCCCCCCCCCGACCAGGAGCTGCATGAGCCAGATCCAGCGCCGCCGGGTGCCGAGCAGGTCCACCACCGGCGACCAGAACGGCTTCACCACCCAGGGCAGGTACAGCCAGCTGGTGTAGAAGGCGATGTCGGTATTGGAGATTCCGAAGTCCTTGTACATGATGACCGACACGGTCATCACCAGGACGTAGGGAAGTCCCTCGGCCAGGTAGAGGGAGGGGATCCACAGCCACGGGCTGCGCCGGCGGGCGTCGGACATCGGTCCCCACCTCCCCCGGGGATGGTGTGCGGCTCGGATCGCCACGGCCCGGCAAGCTCACCCATCCGCGTCGGGCCGGTGGTCGATTCCACGCGGGCGCTCCGGCTTCCAGTGGGGAGCGCGAAGCGCAAACCTGCACCCCATCACTCCTCTCGCGCCATGCACGCGGAGCGCCTCGCTCGACGTCGGCCGCGCGGCTGCACCCCTCGAGCTCCACGCCACCGAGTACGTGCCGGACGGCACTGGACGGAGGGCGGTCCCGCTCGACTCGCGGAACCGGGTGGGGATCGACGGGATCTGGGAGGACGAGGCCTGGGGCCGCGTCGGGGCCGAGTTCACCTACATCGGTCCCCAGCACCTGGGGCAGACTCCCACCGACCAGTGGGCGCCGCTCGAGGGGCGGGTGGTGAGCGCCGGCGTGCGGCTGGAGTTCCGAGGCCGTCCGGAGATCGGGCCGCCCGGTGACTCAGCTCTCCTTCAGGTACTTCTCCGGGCTGTCCTCGAACTTCTCCCGGCAGGGCTCGCAGCAGAAGTAATACGCACGCCCCTCGTAGGTCGTCGTGGTGGCGGCGTCTTCCTCGTCGAACGTCATGTCGCAGACCGGATCGGTGACTTGCATTGGAGTGCTCCTTCGGAGTTTTCGAGCCTGTCGTTCGCGGGTCGCCGGGCGACCCGCCGCCAGCCCTCTCGCGGGCGACCGGCGGGCCAGCGTCACGAACCGGCCGCTCTACCCGGCCGTCGTGAACGTGAAGATCATGCCGTAGTCGCCATCGGCTCCCTGCCAGCCCGAGCCCATCTCGCCGGATCCCATGCTGCCGCCCATCATGCCGGCGGTCGCGGTCTGGCCTCCACAGCCCGGGCCGTACTGGCTCAGGTCCACCGGCTGCCCGGCTGAGTCCATCATGCCCCCGCCGAGGTGGATCGTGTAGGTGGCCGCGGGCTTCAGGGTCGACGCCGGAGTGAAGGTCAGGGCCGTGGTGTCGGCCGACCAAGTCCAGGTCCCATCCACCTCGGGTCCCGAGACGTCGCCCTCGTGCACGCTGGCGTACTGCGACATGGCGGGGTTCATGGCATGGTTGAAGGTGATGGTGATCGTGGTGTCCACGCCCACCCCCGAGCTGCCGCCGGCCGGCGCGACGTCGAGGAGAGCGGTGCCGAATTCGGGACTCGTTGGCCCCGGGCCCGCCCCTGAACAGGCCCCCACCACGGCGGTCAGGCCTGCCAGGAGCATCAGGGATGTGCTCTTTCTTACGGTTTTCATATCGAGTCGTCTCTTTCAGGCCGGCGGACCTTACGATTCCGCCCGCAGGTTCGCGTCATCGCTTCACGATCCACTCGCAGACTGTTCGCCGAGCCATGAAACCTCGGTGAGCCGAGCGTGAAGGTCTCTTCACGACCGAGTTGGGGGCCGGGATGGCCGAGAGGAGAGATTCGACTTCCCGGCGCCGCGCGCGACCGCGTCACGCCGTTGGCCGGGTGGGCGCCGGAGACCGTCGACAGGCCGGGGCTCATGGCCGGCGGGTATCGCGACCCACATCGGAGAGCAGGCGGTCGAGCTCCGCCGCCATGAGCGAATCGGTCACCGGCCCGATGTGCTTGTGGGCCACCCGACCCGTTCGGTCCAGGAAGAAGGTCTCGGGCACGCCGTAGACGCCGTAGTCGATGGCCACGTGCGAACCCGGGGGCCGGCTTCGCCTCGAGGGGCGAAGGCAGCACGCAGGGGTCGCGCCCCATGCCGTAGACGAGAAGGCTCAGGACCCCGACGGCACCGGTGATCCCGAGGAGCATGGCCCCGCTCGGCCGCCTCACGCCGCTTCGCCTCCCGGGGCGCCCGCGGCCGGCCGGCCGTCGTGCCGGGCCACGAGCGTGCCGCGCAGCATCCCCATCTGGCAGGAGAAGGGATACTCGCCGGCCTTCGGGGCCGGAATCTCGATGGCGACCGTCTCTCCGGTGGGGAGGGCCCGCGAGATCCCGAAGTCGGGAAACTGCACCATCTCGCTGCAGGCGGCCGTCTCCTGCCGGTTGAACAGGAGGCGAACAGGCCTGCCCGCCTGGACCGCGATGCGATCCGGGTCGTAGCCCCCCTTGACCCGCACGTAGATCTCCTGGACACCCGACTCCCATACGTTCGCCTGCCCGGCTGCCCGCTTCGAGCCCCAGAAGTACCAGATGATCCAGAACACCAGCGCGAGAGCCGCCAGGTCGACGGCCAGGACCGCGATCGTCATGTCAGCCTCACTTTGGAGTGTGGGCGCGCAGCCTATTGGCGTTGGTGACCACGGTGACCGAGCTGAACACCATCGCGGCGCTCGCGATGAGCGGCGACAGGAGGAGCCCGAAGGCCGGGTAGAGGACGCCGGCCGCCACGGGGATCCCGAGCGAGTTGTAGGCGAAGGCGCCGGTCAGATTCTGGCGAATGTTCCGGAAGGTGGCCTTCGAGACGTCGATGGCGATTCCCACGTCGGCGCGGGCCAGAGCGGCGGCGTCGTTGATCCGATCGCCGACCATGGCGACGAGCTTTCCCTCGGCCTGAAGGCTCCCCACGTGTTCGGCCTTCTGATCGGGGAGGACTTCGGCGAACGCCCGGTCGATCCCCACCTGCCGGGCGATGGCGTGGGCGGTTCGCTGGTTGTCACCCGTGAGCAGGACGACCTCGAGGCCGAGCTCGTGGAGGCGCCGGACTGCGGCCGCCGAGTCTTTCTTGACCGAATCGGCTATGGCCACGAGCCCCGCGGCCCGGCCGTCGAGGGCCACGTAGATGGGCGTCTTCCCGTCCTCCGAGAGCCGACCGGCTGCTTCCGCCAGGTCGCCCGGCACCACTCCCTGCGCCCGCATGAAGCGCTCGTTGCCGAGAAGCACTTCCCGGCCGTCGACCGTGGCCGAGATTCCGTGCCCCGCGACGGCCGCGAAATCGACGGCCAGGGTGAGCTCCAGGCGTCGACCGATCGCCGCGTTGACGATCGCCTCGCCCAGCCGGTGCTCGGAGCCCTGCTCGGCGGAGGCGGCGAGACGCAGCAGCTCGGCCTCACCGAAGCTCGCCGCCGTCAGCACGTCGGTCACTTCAGGCCGGCCCCGGGTGATCGTCCCTGTCTTGTCGAGCACCACCGCGTCCAGGCTCCGGGCCAGCTGCAGCGCTTCCCCGTTCCGGATCAGGACCCCGTGCTCCGCGGCCTTGCACACGCCGACCATGAGCGACATGGGCGCGGCGAGGCCGAGCGCGCACGGGCTGGTGATGATGAGGACCGTGACCGCCACCACGACCGCATAGGTCATCGCCGGTGCCGGCCCGAACGTGAACCAGGCCGCGAAGGCCAGGACTGCGACGATCATCACGGCGGGCACGAAGTAGCCGGCGACCACGTCCACCGCACGCGCGATGGGCGCCTTCGAGTCCTGCGCCTGCCGGACCATCTTCACGATCTGGGCAAGAGCCGTGTCCTTGCCGACCTTGGTCGCCCGGAACCGGAAGCTCCCGGTGCGATTGATCGTGACGCCGATGACCTCGTCGCCGGGCCCTTTCTCCACCGGAAGGCTCTCGCCGGTCACCATGGACTCGTCCACGGCGCTCCGGCCATCGACGATCTCGCCGTCCACGGGCACCTCCTCGACCGGAACGTCCCGTTCGGCCCCGTCGCGGACCACGCGAGCGGTCTTCGCCCGGAGACCCAGGAGCTGTCGGATCGCCTCCGAGGTCCTGCCTCGGGCACGGACCTCGAGCGCCTGACCGCGCACCACCAGGGTGACGACCACGGCCGCCACGTCGAAGAAGGGTTCGGCCGTCCCCGCTGGGAAAAGGTCCGGGAAGAGGACGACGGCCGTCGAGTAGAGCCACACCGCCGCCGTGCCGAGACCGATCAGGGCATTCATGTCCGCGCTCCGGCGCCGGAGCGCGCTCCAGCCACCGGTATAGAACTGCCGGCCCGAATAGAGCATGACCGCCAGGGCCAGCAGTCCGTCGGCCGCCCACACCCACCGGAGTCCGGCTCCGGACAGTCCGCGCAGGCCCGGGACCAGGGACGGGTAGGCCGTCGCGAGGATCGGCACGCTGAGCGCGAGCCCGAGCCAGAACTCCCGGAGGAGCTGCCGGTACTCCTGCCGCCGGTCCGCCTCCTGGCGGTCGGGTGACTCGGCCCCAGGGTCGGCGTCGACCTCGTAGCCGGCCTCCTCGAGGATTCTCTCCAGGCCCTTGAGACTGACCCGTGCCGGCCGGTACTCGATCGCGGCGCTCCGGGTCACCGGATTCACCTCTGCCCGCAGCACACCAGGCGTCGCCGACAGCGCCTCTTCAATCCTCCTGACGCACGAGGCGCAGTGCACGCCCCGAAGCCTGAGATCCATGCGCTGGATCCCCTCGGCTTCCAGGGCGGCGACCGCGCTGGAGGTCATGCCGGTGGTCCGCGGCTCACGATGATCCGATCTCCCCGAACGTTGACGGTGTAGCGCGTCAGCGGGCGGGGAGGAGGTCCCGACACGTTGATCCCCAGCAGGTTGTAGGGCCCGTTGTGACACGCCCCGCTGGGGTGATTCATTGGCTTCTCGTCCGCCCGGACGACCTCCACCGGACCCACGGGAACAACTTGCGGGGAGGGCGGTGAAGCCACCGTGAGAGGACCGTGAAGGATTCTTCACGCGCGGGCCATGCCGACGCCGATCTTCCGACCGAGCCGGGAGGGAGGGGCCAGGCAAGGGTCGTCGGTGAGACGGAAGATCGGGCTCGACGATCCGAGCGGATCGGGCCTGTTTCAGGCCTCCTGGTCGCGAACGGGCAGGCGGACAGTGAACAGGGCACCACCCTCGGGTCGATTGGTCGCCATGACGTCGCCTCCGTGTGCCTCGGTGGCGGTTCGCACGATCGACAGGCCGAGGCCGGTCCCCTCCGTGCTCGTCCGGGCGGCGTCCGCCCGGTAGAAACGGTCGAAGATTCGGCCGAGATCTCCCTCCCGGATGCCCGGACCCGTATCGGCCACCTCGAGGACGAGTTCGTGGCCGTCGAATCGAGCCGATACGTCGACCCGCCCTCCCGCGCTCGTGAACTTGAGCGCGTTGTCGATCAGGTTCGAGAGCATCCGGTCGAGGAGGTCCGGGTCGCACGCGCCTGCCAGGCCCGGCTCCATGGCGGCTCCGAGCCGGATGTCCTTCTCGTCCGCGCGGGGCTGGTGGCGCTCCACGGTCCGCTCCAGCGCCGTCGTGACGTCCACACGCCTGACCCGGGCCTCGACGACCCCGGCGTCCGACCGCGCCAGCGTGAGAAGGTCTTCCGAGAGCTCCGAGAGACGCTCGGCCTCCTCGAGCGCGCTCGCGAGCACACGCCGGTACTCCTCCGGGTCGCGCACGCGCCGGAGCGCCAGCTCGAGCTCGCCCCGAAGCGCCGTGAGCGGCGAGCGGAGCTCGTGGCTCGCGTCGGACGTGAAGCGCCGCTGCGCCTCGAACGCCGCGTCCAGACGGTCCAGCATGGTGTTGAGCACGTGGACGAGGCGCTCGTACTCGTGGGTGTCCGCGTGGGCGCCGATGCGCCGGCCCAGCGTCGAGGCACCGATCGCCTCCGCCTGGCTCGTGATGTCCCGAACGGGACGCACGGCCCGTCCGGCCAGCCACCAGCTCCCGAGGTACGTGCCACCGGAAACGAGGACCACGATGGTCAACAGGTACAGCGCCGCCCTGTGGAGCGTGCGGTTCCGGCTGGTGAGGGGGGCCGCGACCTCGAGGACGTGACGCGCATGGCGCGAGCCCAGACGTCCCAGAGGGTAGTATAGTGCCCGGATCTCGGTGTCGCCGAGCCGATCCTCCGTCCAGGTCAGCTGTCCGTCGGCGGCGCGCTCCAGGGCCGCCGTGTCCAGCGGAAGGTCTCGCGTCAGGAACTGTGAGCGGAGCAGGTGCCGCCCCGACTCGTCCCACACCTCTGCATAGCGGATCAGATCCCGCAGGGACGCCGCTTCTTCCGGCGTCAGGTTCCACTCCTGGAAGTGCATCCCCCCGTTCGGGGCCGATGTGACCGAGGAGGCCTGAATCGAGGCCACGTTGAGGACGCTGGCGTCGATCTGCCGGTCGAGGGTCTGCCGGAGAGCCCAGTAGCCCAACCCGGCGAACGCCACGATGGCCGCCGTCATGGTGGCGGTGAACCGAAGCGTGAGTTGGAAGCGGAAGGAACGGATCACCTGGAGCGTTGCCTCAGTCTGGTGCGTCCGTCGACAGGATGTAGCCCACGCCGCGCACCGTGTGGATGAGCGGACCCCGCCCGCCCTCACGAAGCTTCTGACGAAGGTTGGCGACGTGAACATCGACCACGTTACTCATGGGGTCGAAATGGAGGTCCCAGACCTTCTCCAGGAGCTCGGTCCTGCGGACCACCTCCTCGGGACGCAGCAGGAAGAACTCCAGGAGCTGAAACTCCTTCGGCGTGAGGCTGAGACGCTCCCCCGCCCGGCCCGACAGGTGGCGGATCCGGTCCATCTCCACGTCGGCGTAGAGTAGCCGCTCCGTGCGCTCGGCCCCGCCACGCCGCAGGAGCGCCCGCACCCTGGCAAGCAGCTCGTCGAAGCTGAACGGCTTGGTCAGGTAGTCGTCGGCCCCCGCATCGAGACCACGGACGACGTCTTCCGTGGAATCGCGCGCTGTGAGGAGGAGGACCGGCACCGTCTCTTCCTCCTGCCGCAGATCGTGGACGATCTCGAGGCCGCTCTTTCCAGGCAGCATGACGTCCAGGACCAGGAGATCGTAGTCGTAGACGTGCGCCTTCATGGACCCGTCCACTCCATCGTGCGCCACGTCCACAGCGTAGCCCTCTTCGCGGAGACCCCGCTCCACGAAGCTCGCGACCTTCTTGTTGTCCTCGACGACCAGGATCTTCATGGTTCGGATCGATTGCGAGAGAACCAGTCGAGCGGCCCGGGCCTCTCCTCTGAGAAGCCTCGTCAGTTCGAAACTATGCGCCGGCGAGCCGTCATGGTATCGCCAGACGATCGGCTGCATGAAGTCATCTTCACGAACGCCTCACAGGCACTTCATGGCGAGTCGTCCATCCTGACGGTCGAGATCGGCGTCCACCCGGTGGGAGATACCCATGAAGCGTCCTGGAGTGATCGTGACCATGACGGTGGCCCTCGTGCTGGCCCTGGCCGGAGCATTCGTTCTCCACACGCGAACCCGTGCTTCGAAGACCCTGTGGAACACTGAGGTAAGGGACACGACGACCAGAGTGAGCGACGTCATGATCGAGGCGGGTCGAAGAGTCTACCAGGGCCCCGGCCTCTGTCACGCCTGTCATGGAGTCACACTCGAGGGCGGCACCGCGAGTCCCGACCTCGCGGACAAGGACTGGGAGGTCGGCGACGGAAGCTATGCGGACATCCTCGCCATCACTCGCGCGGGGGTGCGCGGGACGGCCATGCAGCCCTACGAGGGGGGCATCAGCGACGCGCAGGCTAGGGATGTGGCTGCGTTCGTGTGGGCGGTGAGCCACGGACGAGCGAAGCCGTAAGCCGAATCTCTCCTCTCACGTAGTGCCTCGCCGTCAGCTCGAGAAGGTCTGATCGATGGCCTGGCGGATCTGGTCCAGGCTCCTTCCCTGCTTCGTCATGCGGTATGCCATGTCGCCTTCGCTCAGGCAGATGTCGCACCCCGCGGCATGGTCGCTCTCGAAGCACGAGAGCAGGGAACGGTGTCCCATGTTCTCGATGCAGCGGCAGTAGCAGTAGATGCCGTCGAGCTCCGCTGGAACGACCTCCGCTTCCCGATACACCTTCTCGATGCGCGGGTCGCTCGCGTACCGGACCGCGGGCATCACCTTGGCGGCGGTGATGCCGGGCCGCGGGGTCGGATGATGGCTGCCGCTGGCGGGCCTGGCTGCGAAGACCAGGAAGCCGACGGCCGCGACCAGGACCAGAGCCGGACCCCAGATCCCTAGCCTCTTCGGTCCGTCGGTCCGTCCTCTCCGGCGGTGCCCCCCCGGGCTCGATTTCCCGCTGTGATTCCTGGCCATCGCATCCTCCTAGATGCTGACACCAATGTGCTCGCGCGTTCCGCCCCGCACGTGGCTCGTGAACGAGACGCACCCGATCGACCCGGGCCAAGATATGCCAGGGGCCCTGAAGCTTCCGTGAAGACTGAATGAAGGCCGCTTCACGTCAGTGGCGCGAGCCGCAGGCCTTGAATGAAGCCTTCTTCACGCCGGCCTCACCGGCGCTTCAGGTCGAACGTGTCATCTTCCCTGCGAGCCGGGATGGCAACGGCCGCGCATGCCCGTGGCGCCCCGCCACGGTGACGTGCGACACGATCACTGGAGAGACGGAGTTCGAACGATGACACTCGCAGATAGAAACATGAAGCGGAGCGTGGCCCTCGCCGCGGCGGCCTTGCTGGCCCTGCCGGCGGTATCGCTCGCCCAGGGCATGTCGGGACACCACCGAGGTTGGGCGTCCAATACCCAGGGCGCCGTGTCCCAGGGCTATGGCATGATGGGCGCAGGAGTGATGGGCTATGGGATGATGGGCGGCCAGGGCATGATGATGGGCCCGACGCCAGGGTACATCCTGGCGCAGAAGGATGCCCTCGGGCTCACGGCCGAGCAGACGGCCCGACTCGACAGCATCCAGAGGCAATCGGCGGGCGCCTGGCGTGCGCACTGGGCGCTGATGCAGGGGATCCACGAGCAGATGGGCCAGCTCTCGGGAACGAAGCCGTCCGACGTGGACCAGTACGGCAAGCTCATGGGCCAGATGGCCTCCTCGGGCGCGGCCATGCACCTGCAGATCAGCAAGCTCTGGCAGAAGGCGGTGCAGATCCTGACGCCCGACCAGCGCGCCAGGCTCGAGGAGTACTGGCAGCGTGAAAGCCGGGGCGGAAGGTCCGGCGGCTTTGGAATGTACGGTATGGGCTACGGTGGCATGATGGGCCCCGGAGCCATGCGAGGATGGAGCGGTGCAGGCATGATGGGCCCTGGCTACATGGGTGGCTACGGGATGCCGGGCGCCACCTGGTGCGACAGCACCTCCGGTCGGCGGGGTTCCGGCCGCTGACGTTCGCCGGTGTGAACATGGCGAGGAGGGGGACGGGGCGGTGACGCTCACTACGCCGGCCTCCCCTTCGGCGCGCGTACTTCGACTCGAACGAGGAGAACATCATGGCAGTCCTCGCGACGCCCGCGCTCGCGGCGTTACAGGCGTATGGTCACCGCGGCTTCCAGGGCATGATGGGTGGTTGGGGTTGGGGGTTCGGGATTCTCGGGATGCTGTTCTGGCTGGCGCTCATCGTGCTGGTGGTCGTCCTCGTGTGGCGGCTGATGGAGCGCGGCGGTCGGGGCGACTCTCGGCACGAGGGAGCCCGGGAGACACCTCTCGAGATCCTCAAGAAACGCTATGCACGGGGTGAGATCGACCGGGACGAGTTCGAGCGCATGAAGCGGGACCTGGGCTGAGACCCGGCTCGACCACAGGCGGGTCCTGCTTTCGAGGCTCGCCACGTCCGGTGGAGGAGACCCAGTGACCGGAGAACATCACCCCACCGGCGCGGCGTCGCACGGGCACCGCGAGGAGCACCGGGACGGGAGCCACGGCTCGGGGCACGATGGCCACCAGGTCCATCAGGCCCACATGGTAGCGGAGTTCCGGCGGCGCTTCTGGGTTTCCGTGGCTCTCACGGTCCCCGTCCTCCTCCTGGCCCCCCTCATCCAGGGGGCGCTCGGCCTGGAGGGCGCCCTCCGCTTCCCGGGCGACCGCCTGGTTCAGCTCGCCATCGCTTCGGCCGTCTACTTCTATGGCGGCTGGCCTTTCCTGAAGGGCCTCGCGGACGAGCTCCGCGACCGGAGCCCCGGGATGATGACCCTCATCGCCGTGGCCATCACCGTGGCCTACGGCTACAGCGCGGTCGTGGCGCTGGGCCTTCGGGGTTCCGTGTTCTTCTGGGAGCTGGCGACCCTGGTCGACATCATGCTCCTGGGCCACTGGATCGAGATGCGCTCCGTCATGGGCGCCTCCCGCGCCCTCGAGGAGCTCGTGGCGCTCATGCCGTCCGAGGCACACCGGCTGAACGAAGACGGTTCCGTGGAGGACGTCCCCCTGGGCGTGCTCGAGCCCGGGGACAGGGTGCTGGTCAAGCCCGGAGAGAAGGTCCCCACCGACGGCATCGTGCGCGAGGGCCGCACGTCCATGAACGAGGCCATGCTCACCGGCGAGAGCCGTCCGGTGGAGAAGTCCGAGGGAGAGGAGGTCGTCGGCGGAGCGGTGAACGGCGAGGCCGCCGTCACCGTGGAGGTCACGAAGACCGGCGACGAGAGCTACCTGTCACAGGTGGTCGAGCTGGTGCGGGAGGCACAGGAGACACGTTCGCGAACCCAGGACTTCGCCGACGGGGCCGCCCTGTGGCTCACGATCATCGCTCTCTCGGCAGGGACGATCACCCTGGTCGTCTGGCTCCTCGCCGGACGATCGGGCTCGTTCGCGGTCGAGCGCATGGTCACCGTGATGGTGATCACCTGCCCCCACGCCCTGGGGCTCGCCATCCCGCTGGTCGTCGCGGTCTCCACGGCCGTCTCCGCCCGGCAGGGGCTCCTGGTGCGGGATCGCTCCGCCTTCGAGCGGGCCCGGGAGCTGGACGCGATCGTGTTCGACAAGACGGGAACGCTCACGGAGGGACGGTTCGGAGTCACCGATGTCGTGCCCGCGGGCGGCCGCACGGTAGAGGGGGTGCTCCGTCTGGCGGCGGCCGTCGAGAGCCACTCCGAGCACCCCATCGCCGCCGGGGTGGTCCGAAGCGCCGAGGAACGCGGCGTCGACTACCCCGCGCCGCGGGGCTTCGAGGCGATACCGGGCAAGGGTGCCTCGGCGAAGGTCGATGGCCAGGAGGTGAAGGTCGTGAGCCCCGGGTACCTGGAGGAGCACGGTATCGACCTCTCGGGAGACGGGGCGGGCGAAGGGGCCGGCGCGCGGATCGGGAAGCTGCACGAAGAGGGGAAGACGGTCGTCCACCTCCTGGTGGGCGAGGAAGTGGCCGGCACGATCGCCCTGGCGGACGTGATCCGGCCGGAGTCCCGCGAGGCGGTCGACCGGCTCAAGGCCATGGGCGTCCAGGTCATGATGCTCACCGGGGACGCCGAGGCGGTGGCCCGGTGGGTCGCGGGCGAGCTCGGTCTGGACGACTACTTTGCCGAGGTGCTCCCGGACCAGAAGGCGGCCACGGTCCGGGAGGTGATGGGCCGGGGCCTCCGCGTGGCCATGGTGGGCGACGGTGTGAACGACGCGCCGGCTCTCGTGGCGGCCGACGTGGGCATCGCCATCGGCGCGGGAACGGACGTGGCCATCGAGTCCGCGGACATCGTGCTGGTGAGGTCCGATCCCCGCGACGCGACTCGCCTGGTGGGACTGGCCCGGGCCACGTACCGGAAGATGGTCCAGAACCTGTGGTGGGCCACCGGCTACAACGTCATCGCCATCCCGCTCGCCGCAGGCGTGTTCGCCTCAAAAGGGATCCTCCTGTCGCCGGCGGTCGGTGCGGCGCTCATGTCCGTGTCCACGGTGATCGTCGCGATCAACGCGCGACTCCTGGGCCGCGGCGAGGCGGCCGGCCCCGACACGCAGAGCGCCTGAGAGTCGCTCCGTGAAGGCCGCTTCATGCGGCCTTCACGATCCCCTCACTCTCCCGGACGTAGCTTCGCGCCATCCTGCGGTCACCGAGACCGCCTAGGGCGACCTTCACCAGGCCGACCAATATGCCCCGACTCCCCCGACTGACGGCGTCGTGCGCTCTGCTGCTCCTGGGTCTCATACCGAGAGTACAGGCCCAGGAGGCACCGTCCCCGACTTCGATCGACCTGGAGACGAAGACCACGCTGCCTCAGCTCATCGAGCTCGCCCGCCGGGACAATCCCCGGCTCCAGGCGGCCCGGGCCCTGGCGGAGGCACGTGACGTGAGCCGCTCCTGGGTCGGCGTTCTCCCCGATCCCAGAATCCAACTCGGCATGATGAACCTGTCGCTCCCCGGGTTCGGAGCCGACATGCCCTCCTCCATGGCTCCCGCGGTGCAGGTCACCCAGGTCGTGCCTTTCCCGGGCAAGCTGGGGCTGGAGGGGGAGATCGCCGGTCGCACGGCCGAGATGGCGCGGGCCGATGCGGACGAGAGCTGGTGGACCATCCGCGCGCGCGTGGCGGGCGCCTTCTGGAATCTGTATGCGGCCGACCGGCATATCGAGGTGCTGGGCGAGACGAAGGGTCGACTCGAGGACTTCGAGCTGGCCGCCCGCGCGCTCTACGAGGCCGGCACGGGCCGGCAGACGGACGTGCTCCAGGCCCAGGTGGAGGTGGCTCGCCTGGCCGCCGAGGTAGCCCGGGCCCGGGCGTCCCGCATCGGAGCCGAGGCTCGGCTCAACGCTCTTCTGGGTCGGCCGGTCGGCACCTCCGTGCCGCATCCGGTGGCGGAAGGCCTGCCCAGCGAGCATCCGGCTTTGGACAGCCTCCGGGATTGGGCCGAGGCTCACCGGCCGGCCGTGGCGAGGGACCGGCTCGCCGTCGAGCGTGCCGAGACGCGCGCGGATCGAGCCGGCCGGGAGATCTGGCCCGATCTCATGCTCGGGGCCGCCTACGGGCAGCGTAACGTGGCGGGCTCCGTCCAGCGGATGGCCAGCTTCACGGTGAGCTTTCAGCTCCCGATCTTCGCGGGTCGCCGGCAGCTCCGGCTTCGCGACGAGGCCGCCTCCATGGAGACGATGGCGCGGGCCGAGCTGGCGGAGACGCGGGCCCGAGTGGACGCGCGGCTGGGCGAGCTCGCCGCCGACCTGGACAGGACCGGCGAGCTCCTCCGACTCTACCGCGAGGAGATCCTCCCCGAGGCCCGCATGGCCGTCGAGTCCGCCTTCGCGTCCTACCGCGTGGGAGCCGTGGACTTCCGCACGCTGGTCGACGCCCAGACGGCCCTCGACAGGTACGAGAGCGAGTTCCATGCACTGGTGGCCGATTACGGTGACTCCGTCGCGGAGATGGAGGCCACGATCGGCCGTGAGCTTCCACCCGCCGACCCGATCGATCCGGAGATCCCATGACCTCTCGGAAACAGCGCATCCTGGCGGCGGCACTCGTGCTGTCCGCGATCGCCGTGACGGTCTCCCTGACGGGGAGCGCCGGTGCCCCGGAGCCGGCAGTCGTTGGTCACGACCACGCCGCCATGAGCGCCAAGGGCGGAGATCACCCGGTGAAGCTCCCCGAGTCGCTCGAGCGACGGATCGGTGTGACCTACGCCGTGGCCACCGAGGGGCTCCTCGCCCGCGACATCGATGCGGTGGGCACGGTGACCTACGACGAGCGCCGGCTCGTGAGCCTGAACCCCAAGATCGACGGTTGGGTCGAGGAGCTCCTGGTCGACTACACCGGGGAGGAGGTCCGGCGCGGACAGCCCATGCTGCGGATCTACAGCCCGTCGCTGGTGGCCGCCCAGGAGGAGCTTCTCCTGGCCCGCCGTTTCCGGGATCGGACGCGGGAGGCGCCCGGCTCCCGCGCGGCTGCCAACGCCGAGGCACTCCTCGAGGCGGCCCGGCGACGGCTTGCTTACTGGGACGTGCCCGAGGACGAGATCCGACGCGTCGAAGAGACCGGGCAGATCCGGAAGGGGCTGCTGCTCCGCGCCCCGGCCGGCGGTGTGGTCGTCGAGAAGCACGCACAGGAGGGCGCCCGCATCGTTCCGGGAGCCCCCCTCTACCACATCGCCGACCTCTCCACCGTGTGGGTCGAGGCCGAGGTGTTCGAGAAGGATCTCTCGCTCGTCCGCCGGGGACAGGAGGCCCTCGTCTCTCTGGAGGCGTACCCGGGCGATACGTTCGTCGGACGAGTGACCTACGTGTATCCGACCGTCTCCGTGGAAACCCGGACGGGGAGGATCCGAGTGGAACTCCCCAATCCCGACGGCCGCCTCAGGCCCGGCATGTACGCAAGCGTACATGTCTCCACGCACCCGACGGCGAAGAGTGTCACCGTCCCGCGCACCGCGGTGCTGAATACGGGCGAGCGCGCCGTCGTGTTCGTCCGCCGGTCGGACGGAGCCCTGGTGCCGAGGGAAGTGCGGACGGGACTGTCGAGCGGCGACCGGGTCGCCATTCTCGAGGGCGTGCAGGCCGGCGACACGGTCGTCAGCTCGGCCGCCTTCCTCATCGATGCCGAGTCCAGCCTCGGGGCCGCCATGAAGGCCATGCGGATGGATGGAGGCCCGGGGACACACACGGGCCACACGCTCTCTGGCGGCGAGGCACCCGCCGCCGTGGCGGGGCACGCCGGCCACGGCGCAGGGTGAGGGAGACCTCCATGCTGAGACGTCTCATCGAGTGGTCGGTCGAGAACAAGCTCCTCGTGCTCCTGCTCACGGCGATCGTCGTGGGCGGGGGGATCCTGGCCATGCGCCGGACTCCGCTGGAGGCCCTGCCCGACCTGTCGGATGTCCAGGTGATCGTCCAGACGGACTATGCGGGGCAGGCCCCGGAGATCGTCGAGGACCAGGTCACGTACCCGGTCGCCTCGGAGATGCTCAAGGTACCGGGCGCCAAGACGGTTCGGGGCTACTCCTTCTTCGGCCTCTCCTTCGTCTACATCATCTTCGACGACGGGACCGACCTGTACTGGGCCAGGAGCCGGGTCCTCGAGTACCTCTCTGCGATCCGGGGCAAGCTGCCCGAGGCGGCCACGGCCGCGCTGGGGCCGGACGCCACGGGTCTCGGGTGGGTCTACCAGTATGTGATCGAGGACACCACCGGCACCCGCTCGCTCGCCGACCTGCGTGCCATCCAGGACTGGCAGCTCCGCTACCAGCTCACCGCGGTCCCGGGCGTGAGCGAAGTGGCCTCGGTGGGTGGGTTCCAGCGCACCTACGAGGTCACGGTCGATCCGGCCAGGCTCCGCGGCTACGGCATCCCCGTCACGAGCGTCATGGATGCCATCCGTGGCTCGAACCAGGACGCGGGGGCCATGGTCGTGGAGATGACCGAGCGCGAGTTCATGGTCCGGGGCCTGGGCTACCTGAAGGGGATGGATGACCTCCGCCGCGTGGTCGTGGGGTCGACCCGCGAGGGCACGCCGATCACGGTGACCGACGTGGCCGAGGTCACGGAAGCGCCTGCGGTCCGGCGGGGAGTCACCGACCTGGACGGTCGCGGAGACGCGGTCGGCGGGATCGTGGTCATGCGGTTCGGCGAAAATGCGCTCGCCACGATTGGGCGTGTCAAGAAGAAGCTGGAGACGATCCGCCGTGGTCTTCCCCCCGGCCTCGTCATCACGCCGGTCTACGACCGATCCGACCTCATCCGACGGGCGATCCACACGCTGAAGGAGAAGCTGCTCGAGGAGAGCCTGATCGTGGCTCTCGTCTGCGTTCTCTTTCTCTTCCACGTGCGGAGCGCGCTGGTCGCGATCCTCACCCTCCCCGTCGGGATTCTCATGGCTTTCATCGCCATGCGCTGGATAGGGATCGGGGCCGACATCATGAGCCTCGGAGGCATCGCCATCGCGATCGGAGCGATGATCGACGCCGCCATCGTCATGGTGGAGAACCTGCACAAGCACCTGGAACGAGCGATTCGCGCCCGGGTGCGCGCGCAGGCACAGGCAGCCGATGAGAGCGCGCCCCCGGCGACGCCGCTGGACAGGGAAACGCTCCACACGGACGTCCTCGGCACCGGCGAGCGTTGGGAGGCCGTCGTCCGCTCGGCCCGCGAGGTGGGACCTTCGCTGTTCTTCTCCCTCCTGATCATCACGGTCTCCTTCCTGCCGGTCTTCTCCCTCGAGGCACAGGAGGGGCGGCTCTTCCACCCGCTCGCGTGGACCAAGACGCTGGCCATGGCGGCCGCGAGCCTCCTCAGCGTGACGCTGGTCCCCGTCGCGATGGGACTGTTCATCCGCGGCCGCATCCATGCCGAGGACCGAAATCCAGTGAACCGTACGCTGGCGCGACTCTATCGTCCCATCCTGAAATGGGCGCTGCGCTGGCGTCTGCCGGTGCTGGGAGGCGCGGTCGCGGTGCTCGTCCTCACGGTCATCCCGCTGCGGAGGATCGGCTCGGAGTTCATGCCACCGCTGGACGAGGGCACGCTTCTCTACATGCCGGGCACGCTACCCGGGATCAGCATCGCCACGGCCGGGGAGACCATCCGCCGACAGGACAGCATCCTGGTCACCTTCCCCGAGGTGGAACACGTGTTCGGGAAGGCCGGGCGCGCCGAGACCGCCACCGACCCGGCGCCGCTGTCCATGTTCGAGACCACGATCACCCTCGCACCCCGGGAGAAGTGGCGGAAGGGCATGACCCCCGAGAAGCTGGTGGACGAGATGAACCGGGCGGTCCAGCTCCCGGGCGTCAGCAACTCGTGGACGATGCCCATCAAAGGGCGCATCGACATGCTGGCCACCGGCATACGGACGCCGGTCGGCATCAAGATCTTCGGCCCGGATCTCCGCGAGCTCGAGAGGATCGGGAAGGAGATCGAGCGGGCCGTCTCAGGCGTGTCGGGCGCCCGCTCGGTCATCGCCGAGCGGGCCGTCTCGGGAAGCTACCTGGACATCGACATCGACCGCGATGCGGCCGCCCGCTACGGACTCAACGTGCGTGACATCCAGCGGGTGATCGAGGCTGCTGTCGGGGGCATGACGATCACGCGAACGGTGGAGGGACGGGAGCGGTATGCTGTCCGCCTGCGCTATCCCCAGGAGCTCCGGGACCGCCCCGAGCGGCTGGCCGACCTCCTCCTGCCCGTCCAGGGTCGTCCGGCTCGGCCCGGGCCGCTGTACGAGGCGACCGTCGCAGGCGGAGGCCCCGGCGGCCTTCCCTCCGCTACGGCTGGCGCATTGGGCGCCGGCCTGTCCGGCATGCCACCGAGTGGGACCGTGCCTTCCATGGTGGTTCAGAACTCGAACACGGGCATGGCGGGCATGAATGGAGCGGGCGGCGTGGCGCAGATCCCCCTCGGACAGGTGGCCACGATTCGGACCACGAAAGGACCCATGGCCATCAAGACGGAGGGAGCCTTCCCCACGGCCTGGGTGTTCATCGACGTCGCGGGCCGCGACATCGGGGGCTTCGTGGTCGACGCCCGTCGAATGGTGGACCAGATGGTGACGCTCCCCGCGGGCTACTCTCTTCAGTGGTCCGGGCAGTACGAGTACATGCAGCGGGCCAAGGAGCGGCTCCGCCTCGTGGTGCCGGCCACGCTGCTCCTCATCTTCCTCCTTCTCTACCTGAATTTCAGGACGCTGGAGGACACCCTGATCGTGATGCTCTCGCTCCCGCTGGCGCTGGTGGGCGGAGTGCTGCTCATGGCGGCCCTGGGCTACAACTGGTCGGTGGCCACCGGGGTCGGGTTCATCGCCCTGGCCGGCGTCGCGACCGAGGTCGGCGTGATCATGCTTCTCTTCCTGAACCAGGCCTGGGAGGCGCGCGCGTCGACGGGCCGTGCGACCGCCGAGGACCTGCGGGGGGCCGTGCTCGAGGGAGCTTCCCTCCGGGTCCGGCCGTTGATCATGACCGTCACGGCCATCATCGGCGGCCTCCTCCCGATCTTCTGGGGCCACGGGACCGGGGCCACCGTCATGCGGCGGATCGCCGCTCCGATGATGGGCGGGATGATCTCGGCCACGGTGCTCACTCTGCTGGTCCTCCCCGTGATCTGGTCCCTGGCGCGGGAGGCGCGGCTCCGGCGTGAGGCGCGTGCGCCGCTGCGAATCCACGACCGTGTGGAACCGGCCATCCATGGCGCCCGAGGGAAGAGTGTCTCGAGAGGGAGGACACCATGATGGAGGTCAAGATCGTCCTGAGGCGAAACCGGGCGGACCCGGTCCTGCACGCCCTGCGGGACGCCGATATCGCTCGCATCCACGTGTCTCACGTGCACGTGCTGGGTGCCGGAGTCGATCCGGGGGACTCCCATCTCTCGCTCGAGGAGGGCACGCATTACACCGACAAGGTGAAGATCGAGGTCTTCTGCCGCGCCGCCGATGTGGACGCAGTCGTCGAGATCGTCCGGGAGCACGCGGCCACCGGCCATCGGGGCGACGGGATCATCGCGGTGACGCCGCTGAACGGGGTCATCGGGATCCGCACGGGCGCGGAGGGCCTGCTCGCCGTGGTGTGAGAGCAGCCGGAACATCGTGCGAAGGGGAGGCACGTCATGTGGATGATCCAGATGTCGGCCAGCTGGCACCGGGAGGGGCTGTTCATGGGCATGCACGGGCTCTGGTGGCTGTTCTGGATCCTGACGATCGTCATCGTCCTGTGGGCGTTCTCGAGGCTTCTCGGCGATGGACGCGACCAGGCCCGGGAGGAGCGTCAACGGACCACGGTGGAGGAAATCCTCCGGCGGCGCTTCGGAGAAGGTACGATCGGGGAGGAGGAATTCCTGCGCCGGATGCACCTGCTGCACGAGTCGCGGCCGCCAGCGTCCCGGGAGGGCCGGACTGCGTAGGGGCGGCAGAGGGCGAGGGGGAACTATCGTGGCCGAGAGGGTCGGAGCGTCAGGTGCGCAGCGCCGGAAGCTCCTCGCCTTCGAGGACGAAGCGGAGGGCCAGGCCGTTGTTGCAGTAGCGCAGGCCGGTCGGCGGCGGGCCGTCCTCGAACACGTGCCCCTGGTGCCCGCCGCACCGGATGCAGTGGTACTCGGTGCGGGGGACGGCGAGCTGGTGGTCGGGCTTGGTCGCCAGCCGACCCTCGAGCGGGCGCCAGAAGCTGGGCCAGCCCGTGCCGCTGTCGTACTTCGTCTTCGAGGAGAACAGGGGGAGGAAGCAGGCCGCGCACACGTAGGTGCCGGCCCGGCGCTCGTGGTCGAGGGGGCTGGAGAAGGGACGCTCCGTGTACGCCTCGAACAGCACCTTGTAGGCGTCGGGAGACAGGAGCTTCCGCCACTCCTTCGCGCTCTTCCGCAGCGTGGGCGCCTGGCCGCCGCCGGCCGTGTCGCGGCGGATACCGCCGCCTACCCCGAGGTCCGAGCCCGGGCGGCCCCGGAGCCAGTCGCCCAGGACCAGGGGCACGACCGCGACCCCCGCCAGCCCGACCACGAACGCTCGCCTGTCCATTGCCCTCCTCCTCGCTCCGGTCTCGCCGCTGCGGCAGCCTCGGGGCTGCCATCGTAATAACGCGGAGTGGAGGCGTCGGTTCCGGAGCCGGGGCGTCGCTGAAACCTTCCCCGGCCGCGCCGCGTCCGTGTAGCGTGCGACGTCGACGCCCCTCCCCATGCCCCGGAGGCCCACCGCGTGAACGTCATCGAGACGGCGGCCCTGACCAAGCGCTACGGCGCTCAGCTCGCCGTCGACGGCATCAGCTTCACCGTCGAACGGGGACAGGTGTTCGGATTCCTCGGGCCCAACGGCAGCGGCAAGACCACCACGATCGGCATGCTGCTGGGCATCATCACGCCGACGGCCGGGCGGATCCGTCTGTTCGGAATGACCGGACGCAAGGGCCTCCACCAGGGGCGGCGGCGAACCGGCGCCACGCTGGAGAACCCGAACTTCTATCCCTACCTGTCCGGGTCCGACAACCTGCGCGTCGTGGCCAACGTCAAGGGAGCTTCGCGGCGCTCCATCGACGAGGTGCTGCAGCTCGTGCGCCTCGCCGACCGGAAGCGCGACCGCTACCAGACCTACTCCCTGGGCATGAAGCAGCGGCTGGCGCTGGCCGCGACCATGCTCGGCGACCCCGAGCTGATCGTCCTCGACGAGCCGGCCAACGGTCTCGACCCGGAAGGCATGAAGGAGATCCGGGAGATCATCGCCGATCTCGCCGCCGCCGGGAAGACCATCTTCCTGTCCAGCCACCTGCTGCTGGAGGTGGAACGCACGTGCAGCCACGTCGCCATCATCCGCCGCGGACGCATCATCCGGCAGGCCAGCGTCCGGGAGATCACGACGGGGACGACCGTGGCGGAGCTGCGCGGGGCCGCTCCCGCCGCGATCGCGTCGGCGCTGGAGGCGTACCCCGAATCTGTCTCGGTCCAGGTGGACGGGGACACCGCCCTGGTCGAGCTGCGCGATGACGACCTCGCCGCGCTGAATCGATATCTGTCGGGACGGGGCGTATACCTCTCCCATCTGACCGCCCGTCAGCGATCCCTGGAGGAGGTGTTCATGCAGCTCACGGGCGACGAGGAGGCCCCGGCGTTGGAAGGTGCGGCATGAGAACCTCCGCCGTGCTGTTCCGCAACGAGTTGCTCAAGGCGACGAAGCGGCCGGCCACGATCGTGACGCTGGGACTGTTCGCCTTCCTCCTGTGCATGATCGCGGGAAGCTCCTACTACCAGGCGCTCCTGCACCCGGAGCGGGGGGGCTTCATCCTGCCCGCGGCGTGGCCCGGCCTTCTGGACGACCCCGGCGTGCCGTCCGCGTTCTTCGCCGCCATCCTTCTCATCCTGCTCGTCGACAGCGAGTTCTCCTGGCGCACGGCGCGGCAGAACGTGATCGACGGACTCAGCAAGGCGCAGTGGTTCGGCGGCAAGCTCGTGCTGTTCGCCCTCGTATGTCTGGGCTGCGTCGGGCTGCACCTGCTCGTCACCGGGTCGGTGGCCGCCTCCGGCAGCTTCCACATCGCGGGCGGAATTCGGACGCTGGTCCGGGGCTCGGACCTGCGCATGATGGGGGCGGACCTGCTCATGGTGGCGGGCCTCGGCTCCGTCGCCATGCTGGCGGCGTTCGCGGCGCGCAGCTCGGGACCCGCCATGGCCCTGTTCTTCTTCTATGTGGCGCTGGGCGAGCGGATGCTCGCGCTCGTCCTGTCGCGCATGGGCGGCGCGGTCGCGAGCGCGGTCGCCTTCCTGCCCATGAAGCTGTTCACGTCCCTTCCCGAACCGGCTCGTTGGGACCCGGCGGCGTTCCAGAAGGCCGTGGCGGCGGCGGCCAAGCACGGACATCCGCCGCCGGACTTCAGCGACACGACCCTCCTCGTCTGGGTCGGGATCGCGGAGATCGTGGTGCTGCTGACCGCCGCCTTCCTGGTCTACCGCCGCCGCGACCTGTAACGCTGTATCGTGGTCCATCGTCCCGCTATCATCATCCTGCGGGACGACCGGCCGCCGCGACGTCCGCTTCGGCCTGCTCGTCCGCTCAGCTGCCCTCAAGCGCGGTCCCCGCGTCCCGCAGCGCCGCCGTCGCCCGGTCGAAGCGGCCGGCCAGGTCGGTGAGCTCCCGGCCCGTCCGCGCCTGGTCCTCCGCCCGCACCGCTTCCTTGATGGACGGGAAGATCATGGTCGCGTAGCCGTTGTCCTCGTCCGCGACGTAGATGAGGTTCCGGAACCACGATCGGCCGACGAGCCCCTCGGGCCGGGTGAGGGCGCGCTCGACCTGCATCAGCGCCGCGTTCGTGCGCTCGAGGACCTTTTTGGGCGGCGCGGAGCCGGCCAGCGCCGCGTCCCGCGCCGTCGCGAATTCTTTCGCCTGCGCCTCCATGCGGTCGATCGCGGCGGAGAGGGCCCCCGTGTCGACCGTCCAGTCCCGCTTGGCGAACGCGCTGTCGAGGGCGGGCAGGTAGCTCCGCATCGTCTTCGCGTACTCGACGTAGTCATACGGGAGCACGTCCGCGTTCGCGAGCCGCAGGACCACGGCGGCGCCGAGCTGCGACGCGGCCACGTGGTGGCGGTAGCCCGGGTCGCCGAAGCGCCGCATCCAGGCCGGGTCGTCGTAGGTGGAGTGGTAGATGCCCTGGGCCCCGCCGAAGCCCCACTCGAGGATGGGGATACCAAGGTGGTTGTAGAACCCGGCGTAGTCGGAGCCGCCGCCCGGGGCGCCCATGCGCGGGTTCTCGCCCGCGGCGACCCGGGCCTGCGCCCGCCACGCGTCCCACAAGCTGCCGGCCGTGTCCGGCGCCGGCACCTCCTCGGCGGCCGACCGCAGCACCGCCCGCAGCGAGGGCGAGCCGCCCCCCCCGAAGCGCGGGCCGGAGGCGATCATGTCCTCGTTCAGGTAGGCCACGCCGCCTTTCTGGAGGCGCAGCGAGTCGTCCTCGACGTACTCGGTGGAGCCCACCAAACCCCACTCCTCGGCGTCCCAGGTGGCGAACAGGATGGTGCGCTTGGGCCGCTTCCCGGCCTTCACCTGCTCGGCGATGGAGCGGGCGATCTCCATCACGCTCACCGAGCCGCTCACGTTGTCGTCGGTGCCGGGCCCCCACGCGTCGCGGTGGCCGCCGATCACGACCACCTCGTCCGGGAACTGGCTGCCGCGCACCATCCCGAACGTGTCCCAGATGTCCTTGTACGGCTTCGTGGCCTCGTCGGTGGTCACCTGGACGCGCGCCACGACCGGACCCGGGCCGACGTGGTAGCGGAAGGGAAGGCCGCCCTGCCAGGCCTGCGGGATGTCCGTGCCGCGCAGGCCCTCCAGGAGCTTCGCGGCGTTGCCGTAGGAGAGCGGCACGACGGGGATGTGCGGGATGACCGAGTCCGGATCCACGCGCTTCGCTCCGGGCGTGCTCGGATAGCCGGGCGTGCTCGGGTCACCGTCCTCGTTCTCCACGCTGCCGCGCTGCACGCCGAAGGAGGGCCGCATCGGTCCCTCCGGATAGACGTCGCCGCGGTCGTAACCGTCGTCCTCCGGGTCGCTGTAGAGGAGGAGCGCGGCCGCGCCGTGCTTCTCCGCCTCGCGGGCCTTGATGCCGCGGAAGGAGCGCCCGTAGCGCGCCACGGCGATCTTGCCCTTCACGGACAGGCCCAGGGAGTCCAGCTTCGCGTAGTCCTCGATGAGCCCGTAGTTCACGTACACGACCGGGGCGGTCACGTCACCCGCCGCGCTGCTCCCGTTCACGGTCGGATACTGGTCGCCGCCGCTGAAGTCGTCCCCGGGTACCGGCGGCTCCCGCAGCGACAGCTCCTGCGGGTCGGGGCGCACCCGCCACACGTGGACGCCCGTCGCGTGCGGGAGGAAGACGCTGTACGTACGCACCTGCGTCGGCAGTCCCCAGGACTTCATCTGCCCGATCACGTAGTCGCGGGTGCGGGCCTGCGCCGGGGTGCCCGCCACGTGCAGGGAGCTCCCCAGGGCGAGGGAGTGCTTCCTGGCGTCGGCCGTGTCGGGCCGCGTCACGGCGTCCGCCTCGATCGCGCGCTCGCGGGCGGAGGCCGCCGGCGTGTAGCCGGGGAGCTGCTGGGCGGCCAGGGGCGCCGCAGCGAGGCACATGAGGGCCCCGAGGGCCGCCAGGAGGATGTGGCGCTGTCTCATAACGACTCCGCGCAGGGGTGAGTCCGGGCGCGGAAGATAGAGCCTGGATGCGGCGCCGGCGAGCGCGGGGAAGAGTCACCCCGTTACCTTGGCGGGGAGCGGACACACGACGTGAAGGCACGTCCTCGGCCCAAGAGGAGACACAGCAATGCGTACGAGCCGACGACACCCGCGGAATGAGAGGATCGGAGCGGCCACGGCCTTGGCCCTGACGCTCGTGCTGGCGTCCGCGGCGCCGGCGGTCGGCCAGGCGACGTCCCGGGACGCCGCACAGACCGCGAGCGACGGGTGCTGGGTGCGGGGGTCGCGGGCGGACCTCGGCAGCCGGTCCAGCCCGCTCGACTCGACCTCGGTCACCCTGCGGAGCGGGACCGTGGCGGTGTGCTACGGGCGGCCGAGCCGACGCGGGCGCACGGTCATGGGTGGGCTGGTTCCGTACGGGTCGCCGTGGAGGCTGGGGGCCAACGAGGCGACCTCGATCCGCATGCCGGCCGCGGGCAGCATCGCCGGCGTGGCGGTCGACGGCGGCCGGTACTCCCTGTACGCCATTCCGGGCCCGGAAGCGTGGCAGGTGGTCGCGAACGGCACGGCGCACCGGTGGGGGATTCCCATCAGCGACGCGGTCCGGGCGAAGGACCTCGGTGCCGGCAGCGTCGAGTCCGCGCACACGGACTCCATGGTCGAGCAGCTCACGCTGACGTTCGAGAAGACCGCGCCCGACGCCGCCGACCTGGTCGTGCGCTGGGAGCGGACCGAGCTCCGCATCCCCGTAGTGCTCCGCGCGGCCCGCGGTTCGAAGGACGGCCGCCGGTGACCGCCGCGGACGGCCGCCGCGGCCCGGCGGCGCTCGCGATGGACGCCGAACGGTTCCGCGCCCTGGGCCACGACCTGGTGGACCAAATCGCGGAGTTCCTGGACTCGCTGCCGGACCGGCCGCTCACGCCGGCCGAGTCGCCGGAGGTCGTGCGCTCGGCGCTGGACGCGACCGCCGGCCTCCCGGAGCACGCCTCCGACCCGGCGGAGCTGCTCGGCTCCGCCGCCGAGATCCTGTTCGACCACTCGCTCTTCAACGGGCACCCGCGCTTTTTCGGCTACATCACCTCATCGCCCGCGCCGATCGGCATGCTGGGCGACCTGCTGGCGGCGGCGGTCAACGCCAACGGCGGTTTGTGGACCCTGTCCCCGATGGCCACGGAGATCGAGGCCCAGACGGTGCGCTGGATCGCGGAGCTGATCGGGTATCCCGTGGATGGAGGAGGGCTGCTGGTGAGCGGCGGCAACATGGCGAACACGGTCGGCCTGTGGGCGGCCCGGGCCGCCATGGCCGACTGGGACGTGCGCGAGGCGGGCGTCGCAGCGCCCGGGGCGCGGCCGCTGCGCGTCTACGCCTCCGGCGAGACGCACACGTGGATCCACAAGGCGACGGACCTGGCCGGTCTCGGCACCGACGCCATCCGCTGGATCCCCACCGACGACGGGCTGCGCATGAACGTGGCCGCGCTGCGCGAGGCGCTCGAGCGGGACCGCGCGGCGGGCGAGCGGCCGATGATGGTCGTGGGCACGGCCGGATCGGTGAGCACCGGGGTCGTGGATCCCCTGTTCGACATCGCCGACGTCTGTCGGGAGTTCGGCGTGTGGTTCCACGTGGACGGGGCGTACGGCGGGCTCGCGGCCGCCGCGCCGGAGGCGGCGCCGGACCTGGGCGCCCTGCACCTGGCCGACTCCCTGGCGGTCGATCCCCACAAGTGGCTGTACGCGCCGCTCGAGGCGGGGTGCACGCTGGTCCGCGACCGGGAGACCCTGCGCCGCGCCTTCTCCTACCACCCGCCCTACTACCACTTCGGGCAGGAGGCGACCAACTACGTCGACTTCGGACCCCAGAACTCCCGCGGCTTCCGCGCCCTCAAGGTGTGGCTCGCCCTGCGCCAGGTCGGCCGCGAGGGCTACGCCCGGTGCATCGGCGACGACATCGAGCTCAGCCGGCGCATGCACGCGCGGGTCGAGGAGCACCCGGAGCTCGAACCGTTCACGCAGGCGCTCAGCATCTCGACCTTCCGCTACGTTCCCCCGGACCTCCGGCCCGACGTGGGCTCGGAGGCGGCCGAGGCGTACCTGAACGAGCTCAACCAGGCGCTCCTCGACCGGATCCAGGCCTCCGGCGAGGCCTTCGTGTCCAACGCCGTGGTGGAGGGGCGCTACCTGCTCCGGGCCTGCATCGTGAACTTCAACACGAAGGCCGACGACGTGGACGCGCTGCCGGAGATCGTGGCGCGGCTGGGGCGGGCGGTGGACCGGGAGCTTCGACCGGCTACGCCACCCGGGTCGTGACCTCGGTGGCCGGGCGGCGCGCCCTGGCGTCCGGCACGGCCGCCGGCTCCCCCAGGTGGACGATCGCCACGATGCGCTCGCCCTCGGGCACGCCGACCGCCGCCCGGGCGCGCGGATCGTCCATGACCGCGCCCGTCTTGAGATGGGTGCCGAGGCCCAGGTCGAGGGCGGCCAGCATGAGGTTCTGGACGCCCATCATCGCCGCGGCGTAGTCCTCCTCGCGGATCTCCGGGTTGTCGTCGAGCGTCGTGGCCACCGCGATCATGGCGGGCAGCGCCTCGTGCGTGGAGCCGACCTTCTCGACCACGGCGCGGGCGGCCTCCGGGTCCTCGACGCGCTTCGCCTTGCGCGCGCCCAGCGCCTCGCCCCAGGCGCGCCGCGCCTCGGGGCCCAGCACGTAGAAGCGCCATGGCTCGGTCATGCGGTGGTTCGGCGCCTCGACCACGGCCTGCAGGAGGCGGTCGAGCTCCTCGCGCTCGATGGGGCGGTCGGTGAACTGCTTGATGGAACGGCGGGCGGCGATCGCTTCGAAGACGTCCATGGGCCTCGCTCGCAGGGGTTCGTGGGAACAGGGGTCACGAATGTGCAAGGTCGGGCCGCGCGAATCGAGGGGGCGGAGCGTGGGGGGGACCCCGAGGGTCGTGCCGATGCGGGAACCGGCACGGCGCCGAGCGGTAAGCTCATCCGATCGCCGGGATCGGCCGACGGCCGATTCCACGGCAGTCGTGGCACCCTCCATCACCGGAAGGGAAGGGCCGATGCAATGGCCGGGCGGACATACGTGACGCGCCGATCGCGGGCGATCCGCCTCGCCCTCGCCTTCTTCGGCCTCGTCCAGGCCGGGCTTCCCCCGGTCGCGGCCTACGCGGACGCGCAGGTCCACCACGTCGCCGGCATCGTCCACGGCACGCATGTCGCCCGGCCCGACCGGAATCCCGGTCACGCGGCCGGGTCGCACGAGTGCCCGCTGTGCACCTTCCTCAGCCACGTCGCGGTCTCCAACGACCTGGCCATCCGGACACCCGCGGCGGCGGAGCTGGCCGACCGCACGATCGTTCCGCAGGGCCGGCCGCGCACGTTCGTGGCCTGGGACCTTCCTCGCTCCAGGGCTCCTCCACTCGCCTGAACGACCGCGCCTTCGCGGTGCGGTGCGCCATCCGATGATGCCTCCCGCGAACGTCCTTCGGGGCGTCGGGGCGCATCCGCGCACATCTCGTTCAGGAGAGAGCCATGCACGTACATCGACCTTCCGGTTGGTGGGCACGGTGGTGCCCGCCGATCCTGTTCGCCCTGCTCGGCGGCATCCCCGCGGCCACGCCGGTCCTCGCCGCGAGGCCCGCGCTGGCCCCGGGCACGCCCCGGACCGCACTCCCCACCGGAGACCTCACGGGGACCGTATCGGACGCCGCCAGCGCCGAGCCCCTCGTGGGCGCCGAGGTCACGGTCGCGACCCGGGGGCACGTGGTCGCCGATCTGGTCACCGACGCGTTCGGCCGGTTCATCGCGCACGACCTCCAGCCCGGAAGCTACACCGTCCGCGCCCGGCTCCTGGGTTACAGCGCCGACTCGGTGGTCACGACGATTCCGGAGGGAGGCGGCGGAGTGACCGTGGCGATCCGGCTGGGCGCCGCGCCCCTGGGCCTGGCCGGGCTCGCGGTCACGGTCCAGGCCCCCCTGGCGGTCGACACGCGGACCGGTGACCAGGTCTACCAGCAGCACGCCTACCACGGGGCGCCCTCCAACACCACCTCCCAGATCCTCCAGCAGTCCATCGCGGGCGCCGCTCGCGCCCCGACCGGGGAGGTCCACATCCGCGGTCAACACGCCGAGTACACGTACTACGTGGACGGCGTCCCCGTCCCTCCGGGCATCTCGGGGAGCCTCAACGAGCTCTTCCAGCCGGCGATCGTGAACCGGATCACCTTCCAGACGGGCGGCTGGGACGCGGAGTACGGGAACGACAACGCGGCCATCATCAACGTGCAGACGAAGGTGCCGGCCGGCGGCTTCCACGCCGACCTGGGCGGCTACGGAGGCTCGTACGGCGAGAACGGCCAGACGCTGAGTCTGAGCGGACACACGGGCCGCTGGGGCTGGTTCCTGTCCGGGACGCGCCAGGGCTCGAACATGCGCCAGAATCCGGTGGCATTCGATACCCTGACCGACGCGCCCTTCAACTACCACAATCACGGCACGGACTATTTCACCTTCGGGAAGGTGGAGTTCGTGCCCTCCAATCGGGACCGGTTGAACGTGGACGTGAACTGGTCGCGCACGCGATTCCAGGTTCCGTTCGACTCCGTCGAGGGCCTGCTCGACGACCGGCAACGGGACATCAACAGCTTTCTGACCGCGGGCTGGCGGCACCGCTTCGGATCGGCCGACAGCCTGTCCGCCTCGGAGGAGGGCTCCGACCTGTTCGTGGGGCTGTACGCCCGGCATGGGAGCCTCGCGTACACGCCCGGCGCGCTCGACCAGCCGACCTTCGTGTTCTACCCGGACACCACGCCGCTCATCGTGAGGGAGAATCGCTCCTTCGACACGTACGGCGTGCGGGCCGACTACCACGTGCGCGTCAGCCACGCGGCGGAGTTCAAGCTCGGAACGGAGGCGTCGACGACGAGTGGCCGCGAGGACTTCTCGACGGTCGACGCGACCGGGAGCCCGGGGCCCGCCTCCAATTCGGGCCTCGACGGCCACGACTTCGGGGTCTACGCGCAAACGGCTCTCACGCCGGCCGAATGGCTCGAGCTGCGGACCGGGGTGCGCTACGACGAGCACGCCGCGCCCTTCGCGGGAACGCGCCGGCAGGTGAGCCCCCGGGTCAAGCTCAGCTTGTTCGCCGGCCAGGGGACGACCTTCTCCCTGTACTACGGGCGGCTGTTCATGCCGACCCACATCGAGGACCTTCGGGCCATCACCACGGTCTCGCTCCAGGGAGACACTACATCGACGTCACCGACCCTCCCGGAGCGTGACGATTTCTTCGAGGCCGACCTGATCCACCGGTTCCCGCTCGGAATCGTGGCCAAGCTGTCGGGCTACATCAAGAACGCGAGCCCGGGTGTGGACGACAACACGGTCCAGGGCACCGCGATCGTGACCCCGGTCAACCTGGCGGAGGTGCGCGTGCGCGGGATCGAGGCGGCCATCGAGGTCCGGCCGCCGGGGCCCGTGTCGGGCTACCTGAACCTGGCCCTCAGCCACGCGTACGGCCGCGGTCCCGTGACCGGCGGCTTCTTCCCGACCGACGTGGCGGCGGTGCCCGGAGGCTGGTTCGACCTGGACCACGACCAGCGCGTCTCGGCCGTGGGGTCGGCCACCTATTCGGCCAATCGCTTCTTCCTGAGCGCCACGGGCATCTACGGCTCCGGTCTCGCCAACGGGGCGGACCTCCAGGAGCCGATCGGGCGTGGACTGTTCGACTTCAACCCGGGCATCCACGTCGACCCGAACTTCATCCTCAACGGCGCGGCCGGCTACTCGTTCGGGATGGGACCGGCCGTCGTCAGCCCGCAGCTCTACGTGAACAACGTCCTGGGCACCCACTACCTGCTCAAGGGCGCCTTCTTCAGCGGTGCGTCGGTGGGGCGCCCGCGCAGCGTGGAGGTACGTCTCAATGTCGCGTACTGATGACGGAGTCCGGAGAGGAGGCCCGGTGAGTAGCTGTTCGGGGTCCTGGAGCGCGACGCGCCTCAGGACGGCCGTGATCCGGGCGGCGGCCGTGGGCGCGGGAGTCCTGGCGGCCGCGTGCGGCTCCGGCGGCGGTCCGACTTCCGTCAGCAGCACGACCAACGTCGTGAAGGTCTCGCTGAAGGCTGGGCAGAGCCAGGTGGCGTCGCCGGCTGGAAAGGTGCTTGAGCTGGACATCCCCGGAGCTCCGACCGGAGGGGCCGAGTACCGGCTCGCCCTGCAGAGCGCCAGCCGGACGGCGGGGGCCATGACCTCGATGGAGCTGAGCGCGTCGGTGCCCGGAGCGACGGCGTCGATGTCGCCCTCCATGTCCGAGGGCGTGTCCTCGGCCTGGTCCGGTTGGGCCGGCACCCCACCGCGATGGGCACGGCGGGACCGGTGGGAGACGGGCTTCCGGCAGCGGGTCCGCGAGCTCCTGCTGCGGTCGGGCGCGCGACCCGCCCGACGCCCCGGGGAAGGGCTCCACGCCCGCGCGGCGCTCCTGGGTGGGGGGGCTCCGGCCGTGGGAGACACGCTGCATTTCAGGTTCGCGATCTCCGACCGGAGCTCGGGGACCCTGACCTGCCAGGTCGACAGCTCGGCGGTTCCGAGCGGGATCACGGCGGTCGTCCGGCAGGTCGGCCAGCGCGCCATCTTCGTCTCGGACACGGGGGACTCCGGAGACTTCACCGGCTCGCAGTTCCAGACGCTGAGCGACGATGCCGACCAGTACATCATCCCCGTCGACAGCGCCTATTTCGGCGCGCCCGCCGACCTGGACGGAAACGGGCACGTCATCGTGCTGTTCACCCGGCAGGTCAACCTGCTCACCCCGAAGGGCTCCTCCACCTTCGAGGGCGGCTTCTTCGTGCCGATCGACCTGGCGGACTCGGCGGGCACGAACGGGTGCGCGACCAGCAACGAGGCGGAGCTGGTCTACCTGCTGGCGCCCGACCCGGCCGGGGCGGACGGTGACACGATCTCCGAGACGTTCGCGTTCAACAACGCGATCGACGTCACCGGGCACGAGCTCTCCCACATGATCCGCGCTGAGGACCGCATCATCAAGGGCGGGGGCACTTTCTCCGACCTCGAGGACACGTGGCTCGACGAGGGTCTCGCGCACCTGGCCGAGGAGGTCATCGGCTTCGCCTACGCCGGGCGCTCGGTGCGGCAGGACCTGGACTTCCAGGACATCCGCGCGTCGCAGCGCGACCTGGACGCCTTCAACGACTTCCAGATCGACGACTTCTCCCGCCTCGCCTACTACATGATGGACCCGAACGGGACCGAGACCCTCACCACGTCGGACCCGGGCGGTACGGCTTCCCTGCGCTTCCGCGGGTTCGCGTGGATGTTCCTGCGCTGGCTGGGCGACCAGTACGGACCGGCGGGCAACGGGATCGTCTCTGGAAGCGACGAACAGCGCCTCTTCCAGCGCATCTCGACCGGCGGCCCCAGCCACGAGAAGGGGGTCCAGAACATCCTCGACGCCATCTCACAGGTGGACGGCACGTCGGTCACGTGGGACAGCCTGCTGGCCGACTTCGCCATCATGCCGGCCGTGGACGACACGACCCCGTCACTGGCATCCAGCCTGGAGGAGGAGCCGACCTGGAACCTCCCCGACATCTACAAGGGGCTGAACAGCCAGCTCTCGACGTATCCGCCATTCTCCAAGCCGTACCCGCTCGCGGTCACGACCTCCGGGTTCGCGTCGGGCAAGTACGATTTCGATGTCGACGCATCCACCGAGAAGTACTTGACCTTCAGCTCGACCGGATCGGCGCCGGGCCTGACCCTGCGGCTGACCGACGCCTCCGGAGGGGCGCTGCTGGCGGGAGCGGCGGCGCAGGTCACGATCGTGCGGATTCGGTGAGGTCCGGGGTGGCGGCCCGGCGGCGTGGACGGTCGAGCTCCTTCCCACGGCGGCTCGCCTCCCTCCATCTTGCCGGGGCAATCTCCCGCATCCTAGGTTGCCGAACGGGCACCCGCCCGGGAGGCATCAGCAACGTGAACTTCTCTCGCAGGCGAGGTTAGCCGCTAGAGTGACCGCTCCCATCGACGAACTCGCCGACCGTCTTCGAACTGCTCTCTCCGGCCGCTACGACATCGAGCGCGAGGTCGGGCGCGGCGGGATGGCGACCGTATACCTGGCCCGGGACGTCCGTCACGGGCGTCCGGTGGCCGTCAAGGTGCTCCACCCCGAGTTGGGGCTGAGCCTCGGGCCCGAGCGCTTTCTGCGCGAAATCCAGATCGCGGCCCGGCTGCAGCACCCGCACATCGTGCCCCTGTACGATTCGGGACAGGCCGGGGACCTCCTCTACTACGTGATGCCCTTCGTCGAGGGGGAGTCGCTCCGCCAGCGGCTGCAGCGGGAGGGCCGTCTGCCCCTGGAGGAAGCCCTCAAGGTGACGCGCTCGGTGGCGTCCGCGCTCGACTACGCCCATCGGCAGCAGGTCGTGCACCGGGATATCAAGCCCGAGAACGTGATGCTGCACGATGGGGAGGCGATGGTCACCGACTTCGGCATCGCCAAGGCCGTGAGCGCGGCGGCGGACACGCTGACGCGGACGGGCACCGCGGTGGGGACGCCGCAGTACATGAGCCCGGAGCAGGCGGGCGGCGAAGGCGACATTGACGGGCGCAGCGACATCTACTCGCTCGCCACGATGCTGTACGAGATGCTCACCGGCGGCGTGCCGTTCACCGGCAGCCAGCAGGCCATCATGGCCCAGCTGTTCACGGCGCCGGTCCCCTCGCTCCGCGACCGCCGGGACGACGTCTCGAACACGCTCGAGCAGGTGGTCCAGAGGGCGCTGGCCAAGGAGCCGGGCGAGCGCTATCCGACTCCGGCGCAGTTCGCGGCGGCGCTCGGCGCGCCGGAGGTGCTCACGCCGCCGGCGAACCCGGCCGCTTCCCGCCGCGGCAAGTCCATCGCCGTCCTGCCGTTCGTGAACATGAGCTCCGACCCCGACAACGAGTACTTCACGGACGGGATCGCCGAGGAGATCATCAACGCGCTCACGAAGGTGCAGGCCCTGCACGTGGCGGCCCGCACCTCCGCCTTCGCCTTCAAGGGCAAGAACCAGGACATCCGGAAGGTGGGCGAGCAGCTGGGCGTGACGACGGTCCTCGAGGGGAGCGTGCGCAAGGCGGGCAACCGGCTCCGCGTGACGGCGCAGCTGGTGAACGTCGCCGACGGTTACCACCTGTGGTCGGAGCGCTACGACCGGCAGATGGACGACGTGTTCGCCATCCAGGACGAGATCTCCGAGAACATCGTCAAGGCGCTCCGGGTCGTACTCAGCGACAAGGAGAAGCGCCAGATCGAGAACAAGCCTCCCACGGAGAACGTGGAGGCGTACGAGTACTACCTGCGCGCGCGGCAGTACTTCCACCAGTTCCGGCGGGCCGGGATCCAGTACGCGCGCCGCATGTTCGAGCGGGCCGTGGAGGCGGACCCGGGCTTCGCGAAGGCCTACGCCGGAATCGCCGACTGCTGCTCGTTCATGTACATGTACTGGGACGGGAGCAACGCCAACCTGGAGGGGGCCGACTCGGCCAGCGCGAAGGCGCTGGAGCTCGGGCCGGAGCTGGCCGAGGCCCACGCGTCGCGGGGATTCGCGCTCTCCCTGCGTCGGGAGTACGACCAGTCGCGGGCCGAGTTCGAGCGGGCCCTCGAGCTGAACCCCAAGCTGTACGAGGCGCACTACCTGTACGCCCGCGCCTGTTTCCAGGAGGGACGCCTGGAGGACGCGGTGCGACACTACCAGGAAGCTGCCCGGGTTCGGCCGGAGGACTATCAGGCACTCCTGCTGATGGTGAATCCGCTTCACGGCCTGGGTCGACACGACGAGGCGCTGGAAGCGATGCGGAAGGGCGTCGAGGTCGTCGAGCACCACCTGGAGCTGAATCCGGACGATGCGCGCGCCCTGTGCCTGGGCGCGAACGCGTTGATTCAGCTGGGCGAGAGGGAGCGCGCGCTCGAATGGGCTGAGCGAGCATCCAGGCTCGAGACGTCCGATCCGGGCGTGCTCTACAACGTCGCCTGTGTCTATGCTCTCGGGGGCATGTCGGACCGTGCGCTCGAGTGCCTCGAGCGGGCAGTCGAGAACGGCTTCGGCCACCGCGAGTGGCTCGAGAACGACACCGACCTCGACTCCCTGCGGGACGACCTCCGGTTTAAGGCGCTGCTGCAGAGGTTGTAGGGAGAGAAGCCCGGCGCGCCATGCCCGGAGCGTCCGCGGCGCCTTCGCTGGCGGGCGGGTCCCCTCTCGGAGGCGATTCCGCCGGTGGTCGCAGACCGAGTCCCCGCTTTGGGAGCTGCCAACATGCTCACGTTCGCCCTCCGCCGGCCGACCCCGCACCTCGTCCTGGCTCTGTCGGCCCTGGCCCTGCTGGCCCCGGCGCTCCGGGCCCAGGCCGCCGCCGACACGGCGGCCTCGGCGGCGCTCGGCTACAGGCGCAGCGAGGTCATGATCCCGATGCGCGACGGCTTGAAGCTGCACACCGTGCTGTACGCGCCGAGGGCCCGGAGCGCGCCGCTCCCGATCCTCCTGGAGCGCACGCCCTACGGCGTGGACGGCTCGGACCGAGCCTTCCGTGTCGCGTTCAGGGACCTGGCCGAGGACGGCTACATTTTCGCCTTCCAGGACATCCGGGGGAGGTTCGGCTCGGAGGGGCACTTCGTCATGCAGCGGCCGCCCTGCCCGGCCTCGGCCGACTCGTCCTGCATCGACGAGGGGACCGACACGTGGGACACGATCGACTGGCTCGTCCACCAGGTCCCGGGCAACAACGGGCGGGTGGGAATGCTCGGGGTGTCCTACCCGGGCTGGCTCACGGTCATGGCCCTGTTGCACCCGCATCCGGCGCTCAGGGCGACGTCCCCGCAGGCCTCCCCGGCCGACATGTTCATCGGGGACGACTTCCACCACGGCGGCGCCTTCCGGCTGAGCTACGGCTTCGAGTACGCGGCCATGATGGAGACGGGGAAGGTGACGACCCAGT
>Ga0209919_1000096_pt1 | contig 45026 bp, 40 predicted proteins | sample SalPon2A_C_D2_MG_FD_185721 | JGI IMG/M metagenome (GOLD analysis project Ga0209919, IMG submission 185721) | Soil microbial communities from South San Francisco under conditions of wetland restoration - Salt Pond MetaG R2A_C_D2_MG (SPAdes)... | ecosystem: Environmental > Terrestrial > Soil >... | reverse complement strand
ACGCTTGAAAGGGATTGACCCTTCCTGCGCGCCCGCGCCTTGCATCCGCCCTGCAGCGGCTCGCTGAAAGTACCAGGAATTACGAAACACTACACTAAATCAACGGACATGGGGCAATGCCGTACTCAGTCTTCGTTGAGTACGTCCGCCAGGTCGGCCCGTGCACGCGCCTTCTTTGCGGCGTCGGAGCGTTCCTCGGCCAGCTCGGCCAGGTAGTCGGCCGTTACGTCGCCGGTGAGGTAATGACCGCTGAAGCAGGAATCCTCGAACGCCTCGATCCCGGGATTGCCCTCGCGCACGGCCTCGATCAGATCGTCTAGATCCTGGTAGATGAGCCAGTCGGAGCCGATATAGGCATTGATTTCGTCCACGTTGCGTTCATGCGCGATCAGTTCGTTAGCCACCGGCATGTCGATCCCGTACACGTTCGGATATCGCACCGGCGGCGCCGCCGAAGCGAGATAAACGCGCTTAGCGCCGGCCTGTCGTGCCATCTCCACGATCTGGCGCGACGTGGTGCCGCGAACGATGGAATCGTCCACCAGCAGTACCGTCTTGTCCTTGAATTCCAGGTCGATGACGTTGAGCTTCTGGCGCACGCTGCGGCGGCGTTCTTCCTGGCCGGGCATGATGAAAGTGCGTCCGACATAACGGTTTTTCACGAAACCTTCGCGGAACGGCACGCCGAGCATCTGGGCCAGGGGCAGTGCCGAGGTGCGGCTGGTTTCCGGAATCGGGATGACCACGTCGATGTCGTGCTCGGGCCGTTCGCGCAGGATCTTTTCGGCCAGCTTCTCTCCCATTCGCAGTCGGGCCTTGTATACCGAGACACCATCCATGAACGAGTCGGGACGCGCCAGGTAAACGTATTCGAAAATGCACGGGCGCAGTACCGCGTTTTCGTCGACCACGCGCGAATGCAGCCGTCCATCCTGCTCGATGTAGACCACCTCGCCCGGGGCGAGGTCGCGCACGTAATCGAACCCCTGGATATCGAGTGCCACGCTTTCCGAGGCCACCATGTACTCGGGTCCGCCGTCCACGTTGCGCTGGCCGAGCACCAGCGGGCGAATACCGTGCGGATCGCGGAAGGCAACCACACCATGGTCGACAATGAGCGCGATCACGGCGTAGCCGCCGCGGCAGCGCTCATGGACAGCCGCGACCGCCCGGAATATGTCGTCCGCGTGCGCGCGCAATCCGGCGCTGTGCGCCAGTTCATGGGCAAAGACGTTGAGCACCACTTCAGAATCCAGGTTGGTATTGAGGTGCCGCCGGTCGGCGCGGTAGATCAACTCCGAGAGCGTCTTGGCGTTGGTGAGGTTGCCATTGTGAGCGAGACCGATACCGAAGGGTGAATTGGTGTACAGCGGTTGTGCATCGGAGGTCGCAATGCCGCCCGCGGTGGGATAGCGGCAATGGCCGATGCCCATGTTGCCCTGCAGGCGCAGCATGTGCCGCGCCCGGAATACGTCGCGCACAAGGCCGTTTGCCTTGCGCATGTAGAAATGGCTGTCCTGCGCGGTCATGATGCCCGCCGCGTCCTGGCCCCGGTGCTGGAGTACGGTCAACGCATCGTACAGCTCCTGGTTGACCGGGCTGCGGCTGACGATGCCGACGATTGCACACATGATTCAGGTCCCCCTCTTGAGCTGACTGGTCGGCAGGTTATGGGCGATCCACGACGCCAGCGGATGGGTGAACGGGATCAACAACGATTGCTGCCACCATCCCGATTGCGGGAGATGCGTAAACGAGGCCGCTACGACCAGCGCGGCCACCGCGATATATCCGCGCACGATACCGAAGAACAGGCCGAAACCACGATCGGCGCGCGTCAGTTTTGCACGCTGCACCATCATTGCCGCGAAATGGCTGGCGGCGATGCCGATAATCAGCGTAATGGCGAACAGGCCGGCGAAAGCCAGCACGAGGCGCAACTGCTGCCCCGGCACGTAGTGAGTGAGAAGCCCGGCGACGGGTTCGACGAAAACCACGCCCACCGCGAAAGCCCCGACCCAGGTGACCAGCGAAAAGGCCTCGCGGACAAAACCGCGGATCAGGCTGATGAGCGCCGAGAAGGCGATGATGCCGAGAATCAGGTAGTCCGCCCAATTCATCCTTTCCCGTCCCCCGGGCTGCGTATCAACACCTTGGTATTGCTGATGCGAGCCACGCCCGGTGCGGCCGAGCGGGCCCGTGCCTCGCTCGGATACGGACCGACGCGCACCCGGTAGTAGGTGGTCTTGCCGACCTTGTGCGGCGAGAGATTCACGTTGAATCCAGCCTGCTTCAGTTGTCCGGCCAACTTCTGCGCCGCATCGAGATGGGAAAAACTGGCTGCCTGCACGATCCAGCCGTCGTTCGCCGGGGGCGGATTGTCCGTTTTCGTCGCGCCAGGGCCGGCGGCCGCGGACCCGGGTTTTTCATGCACCACGGCGGTCCCGGTTCCGCCGGTCGCCGCTTGGACGGAGGGCGTCGTGCGCACGGGAGGCGGCATCCGCATCGGCCTGATCACTTTCCCGGCGTTCGCCGTGTGCTTTCCGGGCGCCATGGCAACCCCACCGGCCGTGGCGGGCACCGTGCCCTGCAGCGGCAATACATAGGGTTTCGCCGGTGCGCTGGCGCTCGCCGGCCACGACGTCCGGGTCACCACATCCCGGGGATGATGCGCACGCGAAACCAGCCACGGGATCATGATCACCGCGATAATGACCAGCACGGCCGCACCAATCAAGCGCTCTCGCATACATTCTCCTGGGGGACAAGCCCGCTGGCAAGTGCCTGGGCCAGGGTGTGAAACGATCCGAATACCACGATGCGTTCACCCGGCCGCGCATTCCGCACAGCACTTGCAATTGCCTCGTCAATATTGTCCCACAGGAAGGGGTTGGAAATCGCATCGGCCGTGCGTTTTGCCAATTCCGCGGCGCGCTGCTCCCGGGGGCCCGTCAATCCCGCGAGATGCCATTCGTCTATACACGGTGCCATTATCTCGGCAACGGCGGCAGCATCCTTGTCTCCCAGCATGGCGAAAACCGCCCGCGTCCGCCGTCTCGGCGCCTTCCGCAGCCACTCGGCCAGCACGGCCGCCGCCGCCGGGTTATGCGCCACGTCGAGCAGCCATTCCACATTGCGGCTGTCGCGCCGGCACTCCAGCCGTCCCCCGAGCCGCACCGCGGAAAGCGCCCTGCCCGGCGTTGCCGGATCCGACAACGCTCCAGGCTCCACGGCTTCCAGCAAGGCCAGCGCAACGGCGGCGTTGTCGCGCTGGCGGAGGCCCGGGATCCCCGGCTCGGGCAATGGACCCAGAGAGCGCTCGCGTCCCTGATACGTCCAGCCTTCGGCGCTGTCTTCCACGTCGAAATCACGTCCGATCAGGCGGATGTCCGCACCGGCCGAGCATGCCGCCTCGATCAGTCCCCGGGGCGGATCACGATCGCCGATAACCGCCGGGCGGGCGGACCGGAAAATCCCGCCTTTCTCGCGACCGATGCTGTCGCGATCCGTACCCAGCCATCGCTGGTGATCGAGGCTCACCGATACCACGGCGGCGGCTACGGCATCGAGCGCGTTGACGGCATCCAGCCGGCCGCCCAGTCCGACTTCGAGTACCGCTTCGCGCACGCCGGCGCGGCGGAACATCTCCAGGGCGGCGACGGTGCCGAATTCGAAATAGGTCAGCGGCGTATCCCCACGCGCCTGTTCCACGGTCTCGAAAACAGTCACGAGATCGGCGCCTTCTACCATGTGGCCCGCTACGACGATGCGTTCGCGATAGTCCAGCAGGTGCGGCGAGGTGTAGAGGCCCACGGGGCCGCGTCCTGCCGCGTGAAGCAGCGCCGCGAGATAGGCCGCCACCGAACCCTTGCCGTTGGTGCCGCCCACGGTAAAAACGCGAAACGGCGGCGGAGCAAACCCCATTGATTCAATCACGGTCCGGGTGCGCTCGAGGCCGAGCACTATGCGGCTCGGGTCGAGCTGTTCGAGATACTCAAGCCAGGCGGTCAGCTCCGAACCCGGCGCGGGACGATCGATCAAGCGGCTGCGCGGCGCATCAGCATCGACAGCTGGCGGGCTATCACTTCGCGCATTTCGCGCCGGTCCACCACCTGATCGACGGCGCCGTGCTCCAGCAGGAATTCGCTGCGCTGAAAACCCTCGGGCAGGGTTTCGCGAACGGTTTGCTCGATGACCCGGGGTCCGGCAAACCCGATCAGGGCGCGCGGCTCCGCCAGATTTATGTCGCCCAGCATGGCCAGGCTCGCCGACACACCCCCCGTGGTGGGATCGGTCAGCACGGAGATATACGGCAGGCCCGCCGCCCGGAGTCTTGCCAACGCCACGCCGGTCTTGCCCATTTGCAGCAGGGAAGTGAGCGCCTCCTGCATGCGCGCGCCGCCGCTGGCGCTGACGCTGACGAAGGCGGAATCCGATTTGATGGCCGCGTTGACGGCGCGCACGAAACGCTCGCCCACGACCGATCCCATGGAACCGCCCATGAAAGCGAATTCGAACGCGGCCACGACCACGGGCACACCCTTGATCTGCCCCTGAACGGCAACCAGCGCGTCCTTCTCGCCGGTCTTTTTCTGGGCCTGGGAAATGCGATCCCGGTAGCGCTTGGAATCCTTGAAGCGCAGGAAATCGACGGGCGCGATCTCGGCACCGATTTCATGCCGCGGCTCGGGGTCCAGCAGGATGTCGATCCGCCGGCGCGCATTCACCCGCATGTGATGGTCACATTTGGGGCACACCTGCAGATTGCGTTCCACTTCGCCCCTGTAGAGCATGGCGCCGCACGCAATGCACCGCATCCACACCCCTTCGGGCACACCGCGCTGCCTGGACTTGCGGGTGTCGGAATCGATGCGCGAGGGAACGAGTTTTCGCAGCCAGTTCATGTTCGGACTCCTGCGGTCTGTGACCCGTCTGGCGGACTAAACATCATAGCGCATGTGGCAACCGCGGCGACACGACGGGCGGCAAACCGAAGCGTTGCGGGTACTCGGCGCCCATAAGCGTCAATCCGGCCGCCGGTGCGGTCGGACCGGCCCGGCGGCGATCGCGCCCGGCCAGCACCCGGGCCGGCCAGGCCGTATCAGCCTCCCCCTGCCCCACCATGAGCAGCGTTCCGACCAGGTTGCGCACCATGTGATACAGGAAGGCATTGGCGGTCACATCTATCGAGATCCACCCGTCCTCGCGCGCGACGCGCAACTCGTGCAGTGTGCGCACGGGAGAGTGCGCCTGGCAGTGGGCGCCACGGAAAGCGCTGAAATCATGTTCGCCGAGCAGCGTATCGGCCGCCTGCTGCATGCGCTCGACGTCGAGTTCACGGTAGGACCAGGCCGCATGCCGTCTCGCCAGAACGGGACGCGACCTGCGTTCGCATACGAGGTAGCGGTAATGCCGGGCCGTAGCCGAGTAACGTGCATGAAACTCCCCGGTCACCCCACGCACCCAAGTCACGGCAATGTCGTCGGGCAGGTTCGAATTGGCACCCCGCAACCAGCCATAGTGGGTACGCTCGCAGTGCACATCGAAATGCACGACCTGGCCAGCAGCATGCACGCCGGCATCGGTACGACCGGCGGCAACCACGGCAACGGGTTCATCCGCAACGCGGCTCAGTGCCGCTTCGAGCTCGCTCTGCACCGCACGCTCCCCACCCTGGCTTTGCCAGCCTACGAATCCTCCGCCGTCATATTCGAGACCGAGCGCATGGCGCCTAGTGTCCCCCGCCGCAATTCCTGGCACTTTCGGAGCCTCCCACAGACGTCAGATCAAGGTGCAGCGCGCCGGCAGTGGCCGGCGCCCTCGGCAAGCGCTGCAACACAGAGCTGGCGCTTGTGGGGGAGCTCCCTTCGGGCGGATCGCTGAAAGTACCAGGAATTGCGGCGGGGGACACTAAATCAGAGATTGTCCAGCAACCGCCGCGCCTCGGCACTCTGGGCGTCATCACCTTCGTCGATGACTTCCTCGAGTACGCCGCGGGCCGAATCGCCATCACCCATGTCTATATAGGCGCGGGCAAGATCGAGCTTGGTGTCGACCATGTTTTCCGACTCGTCCCCTTCCCCGCCGTCAATATCGAGGCTCTCCTCCTGCCGGGGCGTGGCGCCGGTTCCCGTCGCCAGTGGTTCCAGGTCATCGTCGTCGAGCTTGAAATCCAGCGCTTCGTCCTGCGACGCCTTGCTCTCTTCAGGTGCCGACTCGACTTCGTCTGCCTCATCGGGCGGCAACTGAAGGGAGACCGGCGTCTCGCCACCCGCTGGCACATAGGTTTCTATGAAAGTCGAAAGCTCGTCCATGGTCCGCTCGAATTCGCTCTGGTCGGCTTCCTTTTCCGTACCGGTGGATAGCCGGTCCAGATCAAGATCGATCATGTCGTCATCCGGTACAGCGGACGAACCCTGGGCAGCAGATCCCGACGTGGGGAAACTGCCTTCGGCGAAAAGCCCATCATGGGGGCGCAACTGACGCCCCATCACGGCAATCTCCTCCCAGTCGACCGCGCCGCCCGTTTCTTTCCTGTAGTTGACCGCCTCGGCAGCGAAACCTTCACCGTCGCCGGCAGCAAACAACACGTCGAGCAGCTTGCGCCGCAATTCATGGCGCTGCGGATTCCTGGCGATGCCATCGCGCAGGATCTGCGCGGCCTTGCCGTAATCGCCGAACCCGATGTGCAGATCCGCCTCGTCCATCGCGTCGACCTTGTTGACGTCCAGCGAGGGGCCGCCGATATAGGTCGAGATGCCGAGGTCTTCGTCACCGTCTCCATGTCCGGCCGCACCCGAGGCCGCCTTCGTTCTTTCGGACTCGATCACCGGCGCTTCAGTCGTATTCGCCTCACCCTTGCCGTCTCCGTCATCTCCCGACTCCCAGTCATGCTCGGTTCCTCTGGCCGGTCCGGACTGGGCGCTAGCCGTCCGGCGTCGACGCTGGACGAACAGCAGGAGGGCAATCAACAAGAGAAGAACGGCGGCAATCACGATCCAGCCAACAGGTTGTTGCACCCAATACATCAGGCCCCTGCCCTGTGCCTGTGTCTCACCAGCAGTATTGACCGAATTGGTCGAATTGACCGAGTTCACGTTCGGTTGCGGTGTGGTTTTCGCCGCACCCGCCTCGGCAGGTTGCCGGGTCGAGGCCAGACCGGCCATCGCGTTGCTTTGCACCTTCATCGGTCCGCCGGTGCTGGCTCCCGTGCCGGCCACCGCCGATGACGTCGCGGCATTCGATGCCGCCTTCATGGAAGACCGTGCAGCCATTGCGGCTCCGGCGGCTCCCGCTGCCGTACCGGCAATGGCGCTCCCCGGCGCTGCCGCCATGCTACTGGTTGCCGTCACCTCGGGGGTGGTCAGTACAACCCGTCCGCTGGTTTCAGGCGCCGACGTCTGCTCGCCGCCCACAGGCGTCGCTTCGGGTTGGTGTTCACCGGTGACTCCGGACACGGCTGGGGATGACGGCGTTGTGCTCGGTGTGCCGCTGGCGGCCACTGCCTGGTTTGTCCTGGCGTTTTCCCATTCGCTGTTCTGGCGCGCGACGATCCGCGTCGCCTCACCAGCTGCAATCCGTGTTATCTCGCTGTGCGTCGGAACCTTGAGTACGTAGCCGGACTTGAGCCGGTTGATATTGCCACGGAATGCGCGCGGGTTCGATTGATACAACGCAACCATCATCTGGTTCGTGCTCACGCCGGCACTTCCACTCAGTTGACGCGCCAAGCCCCACAAAGTGTCACCGTGGTGCACGGTGTAACTGCTCGGTACCGAGGTCACGACCGGTTGCTGTCGAGGTTGAGCTTGCCGAACAGGCGGTGTCGGCCGCGAAACAGGTTGCGGCGCAGGCTGCTGTGCGGGAGGCGTACTTTGCGAAGCGGGTTGCTCCGGCGCCGGCGTGGTCGGCGCACTCACCGGCTGCTGGGGATTAGAGCCGGATACAAAGGTCGGAGGATTCAACAACACCGTGTACTGGCGCGTCACTTCACCACTTGCCCAGTTCGCTCGCAACAGCAGATGCAGGAAGGGCAACTTGACCGGCTTGGTCGAGGTCACCATCACGTAAGGTCCCTGAGGTCCCTGCTCGATACTGAACTTGAGGCTGAACAGGTAATCGGGCTCGCTGAGGCCCGCGTCCTTGTAGGCCTCGTCGCTGGCCAGGCCGACTTTCAGCCCCTGCAGTGCGCTGGCGTTTGCCCCCAGAATCGGGATTTTTGCCGCGAACTGCTGGCCGATGCGTGTATCGGTCTGAATCTCGCCGAGCCCTATTGCCCGGGCCAGACCCGGTACGGCCAGGGCCGCAATCAGGGCGAACGCGACCATCGCCACGCGGATGTTTGTCTTGTATCGCATTAAAGTGTCCCCTGTCTCCATTGCGGGTATCGCCTCAGAGTTCGGATTATAAGAGTGCCGTAACTTCTTGACTATACCTTAGAACTTTCAATTTGTCTGTAGGAAGCGGTCACAATTCCAGCAGAAGCTCCGCGATTTGCACGCTGTTGAGCGCCGCGCCTTTGCGCACATTATCACTAACTACCCAGAAATCCAGGCCGCGGGGATGGGAAATATCCTCACGGATACGGCTCACGAAAACGGCGTCGTGGCGCGTCCCCTCGATGGCAGCGGTTGCATAACCGCCGTCCTTGTGTTCATCCATCACGGTGATGCCCGGCGCCATCGCGAACAGCTCGCGTGCGAGCTCGACCGTCAGCTTGTCGCGGGTCTCGATGTGCACCGCCTCGGAATGGCCGAAAAACACCGGCACACGGGCCGCGGTCGGATTCACCATGATCGACGCATCGCCCAGGATCTTGCGCGTCTCCCAGACCAGCTTCATTTCCTCGCGCGTGTAGCCGTTGTCCTGGAACTCGTCGATGTGAGGCAACACGTTGAAGGCGATCTGCCTCGGCATGACCTTCGCTTCCACCTCCTGTCCGTTGAGCAGGCGTGCGCTCTGGGTAGCCAGCTCTTCCACGCCCTTCTTCCCGCTGCCGGAGACCGACTGGTAGGTCGCCACGTTGATCCGCTCGATGCCCACGGCATCGTAAATCGGCTTGAGTGCCGCTACGAGCTGGATGGTGGAACAGTTGGGATTGGCGATGATGCCGCGCTTCTTGCCTTCGGCGATCTTTTCCGGGTTGACTTCCGGCACCACCAGGGGTACATCGTCGTCATAGCGGAAGGCCGACGTGTTGTCGATAGCCACGGCACCCGCCTTGGCGGCGCGCGGCACGTGAATTTTGGAGACCCCGCCACCAGCCGAAAACAGCGCGATGTCCACTCCGGAAAAATCGAATTTGTCGAGGACTTCGACCCGCACGTGGCGCGTGCCGAACCCGATGCGTTCGCCTTCCGAGCGCTCGCTGGCCAGCGCGTGCAATTCCCCCACCGGAAAATTCCGTTCGGCCAGGATATCCAGCATCGTGCGTCCGACCAGTCCGGTGGCGCCGACGACCGCTACATTGACTTTCTTGCTCATACTCTCTGCTCTTTACTCCGAATTCGAATTCATTCCCGTAAAGGGAAACTCTCTCGCCACGTCCGCATTCTGTGCGCGGTCACGCAGCCAGTGATCCGCCAGCACCAGGCACAGCATGGCCTCGACGATGGGCACCGCCCGCAATCCAACGCAGGGATCGTGGCGGCCGCCCACCTTGAGCTCGACGGACTCGCTCCTGCTGTTCACGCTGGCGATGGGCTGCGGGATGCTCGAGGTGGGCTTGAATGCCACGCTTACCCGCAGCGGCTGCCCGGTGGATATGCCACCCAGGATTCCGCCGGCATGATTGCTGGCAAAACCCTGCGGCGTCAACGCGTCGCGATGTTCGCTGCCATGCTGCCCGACCACCCCGAAACCGTCCCCGATTTCAACGCCCTTGGCGGCAGGGATGCCCATCATGGCACGCGCAATTTCGGCATCCAGCTTGTCGAACACCGGTTCGCCGAGGCCGGCCGGCATCCCGCGCGCGATGACATTGACCCGGGCGCCGATCGAATCCTGAGCTTTCCACACCGTATTCAACAGCGTTTCCAGCTCCGGCACCCGCTCCGGATCGGGACAGAAATAGGGATTGGACTCGACCGCACCCAGATCCTTCGCCGCGAAGTCCAGGTCGCCCGCACCGGCGAGCCACCCCTGCACCGTCACGCCTCTCGCGGTCAGCCAGGTCCGTGCCACGGCCCCTGCCACCACCCGGGCCACGGTCTCGCGGGCCGAGGCCCGGCCGCCGCCCGACCAGTCGCGATGGCCGTACTTGACCTGGTAGGTCATGTCGGCATGACCGGGGCGGAAGGCCTCGCGCAACGGTTCGTAATCCTTGCGCCGTGCGTCCTCGTTGCGCACCAGCATCGCCAGCGGCGTGCCCGTGGTGCGGCCCTCGAAAAGACCGGAGAGCACCTCCACCCGGTCGGCCTCCCGGCGCTGGGAGACGAAACGCGAGCGGCCCGTGGCCCGGCGCACCAGGGCGGCCTCGATCGTTGCCGCATCCACCGCCAGGCCCGGGGGGCAGCCATCGATCACGACGCCGATGGCCGGTCCGTGGCTTTCGCCGAAACTCGTGATCCGAAACGCCTGGCCGAAACTGTTGCCGCTCATGAGGCACGCTCCAATCCGGCCAGATCGGCCAGCGCGGAGCGGGCGATCAATGCCACGCCTTCGCCACCGCGCTCGAACTCGATCCAGGTTGCATCCAGGCGGGGCAGCAGCTCTTCCAGGGCCGGCTGGGAGGCGCCCACTTCGAGCACCAGAACGCCTCGGGGCGAGAGGTGTTCCGCGGCGCCGGCGAGTACCGCCAACGGGTGCTGAAGACCATTTTCGCCACTCACCAGTCCGCTGGCGGGCTCATGTCGGTATTCGGGCGGCAACGCTGCATAATCGTCGGCATTCACGTAAGGCGGATTGCACACGATCAAATCGTATACCTGCCCCACGAGCCGGCTGTAGAGGTCGCTCTCGACCACCCGTACCCGCTCCTGCAGGCCGTGGCGCTCGACATTGATGCGGGCCACCTCCAGCGCACCGGGATCACAATCCGCCAGATCGACCTCCGCCCCGGGCAATTCATGGGCACAGGCCAGGCCGATGCAGCCACTGCCGCAGCACAGATCGAGCACGCGGTGCACGTCGTCCGCATCGAGCCAGGGTGCAAAGCCGCCCTCGATCAATTCGGCGATGGGTGAACGCGGCACGAGCACTCGCTCGTCCACGTAATAGGGTCGTCCGGCGAACCAGGCCTCGTGCGTGAGATAGGCCGCCGGCTTGCGGGTCTCGACCCGCTGGCGGAACAATCCGTAAACCGCGGCAATCTCGTTCACCGTCAATCGCGCATCCAGGTACCGGACGACCTGGTGCGGGTCCAGGTCAAGGACATGGGCAACCAGCGCCAGCGCCTCGTCATCGGCGTTGTCGGTCCCGTGGCCGAAAAACAGGCCCCGGCCATTGAATGTGGTGGTGCCGAACCGCACCAGATCGCGCAGCGTCTGGAGCCTGTCGGTCACCTCGTCGAGGGAGTCCACGCGGGCTCACGGCGGTTGGTTGACCGGTGATTTTAACGCGGATGGCCCCCGAATAGCCAAAATCGGCGCAGTAATCCGGCTCATGCTGGCAAAATGGACGCCTGTTCCCTGCTTCCGGCCCCCATGAACCTGCAATCCACGCTGTACGGCGCCCTTCCCCAGCACCTGCTCTCCCGCTGCGGCGGCTGGATGGCTCGCCGTCGATGGGGCCCGCTGACCACCCTGTTCATACGCTGGTTCGTACGCCACTACGGGGTGAACCTGGACGAAGCGCTGCACACGCGGGCCGCGGATTACGCCAGCTTCGCCGGCTTTTTTGCCCGCGAACTGCAGGCTGATGCACGGCACTGGCCGTCCGCCGGCAAGACCGTCGCCAGCCCCGTCGACGGCGTCACCAGCCGGGCCGGCCGGCTCGACGGCACCTCCCTCATCCAGGCCAAGGGCATCGACTATTCCCTGCAGGCCCTGCTCGGCGGGGAGATTCAACCTTACGCCGACGGGCGCTTTGCCACGCTGTACCTGCGTCCGCAGGACTACCATCGCGTGCATGCCCCGATAGCGGGCCGCTTGCTGCGCATCCGCCATCTGCCCGGGCGCCTGTGGCCGGTACGGCCCTGGGCGGTCGCCGACATCGACGGTCTGTTCGCGCAGAACGAGCGTGTAGTGCTCGAGTTCACCAGCCGGGCCGGGCCTTACGCCCTGGTCATGGTCGGCGCCCTGATGGTCGGCAGCATGGAAACCGTCCTCACCGGTCCCATCCGGGGGGGGCGACGCCAGCCCGACGCCTGGAACCTGGAAACCGCCTCCCGTGAGTTCGAACGCGGCGAGGAAATAGGCCGTTTCAACTTCGGATCGACCGTGATTCTCGTCTTCGGCCCCAACGCGCTCGACTGGGACGCCGCCGCGCTCGCGCCGGAACGCGAGGTCCGGCTGGGCCAGCCCATCGGGACCCTGGTCAGTCGCTGAGCGCGGCCACCCACAACGCCGCAATGCGTTCCAGCCCGGCCTGGTCGTCGGCATCGAACCGCCGGGTAACCGGCGCGTCCAGGTCGAGCACGCCAAGCACCCGGCCATCGCGAACGAGCGGCACCACGATCTCGGATCGCGAATCGATGTCACAGGCGATGTGATCGGCGAAGGCATTCACGTCATCCACGATGCGGCTCCGCTTTTCTGCCGCTGCCGTGCCGCACACGCCGCGCCCCAGCGAAATCCTCACGCAAGCGGGCTTGCCCTGGAACGGCCCGACCACCAGGGTCTCGCCGCGCAGGAAATAAAACCCGGCCCAGTTGAGTTGCGGGAGACCCTGGTAAAGCAGTGCGGCAAGGTTGGCGGCATTGGCCACCGCGTCGTCCTCTCCTTCGAGCAGGGCACGTGCTTGCGCACACAGGGCTTCATAAAGTTCTTTTTTTTCAGTATTTAATGATTTATTTTTAATGTCGGTTCTCATTTAGCTGATCCTCAGTACCGCGGCGCCTTCGATGCGCCCCTCGCGCAAATCATCCAGCGCCTGGTTGGCTTCGTCCAGGGCATAGGCCCGCGTCGTGGTCTCGATGGGCTGGCGCTGCCAGTGCTCCAGGAAGGCCCGTCCGTCCTCCCGCGTGAGATTGGCCACGGACTGCAGACGGCGTTCTTCCCACAGAATCCGGTAGGGAAAGCCCGGAATGTCCGACATGTGGATGCCGCCGCAGACAACGCTGCCACCCGGACGTACGGCCCGCAGGGCCGCGGGCACCAGGGCACCCACGGGCGCAAACACGAGTGCGGCGTCCAGCGCTTCGGGCGGGGCGGTATCGGATCCCCCCGCCCACTCGACGCCCAGCCGCCGGGCAAAATCCTGCGACGCCGTATCGCCGGGCCGGGTGAACGCATAGACCGCCTTGTGCTCGTGGACCAGTACCTGGGCCAGGATATGCGCTGCGGCGCCGAATCCATAAAGCCCGATGCGCTGCGCCTCACCCGCCTTGCGCCAGGTCCGGTAGCCGATCAGCCCGGCACAGAGCAAGGGCGCGAAGGCCACGGGATCCTCCACCCGGGGCAGCGGATAGGCAAAATCCGCGCGTGCCGTGGCATATTCGGCGTAGCCTCCGAACCGGGTGAACCCCGTGAATTGCGCCTTGGGGCAGAGATTTTCCTCACCACGGCGGCAGTAGTCACAGGTTCCGCAGGCACCGGCGAGCCAGGCCAGCCCCACGGCATCGCCCGGGTTGAAACGGGCGACACCCGGCCCCGTCGAGGTCACCTCGCCGACCACCTCATGCCCGGGGATCACCGGCCAGGCCGACGGAACTAATTCGCCGTCCACGATATGCAAGTCGGTACGGCACACGCCACAGGCCCGCACCTTGAGCAGGATTTCGCCCGGCCCTGGTCGCGGGCACGGCAATTCGGTCGGCTGCAGCCGATGTGCGCCCTCTTCCAGCACCATCGCCCGCATCAGCCCCCCCCCCTAGTCCCCGGCGGCGTAGCCGAGAGAGAAGGCGCCGGGCCCCAGGTAAATGCCGGCGGTGGTGCTCATCGTCGATTCGACCAGAGTCACGCCCGCTGCCTGTGCGCGCACCTTGAGCCGCTGGTAGGCGGCAAACTTGTGAATTTCCCGGGGACGCCCGGCGTAACTCATGACCACCACCGGACTAGCCAGGCGTTTGCTGTCGATGCGTTCGATGGCTCGTTTCATGACCTGGTCCACGGCGGCCTCGAAATGCCGCACCTTGCCAATGGGATGGGTATTGCCCTGGTGAGCTTCCACGATCGGCTTGATATCGAGCTTCGACCCCAATTGAAACTGGAGCCAGCCTACGCTGCGGTCTCCCCGCTGTCGCGCCCGGGCACGGAGGTAGAACAAATCCCTGGGAACCGCGTAGGCATACACCTTGCGCTTGAAATCCTCGGCATGGCGTACCAGGGCATCAAAATGCGGATCTGACTGTGCCTGCAGCCAACGCAGGATCTCCCACACCACTACGCCCTCGCCGGTAAACAACTGTCCCGAATCGAGTACTCGCAACATGAAATTGCCTTCCAACCCGGCCGCCTGCCGACGCTGGCGATAACCGTTCAGGATGGAGAAAGAGGCCTTGGTCGCATTATCGAAGATTTCGCTGCGGGTGCTGGCAATGGCCACGACCAGCACGCGGTCGAAGCGGGTGACCAGGCGATCCAGGAACAGGCTGCGGATCTGTTCGACCGAAAACGGTTCGGATCGGGCCTGCAATCCTTGTTCGGGGATAACCCGGTCGTAGAATTGCACGGTCGCATCGGGGTCGCGTGTGTCCACGTAGCGGTCATCGCCGAAACGCAGGGCAATCGGCATGATTTCAACATGCTGCTCCTGCAGTAAGGACAACGGCAGATCGCACGCGGAATCGACCACCAGACCGATCTTCATTATCGCCCCCCGTTCATAATTGAAATTACAGTTTGAAGACCATCAACTGCATGCATCGTTCCCCCGGGGCACAATAGCATGTATCAGCCGGTCGACAGTCCCGCGTTGTTGCGGTCGAAAACGCGATCGGCCCGATAGCTGGAACGCACCAGGGGACCCGACACCACTTCCAGAAAGCCGCGTTCCAGCCCCCACTCGCGGTAGCGGGCGAAGTCGGCCGGCGGCACGAAGCGAACCACGGGCAGATGATTCTTCGTGGGACGCAGATACTGCCCGAAGGTGACGATATCGAGCCCCGCCTCGCGGCAGTCATCGAGCGCCCGGCGAATTTCATCGTCGGTCTCGCCCAGTCCCAGCATGAGGCTGGTCTTGGTCAGTACGTCGGGGCGGTGGCGCTTGGCGAATGCGAGCACGTCCAGCGTCTGGCGATAACCGGCCCGGCGGTCGCGCACGACATGTGTCAGTCGCTCGACGGTTTCCAGGTTCTGCGCGAACACCTGCAGGCCGGAATCGACCACGGTGGCGACATGCTTCGTGTTGCCGCGGAAATCGGGGGTCAGCGCCTCGACCGCGGTATCCGGGTTGAGGTCACGGATCGCGCGCACGCAATCGGCGTAGTGCCCGGCCCCGCCGTCGTCGAGGTCATCTCGGTCCACCGAGGTGATCACCACGTACTTGAGGCCCATCAGGCGCACCGAATCGGCGGCATGCGCGGGCTCGTCGGGATCGAGCCAGCCGCGCGGGTTGCCCGTGTCGACGGCACAGAACTTGCAGGCCCGGGTGCAGACCGAACCCATGATCATGATCGTGGCCGTACCGTGGTTCCAGCACTCGCCGATGTTCGGGCACATGGATTCCTCGCATACCGTGGAGAGCCGGTGCTCGCGCACGTTGCGACGGGTCGTCTCGTAGCCCGCGCCCGCCGGAATCCTGGCCCGCAGCCACTGCGGTTTGCGCTGATGCGGCTCGGCGGGCGCGGTATTCCGCCCGGCACGCGCTTTCATGCCGTTCTTGATCGCGGTAAAACCCTGCGACGTAGTGAATTTGTCTCCGCTCTGGATCGGGATATCGGACAGGCGTTTCATGTACTGAAAGACATATCTCGGAACCCGACCATTATCCCACGTCAGTAAAGTCGATGTGCGAACATGAAATGACACGTCTCGGGAGTTTGCCCATGATCGATGTCTACACCTGGCCCACGCCGAATGGACACAAGGTTCACATCATGCTGGAGGAAACCGGCCTGGACTACCGGGTATGTCCGGTCGATATCGGAGCCGGCGAGCAATTCGAACCCGAATTCCTGAAGATCAGCCCCAACAACAAGATCCCGGCCATTGTCGACCGGGACGGCCCGGGCAGCGACCCCCTGGCGCTTGCCGAATCGGGCGCCATCCTGATCTACCTGGCCGACAAGACCGGACGACTCATGCCCACCGGCGAGCGCCCACGCCAAGCCTGCCTGCAGTGGCTGATGTTCCAGATGGGACACATCGGTCCCATGCTGGGCCAGGCGCATCACTTCCGCGGTTATGCCCCGGTGCGGATCAGTTACGGCATCGAGCGCTACACCCGCGAAGCCAACCGCCTCTACGATGTGCTCGATTGGCGCCTCTCGGAATCCGAGTACCTGGCCGGCAGCGACTACTCCATAGCAGACATCGCCACCTTTCCCTGGCTGCGCTCGCATCGCAAGCAAGGGGTGGACCTCGCCGAGTACCCGCGCGTCAAGCGCTGGTTCGAACGCATCGCCGAGCGCCCCGCCGTCAAGCGCGGTCTCGAGGTGATGGCCCGCGAGAGCGCTGCGTCGCAGGACGAAAAAACGCGCTATGAGAACCTGTTCGGCGGCCACCAGTTCCAGCGCCGGCATTGAAGACGCGACTTTGACCGCGTGCATACGTGATAATAGACGGGGTGCCCGGATGAGCGTTTCATGAAACCCGTGTCGTTCCAGCGCGTCGGACTGTTCGCCAAGGTGGCCGCACCCACCACGGCGACCCTGATGCCGGCCATACTCGAGACCCTGGCCACCTGCGACGTCGAGGTCCTGGTGGATCCCCGGGCCGCCGAGCTCGCGCCGGGTGCGCGTCCCACGCCCCCGGTCAAGTTCGGCCAAAAGACAGACCTGGTCATCGTGGTCGGTGGCGACGGTTCGCTGCTCTCCGCTGCCCGCGCCATCGACTGGGCACCGGTGCCGATCACCGGCATCAACCTCGGCCGGCTCGGATTCCTTGCCGACATCTCCCCACCGCGCATGGAGGAATCCCTGCGCGCGATTCTCGACGGCAATTACGCGCTGGAACACCGGCTGATGCTGCAGGCACGGGTCGGCGACACCCTGATCGGTCACGCCTGCAACGATGTGGTCATCAAGCGCCGGGACGGCAGCCGACTGCTGGAACTCGACGCCTGGATCGACGGTGCCTGGGTGAGCCGCGCGCGCGCCGACGGACTGATCGTCGCCACACCCACGGGCTCGACCGCCTACGCCCTGTCCGCGGGCGGCCCGATCCTCTCGCCCGGACTCCAGAACTTCGCCCTGGTGCCAATCAGCCCGCACAGCCTGGGCGAGCGCCCGGTGGTCGTGCCCGCGGAACTGACGTTGCGCATTCGACCGCTGCTCGAAGCCGGTGAAAACGCCGAGGCGGTACTCGACGGCCAGGTCATCCACTCGCTGTCCGCAGGCGACGAGCTGATCATCGAACGTTCGAGCCACGAACTCCTGCTGCTGCATCCGCCGGGATACGAATACTTCGCGACCCTGCGCGAGAAACTCGGCTGGGGCGGACGCGCGCCGCAATGCTGACCCGGCTCGAAGTACTCGACCTGGCAGTGATTTCCGCCGCCGAGCTGGAATTCGATCCCGGCTTCAGCGTGCTCACCGGCGAAACCGGCGCGGGCAAGTCGCTGTTGGTCGATGCCCTGGGACTGGTGCTTGGCGACCGGGGCAGTGCAGCGCTGGTGCGCACCGACGCCAAACGCGCCAGCGTCAGTGCCGAGTTCGACGTTCCCGCGGATTCGACGGTCGGGGCCATACTCGCAGCGCGCGAGCTGCCCGAGGAGGAGCCACTCACGCTGCACCGCCAGATCGGCGCCGACGGGCGCAGCCGTGCCTGGGTCAATGGCGTGCCGGTGCCTATCACCGTGCTGCGCGAACTGGGCGAGGCGCTGGTCGAAATCCACGGCCAGCACGAACACCTGGCCCTGGCCCGCGGGGATCAGCAGCGGCAGTTGTTCGATGGCTGGGCCGGTTGCGGAAGCGAAGCGCTCGCCACGCAGCAGGCGGCACATGTGGTGGGGAACGCCCGTAATGCCCTGGCCACGGCCCGCGACTCAAGCCAGGGGCGGGAGGCCCGTATCGAATTCCTGCGCTTCCAGCTGCAGGAACTCGATACGCTGAGCCCGCGCGAGGGCGAATACGACGCACTGTTCGCGCAATATGAACAACTGCGTCACCGCGAGCAGATTGCCGAGGCACTCGGGGTCGCGCTGGATGCACTGGAAGACGGAGAAGGCACGGCGCTCGCCGCGCTCGCCCGCGCCCACGAGGCCCTGTCGCACCTGCCCGGGGCGGCCGGACTGGGTGAAACGGCCGACATGCTGGCCCAGGCCGAAACACTCGTATCGGAAGCCGCGCAAACCCTGCAGCGGATCGGCGACAGCGAAGACGATCCGCAACAGCTCGACGCCCTCAACGAACGCATTGCACGCTACCAGGCGATCGCGCGCAAGCACGGTATCGAAGCGCGGACGCTGCACGAGCAACGGGACCGCTTCGCCGCCGAACTGGATACCATCGACAACAGCGCCGAGCGCCTGGAAACGCTGGAGAAGCACTTCAACGCGGCCATCGACACGTGGAAGAAGGCGGCCCGGGCGCTCGCCAAAAAACGGCAGGCCGCCGCGCCCCGCTTTGCCAGGGCGGTGACCGAGGCCATACGGGCACTGGGCATGCCGCACGCCGAATTCGCCGTGGCCCTGGCGCCCACCCCCGACGGCGACTACCCGGCGACAGGCAGCGAAAGCATCCGCTTCGAGGTCACGACCAACAAGGGACAGGCCCTGCGTCCCATCGCCCAGGTCGCCTCCGGCGGCGAACTCTCGCGCCTGGCGCTCGCCATCGAGGTGCTCGCACATGGCGGAACGGGAACGCCGGTGATGGTTTTCGACGAGGTGGACGCCGGCATCAGCGGCCGCGTCGCCGAGCTGGTCGGGGGTCAACTCAAGGCACTGGCCGCAAACGTCCAGGTCCTGTGCGTCACCCACCTGCCGCAGGTCGGCGCGCTCGCGGACCAGCATTTCGAGGTGAGCAAGAAGGAAGCCAGGGGTGTCAGCGTCACCGAGGTGACTCGCCTGGAAAAAGAGCAGCGGGTGGAGGCCATCGCAGCCATGCTGGGCGGCGTGAGGGTGGGCGACACGGCGCGTGAACATGCGCGTGAATTGATCGAGCGCGAGCGGCCTGATCTGTAATCCGCTCCGAGCCGTCTAGTCGGCGACGCCGGAGGGGCCCTTTTTCGAACGGCACTCGGCACAGAGGCCGTAGATATAGAGGGAATGGTCGGTCATTTCGTAGCCGGCCTGCTTTGCAATCTCGGCCTGTCGGCGCTCGATGGTGTCATCCATGAATTCGTCCACGCGTCCGCAGGCTACGCAGAAAATATGATCGTGATGCTCGCCCGAATCCAGTTCGAACGTCGAGTGCCCCCCTTCGAAATGCTGGCGCGAAACAAGCCCCGCGGTCTCGAACTGGGTCAGCACCCGGTACACGGTGGCCAGGTTCAACTCCTCGCCACCTTCGAGCAGCGCGCGATACACGTCCTCGGCCGATAAATGACGCTGCGGGCTGGACTCCAGCATCCGCAGAATCTTCAACCGGGGTGCCGTAACCTTGAGCCCGGCCTCGCGCAGATCTTCGTCTTCGGACATGGGGGGTATTGGCTTCGATGCGGCAACCCCGTTATTATGACCCACCCGTTCGCTGGTTTCGACATTTGATGCGATTGCGTTTTCTTTTCCCCGCCACCGCCCTGGCAGGCGCGCTTGTCCTCGCCGCCGGCTGCGTTTACGTACCGCCGGTGACACAAGGCAATTACCTCAAGCAGAGCGATCTCAAGCAGCTCAAGGTCGGCATGACCACCAAGCAGGTGCGCTACCTGTTCGGCAAGCCGACCCTGCCCAATCCTTTCGAAACCGGCATCTGGCGCTATGTCTACTATTACAAGCCGGGCGCGCGGAGCCCGGCGCACCTCTACCGCCTCACGGTCTTTTTCGATAACGGCAAGGTGACGCGGTTCACCACCTCGCAGCCCATCGACAAGGCCCCGAGCTGAGCCCGGCCTGATTCAGCGGCTGCGGCGTCCGGCCCGGGCCCGGCGCGCCGACTTGGGATCGCACTGCAGCGGCCGATAGAACTCGATCCGATCACCGTCGCGCAGCACCTCCGTCTTATCGACGGGACGGCCCCACACGCCTAGAGTCACCGCCTCCGGCGGATGGATGTCGAGCGCAGCCAGTGCATCTGCGACCGTGGCTCCGTTCGGCAGACGCACGCCGGTCAGTCCCGCCAGCTGCGGAGCCAGGGGGACCACCTCCACCACGACCGGCATTCAGTCCGCTCCATGCAGGGAATGGGCACGCTCCACGAACGCGTCCACCAGCGAGTTCATGACCTCGGCGAAAACGGGCGCGAAGACCGCTTCCAGCAGGCGCGAGGCAAACTGGAAACGCAGGTCGAGCACCACCTTGGAGCCGCCCAGCCCCAGCGGCTGGAAGTGCCAACGCCCGCTCAGCTCGCGGAAAGGGCCACGGAGCAGCTCCATCCGGATGCTCTCTCCCGGCTGCAGGTGATTGCGGGTGGTGAATCGCCGATGGAGGCCGCTGCGAGAAAATTCCAGCTCCGCTTCGACCGTGGCATCGTCTATCTCCCTGACCTTGGCGTCCCGGCACCAGGGCAGAAAATCGGGATAGGTCTCCACGTCGTTGACCAGTCCGAACATTTCTTCAGCGGCGTATGGAACCAGTGCCGAGCGATGAATCTCGCGCAAATCAATATTCCTGTCGAACGGATGAAGCGCCGCGGCGCGCCAAGCCTCTATTTTACTGCACCGACGCACCGGGCCGGCCGCCCATGACGGGGATGTTCACGGCCCGGCCGCGGCAAGAGCGAAGACCCGTCGTCGTTACAATACCCGCATGAGTAAAAAAAATGCCAGCTCGATAGCCGAAAATCGGCGGGCACGCCACGACTACGACGTCGAGGAACGCTTCGAAGCCGGCCTCGCCCTCGAAGGCTGGGAGGTAAAATCCCTGCGCGCGGGGCGGGCCAGCATTGCCGAGGCCCACGGCTTGGTGCGCAACGGCGAAGTGTGGCTGATCGGGGCCAACATCAGCCCGTTGCCGAGCGCTTCCAGCCATGTCCGAACCGAACCGGACCGGACCCGCAAGCTCCTCCTGCATGCGCGCGAGATCGCTCACCTGACCGGTGCGGTCGAGCGGCGCGGCTACACCCTCGTGCCGCTGCGCGTGTACTGGAAGCGCGGCAACGCGAAGCTCGAACTCGGCCTGGCCAAGGGGCGTAAGCTGCACGACAAGCGCCAGGTGGCGAAAAAGCAGGACTGGGAACGCCAGAAGGCCCGGATCCTGCGGGAGAAAGGCTGACATGAACGATCGAACCAGCGAACACCGGCCCCGCTTCCACCTCGCGATCCCGGTGAGCGACCTGCAAGCCGCGCGCGACTTCTACGGCGAACTGCTGGGCTGCAGCGAAGGCCGCAGCTCCGACACCTGGGTCGACTTCGACCTCGGCGGCCATCAGCTGGTCTGCCACCTCGTCAAGCAGACGCACTCGTCGCCGCCCCGCAGCCCCGTTGACGGGGATCCCGTGCCGATTCCCCATTTCGGCCTGGTGCTGACGCTCGCGGAGTGGAAAAAACTCGCCGGGCGGCTGGAGTCCGCGGGCGTTGCATTTGAAATCACGCCGCATGTGCGCTTCCGGGGACAACCCGGCGAACAAGGCACCTTCTTCCTGTTCGACCCCTCCGGCAACGCACTCGAATTCAAGGGCTTTGCCGATCTGGACCGGCTCTTTGCCCACTGAAGGCACCCTGCCCCGCATCGATCGGGCCGAATGCGTGCTGCCGGCCGGTGCCGACCTCGACGTCACGCTGCGGTTTTTCATCGACGAACTCGGCTTTCGACTCGACGGCATCTACCCGGCCGACGACCCGGCCTGCGCCCGACTGAGCGGCCACGGACTGTGGCTGGACCTGGATCGCGCGCACCACGGGGACCCGGGCACGCTGCGGCTGAAGACCGAAGATCGCACGGAGCGTTCACCGGTGACGGCGCCCAACGGAACCCGCATCGAGTTCGCGCCCGCCGACCCGCCCCTGTCGATACCCGGGCCACGCGTGGAAGCCCTCATACAGGCATTCGACGATACGGGCTGGACACGCGGACGAGCCGGCATGCTCTACCGCGACCTGGTGCCGGGCCGCGTGGGCGGCTACTTGATCGCCTCGCACATCCGCATTCCCGACGGTGGCCCCGTCGCCGATCACGTGCATCACCATGGCGTGCGTGTCCAGTTCATCTACTGCCGCAGCGGCTGGGTGCGGCTGGTGTACGAGGACCAGGGCGAGCCCTTCGTGATGCACGCGGGCGACTGCGTGCTGCAACCGCCCCACATTCGCCACCGCGTGCTGGAGGCCTCCGCAGGCCTGGAAGTCATCGAGCTGGCCTGCCCCGCCGCTCACATGACCTACATCGACCACGAGATGACGTTGCCGACCGGCTGCCATCGTCCGGGACGCGACTACGGCGGCCAGACCTTCGTACTGCATCGAGTAAAGGACGCACACTGGACGCCCAGGTCCGGCTCGGCATTCGAAGCACGCGATACGGGACTGAGGGAAGCAACGCACGGGCGGGTCGACGTTCATGTGCTGCGGCTCGCTGATGCCGATTCGCGGGGCCCCGAACCGAGGATTCAGAGGCGGGGGTCTTTCGCGTTCCTGTTCGTGCTGCAGGGCGCGCTTGAAATCGAACTGGATGATCTCCCCCGGACACGCCTCGGCGTCGGAGGCAGTTGCATCATTCCCGCGGCATCACGGCTCCAGCTCGATCGATATTCACCGGACCTCGAAGTCCTGGAAGTGGATATGCCGCCGGCGTGGACGGGCCTGCCGGGGCCGGACAGTACACTTGCCTGATAGCCATCGGGAGTCGCACAATGAAAATTCGTCGGCTGTTCCTGCTTTCCCTGACGGCAACCATTGCTGCATGCTCCGGTCCGAATGCACCCCCCGCATCAAATACTCGCATCACGAATTACCAGGCGCAGGGCAACCTGCAATCAACGCATGCGATCGGCTGCCCAGCTTCCAACCAGCTCAAGAACACGTATACACCCGCCGACCTGTATCCGGCGATCGCGGAATGCGTGCGCGCGAAGGACTATGGAAAGGCCGCGTTCATTTTCGCCCTGGCCGGCGTCTACACGCGCTTCGACGAGCAGCGCGTCGCGGACGAAACATCCCACGACGTCATGTCGGTTTACATGTACCGGCTGGGCGCCACTTTCTCCGACCGCGAGAAACAGGCGCTTTCCAAGTCCGTCAGTGCGCTCATGGACAACCCGGATGAATTGAAAACGACATGCGCGCGCATCCGCGCGATCGGACCGCCCGCCTACTACCCGCACTACATGGTTCAGCACGGCATGCAGGCTTTCGGCGGCAACGCGTCGCACCGGGAACTGGTTCCGAATTTCAATCCCGACAAGGCCTGGGAAAGGTCCCTGGGAAGCTACCTCCACTGCTCCGGCGTGCAGGCAGGCACCCCGACCAACGACCAGCCGATCAAGGACGGGCGTCGGGCTGGACCTCGGGAGCTGCACGCTTGAAGGCATCCAGTTCGGCGCAGGCAGCATCGATACGCACTACGGCGGGATACGCGGAGAGATCGCACTCGAAGCGGCGCGCGTTGTAGACCTGGGGCACCAGGCAAAGGTCGGCCATGCCGGGCGTGTCGCCGTGGCAGTATCGCCCGGTCCGCGCATCGTCAGCCAGCATCGTTTCCAGCGCCGTGAAACCCTCTGCGATCCAGTGCCGGTACCAGGCAAGCTTCTGCTCGTCGCTGGCGCCGAGTTCCCTGACCAGGTACTGCAGCACGCCAAGGTTGTTGACCGGGTGCATGTCACTGGCAACGAGCTGTACCAGCGCCCGCACCCGTGCCCGCTCCGCCGTGTCCTCCGGCAGTAGCGGTGTTTCCTGGTAGCGTTCTTCGAGGTACTCGAGGATCGCCACCGACTGCGTCAAAGACACGTCGTCGTCGACCAGGGTCGGCACCCGGCCGAGAGGATTGATCCGCCGGTAGGCTTTGTCGTGGTGCTCCCCGTCGCGCAGGTTGATCGTGTGGTGCCGTGCGTCCAGCCCCTTCAGGTTGAGCGCGATGCGCACCCGGTAGGCGGCCGAGGAACGCCAGTACCCATATAGCTCGATCAAGGCTTGTATTGCTCCACGGTCTGCTCGATCGAGCCGAAGATGCTCTTGCCCCCGGCGTCGAGAATCTCGATACGCACGGAGTCGCCGAACTTGAGGAACGGCGTCGTCGGCTTGCCGTCGCGCAAGGTTTCCACCGTGCGTTGCTCGGCGAGGCAGGAGGCACCCTTGCTGGTGTCCTGGTTGGCGATGGTGCCCGAACCCACGAGCGTCCCGGCGACCAGCGGCCGCGTCCTGGCGGCATGCGCGACCAACTGATCGAAGCTGAACTGCATGTCCACGCCACACTCGGCCTCGCCCAGCCACTTGCCGTTGAGCCAGGTGCGCATGGGCAGGTGGAGCTTGCCCGACTGCCACTTGTCGCCCAACTCGTCCGGTGTCACGAACACCGGCGACAGGGCGGAACGCGGCTTGGACTGCAGGAAGCCGAAACCTTTCTTGAGTTCGGCGGGAATCAGGCCGCGCAGGCTCACGTCGTTGACCAGTCCCACCAGGCGGATGGCCTTCCCGGCCTGCTTCGGCGTGGCGGCCATGGACACCTCGCCCGTGATCACCACGATTTCGGCTTCCAGGTCGATACCGTAGTCTTCGCTCACTGCCGCGATCGGATCACGGGGACCGAGGAATCCGGCGCTGGTCGCCTGATACATCAGCGGATCCGTATAGAACGTATCGGGGACCTCGGCGCCGCGGGCCTTGCGCACCCGCTCGACGTGGGGCAGGTAGGCGGAACCGTCGAGAAACTCCCAGGTCCGCGGCAGCGGCGCGGCCAGTGCCGCAGCATCCAGGTCGAAGGCCGCCTTTGCCTTGCCGGCATTGAGCGCTTTCGACAACGCTTCCAGTTGCGGCGCCGCCTCGTCCCAGATCTCCAGTGCTTCGCGCAAACTCGGCGCAACGTCGATGGCGCGTACGGCCCGGCTCAGATCGCGGCTGACGACGATCAGCGTGCCGTCGCGACCGCCTTCCTTCAAACTTCCCAACTTCATAAACAATCCTTCTGTGTAAACAAGCCTCGCGGATCGTATTCCGGAACCCGGTTCACGATCCCGCTGTCCGCTCCCTCAAGCCGGCGTTGACGGGTCGAAATGCTTCCCGATGCCCTGCCAGCAGTCCTGGTAATCGGCCTGCAGTTCCTTTGCCTCGAGCGCCTGGCGCGTGGGCCGGATCACCCGGCACGTCTCGAACATGAAGGCCATGGTATCGGTAACGTGCTGCGGTCGAGTCGTGTCGACCGCAACCGCCTTCTCGTAGCTCGCCACGTCCGGCCCGTGACCGCTCATGCAGTTGTGCAGCGAGGCGCCCCCCGGCACAAAGCCGCCGGCCTTGGCGTCGTATTCGCCGCGGATCAGGCCCATGAACTCACTCATGACATTGCGGTGGTACCACGGTGGCCGGAAGGTATGCTCGGCCACCAGCCAGCGCGGCGGGAAAATCACGAAATCCAGGTTGGCGGTACCCGGCGTGTCGCTGGACGAAGTCAACACGGTAAAGATGGACGGGTCGGGATGATCGTAGCTGATTGAGCCAATGGTGTTGAAGCGCATCAGGTCGTACTTGTACGGCGCGTTGTTGCCGTGCCAGGCAACGACGTCGAGCGGCGAATGATCCAGTTTCGCCGACCACAGCCGGCCCTGGAACTTGGCTACCAGTTCGAACGCGCCTTCGACGTCCTCGTAGGCTGCCACCGGATGCAGGAAATCCCGCGCGTTGGCGAGCGAATTGGCTCCGATGGGGCCGAGTTCGGGCAGGCGCAGCGCGGTGCCGAAGTTCTCGCCCACATAGCCGCGCGCTTCGCCGTCGGGCAGCTCCACACGGAAACGCAGGCCGCGCGGAATCACCGCGATCTCCAGCGGGGCGACCTCGAGCACGCCCAGCTCGGTCGCCAGGCGCAGCCGTCCCCGCTCGGGTACCAGGAGCAACTCGCCGTCGGCGTTGTAGAAAAAACGCTTCTCCATCGGGCGGTTGGCCGCATAAATATGGATGCCGCATCCGCCCTGGGCCTCGGCGCCGCCGTTGCCGGCAATCGTGAACAACCCGTCGACGAAATCGGCAGCCTTCTTCGGCATCGGAAAAGGATCCCAACGCAACTGGTTGGGCGTCGGGGGTTGCTCGTCGAAACGATTGTGGAAATGCCCCTCGGCCAGCAATTCGAACGGCTGGTGCATTGCCGCCGGACGAATGCGATACAGCCAGCTGCGGCGATTGAGGTGACGCGGAGCGGTAAAGGCCGTGCCCGAGAACTGTTCGGCATAAAGGCCGCAGGGCACCTTTTGCGGCGAGTTTTGCCCCACCGGCAACGCATCCGGCAACGCTTCTGTCGCGAACTCGTTGCCGAATCCGCTCATGTATTCAAGCTTTGACATCGCTTCACCCGCCTCCATTTATCAACCCCCCTCCCCTGGAAAGGGGATGAGGTGCATGGATTATTTCTGATCAGAGGACGCCGCGGCGCATCTGGTCGCGCTCGATGGATTCGAACAGCGCCGTGAAGTTGCCGTTGCCGAAACCCTCGTTACCCTTGCGCTGGATGATCTCGAAGAAGATCGGACCGATGCAGTTCTGGGTGAAGATCTGCAGCAGCAGTTTCTGCTTCGTCTCGTCGTCTGCATCGAGCAGCAGCCGGTTCTTCTTCATGCGCTCGAGATCCTCTCCGTGGTTGGGCACGCGCTCCTCGATGATCTCGTAATAGGTGTCCGGCGTATCGAGAAACTCCACGCCCTGGGCACGCATTGCCTCGATAGTTTCATAGATGTTGTCCGTGAACATCGCGATGTGCTGGATGCCTTCGCCCTGGTACTCATTGAGGTACTCGTTGATCTGGCTTTTCTCGTCGGAGGACTCGTTGAGCGGGATGCGCACGATGCCGTCCGGGGCGGTCATGGCCTTGGAGACCAGGCCCGTCTTGGCGCCCTTGATGTCGAAGTAGCGGATCTCGCGGAAGTTGAACAGCTTTTCGTAGAAATCCGCGAACTTCTCCATGTTGCCGAAATACAGGTTGTGCGTAAGGTGGTCGATGAAGGTGAGGCCAAAGCCCTTCGGATGCCGCTCGGCGCCCGGGAGCCATTCGTACTCGGCGTCGTACACTTCGCCCCGGTCGCCGTACTGATCGACCAGGTAAAGCATGCTGCCGCCGATGCCCTGGATCACCGGCACGTCCACCGCCTTGGTGTCCTCTTTTTCGGTCACGGCCTCGGCGCCCCTGGCGAGGGCCTTCTCGCGCACTTCGCCGGCCGGCTGCGTGAAGCGGATGGCGAAGCCGCAGGCACAGGGCCCGTGCTTCTCCGCGAAATCAGCGGCGAAGGAATCCGGCTCTTCGTTGACCAGGAAGGTGCACTCGCCCTGGCGGTACAGGGTGATCTTCTTCGACGTGTGCTTCGCCACGGGCGTGAAACCGAGGCGGGGAAAAAGATCATGGAGCAGCTCGGGATCCGGCGCGGCGAATTCCACGAATTCGAAACCGTCCACCCCCATGGGGTTCTCGAAGGTCGTCACCTCCATGCCGGGATTGGGCTGTGCACTCATGCTGCATTCCTCCTGTTAATAGTGCCGAAAATGCTCGACGGCGCGCCGTTTTTCAGGCGCGCCGACGTTTACGTCCAGTATACCGCCACCCCGGCCCGGGCAGGCGCCCGACCGTCGGGCGATGGCAATGCAGCCTGGCTGCTGCGGCGGCCTCAGGCGGCGTTAACGTACGCCGTGCATCAGGCGCCTGATCCACGGCGCCGCGATGAGGAACACTGCGGCCACGGCCAGCCCCCACCAGAACAGCAGGTCGTAGACGTGGGCGTAGCCGCCGATCGTGGGCAATGCACTCGCGCCGCTGCCGGGGGTGGTCTGGGCCGCGATCCAACCGGCAAGCTGGTAGGCGAGCGCCACGCCGAAGAACCAGCCGCCCATCGCCAGCGAAGACTCCTCCGGCGCCGCCAGCTGCCCGACCAGCGAATAGCCGATCGGCGACAACGCGAGCTCGCCCAGGGTGGCAAGGAGGTAGCACAGCGCCAAGGGCCACCAGGTGATGTGGCCCTGCGGTCCCTGCAGGTAGTGAATGGCCAGCACCAGCACCCCGTAGCCCAGCGCCACCAGCAGCAGTCCGATACCGAATTTGCGCGGCGTCGAGGGATCGTGCCCCTTGCGGTCGAGCCATGGCCAGAGCCAGGCCATGAGGGGCGCGAAGATCAGGATGAACAGCGGGTTGGCCGACTGGAACAGCGTGTAGTCGAACGGCACGCTGACATGATCGCGGGCCAGGAAATTGAGCGAGGTCACTCCCTGCAGGCTGAAGGCCCAGAACACGACCAGGGCCACGAACAGCAGCAGCAGTGCAATGTAGCGCTGGGTCTGGACCGGGTCGCGACGGCGCAGGCAACTCACGACGAAGTACAGCACAAGCAGAGCCATCAGGACGTACATCGACCAACTGAGCACCGCGGGGTAAGACAAGAGCAGCATCGTGGGATAGAGCAGCACGCCGATCGCCACCAGCACCCAGACGGCGGCCACCGGACCGCGCAGGTGCTCGCCCCGCGGCAACGCGGGGCGCAGAATGCGATGATAGCGCTGGAAGATCAAGGCTGCCACGAGCATGCCGGCGGCAGCCGAGATGAAACCCCATCGGTAGCCGAAATAGTGCCCGACCAGGCCCGAACAGATGAACGGGGCGATGAAGGCGCCGAGGTTGATAGCCAGGTAGAACAGCGTATAGCCGCCCTCCCGACGTGCATCCCCGGGCCCGTAGGTGCGTCCGATCAGGACGGTGAGCGGGATACCCAGCCCGGCCGCGAGCGCGAACAGGGCCAGGCCGATCTCGAAGCCGATCAACGTCGGCAACGCCATCAACGCGAGCCCCAGCGAAGTCAGCCACAGCGAAATGACCAGCGCCCGCGCCTCACCGAGGATCTTGTCGGCCACGTAGCCGCCGATGATCGGCGTGGCATACATCAGGGCCAGGAACCCGCTGCTCAGCAGGTCGGCCTGCTTCTGGGCCGGACCCGGACCCAAGGCGGCGAAGAAATGCTCGATGTAGGGCGCCAGGTAGGCGCGAAAGCCGTAAAAGGCGAAATTGAGGCCGACGGTGACACCGAGCAGCATCCACAGCGGGCGCGGATGGCCCCAGAAGTTGGCAAATCCCGGGTCGCGGGCTTCAGCGTCTTCAGCGGTATGCATGGCTCGGTTCCTTGTCTCGAAGGGTGAATAGAAGCCCGGACATCAGGTTCCGATTTCGGTCCTGACGTCGATCAGTTCCGGGAAACTGCGCAGATCCAGCGCCCGGCGCAGGAAGTCCACGCCCGAGGAGCCGCCCGTGCCCCGCTTGTGGCCGATGATCCGCTCCACGGCCCGCAGGTGGCGGAAGCGCCAGCGCTGCAGGTTGACTTCCACGTCCACGAGCTTCTCGCACATCTCGTACTCGTCGAAATAGCGTCCGGCCTGTTCGTAGACGGTGCGCAGAACCGCCGTGACACCGGCGTGTGGCTCGTAAGGCTGTGCGAAATCGCGTTCCAGGCATGATTCGGGGACATCGAAGCCGTGTCGCGCCAGGTAACGCAGGAATTCATCGTAGATCGAGGGCGCGCGCAGTATCCCCTCCAGCCAGGCATGCACGGCCGGATCATGACGATGCACCTTCAACAGTGCCTCGTCCTTGTTGTTGAGCAGAAACTCGAGCGCCCGGTATTGGTAGGACTGGAATCCCGAGGCGCTGTCCAGCACCGGCCGGAACTGGGAATACTCGTAGGGCGTGAGGGTTTCCAGCACCGACCACTGGTTGATCATCTGCTCCTGGATCTGCTTGACCCGCGCCAATCCCTTGAAGGCATGGCGCAAGTCGTCACCGGCCACGTAACGGCAGGCCTGTTGCAGCTCGTGGATAATCAATTTCATCCATAATTCAGCAACTTGATGCTGAATTATAAAAAGATACTCATCATGATGCGGCGGATCCGAAAGCGGCTTCTGGGCTCCCAGCAACGCATCCAGTTGCAGGTAGGCGCCGTAAGTCAGCTTGCCCCCGAGATCCAGCTCCAGGCCCTGGTCCAACTCCCTGCGGTTCATGGGCTCTGCTCCTGCTGCAATAAGCAACGACTGGCGAAAGATAGCACGAGACGGCAATGCAAAGCCCGTGGGCGATACCCTCCGGTATAATTACGCGTTCGGCTATGGGAGCCTGTGGGGTTTAGGATGTTTCTACTGCGCGAGCAGGAGAACGGCAGACATATCCCCGGTTTTTCGTTGCGTAGAATCACTATGCGCCTCAAAAACGGGAATATGTCTGCTCGTCCTCCCACTACGCTCGCCACGAACCCCTGAACCAAACAGACCCCTGGCCGCATTTATTGTCACTTTTTGGAGGTGCCGTGAAAACCCAGGCACGGTTTGAAATCAAATACGAGCAATTGCTCGACGCGGAGGGCAAGCCTTGCAGCAAACAGCTTCCGGCTTTCGCCCGCGATCCCGAGGAAATGGTGAAGATGTACCGGGCCATGGCCCTGACGCGTACCTTCGATACCCGCGCCATCGCTCTGCAGCGTACCGGCAAATTGGGTACCTACGCGTCCTGTCTCGGCCATGAGGCCGCGCACGTGGGCGTCGGAGCCGCCATGCACGAGGACGACGTGCTCTGCCCGTCCTACCGCGAGTACGGCGCCCAGTTCTGGCGCGGAGTAAAGCCGGAGGAAGTCCTGCTCTACTGGGGCGGCGACGAGCGGGGCAATGACTTTTCCGGACCCCGCCACGATTTCTCCTGGTGCGTGCCGATCGCCACCCAGACCCTGTATGGCGCCGGCGCGGCACTGGCGTTCAAGACCCGCAAGGAAAAGCGCGCTGCGGTCGCCATGCTGGGCGACGGCGGCACGTCCGAAGGCGCATTCTATGAGGCGCTGAATGCGGCCGGCGCCCTCCAGCTTCCGATCGTGTTCGTCTCGGTCAACAACAAGTGGGCCATCTCGGTGCCGCTGTCCAAGCAGACGAAGGCCGAGACACTCGCCCAGAAGGCCATCGCCGCCGGCATCACCGGTGTGCAGGTCGACGGCAACGACATCGTGGCCGTGCGCAAGGTCACCGAAGACGCGCTCAAGCGCGCCCGCGAAGGCAAGGGACCGACCCTGATCGAAGCCCTCACCTACCGGCTGTCCGACCACACCACGGCCGACGATGCGCGCCGTTACCGGCCCGACGCGGAGGTGGAAGCCGCGCGCGAGCTGGAACCGCTGGCCCGCACCCGCAAGTACCTCGAGTCGCTCAAGGCCTGGGACGACGCCAAGCAGAAGGCGCTCGAGGCCGAGAACAAGACGGCCATCGAGGCGGCGGTGAAAGCCTACCTCGACACCCCGCGCCAGCCCGTGGGCGCGATGTTCGACTACATGTACGCCGAGCTGCCCGAGCAACTGCGCGAACAGCGCGCCGAGGCCGAACGGATGGAGGGCAGCGCCCATGGCTAAGAAAGACAACAAGATAACGATGCTCGAAGCCGTCACCCAGGCACTCGCCTGGGAGCTGGAAAACGACGATTCCGTCGTGGTATTCGGCGAAGACGTCGGCGCCAACGGCGGCGTGTTCCGCGCTACCGACGGCCTGCAGAAACGCTTCGGTGAGGAGCGTGTCTTCGATACCCCGCTGGCAGAAGCCATGATTGCGGGGCTGTGCGTCGGCGCCGCTTCCCAGGGCCTGAAGCCGGTGGGTGAAGTCCAGTTCAGCGGTTTCATGTACCCCGCGGTAGACCAACTGGTGAGCCATGCCTCGCGCCTGCGCACCCGCACGCGCGGGCGCCTGTCCTGCCCCATGGTGCTGCGCGCGCCCTGTGGCGGCGGCATCCACGCCCCCGAGCACCACTCCGAAAGCATGGAGGCCATGTATGCCCATATCCCCGGGCTGAAGGTGGTGATGCCCTCCTCGCCGCGCCGTGCCTACGGGCTGTTGCTGGCGGCGATCCGCGATCCGGATCCGGTGGTCTTCCTGGAGCCCAAGCGCATCTATCGCATCACCAAGCAGGACGTGCCGGACGACGGCGAGGCCCTGCCGCTCGAAACCTGCTTCGTGCTGCGCGAAGGCAGCGACGTCACACTGGTGTCGTGGGGCGCGATGATGCACGAGACACTGAAAGCGGCCAGCGAACTGGCCGAACAGGGCGTCGACTGCGAAGTCATCGACGTGGCCTGCGTCAAGCCCATCGACATGGAGACCATCCTCGAATCGGTGGAACGCACCGGGCGGCTGGTGATCGTGGCCGAAGAGCCCCGCAGCTGCGGCGTAGGCGCCGAGATCGCCGCCGAAGTGGCCGAAAAGGCGTTGTTCTCCCTGCGCGCCCCGATCGAACGGGTGAGCGGCTACGACACCGTGATGCCCCTGTTCCGGCTGGAGTACGAATACCTGCCGTCCGTTTCCCGAGTCAAGGCTGCGGTACAGCGCAGCATGGAGGCCGAATAATGGCGATCACGACCTTTGACCTGCCCGACCTGGGCGAAGGCCTGGCCGATGCCGAAATCGTGACCTGGCACGTCAAGCAAGGCGACAACATCGAAACCGGCGATCCGCTGGCGGCCGTGGAAACGGCCAAGGCCGTGGTGGACGTGCCCTCGCCCTATACCGGGAAAATAGCGAAGTTGTACGCCAAGGAAGGCGATGTGGTCGACGTGCACAGCCCGCTGGTGGACTTCGAGACCGAGGGCGGGGACGCCTCCGCACCCGCGAAAAGCGCGGGCAAGGCGAAACAGGCCGACAAGACCAAGCCGGCGCCCGCCAGGGAAGACGACACGGAGACGGTACGCGAGGACAGCGGCACGGTCGTCGGCGCCATGCCTTCCGCCGGCGAGGACCTCGAGCAGGAGCACATCATCCGCCGCAAGACCAAAGCCGGTGCCCGGCCCAAGGCGGCCCCCACGGCACGGGCCCGGGCCAAGTCGCTCGGCGTGGAACTGGGCGAAGTGGCGGCGACCGGCCACCGCGGCCAGATCACCGCAGCCGACGTCGAGCGCCATGCCGCGAGCGCGACGGCGCCCGCGCAGCCGGCCCCGGCGGCCCGGCCGGCCGCCCCGGCCAAGCCGGTGAACTACGGCAAACCCGAGCCGATCCGCGGCCCGCGCCGCGCTATGGCGCTGAGCATGAGCCAGTCCCGGGACCAGGTCATGCCGACCAGCCTGTTCGACGATGCCGACATCCATTACTGGCAACCCGGCCAGGACATCACCGCGCGTATCGTGCGTGCCCTGGTCGCGGGCTGCCATGAAGAGCCCTGCCTCAATGCCTGGTTCGATGCCGGGAAAATGGAGCGCGTGATCCACAAGCGGGTGGACTTGGCGCTGGCCGTCGACACGCCGGACGGCTTGATCGTGCCGGTGATACGCGGCGTCGAAGGCATGAAGGGCGACATCCTCCGCCACGAACTCAACCGGGTGAAACAAGCCACCCGGGAACGGACGGTGAGCCCGCAGGACATGCAGAATCCGACCATCACGCTGTCGAATTTCGGCATGATGGCGGGCCGCTACGCGAGCCCGGTGATCGTGCCGCCCCAGGTGACCATCATCGGCACCGGCGGCATCCGCCATGACGTGGTCCCCGTCATGGGCGGAATCGAGGTCCACAAGCGGATTCCTCTCTCCCTTACCTTCGATCACCGCGCCGTCACCGGCGGCGAGGCCTGCCGCTTCCTGGCGGCCATGATCAAGGACCTGCAGCGAGCCTTCTGACTCGGCCGGGGTATCGGGCGCCCGATCACCCGATACCCCGTTATTCGTACCCGCCGGGCTCCACTCGGCGTTACAATATGACGTTTAACGTCTTGATCGGCACGCTACCGGAATGGCAACCAAGAAAACAGCGAAATCCCGTGAGTCGCGGGACTTGTTCCCGCAGATCCTGGCAGCAGCGAAAGAGAGCGCCCACTGTCCTTTCAAAAAAAGCCTGTGCGAGGACTTTCTGAGCCTCTACTACACGGACGTCAGTATCGAGGATCTGAAGGATTACGCCCCCGAGGATCTCGCAAACGCCGCCCTCTCCCACGCGAACCTGGCGGCGAAACGCCAGCCCGGCGAGATGCAGGTCAGGGTTTACAACCCCCAGCCCAAGACCGACCATTGGCGCAGCCTGCACACCATCATCGAAACGGTCACCGCCGACATGCCGTTCCTGGTGGATTCGATTACCATGGTCGCGCAACAGCACGACCTCAGCGTGCACCAGACCACGCATCCAGTGATTGCCGTCAAGCGCAGGGAGGAAACCGGCGAAGTCGAAGCGTTTGCAAGCCAGGGCAGTTTCGCCGACAGCGACGAATCCTTCGTGCACCTGGAAGTCGATCACATTTCGGGCAGCGACAAACTGGAGCGCATACGGCAGGACATCGAGCGTTCCCTGATGGACACCATCGCGGCCGTGAACGACTGGACCGCAATGCGCAACCGTGCCGAAGGTCTCGCTTACGAGCTGGACCCTGCCACCTCGCCGCTTGACCCTGGCGAGATCGAGGAAGGGCGGCACTTCCTGCACTGGCTGGTGGATAACCGATTCACCTTCCTCGGCTACCGCGAATACAAGCTCGAAAAACACTCCGGCAATGACACCCTATGCTCGATACCCGGCAGTGGTCTCGGCATACTCCGCGACAAAGATCCGGAAAAGCCCCTGACGCTGACCGGCGAATTACGCGCGCGCGCCAGGGCGCGGGAACTCGTTATCATTACCAAAACGAACGCCATCTCCACGGTGCATCGTCCCGCACCCCTCGACTACATCGGTTTCAAGCGCTTTGACGAGAAAGGCGAAGTCTGCGGTGAATACCGCTTTCTCGGCCTGTTCACTTCACAGGTCTACAGTCACAGCCCGAGCGAAATCCCGATCGTGCGACGCAAGATGCAGCACGTCCTTTCGCGCTCGCACCTGCAGCCCAACAGCCATGCCGGCAAGGGCCTGGTCCATGCGCTTGAAACCCTGCCCAGGGACGAGCTGTTCCAGGCCAGCGAAGACGAACTTTACGATCTCACCCTGGGCATCCTGCACATCCAGGAACGCTCGCAGGTGCGCATGTTCGTCCGTCGCGATGCCTTCGGCCGCTTCTATTCGTGCCTGGTATACGTGCCTCGCGAACGCTACAACTCGACCGTGCGCGAGCGCATCCAGAATATCCTGAGCAAGGCCTTCGGCGCCCGCGGCGAGATCGAGGCTTTCGTACACATGGGCGAATCACGCCTGGCACGCGTGCATCTGATCGTACACACCCGCCCCTGGCAACATGCCCGCATCGGATACAAGCGACTCGAACGCGCCCTGAGCGAAGCCAGCCGTACCTGGGACGATCGCCTGCGTGTCGCATTGATCCGGCGCTACGGCGAAGAGAAGGGCATGCAATCGTTTGAAAAGTGGGGCCGGCGTTTCCCACTGGCCTATCAGGAAGAGGTAGAGCCGCAACATACGCTGCAGGATATACGCACGCTGAACAAACTGAGCAGTTCCTACAGTGTCGATATTCGCCCCTATCGGCCGGAAGGCAGCCCCCAGGGTGTGTTGCGGCTCAAGGTTTTCAGCCACGAACAACCGATCATTGTCTCCGACATTCTGCCCTTGCTCGAAAACATGGGCATGCGAATCATTGCCGAACGCCCTTATCGCTTGCAATTGGCCGACGATTCCATTTACTGGATCCATGACTTCGATGCCTTGACGGCGGAAGATGCCAAACTGGACCTGAGGGAAGTGGCGCCGCGCTTCCGGGAAGCCTTCCTGGCGCTGTGGAACGGAATCAGCGAAAACGACAGCATCAACAACCTCATCCTTACCGCCGAACTCGACTGGCAACAAGCGCGCATCATACGCGCCTACGCCAAGTACCTGCTGCAAACCGGCATGCCATTCGGCGAGCGCTACATCGAGCGGGTGGTGGCCGATCATCCCGAAATCATCGTACCGCTGGTACGCTATTTCGAGGCTCGCTTCGACCCGGATCTTGACGACAAGAAGCGCACCGAACGGACCGAAGCAGCCGACCAGGAAATCCAGCAGAAAATCACGGAACTCAGCGGTCAGGACGAGGACCGCATCCTGCGCGCTCTCGCCGCGACGATGAAAGCCACGTTGCGTACCAATCATTTTCTACGCAACAAGCGCGGACAGCGCCGCCACTTCCTGTCATTCAAGCTCGATTCCGCTCAGGTGCCCGAATTGCCCCTGCCGCGCCCGTTGTACGAAATATTCGTTTTCGCTCCGCACGTGGAAGGCATTCACCTGCGTGGCGGCCGTGTCGCCCGCGGCGGCATTCGCTGGTCGGATCGCCAGGCCGACTATCGCACCGAGGTGCTCGGCCTGATGAAGGCGCAGATGGTGAAGAACACCGTCATCATTCCCGGTGGGTCCAAGGGCGGATTCATCACCAAGCGGCTGCCCAAGACAAGCAATCGCGATACGGTGCTGACCGAGGTCAAGCGTTGCTACCGTGATTACATGCGGGGCCTGCTCGACATTACCGACAACATCGTCAACGGCAAATCCGTGCATCCACAGAGACTGGTATGCCACGACGAAATGGACCCCTACCTCGTGGTCGCCGCCGACAAGGGCACGGCCAGCTTTTCGGACCTGGCCAATGAAGTGGCGGCCGACTACAGTTTCTGGCTGGGCGACGCCTTCGCCTCCGGCGGCTCGGTGGGTTACGACCACAAGGGCATGGGCATCACCGCCAAGGGCGCATGGGAATCAGTGCGGCGCCTGTTCGGAGAAATCGGCATCGATCCGGAAAAAAACGAGATATCGGCGATCGGCATCGGCGACATGGCGGGCGACGTGTTCGGCAACGGCATGCTGCTGTCTAAAACACTGTGCCTGAAAGCGGCCTTCAACCACCAGCATATTTTCATCGACCCGACACCGGATGCGGCCCAGAGCTTCAGGGAACGCAAACGCCTGTTCGAACTGCCCCGCTCTTCCTGGGACGACTACGACCGGTCGAAGATATCGGAGGGCGGCGGCATCTATGAACGTTCCGCCAAAACCATACGCCTGAGCAAGCAGGCGCAGGAGGCACTGGGCACGCAAACCGAAACGTTCACGCCCCAGCAGCTGATCAAAACCATTCTCCAGGCGCCGGTGGACCTGTTCTGGAACGGAGGTATCGGCACATACGTGAAGTCGGCGCATGAAAGCGATATCGAAGTGGGCGATCGCAGTAACGACGCCGTTCGCATCAACGGTCGCGATTTACGCTGCAAGGTGGTCGGCGAAGGCGGGAATCTCGGCTTCACGCAACGCGGGCGCATCGAGTTCGCGCTCAATGGCGGGCGCATCACTACCGATTTCATCGACAATTCGGCTGGTGTCGACTGCTCGGACCACGAAGTCAATATCAAGATTCTGCTTAACGTGGTTCGTGACCAAAAGCGCCTGAGCGAATCCGCCCGCCGCGATATGCTCATGGAAATGACCGACGAAGTCGAGCGTCTCGTCCTGCGCGACAACTATCTGCAAAGCCTGGCACTTTCGGTGGCCGAAGCCCAATCCCTGTCGCGTCTCAATGAGCATGCGCATCTCATCAGATCCCTCGAACGGCAGGGAACGCTCAATCGACAGCTTGAATTCCTGCCCACCGAAGATGAAATCTCCGAGCGCCGGACCATGGAACAAGGGATGACCCGTCCGGAATTGGCGGTACTGCTCGCCTACAGCAAGATCACTCTATACAACGAGCTTGACGCGCAGGCACTGGCCAATGACGCCTACCTGAAACAGGAACTCGTGGATTATTTTCCCACCCCTTTGCAGAAAAACTATGCCGCACTGATGCCCAAGCACCCACTGCAGGCTGAGATCATTGCAACCGCCATCACCAACAGCATGATCAACCGGATGGGGCCCACCTTCCCGTTCCGCATCAAGGAAGAAACCGGGGCCAACATGAGCGCCGTGGCGCGCGCCTACACCATTGCACGCGAATCGTTGAAGATGGTGGAGTTCTGGCGCTACCTGGAACAGATGGGATCGAAAGTACCGGCCCGGAAGCAGAGTGAAATCATCATATTCACCGGGCACCTGGTACGCCATGCCACGCGGTGGATCCTGGAGCACGGTTACGGCACGGCCGAAATCAGGGATACCGTGGATTTCTTCGGCAAGGCCTGCGAAGTACTGAACAACGACCTGCCGAGCCTGCTCTCCGGAAAAATGGCCGAACGCTACAAGGATAAATTGTCGCAACATATCAAGGATGGAATGGACAAGGAGCTCGCGGCACGCGTTGCGGCCCTGCCCTACCTGTTTTCGGCATTCGATATCGCCGAAGTGGCCTCCACGGTAAAACTGAACATTACCGATGCCGCCAATGCCTATTTCCTGATCGGTGCCGACATCGAATTCGACTGGGTACGCGAACAGATCGAATCTCTTCCCGCCGACGATCACTGGAAATCACTGGGACGCGCCACGCTGCGCGAAGGCCTCTATGCCCAACAGCGTCGCCTCACCATAGAAATCCTGAGCCACGGCAACGGGAAGAGAACCACTCCCGCCATAGAGCGCGTGGAAAACTGGGTCAGGCAGAATACCAAGCCGATCGAACACTTCCAGTCGGTATTGTCGGAAATACGCAGCACGGGTCAGATCGAGTTAGCCTCCATGTCCGTGGCGCTCCAGGAAGCCCACGCCCTGGCACGAGGCGGCCGCTCGGGAATACAAAAATAGCCGAGGAAGCCGCGCGGGAAACGGCGTCGAATACGGTCTTACATCGGTAGCATGGGCAGCTGACAGGGCCTCTACACTCATTCGCGCTGGCGTAGGCGCGACCATGCCCACCAGCCGATGCCGCCCACGACGGGCAAGCCGAAACAGCCGCCGAGGAAAATAGCCAGGAAGAGCATGAGTCCGCCGCCCTGGGGGGCGAGTCCGCTGAATGCGGCCACGACTCCACCAATAACGAGCCAGACGACCAACCAGACAAACGGCAGTAATACAAACACTATCGACCTCCGGTTGTCATTAGACGGCCCACCCGAAACCGCATTCACCATGGGTTACGGCATGTCGGTCAACGGCAGGTCACGGCGGCCCCGCACGCCGGATTGAATCCTCCAGAGCAACAGCGAACCTCGAACCTTTGCTGTTGCCAGGATTCCCGTCTACTGGATGTTGTCCTCGACAATCTTGATGTCCGCCTGGGAACGCAGCCAGTTCAGGTAATCCTGCGCGTTTTGTTCCGCGTATATGCGGCCAATCCGGTTGGCATAGGCCGTCTGCTCGGCCTCTTTCAGCTGATCGCTCGAGCCTGGCGTGACCGCCAGCAGGGCGTAGACCGCCTGGCCACCGTCCGGCATCGCCGTCGAGGCATAACGTGCCTTGCTGCCCATGGCTGGTGCAAGGGTATACACGGCCTGCATCAGTGCGGAAGGCAACGTGGAGTCCGAGCGTTTGATCTGCTCGGGTCCCTGCATCGTCTCATTCCGCTCCTTGGCCACCGTTGCCATCGGTTGGCCGCCACGCAGCGCCACCAGCGCCTGCTCGGCTGCATGGGCCGCCGCATCCCGAGCCTGCTTCTGCGAGAGTGCCGCGGTGATTTTCTGCCGGACCTGCTCCAGTGGCTTGACCTTGCTCGGGGTTACATCGGACACGCGCAGCACAACGGCATTCTCGTTACCCAGCTTGATCGGATTGCTGTTCTGGTGCTGTTTCAACACGCTGTCGCTGAAAGCGGTTTTGCGCACTTGCGCGTTATCCGCGATACCCGTGCCATCCTGGCGGGTAACGCCGGCAACCGTCTGCACCTTCAGACCCAGCTTGTTCGCCGCCACATCCAGCGAGCCTGCGTGCTCGTAGGTCAGGTTCGCGAAATCCCCGTCCAGCTTGTAGTAAAGATCCTTGGCCTTCTCCGCCGTGTAATCCTTTTCGACCTGTGACTTGACCTGGTCGAAGGGCCGTACAGAGCCACCGCGCTCGGCCAGAAGCTGCAGCAACACCCAGCCGCGGCTCGTGCGTACCGGGCCTGCGATGGCTCCCGTCTTGTCCAGACCGAACACGGTATCGTCCAGCTTTTGCGGTAATTGTCCGCGAGAAACATAACCGATCGAACCGCCGTTGCGGCTGGATACCTTATCGTCAGACTGCTTACGTGCCAGTTCGGCGAACGTGGCCTGCCGGTCCTTCGCAGCCTTCACCTGCTGCAACAGGCTTTCTGCCTTGCTCTTTGCCGCCGCCTCGGCGGACGTACCGGCCGCGGAGGGTTTGATCAGGATTTCCGCCACCTTGCGCGCCGGAGGAACGCCGTATTGGCTTTGATGCGTACGGTAGTAGTCCCGGATCGCATCCGGGGTAACCTTTACCCGTGATGCGAGTGCCTGCTTGTCGAGCTGCAAGTAGGCAACCGTCACGGTCTCGGGCGTCGAATAGCGGTCCTGGTGGGCCTTGTAATAGTCCTGTACGGCACTGTCCGACGGCGGCCGGGAGGGCATGAACTGCTTCAGGGGCAACACGAACCAGGCCACCTTGCGTTGCTGTTGAAGCAATGCCGCCACTGAATCGATCTCGCGCGGCGTTGGCAAGGACGTGCGGGCGATACCCAGCTGCAGCTGCTGGGTCATGAACTGGCTGCGGACCTGGTTTTCGAATTGATCCACGGTCAATCCGTTACTGGCTAGCACCGCCTTGTACTGCTGGTAATCGAAGTGGCCATTCAACTGAAAGGCGGGAATCTGATTGATTTGCTGATACACATCACTGCTGCTTGTCACCAGGCGGTCCCTGGTCGCCTGTTGCTGCAAAAGTGTGCTGTTGACGAGCTGCTGCAGCGTCTGTTTCTTGAGCTGCAACTGCTGTTTCGAATCGGGGTTGAACTGGCCATTCAGTTCACTCTGGCGCTGCTGGAAGGCACGCTCGTATGCATCCTGCAGCCGCTGCGGCATGATCTTGGTACCATTGACCTTGGCCACGTAGTCGGTCGTTATCAGGCTGCGGTACTGGCCGATGCCCCACAGGGCAAACGGCACGCTCACCAGGATGACAAACACCCAGGCAATCCATCCCTTGGCATGCGATCGAAAAGTGGCGAGCATCTCTGGTCTTTCCTCTGGTCCCCGGCAACGCCCTGTTTGTCGCCCTCATCCCCGCTCGGCTCATGTACGGGAGTGGGCTTCCTCAGTGTCACCCGGGCTGCAGCCGCAGCATTCCGGCGGCATTTCCAAAACAAGAGAGGGTGCGCTTACGCACCCTCCCGAAGGTTGGCGGAGTGGACGGGACTCGAACCCGCGACCCCCGGCGTGACAGGCCGGTATTCTAACCAGCTGAACTACCACTCCTAGTCGGCTTGGTGGGTGCTGAGGGACTTGAACCCCCGACTTTCGCCGTGTAAAGGCGACGCTCTCCCAACTGAGCTAAGCACCCGAGCCAAGCGTATTAGTTTACGGCATCTTTGAGCGCCTTTCCAGCCTTGAAGGCCGGAGCCTTGCTGGCCGGGATATGCAATGTGGCACCGGTCTGAGGATTGCGGCCCGTACGCGCGGCACGTTCACGGACCACGAAGCTGCCGAAGCCGACCAGCGACACCTGGTCACCGCGCTTCAGGGCTCGGGTGATGCCGTCGATCGTGGCATCTACCGCACGTCCGGCTTCTGCCTTGGACAAACCGGTCGAGTCGGAAACGGATTCAACAAGTTCTGCTTTGTTCATGTGCAACAGTCCCCTCGTGAGAAAAAATAAACTGGCATAAAAGACGGGTATGCGACTCGTCTGACGGCCGCGGCATTCATGCTGCGGTGCCTGTGTTATACCAGTGAGCTAAAATCAATGTCAAATGATTTTTAATGGGTCGGAGCGCTTTTACGGGTGCCTCCCCGCTTCGTTCCAGCCGCTGTCGTCGCTGGCGCCGGCAACGGCCTGGGCTCCTTGACCAATGCATAACTCAGCACCTGATCGATCCAACGTACCGATTCGATTTTGAGGCTCGATTTCACATTATCGGGTATCTCCGCGAGATCCTTGATGTTTTCTTCAGGAATCAAGACGGTTTTAATGCCTCCACGCTGCGCGGCGAGCAATTTTTCCTTGAGCCCGCCGATCGGCAGAACCTCACCCCTCAGGGTAATTTCGCCCGTCATCGCCACGTCGGCTCGTACCGGTATGCCGGTCAGGGCCGAGACCAGAGCGCAGGTCATGCCGATGCCCGCGCTGGGGCCATCCTTGGGTGTAGCGCCTTCCGGGACATGGATATGGAAGTCCTGGCTCTGGAAAACACTCTCGTCGATACCCAGCGAAACGGCCCGGCTACGCACTACGGTCAGCGCCGCCTGCACCGATTCTTTCATGACATCACCCAGCTGACCGGTATGGCTCAAATGACCCTTTCCGGGTATGGTGGCCGCCTCGATTCTGAGCAACTCACCCCCCACTTCGGTCCAGGCCAGCCCCACGACCTGTCCCACCTGGGGTTCGTCGTCGGCGCGCCCATAACGGAAGCGTTCAACACCGAGAAACTCCTGCAGCGCCTCGTGGTCCACCACGATCGGCTTCTTCCGCCCGGGATCGAGCAGCAGGTTTTTCACGGCCTTGCGACAGATCTTGGCGATCTCGCGCTCCAGGTTGCGCACACCGGCCTCGCGGGTATAGACCCGGATGATGCCGGCGATGGCCTCGTCGGTGATCTCCAGCTCGCCTTTCTTGAGGCCATTGGCCTTCATCTGCTTGTCCACCAGGTAGCGGCGGGCTATAGCCATCTTTTCCGCTTCCGTGTAGCCGGGGATGCGAATGATTTCCATCCGGTCGCGCAGCGGCGGCGGAATGTTCAGGCTGTTGGCCGTGGCAATGAACAACACCTCCGATAAGTCGAAATCGACTTCGAGGTAGTGATCGTTGAAGGCGTGGTTCTGTTCGGGGTCCAGCACCTCGAGCAGTGCCGAAGACGGGTCGCCGCGAAAATCCATCGCCATCTTGTCGATTTCATCGAGCAGGAACAGGGGGTTGCGGGTACCGACCCGGGCCAGTTTCTGGACGACCTTTCCGGGCATGGAACCGATATAGGTCCGGCGATGGCCGCGTATTTCCGCCTCGTCGCGCACACCGCCCAATGATAACCGGCTGAAACGCCGGTTGGTGGCACGCGCAATGCTTTGCCCGAGCGATGTCTTGCCCACGCCGGGCGGACCCACCAGGCAGAGAATCGGACCTTTCATGTTGCGCACACGCTGCTGCACCGCCAGGAACTCGAGCACCCGCTCCTTGACCTTTTCCAACCCGTAATGATCGGCTTCCAGCACTTCCTGGGCCGCGGCCAGATCGCGGCGCACACGGGTCCGCTTCTTCCACGGCACCTGCAGCAACCAGTCCAGGTAATTGCGTACCACTGTCGCCTCTGCCGACATCGGCGGCATCTGGCGCAGCTTGCCCAGTTCGGCTTCGGCTTTTTCCCGGGCCTCCTTGCTCATCCCCGATTCCACTATCCGCTTGGCCAGCGCATCCAGGTCGTTGCCGCCCTCTTCGATGTCACCCAGCTCCTTCTGGATGGCCTTCATCTGCTCGTTCAGGTAATACTCGCGCTGGCTCTTTTCCATCTGCTGCTTGACGCGGCCGCGGATGCGACGCTCGACCTGCAGCAGGTCGATCTCGCTGCCGGCCAGCGCCATGACCCGCTCCAGGCGTTCGCGCGGGTCGAACAGCTCCAGCAGCGTCTGCTTGTCTTCCAGGCGCAGTGTCATGTGGGCCGCCATGGTATCGGCGAGCCGTCCGGACAATTCCACGCCCGCCAGAGAAGACAGCAGCTCAGCCGGTATCTTCTTGCTCAGCTTGACGTATTGTTCGAAAATGTTGAGCGCCGCCCGCTGGCGAGCCTCGGTCTCGCTGTCCTTCGCTACCGATTCTTCCAGCGCTGTCTCGTCGAAGGACTCGACCGCGGCCCGGAAATAGCCATCGTCGTCGACCCATTCGATTCTCGCCCGCTCCTGGCCTTCCACCAGCACCTTGACCGTGCCGTCCGGCAGCTTGAGCATTTGCAGGATATTGGCGATCGTGCCCACCTGGTAGAGGTCTTCGACGCCGGGCTCGTCCACCTCGGCCTGGCGTTGCGCCACCAGCAGGATGCGGTTGTCCTCGCCAACACTCTCCTCCAGGGCTTGCACGGAGGCCTGGCGGCCCACGAACAGGGGCATGACCATATGCGGGTAGACCACCACGTCGCGCAGTGGCAACACGGGGAACAACCGGGGGGCCTGGGTGGATTCTTCGCTCATGCGTAACTCATCGGTGTGACGATGAATACATGGCGGCAATCGAGGCGATTTTCAAGTGCTGCGCCTGGAATGCGGCTGATCTGCACCGTATTACTCTTCACTCGCGGCACGCGGCCTTTCGACCTGGTCGAAAACAATGTAGGGGCGCGATTCGCCGCGGATGACCTTGTCATCGACCACGACCTTGGACACATTTTCAAGCGCCGGGAGGTCGTACATCGTATCGAGCAGGGCCCGCTCCAGAATGGTACGCAGGCCCCGGGCCCCCGTCTTGCGGGCCATGGCCAGTTTGGCACAGGCCTGCAGCGCCTCGTCGCGAAATTCCAGCTCCACGCCTTCCATCTCGAACAGGCGCTTGTACTGCTTGACGAGTGCGTTTTTCGGTTCGCTCAGGATCTCGACCAGCGCTGCCTCGTCCAGCGCCTCCAGAGTAGCC
>Ga0209919_1000094_pt1 | contig 45302 bp, 60 predicted proteins | sample SalPon2A_C_D2_MG_FD_185721 | JGI IMG/M metagenome (GOLD analysis project Ga0209919, IMG submission 185721) | Soil microbial communities from South San Francisco under conditions of wetland restoration - Salt Pond MetaG R2A_C_D2_MG (SPAdes)... | ecosystem: Environmental > Terrestrial > Soil >... | reverse complement strand
CGGCGCAATCAAAACGGCAGAACCGGCCGGGGGGTCCCGCAGTACCTTTTTTCTTTTTATTTAAAAATGCGGTTTCTTTTGATCTGAAATTCTAAATTCTTTTTATAATACGCGGGAATATTTAAAATTTCTTTTTTAAATGCGGGGGAAAGCCAGGGGCTCTTGGGGATACTGACGGATCTTTTAGAAAGATCATAAAGTAATTTGATTCGGGCGCCTTTGGGCCAGCCGCGGCCGGAATAAACGCCGCCGACAATGCGGTATATACCCCTCTTGCGTCCGCCTGATAGATTGGCATAAATCACACGGCTACCAGATTGAACAGCAATTTGTACTTTTCTCAACAACCGCTGGCGCTTGTTCTTTGTGCTCCCTACTCCACGGCTGGCCAGCTGTATGGCTTTTAGCATGTTATGGGCTTGCGGTAATCGAGTCCGCTTTCTGGATCCCTCATTTTCGCCGGCACTGAATGTAGTCGGGATCGGTACGCCCTGCTTGCCCTTTGCAGATTTGGTGCCGCCGAATTCCTGATCCTCCATATAACTGGCCGTTGAACCGATAACGGCTTTTTGTCGATCAATATTCAATGTCCGGGCCTGGTCAACCTGTATCGATCGTTCGGTATACCGGTTTCTAAGGATAAATCGCCCGTGTAACTCACTCCTGGCGGTTTTCTGGGCACCAAAGGCCGCATTGTTCAAAGTGGCTTTCGTTGCAAACGGCAAGGCCCGGGCGTTGAAAATCACAAGCTCAGATTCCAGCTTCCTTATGTCGTCCATTTTGATTGAAAACATGCTCATATAATACCACAACGCACCGCTTTGTCAATTTACCCCGAATACCCCGTACGTACCCCGTACTTAGGGGTATTTGTAAATTGTTGTTTTCCCGTCCTTTTCTTATATATTTACCCCTAACCCCTAATAAAGTAATATAATAGATACAAAATAAAAATATTTTTTCACGTATTAAGGGAAATAATAAAAAGGGGTAAAAAGAGCCGCTACGTAAAATAATTTTTTACCACGGAGAGGTCAGTTTCAGGGGGTACGGGGTAAAGCGTCACCGATCGTTAATAATATCAACGGCTTATTCAATACCCCGTACCAATACCCCGAACACCGTACGGGGTACGGTTTTTTCGTCTTTTTTCGTCTTTTTCCTGTTTTTTCCCGAATTATTTTTATTTTTTCCCGAATTATTTTTATTTTTCCTGATAAAAGAAAATAAAAAAGCGGCTAATTTCTGGGAAAAGAAAATTAACCGCCGGAAAAAGAGGATTATTTTTTTTTATTCCGCGTTTTTTATCGCTTCTTTTTCCTCTTCTGTTAAATTTTCGGCACATTTAAAACTTTGGTGCTTGTAGCAATAGCCATCTCCACCGGATCCGCCGACTTGTAATTCATGGCCGTTGACTTCGATTACTTCCCCGTCCTGGGGCCTACCTGAGAATACTACAGTTGCTTTGCACATAGTCTCACCTTAGAAACGTCGTAAACAAAGAGCCGCTTTTGCTTTGCCTCGATCCTTTGTATCATATCCAGGGTGCCCCGGCTGTGCCCGTTCCATACCGCTATCAGGGCTTCAGCATAGACCGCCATCAATTCGTTGCGGTCAAAGCCGGCCATGGCGTTATATACCCGGCTTCCTTGGCGCCTGATTACCGCCCCTGGTGCTTCCAGATCATCCCAGGCGGCCGGAAATGGCTTTATCGGTATACCGTGTTGCTTTGCCCAAACTTCGCCCAGAATATCAATACCAGGGGCAACACCGCTTACCACTTCGGAGATAATGAAGCCCGAGGCCCTGACGGCGTCGTAAACGTGCCGAAGTTCAAAAATATTGCGGCTACCGGCAATTATAGTTTTCATGGTTCTACCCCTTCTCAGTACTCCCGGGACGTTGAGCCGTCGGGATGGTTTACTATGCCCTTTTCAATAGTTACTTTCCCTTCGGTCGTTGTATAACTCTTTTTCACAACGTCCCCGATCCCCCGGCCGTAGTCTATTGTTGAACCAAGGACAAGATACTTTCTTCCGCCTAATACCTTCGTTTTTCGCTTCATGGTCCTACCCCCTTTTATGCTTGAATGGCTCGAGGCTGTTTAGAAAATCTTCTCGAGTCTTTGCGTTGTCGAATTCCTGACGGAATTTTTGGCAATATATTTGTAAATGGCGGATCAATTCCGAAATGCCATCATTTCCCCGTTTCTGATCAACAGGGGCGCCGCAAAGCTTGCACTTGAAAGCGGCCACGGTAAAATCACACTCCGGGGATGAACTACCGCCGTTAAAATGGCGCCCTTCGATACCCTGAAAATCGAAAAGCTGTTGAGCGCCTTTTGTAAACTCCGGATCCTGCCATATTTCATCCGACCAACGCGGGCCGCCATCGACTTCTTTACGTACCCGGGTGATAGCGTAGCCCTGACTTAATTCGTCTATGCGTTTGAGAATCGATCGTAACACAACATCGAGGCCTTTTGCAGGTATGACGGAAAGTATGATATCGATTTCTTGCTCTTTATTCATCATTGCCCCCTGGTGGTAGAGAATTATATAATTTTTCGATCCGGCCGCGGACGTTTGGCAACCCTTCACGAATAAGCCCCAGCTGATAGCCTGGCGTTTGCTCTGTACGGCCGGCAAGTAACAAGCCGTCTATTACCCTGAGTAAGTCCGACAATTCGGTACGCGGCGAATTGTGGCTATTCTGGGGCCTGTTTAAAGCGGCTTCTTTCGCCAGGCATTCGCAGGGGTCGACAATCCATTTATCAGAGCGCCAGATAACTTCTAATTTCTGGCCGCAATGTGAGCAATGGTGATCATCGAGGCAACCGCAGGGGCTAACCTTAATTTCCCCCTCTGGTGTTTCGGTTTCTAAATCGTCGCCGCATTCCGAACAAACAATCGGCCGGCTGATATTGCAGGAACATGGATCAACCAACCAGGCGCCCCGGCTCGATCCGACGGCCACAGATCGCCAAGCGGCTGTTAATTCTTCGCCGCATTCAACGCACCGGGCCGGTAAGTCAATTTGCCTTGTCATTTGATATTTATTCATCTTTTGCCCTTTCTTGTTCGTCGTCGTCTCTTTCGAACCTTTCACAGGCCTTTTCCTGTAACGGGTCCCTTATTTCGTCAAGAGTCAATCCGCACCAGAAACGCCAACCGCCGCTTCGGGCGTCCTCTTCTCGGATGATTCGGCCACATCGAGCACATATCCTTGACCTATCCATTGCCTACAATCTCCTTTTGTAATTGACTTTTCAAGATCCCTAAGAACGGCAATTTGTTTTTCCCGGCGTAGAATGCTTTCCTGAATGGCGGCTCTTATTTCCGCCAGGCAACCGGCATATATGAAATGACGCAATACCCCGTCGTCAATGAAAGCTTTATCGAGTACCCGCAGGGATCTTTTAAAGGCCGGCTGTTTTTCTTCCTTCTTTTTCTCTACCGGCGGGGCCGCCTCTTCCTCGAGGATCTGGGCCGCCTCGAGGGGTCCGTAAGTTTTCAGCAGTTCTTGAATTTTGAGCGGCCCGCGGCCGGCTTTCCCGATTGATTTCTTTTCCATAGCTTCACCCTATTTTACCTAACGCTTTTAACGTATCGACGTAGTCCGCTTTTGTTCTCCCGGACACCCCACAGGTTTTACAAATTACCGTTGAATATTTGCTCCATGTTCTGTGGTACCCGGCAAAGGCGCTATAATGGCAACGGTACTTCAGTATGAGCCAATTCCTTTCAGCTATGGGTTTTTGTCTCTCTTCGCATTTACAGCCAAATGAAGGGGCCATATTATTACGCTCCATAAGGATTATTTTCACAGTTCGCCGAACAGTACCGGCCCCGGGTGGTAAGCTTTCTACAAAACGCACACGGCGCCGGCTCATTATCAGCCGATCGAAATCGAATTGAAATAATTGGATTGGAAACCGCGGACAAAGGAACAATTGAGCCGTCTTGTAGCTCTACCTGGTCCCCGATCAGCTTTTTGATATAGGTTCTCATTCCTTAACCAAGTCGATATCGTCTTTCATTACAGAATAAGTATAATTCGTTTGGTAGCTATGGGGTAAGTCGGCCCCGTGATGCATGCGGAATGCCAGCCAGGCCCCGAATTTAGTCCATGCGTGATAAAATTCCTCTTCCTCATTTATCGTCATTGCCCCAAATCCGACAAGATACTTAACGCTCCATTTTCGCATAACCGTCAAGCCGCTATCAGCCAGGCTATAAACTGCAGGGTGCCAACCAACTTGGCCGTTTCAATGGTGCTTTCGATCAGGTCCTCGCTTGCAGATTCATGGTTAACCTGGGCAAGCTTCAACTTTATGAGGTCGTTTGTCAATTCCCGACATTTTTCTTTTAATTCCGCTTCCGTCCGATTTACTTCTAATAGAGTTTTGTTTTCCATGCCCTTTTTTGCCCCCTTTCAACAGTCTGAATTTTTAACGCGCCAGCATATCTTTTGCGCTTCCTCTACTACCTTGCGCAACTCTTCAGCGTCGTCAAACGACACCATTAATGTTACAACCCCAGGTAAAGGCCCTTCCTTTTTCGTGAAGCTGTAGCCCTTTTCGGTTAGATGATTCACAAAATACGGAAGTTTCCACGAATCGAGTATGACGCCGCCCGTTGATTTCATTTGTTTTGCTCCTGTTTTCCATGGTTCCCGAATACATCTTCGGCTTTCAAGACGCCCTGGGCCTGTTCGTATGCTTTGGCAATCTGGGAAGCGCCTTTTAGATTCCTGGCCAAATGACCGAATTTAATGAATAGCCTGGGCTTGCCATTGTCCGGCATTACGACGTTATTCACCCGGCCGCCGTTTAAGTGCGGGTGCCAATCATATCCCAGATCGTTAAGCATGCCCCGACGCCTGTTTATCGGTATAGCTGATTCCCGGCGTAGCATCTTAAGCAAATTATCCAGGGCCATAGAAGAAACCCAGCCGCCGGCAAAGCCCGGGCGCCCTTCGTCGATCGCCTCGAGTATTTGCTGTTCGACGCCGCCCAGGGATTCAATAATTGCCTGGCGTGTTGAGCTCGTTTCGGGGGGCCTGACGGCGCCTTTTGCCGGGTTCAATTCGTCGGGTATTTGATAGTTTTGTAAAAAGTGGTGAACAATGGCATATCCGCCGCCCTCGAGCCAGCCGTACAACCATCGAAAGTAATCACTATCCATGCCATCCCGCCGAAGGTCATTAAGCGTTTGTTGGGCGGTATAAAATACGCAATAATGACGATCATTTTCTGTTTTTCTTACGGCGTCCTTATGGTTCGAGTTAAACATAAAGTTGCAAACAAGATCCCGCATTACTTGAGTTTTCTGCATATCCCGGCAAGCGTATCTTGTGGCGGTAATCATGGGTTTGAGGATTTCGGCAAGTTCCCTTTTCTGCTCCGGGATATATATATCTTCAACGCCGATCAGCAAAGTATCGAACAGCCAAGCATTATATTTTTCTCCGATTTCCGTTGCCGGCGGCATATGTACGTATTTTTCGCCCATGCAAAAAGCAACACACCGGGTAAGTAACGTTTTTCCATTCCCTTCCATGCCCTGAATGAGGGGTGCCCATTGAAACTTTTTACCCTTGAATTGCACACAAGCTGCCATGTATGAAATCAATATTTCCCCGTCCCGTTGAACCGGTAGCAACTTAGAAACATGGTACAATAGCGGCCCGGGATCCCCAGGCGTTGCCGGCATATTCACAGGTACGTAAGCATTAACCAGCTTTCGGCCGTGTCGATCTACCAGGGCGCCGGGCTCTTCGCTTGGTTGAAAACAAGTGCTATGTGCAATCGGGTACCTGATCAAATGATTTTCGGTGAAAGCTTCCCAGGCCTTTTTTGTTGGCTTGCAATTTGCCCCCGAATGGTACTCGAACAGATAGCCCCCAAAAACCGCGTTAAACTGGTCTTGCTTGAGCATAGAACCGTCCGGGGTGAAAACCTTGTGCGAATCCAGCACATAGCAACAGCCGGCAAAATGGGCTAATTGCTGCTCGATTCCGAGGTACTGGTAACCAATGGTGAAAACCGGCGTATCGGTCGGCCGGGGGGTGAGATTATCAACGGGGGTAATCTTTGCAATTATATCTATAGGGTTCATTCTGGAATTATCGAGCCAGAATTTTGCCGAAGTAATCAACATCATTTTATCTTTGCCGTCAGGGTATTCGGCAACTTTCGCGGCCCGAATAGCGCTTGCCGCTTCGATCTGCTTTTTGGTCCCCTCGAGGGGCGGCCATTCCGGATCCGGCTCGGGTCCGTTTCCGTCTTTATATCCGACGGAGTAAACGGAAGTGCAAAGGGAGACGGCGCCGCGGATAGTCCGGGGTAAATAATCTTCCCGGTTCCATTTCTCCCGGGCTAGGCCGCTTTTCCACATCAATTGTAAAATTCTTTCGCAGTTCTTACCCGTCCAGAATGCTAAGTGCTGGGCTAAAGCGCCATCCGCCTTACTGTAGTTATACAGCTTTTCCGGCTTCGGATCCGGCCATACCTGGGCCAGGATTTCAACGTTATTTGTCCATAGGTCAAAAAAGGACGCCCGAACCGAAAAGGCACTCCCGGCGCTCTTTGTCGCCAGGGCCTTTTTTATCAGTTCTTCATCATCCTGGGGGCCTGTGTACTCTTCAACCGGTTCCGTTGTCCACCAATCCCCGGAGTTATCGCCGCCAGTAGGCTGAAAATAATTTGCGCTCAACCATTCAATGGTCCGGGTGCAATCAAGCCCGGCGTTTCCTGTAACGCCTGTTCCGGTTACTAGGGCGATACGTTTTTCTGTGTAGAATTCAACGTCAATGAATTTCGACGTTGAACCGTGCTCAAGCCCGGGGGATTGATACATCCCGTATATATGCAACCCTTTTCCGGAGTGTGAAATTTCCATACAGGCGCCGGAAAACCAGAGCATTACATCTTGCGCCAATTGATTCCAGGTCCTACCGTCAAAACAGTAATCTATATCGATGAAAAAGAAGGGATCCAGAGGGGTGAATAAAAAACCAACACCATGGCCCGGCAGTATGCTTGCCAGGTATGCGGCGTTCTCATAAGTAGTTGTTGCGGCCGGATCAGCTTGCCAGTCAGAACCTTTTGGGAATACTTGCAACGTTCTGTGGTCAACCGGTAGCTTATCCGTTTTCCCATCGTTGCGTGGAACAATCTTTACCGGCAACCACTGGGGGTAGTAGCCCATCGGGGCCAAAGGCTCGGGGATCATAACTTAAACCCCAAGGGCTAAACTTTGCGCTTTCTCGATTATCTCTTCGGGCGCCCGCCGGGCCTGGTTATCGCCGGCGTCAAGTCCTTGAGCTATGACTTTGATATTCTGTTCCGTAACGGCCCGCCGCATTATAGCCCGACGGAGTCCGTTCATTGTTCCGAAATACTTCCATACCAGGGAAGGGGAAACGCCGGCAAGATCCGCTATTTGTTGACTGGTTACCTTCATATAGCCGCACTCTTCGGAAGCTTGAACCGCGGCCGCGAGAATGGAATCCTTTCTCAATTGTGGATTTGTGCGGGTTTTTACTACCTTTTTGAAAGCCAGTTCGTTTGGTACTTCTTTCCGAACTTCTAAGATGAAATCCGTAAAGCTACAGCCGACAATGTGCGTAAAGGATCCGTCCGGGATTTCCGCCGCGGCACAAAGCCCGCTTCGGGAAAGATTGACAAGTCCGTTTTCTTTGGCCATGCGTACGGCCAAATCTTTTATCTGTTCTCTGTTCATAGGGTCCCCACTCGATTAGTAAAACAGGCGTCCCCGCCCTTGGAATTAATAAACTCTATAAAGGTCGCCTGGGCCGTTTCCTCTTCCGTGCCCCTGAATACCCAGCCGCCCCGCTTAATTTCTCGAGCCACAAATTGACCGAATATTTTCCCCACCATATTCGGCATAATCACAACGGGCCTGATCCCGATTAAGTCGGAAGATTTTACAACTTTGTTTTCCTTTTTGGATTCATTGGCCAGGCCCCACCGCATAAAAAGGCCGTTTTCCAGATTGCCAGCGCCGACGTTATTTCGAAATAGCCGAATATCCTTTTGTGCGGCTTCCAGTCTGACGCGGGATTGTACGCCGGCTTCACTTAAGGACGGATCGAAATTGATATCAGGTTCCGCAGGATATGTGCCCATTTGACAACGCAAGTCGGCTAATGCAAGATAGCTGATTCCCCACTTTGCGGCCCAAAAATCGAGATTAACCATTATTCTTTATTCCCCTGACGTTGTTCGTGTAGCCAAATGAAAAAGCTCGAAAAGCACTCTTCACATATGTCGTAAGATGGTTTACTTATCTTGCCCCAGGTCGCCGGCTTCCATAGGTCGTCAAGGCGTTTTGTGAAAGTTAAAACTCGATCAGGGCGCCCCATTTCAGCCCCGCACCTATCACAAAAATATCTTACCTCTGATTCGGTTTTTGACATATGAATTACCCCTTATATCAGACTAGCCCAGCCCGCAGAAATGAAGCCGCCCCGCTTGAGCCCGCGGACTATTCGAGCCCGGCCGATCGGCCCTAAACCGCTGATCCGGTAAAGGCGCCGGTAGCCGGCCGCGGCTATCTGGCCTGGTTGCTCGAGGTCCGCTTTCTTCAATGCGTTCCGGATCCTTCTTTTTTGGGTAACCGGCATCTTGACTGCGTCCAGAAAATACGGCTCTTCCTTCGAGAAAATATAGATGTAATTCCAAACTGTGGTTATTGAGCGGTCCACTTGTTTCGATATCTTCTCGAGCGTAAGCCCTTGGGCTCGCAGTTCAACACATTTCTTAATGATTGCATCCTTTGCCATGGCTGGCCCCTTGTTTTTGTTTGAAGTCTTCCCATGAGCTCTGAAGATCGGCAACGCTTACACCGGCCGCCTGGGCCATTCCCTCGAGCATCAACCGCATGAAATCATCATTTGCCATTTGTGCCCGTAGCCGTTCAATCTCCCGTTTCAATTCAACGTTTTCTTTGCTCAAGGAATCAATTTTCCGTTTTAAGCCTTTTGCCTGTGCGTGCCTCATTTTCCGCCCCTAGTAACCTGCAGTGTTTACAGTCCCGTATAGAAAAGCAGTCCCGGCGGGATCGAATGACGCCGCCGAATGTTTCCCGATACTCTTCAGCTTCCGGGTAAGACATACAACAAGATCTTACACCGTCCGGATAGATAACAAACCAGTCCGGATGATACGCAACTATAGAATACCAGTCTATCGCTTTTCTAATGCCCCTTGTGATTGCCTGTTTAACGTTAATTAGCCTGTGCATGTTCGTTTTTCTCCCCGTTGTAATAGTTATCATACGTTATAATGATGCTTTGATCAATCCTTATTTTAAGCTCTTCGGCTTCCTTCCGCTTGAGCGCCTGGGCCGAAATCTTATCAATACCGAATTCAAAAAAGAAAAGCCGATCCCGTTCGCTTCCGTCCCATCCCTTGGCTTTTTGCCAACCCGCCCAACAAGCCATTGATTCGCGAAGTTGCTTTTGTGCTTCCTGATTATTGGAATGTCTTTTTAAATTGGCGTATACGATAGTTTTCGGAAGCATGCCAAAATTGCTACGGTCTAAATACTCTTGCGGCGTTTCATCAACTTTTATTATACCCCCAACCAGGCGGGAAAGTGCAAGGGGATCGAGCTCGGTCAAATCACCGTCCACGAATTCGGGGGCTGATCGTACGGACGGGATAGGCTTATATCCACAATATGGGCATTGGGGATAAACAGCCGGATAATCCTGCATACAGGAAGGGTTTAAACAAGATCGAATCGGTATTTCATCCTCATCTTTTCCCCGGCTTGTTTTCTGCCGGCCGGCTAGGGACCATTCGCGCCGGCAAAGATCAATTATCAATTCTCCATTCTCTTCGATTGCTTTAGCATGGCGGGCAACGTTGCCGACGTGGTCAATAATGATGGCATATTCTTTACCGTCCATAATGCGAAGAGCCCGGCCGCATTGTTGAACAAAAACGGAAAAAGACATAGTCGGCCGGGCCAGGATAACGACTTCAATCGATGGCAAGTCAAAACCTTCGCCGAAAATATCGACGTTTACCAACATCATGAGCCGGCCTTTTCTAAACTGGCGCAACAGTTCAACTCTCTCCGGGTCCGGGGTGCTCGCGTCGATGGCGGCCGCGGGTATACCGAAGAGATTGAAGCGGGCGGCTATATCGTTCGCCGTTTCAATATCTGGGACAAAAGTTATCCCCTTTTTACCTGGGGCAATTTTCAAATATTGGGTTACAACGTCCCCGATTATCTTCGACCGCCTGACGGCTTTCTTGGCCGAGCTCCGGGTAATATCGCCATCTTTGCCAAGTTGTATATCGGAAAGGTCAAGATCTGACTGAGGGGCAAATATCTTGTAATCCGATAAAAAGCCCATCCGAATAAGATCCCGTTGCTTTGGCCCTTCAACCATTGTTTCGGCAACACCATCATATTCGGCCCCGAGCCCTTTACCGTCCGCCCTTTCGGGCGTTGCGGTAACGGATAAGCCTTTTGCATTGACAAAAAGGGCAACGGCCTGGCCCCATTTATTGCTTTTTAAGATATGGTGCCCTTCATCCATTACCCAAAGGGTAACAGTTTTTGCCCAGCGTTTTACGTTCTTTCCCTTTTGCCCCGTGTTTTTTGCCCAGGATACGAGAGTATCAACGCTCGCAACGGCGGTTAATGCATTCGGATGGTAAAAAGAGGTCCCGAGCTCTTCCATATGCATTTGATTAATAAGCCGGATAAGATTATCTTGACCAATTACCCTATGGAATACACCTTCCCGAGCCAGGGCCAAAGACATTTGACTTACAAGTTCTTTCCTATGAGCAATCGCACAAATTACGCCTTTGTGGTCTTTTATGATAGAAGAGAAAAGAACCGTTTTTCCGCCGCCGGTAGGTAAAACTGCGAGAACATTTTTTACCTGTTCCCATGCGGCTATTATCTTTTCTTTCAGAATTTGCTGATATTTATATAGCTTCATTTTTTCCTTTTAAAAAGATTGACAGTAATCACAATATCGCATAATATGGCTTAGTAGTCAAGATTTTTTCGGCAATGGTGCCGCACATAAAAGGGAGTAAAAAATTATGATCACACTTAGCTTACCCATGACAAAAGGAAATCTTCTGGCCGCTTCGGAATTTTTCCAAAAACTGGCGGAAATGGCGCCCGCGTCAATCGCGCTTATCCCCGGAACAACCGAACAAGCTTTCATCCCCGGAAGCCCGGGCCTGGATTTGTCAGCTGATCCCAACCGGGAAAGATCCGCATATCAGGTATTCGGCGCTGATCAGAGCGGTACCGCCGGCGCTGATCAGAGCGGTACCGCCGGCGCTGATCAGAGCGGTACCGCCGGCCCTGGTGCTGGCCAACAAGCTGGCCCTGGTGCTGGCCAACAAGCTGGCCCGGGCGCCGGTCAACAGGCTGGTTCGGGTGCAGGATCCGCCGGCCCTGGTGCGGGCCAACAGGCTGGCCCTGGTGCTGGTACCGCCCCTAATATCCAGCTGCAAGACGGTATCCCATGGGACGCCAGGATCCATACATCTACCAAAAGCGTATTGAAAACCGCCCCGTATGGATGGCGCCTCAAAAATTGCCCCAAGGATCAGACAAAGGAACAATGGGAAGCATACGTAAAAGGCATCGAGGCTGAATTGCGTCAGACCATGGCGGCCGCCGGCGGTGCCAACAACTCGAGTCAATTACAGCAGCAACCGCAGGGACAAAGGCAAACGATATCGGATATTGTTCAGTTGGTCAATGCAGTAACCGAAAAACAAATTGATCAGATAACTATCAATTCCGTAATGCAAGAAATGGGGCTTCCATCATTTAGCGCCTTGGGTACGCGCCCCGATTTAATCCCAACGGCCGCTGAAAAACTCGGATTATGAGCTCGGTTCATGCAATATTGCCGCCATCCTCTGCTCATATATGGGGATCACCCGCAGGTTGCCGGGCCTGGCCCCATATGATGGCGGTAATACCGGAACAACCGGAAACGGAAGAGCAACTCGAGGGGTCCGCCTCCCATGAGGTAGGGTATAAACTGATTCAAAGTGGCTTACGTCGGGGTGAAGGGCAACCGCCAGCCCCGGAAGAGGGAGAAATAGCCAGCAATGGGGTAGTACTGACTGAAGAAATGATTGAATGTGCTGAAGTTTACGCGGATGATTTCTTAAGGGTCTACTACCCCTCGATTCTCGATGGCGGCGTACAAATCGGCCTCGAGGAAAGGGTATCAATGCCCGGGATACACAACAAGATATTTGGCAGTCCCGATGCCTGGCTATATAATCCTAAAGCCCGCTTACTGATTATCTGGGATTATAAATACGGTCATGTTTTGGTTGACGCCTTTGAAAATCCGCAGGGCCTTTGCTACGGTTCCGGAGTCGCCAATTTACTGAGAATCGGCTACCCGGAATTAACTGTTGAGATACGAATCATACAGCCCCGGGCATACAGCCATAAGCGAATATTTAAGACTTGGCAACTATCTTATACCGAATTGCTGAAGTATCAGCATGAATTGTCTGTTTGTGCGTACGACGCCCTTCACCCGTCGGCCCAGCTGCGAACCGGCAAACATTGCCGATTTTGTGACGCCCGTTATTGTTGCCCGGCGGCCCTCGAGGTAGGCGTTTCACTCTTCGAAATGGCAATGAAGCCGATACCTGTGGAATTTACGCCCGAGGCCCTGGGGCTTCAAATGGCTATAATTTCCCGGGCAAAAGAACAATTGAAAGCTCTGGAATCTGGATATGAGGCCCAGGTCAGGGCGTTAATCACAAGCGGGAAAAAAGTTACCTGGTGGGATCTTGAAACCACACAGGGGCGGGAAGTTTGGGACAAACCGACTCCTGAAGTGTTGGCAGTCGGCTCTCTAATGGGCGTTGATCTTAAAAAGATCGGCTTAATAACGCCGAATGCGGCAAAAAAGGCCGGTATGAATGAAGATCTTGTAAACAGTCTTTCCCGTCGAAATCAGGGCCTTAAATTGGTCTATAACGACGGCACAAAGGCTAGAAAAGTTTTTACATAAAAGGAGTAAATACCATGGCTTTAGAACCTAATGAAATTCTCGTCGATTGCCGACTTGTCGGCGGGCATCCGATGAAAAAATCACCCGTGAAAGATCGACAAGGGGTGCAAAAGGTTGATAAAAACAATCAACCGCTCTTCTCAACCTATACCGGATTAGCTGTTCCGAAACAAGCGGGCGTCGGCTGGTGGGACACCGAATGGGGCCGGAAACTTTGCGGCCTGGCTTACGCCGCCTGGCCGAATGGCCAGCCCCAGCGTGACAGTTTCGCTTGGAAAGTTACGGACGGGGACGATACCAGACCGAATAAAAATAATACGATACCCTGTCAAAAAGAAGGGTACCCGGGGCACTGGATTATTAACGCTTCGACAACCTGGGACGTGCGTTGTTTTCACCTTGGCAAATATGATCCGAGCCAGCAAATACAAAATCCGGATGAAATCAAGCCCGGAGATTACTGCAGGGTTCTAATTCAGATCAAGTCGAATGAAAGCAACGATTCCCCGGGAATGTACCTTAACCCGATCATGTTCGAATTGAGTCGGGCGGGTCAACGGATTATTCTTTCCGACGCCCCCGACGCCGGCGCCGTCTTTGGCGGCTCTCAACCGTCCCTTCCACAAAATGGTTATTATGATAACTCCGTGCAACACCCCGGCGCCGGCGGTCATTACCCTGGCCCGGGCGGCCCGCAAGGTGGCCCTGGTGGCCCTGGTGGCCCTGGGGGCGGTCCTGGCGGTCATTACCCTGGCTCGGGTGGCCCTGGTGGCCCTGGGGGCGGTCCTGGCGGTCCTGGCGGGTATCAGCCGCCTAATGGCCCGGATAGGGGCTTCACTCAACCGCCGGCGAAATATTGGGTAAATGGCCAGCTGTATGACAAGCAACAGCTGTTGCAATGGGGATATACTGAGGCCCAAATAGCCCAACTTCCGCCTGATACGGGTAAAGATGTACCGTTCTGATTACCAAAAGGTCCCGGCCGGCCTTAGATATGCAACCATCCTCCCGGATATGGATTTCGAAACATATTCAGAGGCCGGCTATCAATGGACAGGTAAAAAATGGGGTCCCCTTCGGGGGGCCACAAAAACCGGTATTTCGGCCGTCGGATCCGCCATCTATACAGAGCATCCGACTTTCGAAGTTCTCTTACTGGCTTACAATCTAAAGGACGGATTCGGGGAAAGATTATGGTTTCCCGGAATGCCATACCCGGAAGATCTTTTCAGGCACATAATTTTAGACGGCCTCATTGAAGCTTTTAATTGCCTTTTTGAGTTCCGGGCCTGGCATAACTATTGCCATAAAAAGCTAGGCTGGCCGCCCCTCAATCTTTTTCAGCTTCGGGACGCCCAGGCCAAAAGCATGGCAAACGCCTGGCCCCGGGATCTTGAAAACGCCGCTTTGGTATCAGGCGCCGAATCCCTCAAGGATCCGGACGGCGGCCGCTTGATAAAGATTTTTTCTATTCCCCAGAAACCAACAAAGGCCAATGGTAATAAGCTCCGGGTCCACCCGGCCGATCGCCCGGAAGAGTTCCTAAAATTCGGGAATTATTGCGTCAAGGATATAAGGGCGGAAGCTGCACTTTCAGCCCGTTGCCCCGACCTATCCCCGGAAGAGCTCGAATTGTGGCAATATACGCTATTGAGCAACGTTCGAGGCATGGCCCTCGATATGGAAACCATACGGGCGGCAATCAAGATCCTGAATGATGCTTTGGAGCATTACAATTCAGAGCTCGAGCATATAACGGGCGGCGCCATTTCAAAAGCTTCCGAAACGCAAAAAATTACAACCTGGTTACGCGGCCAGGGAATCCACACGGATTCCATTGATTCCGATCACCTGGAAAAGATCCTCAAAAGAAAAGACTTATCGCCCCTGGTTCGCCGGGTCCTCGAGATTAGGCAACGGGTAGGATCCGCCGGCGTAAAGAAGCTCTATGCAATGGAGCGAATGAGCGGGGCGGACGGCCGGGCGCATGATTTAACCGTTTATCATGCGGCCCGTACCGGCAGGGACGCCGGCCAGGATATCCAAACACAGAACCTTGTAAAAGACGGCCCAGAGCTCTATTTTTGCGCCTGGTGCTCAAAGCCGTACGGGCGCCATGTTTCCTATTGCCCGTATTGTGGTTGCCCCAGCGATACCGCCCGTAAGGCTAAATGGGGCTTCGAGGCCGTAGAGTATACAATACCTGTCATTCGCACCGGTTCATTATATGAGGTAGAGCGTATTTACGGGGACGCCGTTTTAACGCTTTGCGGCTGTTTGCGGTCTATGTTCGTCGCCGGCGAAGGTAAAGAGCTCATTTGCTCCGATTATTCATCGATCGAGGCCGTTGTAACGGCTGTTCTTTCCGGCGAACAATGGCGAATCGAGGCCTTTAGGCGGAAGGAAGATATTTATTTACACTCCGCAAGCCGTACAACAGGCATCCCCTTTGAAGATTATATCCGGTACCAAAAAGAGAATGGAACAAAGCATCCGGATCGATCGAAGATAGGCAAGCCCCAGGAATTAGCGCTCGGGTTCGGGGGCTGGTACAATGCATGGTTGCAATTCGATGATTCCGGCACATTTACAGAGGAAGAGATAAAAAAGAATATTATAGCCTGGCGGGAAGCCTCGCCAATGATCCCGGAACTATGGGGGGGCCAGGTAAGGGGTAAACCTTGGGATCCGATAAAATTCGAATACTACGGCCTCGAGGGGGCCGCAATTCAGGCTGTACAGAATCCCGGCCAGGTCTATGAATACAATGGGATAAAATACGCGGTACACGGGGATATTCTTTACTGCCGGTTACTTTCCGGGCGCTTCCTGACCTATCACCGGCCGCGGCTTTCTCCCTCGCTCAAATGGCCCGGGCAACTTGCCCTTTCTTTTGAAGGGTGGAATAGCAACCCGCTTGCCGGCCCCGTCGGGTGGGTCCGCATGTTTACCTATGGCGGAAAATTAACCGAAAACGTTGTACAAGCGACGGCTCGAGATATTATGATGTACTCAATACCGCGGCTCGAGCGGGCCGGGTATGCTGTGGTCTTACGTGTGCATGATGAAATTGTGACCGAAGTTTTAATTGGCTTCGGGTCCGTTGAGGAAGTCGAAGCAATAATGGGTACCCTTCCAACCTGGGCAAAAGGCTGGCCGATCAGGGCCGCCGGCGGATGGCGGGGCAAAAGATACCGGAAAGAATAGCAATAGTGCTATCTATCAACCAAGTAAAGAGGGGTGTTGAAATGTCGATCGAAGAAAAACGTTTTTGTCAAAATTGCGGCCAGCTGCGAGAAAGTCTGAATAAGGATAATATCTGTGTGGTCTGTTGTCCTGGGGAATATATACCGGATTATTGCCATAAAGTCACAATGCCCGGGGGCCAGGTACTTGCCGGCCGTACCATCCAGGGCGCCCCGAGTTCGGCGCCGGCGGCAATGAATAATACTCTTTTCATGAAAAGCCCGGCCCCCATGAAAAGCGGGGATTGCTGGAATGAAAGGTCAATATCAGTAAGGGACGGGTACGAACCGCTTTTCAGGGTATTGGCTGAAGCCCTTGACCAAGCCCAGGCGGGCAAAGGAAGGGAACGACACGCCAACGGCCGGCCATTCATGGAACAACCTATCATAAAAGAAGCGGAAGAGTCCGGAGTCGGTTTTTTGTGCGGTCAGGTACGGAAAAAGATACTCGAGGCGAAAAATTGCCCGGATCTTGAAAGGGCAAAACGGGATATACTGGGATCGATCGTTTATGCTTCGGCTATGGTGCTCTTCATAGAGCGTGAAGCCGGCAAACTGGCGGCGCCGGTTCACAGGGTTTAAGCTTTAAATTGCTCGAGGGGCAATTACTAATGAAAGCATCAATCATTTCTCTGAAGCCCTTTAATTGGTAATTGTCCTTTGAGATATATTCGGAATCATTAATCCAAATAAAATGGCCCTTGCACTTGTCGCAACCCTTGATACACTTTCCGGGCGCCCGTTTGAGCATGTAATTTAGTACCATTTTTCTATCCTCCGGATAAAATGTTTTTCTTGCTCATTTCCTCCTTTATCGTTCTGACGATAAGATCTTGTATATTCGTTTCCTTTGGTTCCCTGTTTACAACCGCAACAAGGTTGCCTATATGTAAAATTATCTTTCGCTCGAGGCCGTCTATCTTTTCATCGATCTTTGTATCTAAGGTTGAAATACGCGCCTCGAATTTATCAAATTGTTTATCTCCAATGCCCAGGTCTTTGAATATTTCAGCCCGGCAATCCTTACGGTTTTCTTTACATTGGATAATAGCAACGGCCTTGCGCTTCCATAATATTCGGTGTTCGATATATGTCTTGACCATTACAAAAGTCATTGAAGCACACCAGGCAATTAGATACTTCCACTCTTTGATATAGCCGTAAAGATTACTTATTGCCGAATTATCATTCATTGGATCCATTCGCCCTTACTCTCTATAAAAATCATGGCCGCCGATACTGGCAATAAATTTCATCTTTGCCGCCCATTTCGGCTTTACAAGGGCCGGGTTAAAATAGTGCGTCGCGCCGGAAAGGTCATTTCCTGAAAGTCGATCGAGTAAGAAATCCTGGACAACATCGATACAAGCAATAAAGGCGTTGTAATCCTCAATGGCGGGAAACTTGTTTCCGTTATGCCACGAAAATTGATAATCCTGAAGTATAACATCTTCAACGGTAAGATGCTTTTTTAAGGCCCGGTTCAAACAAACATGAGCAACCGCTATCATTCCCTCTTTACATTCCCCCCGGGCTTCATGATAAATATTGATCGCAAGCCATGTTTTAAGGCGGCTCAATTTCTCCATTTTCTTCCTCTTTGTGGTAATATTTATTCCCGAATAAGTGCACCATATCAAACATAATATTAGCAACAATCGGGTGGTTTGAATCGCTTACACAATGCCACAATGCATAATCCGCCATCGCCTTGGTAATACCTACACTATAGCCGTGTTGGTAATCAAAGTCATGCTGCAAACAGCATGCCCCCCAGTTTTTAACAAAAAATATACTGGCGGCTTTGCTTACTATCCATGGGCTTGAGCAACCGTCGGTAATCTGAAGCGTTTTCTTATAGTCGGCTATTGCCTGGGGGGAATTAAGAGCGGAATATACTGAAGATGGTAAAAGGGCTTGCTTTGTTGGGGCACATCCGGAAGCCCCGGCAATTACCAACAAAAGGATAATTGCCGGGGGCAAAAAGTTACTCGAGGCCCATTTATACGCCGTTCTTTTCATCTATAATGCCCATTCTTCGGCCGGCATCAACTTTGATTCGCTCTATCACCTGGCGAAGTATTACCCGCCTTTGTGGCGAATTGTCGGGAAGGACGCCTACAACCTGCACAATATTTGCTTTAACCAGGGTTACCAGGTCCATAAAGCTTTCTTGTAAGAGGGGGTCAACGCCCCTTTTTACAAGCTGATCCTTAATTAAGGAATCGATCAAAGTCGGCTGTACCGTTGCGGTATCATCCGAAGGAATAATTAACAGCAGATCTTTTGCAACTTCATAGGAAAGCGGTATCAATTCCGGCCTTGCCATGAAAGCGCCCCCAACCGCTACGTCAAGCGCCGCCTGTTCAACCGGATCAAATACCCCATTGCCCAAAGTAGTTTGCATTTTCCCGTCGGGGCCTTGCCCTGCACAACCGGCAATGAAAAGGACCATTGAAAGAAAGATTAAAGAGGTAAGTTTTTTCATGCTATCACCCTTCATTTTTCGGACGCCTTAAAAAAGAGCCCTTGTATTAATGTTACCAGAGTATATAGACCGATTGCAATCTCTACAATCGCGCCCTGATATTCTGGCGATACAGTATGCCCCAAGGCGCCGGCCAAAAGCGCCCCCGCCTTAACATACTTTGCTATTTGTTCCCTGTTTGCAATTGTCTTATTTCTTGCCATAATATTGCCCTCCATTTGGCTTTGCTTTATATCCGGAATAGCCACAACTCAATACTGGTGCCGGCGGTAATTGTGGTTTCCCCAACGTTCCTGATTGTTACTTCAACGGCCCCAGATTCGGAAACCGAAATATCATTCAGTGATACATTTATAGAGCTCGATTTAGAGAGTATCATCCATACCGGGTAATTTTGATCCGCTAAAATATGATAAAATTTGAACTGTTCGAAGCCGCCAACAACTATATTGGCCGACGCGGTAACCGTTATCGGTTGCTCATTCCTGTAGAGCATATCGCCGCCGTTAAAAGTTGCTAGTATGTCAGCAACTCCAACACAGGCAACCGCTGAAGCGTAAGTACTCCGGGCTTTCCATTTTACTGTCATTGCGGTAAGTAAATTATCCGCCAGGTGGTCTTGGGTGAAGGGCCTAGCCGCGGAAGCATCGAGGCGCCCGTTTACCCATTTTCCGATTGCAAGCTGTGTCGGGGTGCCGGCGTCGAAGCCATTTCCCCCTAGCCAGGACCTAACCCAGCACTCAAAACGCGGGATAGCAACGCCCGTTTGGTTATTGAGCAAGGCGCCCCCACCGTTTACAAAATCGATCGCCAAAACATACAGCCCGAGGCCGTCATTATGGGACGCCGCGCCGTCGAACAGAACGGCGTTGATAGTATTTGTAATAAAGTTTCCGTAAACGGCACAACCTTGGATTACATCATCGACAAAAGCTGAATGGTAATTAACAGCTGTGGTACAACCGGAAATCGCGTTAAAATTTACTCTCGTATCGAGAACCGTTGAAGCCGAACCACTGGCGCCGGAAGAAAATTTAATAGCCGTTCCAACGGTATTAAACTGATCGACAAATATTTCAGCCAGGTTGCAACGAACCTCGAGGCCTATCCCGGTAAAATTTGAAAGAGTCGGTATTCGGTATTGCCCTATCATGTTTCCGTTCGGGAATAATACCGCGTCAGCCAGGCCGCCGAAAGGAACAAAGCCGCAATGCCCTTTTGCTTCAATGATCGAGTTTGTCGGCACTTGTACCCGGGTACCGATTCCGTATTGTGCCGCGGTCATTATGCAAGGTTTCCGCCAATCCGCGGAAGCTTGCCAAGCCGCTTGAATTGAATTGTAATCGTTCGCCGCGGCCCCGGTCCCCAGGGCGCCGGCCATCTCCGGAGTTACCCAGGGAATCACACTTACCCAGCAACCAGTACCGACGCCCGTGCCTTGCGTGGAAAGATACGTCGGCAGGGTGCTAACAGTCCCGTCAAAGCCGCCGGCTACGCTCGGGTCGATAACGCTTATACCGTCCGCAACGGCTTTGTTGACGGTAGAATCCCACCGTAGGGCATTGAAGCCCTTATCAGATCCGCCGGGGAAGAAAGAAAGAACCGTGACAAATTTTCGATCCGCTGAAGCTATGTCGATAAGTTCTTTCATACTGGCAACGGATTGGCCCATCAGGAAGAACATGGCCCGCAGGTATTGAGATTCCAAAGCGGTATCAGCATTTCCCGACGGGGTAACACCGGCTTTACTCAACAGGGCTTGTTGAAACCCGAAAACGTCATTGGCCCGGCCCTCAAAATACGGGGTACCATCTCCGACGCCTGGCGCCGTTTCGTTTTTAGAGCTACCATAAGGATACGCCGCAGTCGGGGCGGTTATCCTTCCGGACATAGTCGAATTAGTACTTGGGTTAAGAGCCATTTTTATTTACTCCCTTAGATATAATTTACTAAAATTCCTAGCCATTTTCCGGTAGGACATATTTTTAAGCATAAATCCTCGAATTCGTCCCGCCGGTTTTCCGGCACTTCCGCTTTATCCGGAAACGACGCCGCTCCGATATAAATATAATGCGGGTAGGTATCCGCGTCCGGGGGCATTATGTATTGTTTCCTGGTTCGAAAAATTATTACTAAGCCGTCCATTGCATTGTCCCCGCCGTCCAGCATCTTCGGCGCCCCGTCGCAGATATAGCGGTTATAGGTCAAGGGGATCTTATTTACAAGCGGATAGCCGGCCGGGTTCTCTGTTGCCCCGTCCATCGCCTGGGCGCCGCCGTCCTGGGCATCTTCGGTACCGTCGCCCATGATGTAAGGTAGCCCGCCGGTTCCGTCGTCAAGATATGTAAAAGGGCTTCGGGTTAGTACCCCATCCCACCATTCATGTATATAAACGTCAAAACCGGCCGCTCTTAGCGTGTTCTGTATATACCCGGGTGATTGGCCGCCTAAAGCTTTCCATGCAGCGTCAAGGCGTGCCCGGCGCTCTTCCTCGCTTATATTTGCGCCGGGTAATGCGAACTGAAATTCCCAGCTTTCGAGCGTTCGAGTTCGGGCGGGGTCAATATCGGTAAAAATGAGGTCGAAATATTCCCTGATATCCGCCGGCAAGCTGGCCAGGCCCAGAATAAGCCGCCTCAAGCTCTTATCTATTGTGATATTCCAGGCTCGAGCCCTGGGCAATAGGTGTTTAAATATGTTTATCATAAGAAAATAATATTGCTCATTTTTGCCCGTTCACCTTCGCCCATGGTATACTCACCCAGGGTGCCCGATCCGCCCTCGAGAACGAAAAGAAGAGCCGAAAAAGTAGCATTCGCGGCCGTTGTGATATCCTCAACAATAGCGCTCATTTGCGTGCGGGTTATCGTGTCACGCCGGGGCGGTACCGAAAGCCCGGAAATATATGGCTCAATCGTTGAAAAGTATTCGTTCAGGGCGGTTTCTATATCATCCCGTACCGTGTCAAGATCTGAAACCGGGGAAATTCCGATTACTGTAACGTCAAACCCTACCCGGGAAATGGGAAAAGTAAAAACACGGGTACCGGCCGGCCGCCTGGTGGCCAGGCCGTCAACATCGAGCTCGATCAAGTCCAGGGCCGCGGCCAGCTGGGCCGCCGTCGGAATCCCGTCAGCTGATCCCGAACTTTCGGGAGTTGCCTCGAGATACACGTTTACTTCCCCAGGATCCCCCGTATATGGGTAAGCGTTAATGATCCCGGGCGCCTCTTCGGCCCACTCTTCATAGTCCGCGTAAGCCCCGCCCTGGGGCCGTTTTTGAAACTTATCAAGCACTCTTTGTCGGTAGGCCGTTTCACTTTCAGAATCCGAAGCTGTATTCACAATCCCAGAAACAACGGTATTTTTCGCAACATTCGCCGGCGTACTCGAGAAATAAACAACCGATCCAACCTCGAGATTTCCTATCGCCCCGAGGCCGCCCCCGCCGGCCTGATCAGCAACGGCTCTTACCTGGGCGGTAATAACTGAGTCATTAAGGGTAACGGTACCAAGTAACGCATATGTTACGCCGTTTGAGGCCCCGAGCAAAAGCGTTCCCGAGGGAATAGAGCCGCTTTGCGTAATGACTGAAATGGTTATTTCCAATTCCGCCCCGGTTGCCGGTACCGGATCCCCGATCCCAACCAGGCGCCCCCAGAAAACCAAGGGGCTAAATGTTTTTCCCAAAATTGAAGTGGTTCTAATGCTCGCGGTCTGAACGAAAATTTGCAAGAACATCCAACCGCCATATTTGTATAGCAAAATAAAAACGCCGGAAAGGGCCTTTGCCAGTACCCTGACGAATGCTTTCGGAAGGATTGGTACTGTCTGACCGATCGCCGCTTCAATCTGGGCTATCAGATTTGTATAAATCTCTGTAGTTGTCGGCGTTGTAAGGCTCATATTGCCCCCTTTAATTCGCTATATAAGAACCGGAAACATAGATAATATTATTTGAGCCCGGGGTAACATTCGTTGTGTCAAGGGTAACCGCGGAAGCGCCGCTCTTTATGCCCTGCAGGGTCAAATAGTCCCCACCTTTTGCCAATTTTGCCGATATAAAAGCCGAACTGGCGGGCCAGATAACATTACTATTTACTATAGCCGTGTAGTAAGTCGGGGGCGCCCCGGCCCTGTTCGAGGCCGTAAAGGGTAGCGGTATTCGCAATTCCCCGGACGCGGTCCCGAGCGTAGGGTCGAAAGAAAGAGAAATTTTAAAGTAAACGAGTTTTTCCTTTGCATTATAGACATAGTCGGCCGCCTGGGCCGCATAGCTTACCGAAAGGGTGCCAGGCGTTGCAAAGGTAATAGTCGGGGTAAAGGTATTGTACTCGATACCGTTTATTGTCCCATGCAAAACAACGGGATTGCCCGAAACATCAAAGGCCTTGTAATCCCCGGCCGCCGGTAAGCTGGTCGTTGTATTGTCCTTCACGGTTATTTTGCCGTCAAATCTGGCAACATCGAGGCCGGATTGTAAGCTTACATGGGGAATGTTCATTTCCCCCGCCAGGGTGAAGGATGAAGCGGGCGAAAATACCGTCGGGGTAGTGGTAGCGGATGGCAAATAAACGTCAAAGGCGGATATATCAACATCGACGGCGGATTCAACAACGGCTGTTGTCGAATTAACCAGATTCTCCCGCCATTTGAGGCCCTGAATAGTCAAATCGGTTATACCGGATTCCGCGGTAATCTTGAAATTGCTGTTCAAGGTCCCCGTAGTTTCCATGTGTAAATCAAGATCGTAGTCTCGAATATTTGAGCCGTCGGCATCAATGACCACACCGCTGCCATTCAATACAGCAAGGTACCCATTGATTACCGTTACCCTCGAGGCCCGGATAAATCGAACCGCGTCCCCGCCGCCCATTTTGCGGAATCGAGTTTGTATAAAAACATGGCTTAAATTACTGACCGCCTGGGGCGAAGCCAGGGTAACCGTGAAATAATCGGATTGAACATTTTCAACGTTTATACCGTCATTCTCATAAGCCCAGGATGTAGCGGAATTATAGTCATTGCCCCATTCGCAACCGATATGAAATTCGCTTTCTGATCCGACGTTATAGGCGCCGGCTTGGGTAAAGGATCCTTTCGTACCGGAGTTATAAAAGCCGTTGAAAGAAGCCGTTGAACTGGTGCCCCGCCCGTACTGTAGGCCGATTTTAGGTATATCCGTTGCATCCCCGTATATGTGCAGGTCGCTTAGTCGCATTCCCTGGGCGTTGAGAGCATCAACGCACACTTTACCGGTAGCATGGCAATCGATAACCGAATCATTCCCCGCAATGCTCCAAAATCCCATTGAATCCGTAGAACCGCGGCGGATATCGGTAAAATTTAAGGAAGTATCGACACGGTACCTATCATAAGGAAAAACGATCGGGGGCGTTTTTTCTGAAGATGCAATAACAGCCCGCAGGGCCGCGGCCGCCGCATTTATAGCCGGGCCATTGTCCCCGGATTCCCCAAGGACGGCGCCGAACTGCTTAACGTTTATGTGCCCCAGGGGCCGCAGGTTAACGGCAACCCGGCTACCGGAAACCGTAACATTTTCGAAGCCGTCCGGGCTGGCGCCAAAATCGGCCAAAGATTGGATAAAATAGATACCGGCGCCGCCATCCGCAACCGATAGCCGGCCCCGGGTAACATATACCTTACCGGTAACCAGGCTTGCCGAATTCTGAAGATCCGTAAGCGTATCGAAAGGGGATTCAACGCTTACAAAAAGGCCGTTGCCGGCAAGTACCGTTCCACCGTCGCCATTAAACTTGATAATTGATAGCTTTTTGGCCGTCGAATCGTCGACCGCGACAAGGCCGTCTAAAGAACTTGCCGGCGTACCGAAGGGCGGATATAAAGAAATTTTTCCGGCCTGGGCCGTTGCCCCATAAAATAAAACAAGCAATAGTGCTAGTATCTTAACCTTCATAGACTTCTTCTCCCAAGCCATCGAGCAGAACAGAACCTAAACCGTCCAATACTTTCCCAAGCAATACTATTTCCTGTATTGTGCCTTTATCACCGGAAAGCCCATAAACAAAGATAATATTATCGATCTGTACAACCAATTTGATCCTATTTACCGCGGGAATTGTGGCTATTACGTTAAGCGTTTTCGCCTGAAACCATGCAAGATCCCTTTTTACCGCGTCCTCGAGGCGCCGAAGGTTCCGGGGTACCAGGGCCATGGATTGCAAAAGAAATTGTGTTTCGCTTCGGTATTGCCGGGCGGGATCCGTTTCGTCAATATTCCCCCACCAGGTAAGGGGATTATCCCCCCGGCCGTCGTCTTCCTCATTGCCCCCGAAGAGCGAAAGATAAACGGCGGTTTCCGGCGTGTTCGTTAATTCCACAATCCCCGAAGTGAAATTAATTTCGCCGTCGTCGTTCGATTGGTATAATAAAACGTCGCTCATGATGGTTGACTAGTCTCTTGTTGTGCGTCCCCGTCGGAGTCCGCGCCCTGGCTGTGTGTATGCGTCCCAAGGTGTTTATTGTTTGAACTTACCACTTCACCGGATGTTGTAATCCTCGCACCATTACATTGGAATTCCCCGCTTTCGGCCAGCAGAAAAGAACCGCCCCCATTCTGGCCCCCGATTGATCCGGACGCCGAAAGGGTGAAGGTACAGGCCCCGTTTTTCGATTCTATTTGCCCCGACGGCGAAAGGGTAACACTTCCGGCGGCGTTTGAAAGTACTGCTGTACCGTCTGACTTGAGCCATAGTTCAACGACGGAAGCGCCTTGGCTACCAGGGCGGGCATATATTCTTTTTTCGCCTGGGCCGGCTTTCTGGCCGTTCTGGGGGTCAATATAGCCGGCAACCATACCCCGGCGGGTCCCGCGGATCAGAATATATTGCACATAATCCCCGGGGATCGGGTAGGAATCATCACCAGGCGGGGAAAAATGAAGCGGGGAAACGATATCGACGCCCCCGCGGTCAACTACTGCCAAAGAAACATTTGCCCCGTTCCTTACGGCCCGCACAAAGCTTAATAACTTGGTAATCAAAGATCCCATGGTAACGAATCCGGTATTTTTCCGTTGAATGAGCCCGGGATAACAAGGGATAAAGTTGCTATCTCAGTATCTATTACCCGCTCGAGCTCTACTGATCGGATCAAGAACTTATATTGATTATATACCATAGCGCCCGGCGCTTTTAAAGAAACAATCGTATCCGGGGACCATAGAGCGCCGGAAGGATCCCGCCAGGTGGGCAAAACAACCTCATACGATACCATATTGCCAAACATCCGGCCGGCTTTCGCTTTTGTTGCTTCACTTATCGTTGTTGTTTCCGAATCATCCGCATTAAAGATATAGGGCCGAAGGATCCCGGATAGAAAAGGATTTCTTACGGTAAATTGTGAGCCCTCGAGGCCGACAAAAACCGGCTCGATTCCAGTAATATGACTGTAATACTCTTGCGGGCTGAAAAACGGGGTAACCTTTTCAAGTGGCGGGATTCCCTCTTGCAGGACAACAACAGGATTACCCCCGTCTTTGGCTCGAAAGAATCGCAAGCTGCCGTCGTCAGTATTCGTCATTATCAAGTTTCGTTGCTGCGCCAGCTGGGCCAAAAAGTCAAATACCCGCGTTGTGGCGGTAAAGGAAACTTCCTCGAATACCGTATCGTCGGAAACATCGAATTGAATCGGGATACCAAAAGGCGTACAAATTGCCGTTGCTATCTGGCGTAGATTTTGCCCGGAATATTCCCGCTGATCTTCCGAAGACGGTACGGTACAATCCTGTAAAACGCCCGGGTTAGAATATGCGGAAACGGAAATTACCCGGCTTTCTCCGGAAAGGGACGGATTGACGGCAACCATGGTACCGGTAAAAAGAAGGGATCCGCCGACCGATATCGATATTGGCAGAAAACTAAACGGCCTGAAAATCCTTTGTAATTCAGGATCAAAAGGGGCCGTGAATTCCACAATATCCATTGTATCAAGCGCCCGGATAATTCGGACGGTCGACCAAAATCGAAATCTTTCTCCGTCGATCAGTATCGAAACCTCGTCGGGACCATTCGCCGGCGCCGGGGAGGATACTGCTCGAGGCGCCGACGGGGTATTAATGACTGTTCCGGCAATCAATGGCTCGGATACCCCAGGGTTCGCTTTGGCCAGCTTCGCGGCCTCGAGCTCTTTGCCGTACACTTTCCGGGCAATCTTCGCCCAGGTATCCCCAGCAACGACTTTATACATAGTAAATTATTGTTTTTCCCGCCGGCAATTCGATAATCTCTTCACCGGTTAGATTGTTCGAGGTAATGAGGAAATCAAGTTCAGAATCGACCGCCCCGAGCAATTCCGCGGAAAGGTCAATTATTGTGCGGTTACGATCGAGTACAATTTGCCTTTCTTGCTTCAGAGAAAAAGAGATTTCGACCAAAAAGCCGGCCGTCAAAGCAACAGCTTGTTGTATCTTCTGGTATGCGTCCCCGGGATCGATTTCGTCAAGCTCTTCGAAATATCCTTCCCGCCATACTGAAGCAATTTCGAATTGATTCAAGATATCTTCGGCCGCTTCAATGGCGTCCTTTTTAGTCACAAAGGAAGAGTTAACCGCGGATAAAATGGCGCCGGAAATGTAAGACGATATATAAAAATCGTAAACCCTAAACGCATTTTTCCGGGTATCCGCCCGCGTGCTGGTTTTTAAGATCGGGGTATTAATCAGATCTGACGCAAGGTTAAGATATGCGGATAGCCTGTCAATCGTCAATGACACGAATCGAGCCGGCGCTTGTATCAGGTTAAGCGTTTGTTGCGCCAGTACCAGGGGATCCGATACAAGCGTTTTGATTCCTAAATCAATCGAGTCTTTTATTTCGTTGAATTCGGTTTCCGCCCCGGTAATAAGATCTTGTGCTTTTGCCATGGCCCCATTGAGGCCCCCGACAACGCTTTCAAGATTAATTCGCTGTATAGCGCTTGTAACATCTACAAAGGATCCGAAATCATCAACAGCCGCCGCGTTATATTCGTCAACGGTTGCTATAACCTGACTGGCTCGGTCTGTTTGGGGCGTCGGATACACCAGGCCGATAGTCTGGAAAAATGTTACTTCAAAAACGGCCTGGTTAGCCTCAGTTTTGAGATTATCAACGCGGCGTATAGTACCGAAGGGTACAACGTCAAAAACACCAAATACCGGGTGCTCAAGCTTGCTTATACCCTGCTCGGAAAGCATGCTGAAAAGCAAGTCCGCTTCCTGGTCGTAATCATCCCCCCAAAGGAATATTCGAAGAGGGAAACGACGCCCGGTTCGCCCGAGGTCCTGAACATAGGTTCCGTCGGCGTCCGGAAATTCAAAGGCGGACGTTTTACAGTCCATTTCCTGGGAAACGTCCTCGAAATCGAAAGCCAGTCGGGTGCCCCCCGGGGAAGTCAAAGCCGCTTCTCGTAGTCTGTCAATCCATGGCATATTAAAAGGCCCCGCTCGGTTTCATCATAAGGCCACGGCCCAGGCTTCCTTTTGTCACTTCGGCGGAAGTTCCCGGGGCGGCTTTCAGGGTAATTTCGGCCTGATTGGTCGATTTCGTTTCCCGCATGCTGTTGATAATCCTTTCGTGCCCGCTCATTACCTGGGGCTCGGGATTGGCGCCCCCGGATCCCCGTTGATACCATGGCGTTTGATCAACCGCCGGCGGTCTAAAAATTATGCTCGGGTCCCCTTGCCTAACGGAGTCATAAAGACGCTTTATTCGATCGATCGGGCCGGCCCAGCTTTTGAAAAAGTGGTCAAGTTTATTGGTGAATTGTTCAAAATGTCGATTGAGCAAAACAAAGAGCCCGATTGCTGTTGTAATAACCAAGATCAGAGGATTGGCGTTAGTCACCAAATTAAACAGCGTCATTGTGGCGGTCAGGGCTTTTAATACCGCATTGAGGCCCCAGAAAGCCGCCAGGCCTATGGCAACCCGCTCGATCCATGTTGCAATCTGTTTGAAGTTATCCAGGATATACAAAAGCGTTTTACCGATTGGCGCCGCTATAGCGTTCTCATTCACCCTTACCCATTCCGTCATTCGGTCAATTGCCTGTTTCAAGGGTCCTTCCTGCAGTTTAAATATGCTGATCTTTACCCCTTCAATGGCCGATAGCAACCCGTCAAGGCTTCCTTTTACGTCGTTCCGGATGTAGGCCGCCACACGCTTGCTAGTACCCCCAGAATTCAAGAGCTCCGTTCGTAAGCGCCTCAAGGCCCCCGTATTATCATCGAGCAACTTTGAAGCCGCTGCAATGGGGATCTTCCCAAAAATGGCGTCAATTATTGCAACCCTTTTTACCTGACTGACGCCGGCAAGTTTCTTTCGAAGATCGTCTAATATATCGAACTGGTCCCGCAGGTTGCCGGTACTATCCGAAAGGCTGATACCCAACTTTTTGAAAGTTTTCGCCGCCTGGTTACCGACGCCGGCCAGGGCAAGGGTAATGTTTTTCGCCGCGGTACCGGCCTTGCTGGCTTTTATACCGCTACTGGCTAAAAATCCCATTGCGGCCGAAAACGTTTCGATACTGACACCGGCCTGTGCGGCAATCGGGGCGCCGTCCTGTACCGCCTCGAACAATTCCGAAACGCTTGTATTGGTCATATTAGCGGTCTTGCTCATAACGTCCATTACACGACGTAAGCCCGCCATTTTCTTGCCGAGGTCCTGGCTATCGAGGCCGAAAGCGCCTAATGCATCGCTCGCAATGTCCGCCGCTTCGGCGAAGTCCATTTCGGAAGCTGTGGCGAAGTCGACTATATCAGGAAGAGCGGCAATTGAGAATCGGGCGGAATAGCCCGCTTTTGCCAAAAAGTTTAAGCCCTGGGCGGCTTGGGTCGAAGTGTACTCGGTAGAGCGGCCGACTTTCCGGGCAATGTCCTCGAGGTCCTTAAAGGCCTGAGTACCCCTTTCGATCTGATCCGGAAACTTTGCGGCCGCGGATCCGATAGCCCGGCCAAAATCCGCCCCGGTACTAATGACGTTTCCCAGGGCGCCACCAATAAGAACCGCGGAAGCTGCGATAACAGCCGCCGCGGTTTTCATCTTACTGGATAAGGCATCAACGCGCCGGTTGATATTGTGAAGCCCTACTTGGGCGGATCGGGTAAAACGGCCTATTCGGTTCTGCATACGGCTTACCGGGGCGGACATTCTATCAACCGCTTTGAAAACTGCCGATACCGAAAACCTAGCCATTTTTATCTATCCTTTGGGCCTGTAAACCGCCTCAATTCGGGCCGTAATCCATCATAAAAGAAGCGTATTTCATGGGCTTTTAAAGTTCTATAGTCCGGTAATCCTTGATACTCTCGCATTATCTGGAGCAACATTTCCTTGTAAACAATAGCGAAGGTATTAAGCCCGCCGGGTAACCTTATATCTTCCCCGGCTCGAATTAGTTTTGCCCGAACTAGTCCATTAAAAGTGCAAAGATTGCCTCGCAGATTTTTATATCTTCGCCGACCATGGTTGCAAAATTCTTCGGCTGTATCCTACACATCTCAGCCATAGCAGCATAGCCCTTAGAAATATCATGATCTTTCTTTTTACCGTCCATCACAACAACGCTTGCGCCTGATCGTTCGTGAAAGGTAATCGGCTCTTTGTAAACACTTTTCGGATGTTGCGGGGTATAAACCGCTTCACCATCGTCGTTAATAACCAAATGCCCGCGGCAAATGGCTCTTATGATACGCGCCCGGGTCTTTTGGTAGTTCGATTTGTCCTCAAGCTCCATATCGTTCGGGTCAATGAGTAGGTCCATTTGCTCGAGAAATCGGTCATACTCAACTTCCGCAACCTCTTTTGCTATCTTCAATTCTTTCATGGCTTTGCCCTTTTAAAAGAAGGAAGCCGCGCCCCGCTTTCACGGGTACAGGGAAGGGCGGCCCCACGCGGCATAATTTGCCCTTTGGTTTTCTTACTGCTTGCTCAAGCCGCCGTCAACGGACATAAGATCAAAAGAAGCCGTTGCCTTTTGGCTACTCGAATTCAATTCCCCGGAAATAACCATCCGGCCGGAATAGACATTCCCGGAAGCATAGGTAATTGCTACCGCTTCACCCGTCGAAGAGTCCGCAAAATTTTGTAAAAATTCATGGTCGCCCCGGTCGTCGTCGCACTCAACGACAACACCGCTAAGAGAACCAAGTACCCGGGATTTTATAACCCGCCCGGTCCCGTTTCCGTTTGCTTCAACGTCATTTTCGAAGCCGCCCATTTTTCGGGATATATCCGCGTCCGCAGTAACCGGAAATTCCCGGCCGGCAATCGAAATACTTTCTACACTTCCGCCAATTGCACCCATTTTTCACACTCCTGTAATAAGGTTATCCCGATATTATGCAATTACCGTCGGCGTACCGAAGTAAAAGCCGAATTCGAAATCGATCGAAATAATATTCGTGTTACCGGAAAGCTTCACGGTAAAAACGATATTCAAACGCTTCGGATTCTGATTGTCAATCTCTGCTTGTATGCTTGCCTTGGTAAAATCCGGATCCGAAATAATGGCATTGAGCGCCAGGCTATCAACCAGGGCGGCAATAGCGGCTTTGGCCATTTTGGGCTTTTTGGCGGCCCGGTTGAAAGTCGGCTGGTTATCCGGGATAAGCGGGGCGCCGTCCCATTCAGGCACCGCAAAAATAAGGTCAAGATTGAAAAGAATATTCTGGATCTTGACAATATCGCATACATATCGATACGCCGGGATCGGGTCCCCGCTCGGATGGTAAAAGGTAACAGTATCAGACAAATTGATCACGCCGTCTTTTACCTGTATCGTACTCGATCCGGCCTTGACGGCCTGATCCCTTTGAACATAATTCCACTGGTCGCCATCATCCCCGGGGATCAATCCGGTTGCGTCCTGACTTCCATAATCCACCGGCGGGTTATTATTGGCAACAACAGCAATACGGGCCAGCTGCCGGGCGGCAACAACAAAGGGAAGATCGTTCGATCCCGGGGCAACCAATTGGCAATTGATCTTATCAGTTTTCCGGGCGTCAGAAACAACAATCGCATTTGTAACCGTCGTTGCGGTATTGCCCGTAAATACCACACAGGGCTTGCGGGTAAGGGCGCCGTATCTTCCATCTCCGAAGGTCTGGTATAGCCCGAGCGTAGTTGTATCGGAAATATTTAGGCAATTGAGTATCAGACTTTCCCAAACATCCCCGATCAGGGCCAGGGTATCGGTAATATCAGGATTGACCAACCCGCCCGTTGCTTGGGTAATGGCGAAGGATACGCCGGCATCCGTCGGCCCAGCAACTTCAACAACAATATCATTTGCCGAAATACCCTTCCATTTGCTTGTAAAATCAACAGCTGTTCCACCGTCAACCGCAATGATCGGCATCTCGAGAACTGCATTTATGGCTGCAGTAATGGCCGCGGTCATATCGGCCACAACATCCCCGACCGAGATAACGAAAGTATTTGACGCAATGTTGTTAACAAATACCGTATAGGCGCCGGCTTCGGTAGGCGTCCCGCTGGGGGTAATGTCACCGGCGGAAACAACGCCCGCGCCATCATCAACCAGGGGGTAAATAGTGACGGGGATAGTCCCGACGCCGTCCCCATTTGTCGGGAAAAGCTGGCGGGCGGCAAGATGCAAGGGGCTTCCGAATCCGAAAAGGTCCGCAACCTGGGCCGCGCTTGTTACCTGCACTTTATCAGCCGCATAGGTTGAAGCTGTGGCGCCCTGGCCTATTACCGCTATTCTTTGCGGCAAATTTAATACTGAATTGCCCCTTAGATCTTTGTAAACGGTTTTTATACCAAGTACCCGCGCCACGGCCGAAGCATCAACAGCAGTAGAAATAGTCATGATTTTACCTCTTTTTTATTTTGTTATTGTCGGCTTATGGCGTAAAATCGTAATCCGCCTCGATTAATATTTCGCCGTCCTCCGCTCGAATTACATCAATCGAAATAAACTCGAGTGTATTCAATACCACTTGCGGGCTGTATTCATTAAATGATACCGCCAGAGCCAGCCGGGAAGCAACAATATTCTGCACCGCTCGATTATCTTGCTCCGGTTGAAAGAAACGGATTGACTGGGGCATTCTGCCGGTAACAACGCCCCTGAGTCCTAAATATGTATATTCGGCCGCCATCAATATATTGCGAACAAGCCGAAGCCCCCTTTGGCAATTTAAGGCGGCCAATTCATCCCCGGCCTTATGTCCGCCGGCGGGATTGTTTGCGCTTTTACCATACCCGTAAATATCAATATTCAAAATTCCCCGGGCTCTTTGTCTTTCTCCAACATTGCTTGAACTGAGGTCAAAATCTGTATTTTCGTACCAAACATTTACAAGCGGGCTTTCGTCTATGGTGGGATGTAAAAAAGCTTCCCAGGGATTGGCCCGCTCGATGTATATTCTAAGTTTCCATAAGTTGGGATCTTTCAAGGCCGCCGTTGCAAGTGTTTGTTGATTGGCTACCTCGAGAGCTAAAATTGCCGCTACCTGATCCCGGATAATTTCAAAATTGTCTTGTTTATCAATTAATGTTTCGATCATGGCGTATATTGCTCGAGAGTACAATTGACAAAACCAATCCCTCGATCGGGGCTCGATTGAGCAACCTTAAAAGTGAAGGAATTACCATTGATATCATTGAAAGTCACAATCCAGGGCTTTTTGGTGTTGTCCTCTATTCCTTGTGGTATTCCCAGGCCCAGGGCCGAAAGTGCTGAAATGCGTATGCTTACGGTAGCCAGGCGCCCGCTTATTATCTGGCCCGTATCCGGGTCAATTACCTGGGAAATATCCCCAGAGAGCCCGTAGAGCCCCGTTGACGCGGCGCCGCTGGGATCGGTAACCGTTATCGGCCAACGAGCCCCGGCTTTATCCGTTTCCATGATAAAGCCGAGGTCCTTTTGTACCAGATCACGTAAGCCAGTCATGATTATTTTTCGAGAACAAAGCCGCGGCTTACAAGGTCGGTCAAGGTATCATCGCCATTTGCGAACCAGGCCGCCTTTACCTCTTCACCGTCGCTTTTTATGCCCCGTTTGGTGGTAATTGATTTACCCGGAGCAACCCGGAAGGGCGGCAACGCTTTTTCGGCCTTTGCTGCAAGGGCTTTTTCCGTTGCTTTCCGTTTTTCCCGGGCCTGGACGGCGGCATCCCTTTTATCATCCTTTGACTTTTGCTTGGCTTTGGCTTCAGCTTCGGCTTTGGCCGCCGCGTCAGCTTTCGCTTTATCGTCGGCCTTTGCCTGGGCTTCAGCTTCGGCTTTTGCCTTGGCTTTGGCTTCCTTTTCCTTCTTATCGAGGCCGGCGGTTTTCTTCTCATTTTCGGCCGCGGCCTGAAGATCGGCAAGAGTCTCTTGCAACTCTTTCGTTTCCATGCCCTCGAGATTGGCTTCGGGCATGAATTTTAAAATTGCCGCTCTTATTTCCTTGTCACTCATAACGCCCCCTTTTTATTGGGTTAATTCTTAGGTACCGGGTACCGGCCCAGTATTACAGGCCGGTATCAAGGCAACCGTACGTATCGATTGCAGTCGGGATCAGCAACGGACGGGATCCGAGCCCGGCAAAGAACTGCTCACCATCGAGCGAAAGCCAGGTATTAAGCCATATATCCATTGAGCCGGCGCCGTTCTGCATGCGGCCAGGTAACTCGGTTAAACTAACGGGCCTTTGTACCCCGAGCAAACTTGCAATATTCGGGATGGCGCCAAAAGTAGCGTCAAGGCGTCCTGAACTGGCTCTCACAACAACTTTCTCGGGGGAAAGGTATTGTGTTGCGGTACCGGTTGCCGGGTCCTTATATCGGCCGCCATAGGTCCACATATCATATTTATAGTTGCCGATTTCTACGGATCCCCGATAGGTCCCACCGTTTCCGCGTTTTTCCATGGAAACCACGCGGCTACCCTCGAGGCGCCGAATATCCAAGCGGTTCTGGATATCGGTATCCTTAATAAATTCCTCGAAAGCATCGACGCCGAAATACAATTCATCCGGATCCGCCAGCCCGTCAGTCCTGACCTGTTCCGCCAGGCTGTCTATATCCGCGGCCGGCGTTGCGCCGGTCTGGCCCCAAACGGTCCCCGCCGTCGGAAAGTGGGAAGTTTTCGGCTTATAGTCGATCGAATACAGAGCGGTACCGTTGATATCGGTCAAGGTAACAACACCGGTCTGCAAGATCTGGGAAGCTTGCATTTCGATCGAGCGGCGTATTTTCGCCTCGATTTTCTGGGCGCCGTTGAAAATTCGCTCGATAAGAGCGGCCCGGAAATCCGGATTCATAAATGGATCATTACCGGCGCTTCTTTTGAGCAGATCAAAAGCGTTAATCGGGAATGCTTCCTTAAATATGGGCGGTTTGAAGCTCTTGTTGGTTGCCGTGTCCAGGGTATTGTATCGATATCCGGCAGAAAGGCTTTGAACGACAATTGCTATGTCCTCTTCACTCCTGACGATATCGAGTTCAACCTCTTCAGAATTATGAAAATTCTGGGGCGGGGATCCAAAGAGCCCGGAAAGAAAAGCCAAAGGGGCGGCGGTCTGCAGATATACCCGAAGCATTCGCCTTGTGATTAAGTCTGACATTGTTGTTTTCCTCCAAATGATAGGGAAATGTTAATTTTTCTTCCGGTAATTACGAGTTATCGGCAAGGCCTAAATCCGTTACGCTTGCGGGCGTGATACCATAGGCCCGAAGCTGATCGAGTACCTTATTATCGACGTTACTATTGTCGCCGTCGGCATCGATTACAAGGCGCTCTTCCCGTACTTCGCCGGCAATAAGCGCCCGGACGGGCACATCACCGGCGCCGGTAGAGGTAATCGGATATGTCAAAACAGCTTTCGGAATCCCGTTTTCATTGGTTGCCCCGCCTTTTACGAAAGGCACCAGTTTTAAGGATACAGAGTCCCGGGCTAAGATAGTACCCTCAAGAACTGTAACAGCCCCGCCCAGGGTTAAAAGATCGTCTTTGAATTCCCCGCCCTGAAGTATTATGCTGCCGTAATCAAGGGCGGTAATGGTCAAGTTTCCCATGGTCTAAACTCCTTTTCAAATTTGAATTTTTACTGATCAGCTGGCGCCCTATTACGCAACTTCAGAGATACCGAAACGGGCCTCGAGTTTTCCAACTACCTCTTCGGCTGTTTGATCGCCGGCGCCCTGGCCTTTATCGCCTTTCGGTTTACCCGCCTTGTCAATCTCTTCTTGATTTTCGTTAATGCGGGAATCAAGTTGTTGCTTATTGACGGCGGCCATTGTGTGTTGCATGCGTAAGGTTTCCGTCATCGGCTCACCCTTGAGCACCGCGTCAATTGCAACATCGATCAACCCGCTACCCTGGGCGGCTACAAGGTGGGCGCCTACCCGGTCACGTTCCTGGCTTTGGCCTTTTTCAATCCCTTCCAGTAAAATGGCCTGATACGTGTTGTAATGCTTGTCCTTCAATTCGTTCTTATCCATTGCTTGCACTCCTTTCGATTGGTTCGCATTTTGGCCAACAAGGCCGTCTATCATCCCTCTTTTTACCGCCTCGTCGGCTAGAAACGTCGCGCCCTGGCCGAACTGAGTATTGACTTTTTCGGGATCAACACCACGGCCCGCGGCTATATATTCCACGAAAAGATCATGCATAGGGTCAATCTCTTCTCGAATCATAGCTTTGCCGGCGTCCGTTGTCGGGTCCGGGGCTTTCCTGGGGGCCTTTGTACTGGCTACAACTACTTCATTTTCGTCAACTTCGAATGAGGCCCGGACGCCTACCGATCCAATACGGGCCGCTCGATTTACAGCTTCAATCCGGTCGGCCTGGGCGGCCACGGCATAGGCCGCGGAAGCTGCAACGTTTTGTATAATAGCCCGGGTCGGCTTGGTGCCGGCTTTGATTGCATCGAGTACCTGAAAAAGTCCATCAAATTGGCCGCCGCCGCTTTCAATGCGGTAATCGATCTTCCTTACTTGCGGATCCTGTTCGGCTGAAGCAATGGCCGCCAGTATCTCCGAATAAGTGGTATTGCCCCCGCCAAAAAGGAAAGCCATGAAATTTGGTGCCTGAGTCATGACGCCAGTAATAAATATCTCCGCGGTATCCCCGGCCTTAGTCAATATCCTGGGGCTATCGTTGCCGGCTTCATCAATATAGCGGGCCTCGAATTCTGGGGATCCTTTAATCCCGGATATCATCCCGACGCGCATTGCTTCCATTACTTCCAATGAGATAAGCCACATATCGGCCCCCAGTCAATTAAAGTGCAACAGCGTGACGGCTAGGCCGGCGCTGCCGATAGATTGTAATACATGCCCGATTTCCGCAAAATGCTTATCCGTCGAAAAAGGCGGCGAAGGAAACGGAATTGCGTTTGCTTGCCCGGTAACCGGGACGCTATCCGTTGAAAGCGGGGAAGCCGCCAACCAATCACGATTTACAGCCCCGGAATAATAAACTTCTGCAAGGCCGGCCATTACAACCCAGGCCCGGGCGCCAACCTCAACGCCTGAATGAAGGAAAACTCCGAAACATTCCGGAATGTCAATTTGACAAAGTTCAACGGCTTTATCAACGCTCGGGGACGCGGCCGCCAGGTACCCTTTTACAGTCGGGGCGCCTGTGGCATTAATCAATGATACTGCAAAGCCGCCTAGCTCGGTAATCATCCCCGCACTTTGTCCGTTTCCTATCATACGTCTACCCTTACCCGCCCCGCCGCATTTATCGGCCATACGTAAACATCAATCGGGGAATCGTTTCTTATAACTTCCAACTTTTCTTGATATCCGAATAACAAGGCCCCTTCTGATTTCAAAGTTGGCGCCGCTTCCCCAGTCAATCGAAAAGTTTGCAGGTATTTACCCGGGGCGTTGTCAAGCTTATGAATGACACCGGCCGTTACACCGGTTGCAACTAAATTCCACACACCTTTATTGCAGGTTATTACTTCCGGATTAGTTGACAACGTTGTTATTCTCCAAAAGGGTTACAACAGCTTTATCAAGAGCCGATAGCGTTTTATCAATCGCGGCTTGTTGCCCGAATTCTTTCTTGATTTCCAGCAACGGACGCATGGCGCTTGCGAGCTCTTCATTTTCCCGAATTAACTTTCTGACATTTTTCGAATACTTAGTACCGGTCAATTCCCTGGCTTCCTTCGCCCGGGTCGAAAGGCCTTCACTCAACAGGCCGGAAGATCCTTTGAAAGCTTTTAGCATATCAGTCGACGGCTTAATGCTGCCGTACCATTCGCATTGAAGCCAGGCGCCGAATATATCATACTTCGAGGTATCCCGGAAAGCGGCCAAAAGGCCGTTTGCCTTAATTTTGCCCTGCAATACTTCAGCTAAAAGCCATTCTTGATAGATCGGGCCGCAAAAATCTTCCCCGAAGTTTTCCCGGCTCTTGTTCAGGAAAAGCTTGTACTCATTGATAGCCGCCTGACTTGCCGAATAGTTATTCGAAAAGGCAAGCTTCAATATTTCGGGCGGTATCTCATTTGCCCAGGCTACCGCCTGTATAATCGCTTCCTCAAATGGGCCAAAATTAACGTCTGTTCCTTCGCCGCCTTTTACAACCGGCTCTTCCCCTTCCTGTAATTCATCGAGGATTATGCCCGGAACAAATTTTGATACATTGAAAACGCGAGCGGCGCCCGTGACGGGATCCGTCCCGGTAACCTGGCCCTTTGTCCTGGCGGCGCCAGTCATGGGCAAGGATCCGGGCTTATCCGTCGTTTTCTTTATGAACATTGCCAAAATCGAATTAATAACCGCTTTTCTCTGGGCGCTATCCCGGTATCGATCAATCTCTTTGAGGCTTTGCAAGACGATTGCAAGTAAGGGCATGCCCCGGCGCTCATTAAGCCGTTTGTCGGTACCATAGATAAGCCAGGCTATACGCCGGCCGGATTTTTCGCCATAGGCCGGCATGCGGGCGAAATTACCGTCTTTCTGGCGAATCCAATAACCCGCCTCCCGGCCCTGGGCGTCAATCTCTACCCCATGTTCGATAGTATTTCCTTTGCGGATACTAAACCGGCTACCGAGCGGCGTTTGTACGTCGTTGCCGCTTATAATCTGTACTTGGGGCAACCGGGACGCCCGGCCGTATCGCATAACAACCAAAACGTCCCCGGTAATCAGGGCCTCGAGTTTTACGGCTTGTTGAGCCCGACCGAATGAAAGCTTTTGATTGAAATCGAAAACAAGAGGATTTTTTCCGTAGATGGTAAACCGTGTTTCAACGGTTTCCGTCCAGTCATTCAGAGAGCCCGGGGCAAGCCCGAGGATTTCTTCATCCGGGCAAGATTCAAGAGTAAGGCCGGTGTTGATTTCGTTTGTTATCATCCGGCGAATGAGGCCGAGGGCGTACAAATTTTCTCGGAAAAGCTGGTCAGATCGCCGACGTAAGGACCAATAATCAATATCGCTTAGTTGGGTAGTGCCAAAGCCGCCCTCGAATTTCGAGCCGTCATAAATAGAATACTCCCAGGGCGCCAATGAAGTTTGGCCCGCGTAGGTATAGGGGTCCAGGGAATCAACGTCAATAGTGGGCACTTGCTTTCTTGCCCATTTATCCGCGCCGTAGTACCACTTTTTTAATGCATTTATTACCATCCGGGCCGGGCCTGAGTAGAATTTCCGCCATTGAGCCGGTATTCAAGTATAGATAGCCGATTATATAGGGAATCAATGGCTTTTGACAATGAGGAAATATTCGCTCTTGTGACGGTAACACGCCCTTGACCACTATCGAAAGTATACGATTCTATACCCTGGGCGTCGGCGGTCAAGGAAGTAAAAGCGCCCTCAAGATCGATAATTTGTTGTTTTGTGGCGGTTATCCTATCCGCCAAAAAAGAAGCGTCCATAAAAATTAAATCCCATATTTTTGAAAATAAGTCAATAAAAAAGCAAAATGGCGTTGACTTAGCCATTATAAAGGTATATACTTTTATTCAGATAGGGAGAAAACCAAAAAGGGCCAGAAAAACCACAAACCAAAAGGGGCGAACCATGAAAACAGAAAAAACCATCTCAAAAAACACCGCGAGAATTTACCAGGTCAAAAGAAATACCCCCAACGAGAATATGATCAGGCTGTATAAATCATCCCCGGACGGCTTAACGTTCCAAATCCGCACACATAAGCCGATTACCGAAGCCGGCAACGGTACCCCCCGGGATATGATCGCGTCGGTACCGATCACTCTCGAGGAAATAAAAGCTCTTTACGAATACGCCCTCGAGGCTATGAGCCCGGCCGCCGTAATAAGAAAAAACGGCCTGTCAATAGAGGAATCCGTACACATAGCCCAAACGATCTGGGCCTCAACAAATTACTTTCTCGATAACATTGATACCCCCTCTAAACTCGAGAACCTGAAAGACGAATACAAAGAGCTCTTCCCGAGCGTGTCAATTCAAAACATCCGGGACGGCGTTTCCCTTCTGACTGATAAGGAAAGAGCCCTGTTACTGGATAACTTGGAGCGGTTACATCCCGCGGTATATGACTTGCTCGGTCAACTCGAATATTCCCAGCTTCATAAAACTATTGAAAAAGTAATTTTACGTTAAGACAAAAGCCCCCGTTCCGGCGGGGGCAAACAAAAAGGGGCGAACCATGAAAAACGTAATCGAAAAATTGATAGCGCCATTGAAAAAAGACGCCATCGAAAAAGCGGAAGAAAAAGCGCTCGAAATAATTCAAGACGTAAAGCAGCGCCTCGAGGCCGCCGGTAACGATTTACAAATTTGTGCTCCGTATGATCGGAATTCAAGGAATAACAGGACATATAACCTGTATCGGTCCTTAGTAACCTGCCGGCAACCAACCCATAGAATGGGGGATCCTGTTATAGCGGATATAAATGAAAGAAAATGTGCCGTGTTCGTAGAAAATAGCAAAACCATTGCCGGGTTACAATACGATTACTTCATAGAAAAGCTGGTTATTAAGATCGGCCCGGTAAAGTCCGCAACTTTAACAGGTAATCATGTATGGAATTTTTCGATTTTAACTGTTGAAAAAGAAAACGGGGATATTGAAAAATGGAAAACTCAAATGATCGTCAATGTGTCTAAATTAGGGACGCTTTTTAATCAATGGCCGACAAGAAAAATAAAAAGGGGCTAAATATGAATGAATTCGCATTATTTGTAAGCGTGACAACATTGTTATTCCTGGGCCTGGTTTCAATCTGGGCCGCCATAGCCGAATGGGCCAAAAACAAAAGAGGGAAAAAATGGGCCGGAAAAAGTTATCAGAGTCAGACAAGAAGAAACAAAAGGGCATAAAATTTTCCCCCTGGTTCATTGACTTCCTTGAAAGCCGGAAGGAATCGAGCCGGGATTTAATCGAACGGGCCTGTGTGGCCTATTATCCAGAGCTAAAAGACTATAACAAAGGGGCTAAATCATGATGAAAGAAGAGTTTTTCAGAATTATCAATACTCGAACAAGCGATACCTGGGAAGAGAAAATCGGGGATCAAGATTATGAGAAAATAGAGGAAGTGTATCTTTTTTACCCGACAATAAACACTAAAGAGTTATTGGTAGAGCTCATAATCAATCATGGCATGTTGATAATCGAGGATATGTTAGGTAGGGCCGGCCGAATCAAAGATCTTGAGGAAAAGCTAAAATCCGCCCAGCATTATGAACTGCAGTTAAAAGCCCAGATACTCCGCGAGTCAGGGAAGCCCCTGACGCCTTGCGGCCCCCCATACCCGCCGGATATCATCCGGTAGGACCAAACAGCCCGCCGGGGATCACCTGGCGGGCTTTTCGCTTTTCTATAACCTTGTACCAACAAGGGCAACGTGCCGGCATTTCTTCAATGTCCGGATCGGTTCGAGGATCAGGCCGGACGCCCGGGCCGTAGCATAGACATTCACCCCCATAGCTTCCGGGATCATGGTTGCCGCATTCAAGCCATGCATCCGCAGGGCTATTGCTATTCGTTCCTTCAATTGCTTCCGGCTTGTCCGTTGCCAGTACAGGACGCAACGACATTGCCTATCTGACCACTCCGGATGATTCGCTTTCATCTTGCTTTGGTGGTCCTCGAGGTCGAAATCGGAATGCACCAAAAAGAGCGGCTTGGAAAGATCAAAATATTTCGATACCGCCGGCGCCTTGGGTGGGCAACGATCAGCTTTGCCATAGTTCGGGCATCCCTTTGCGTGCCCGGGGTAGGGGATCTTGCACCATTCGCCGGTCTTTTCGTTCGTTACCAAATGACGCACCGGGTAAATGAATTCGGTTTTCTTAGGTTGCGAAAGACAACAGGCCGACGGCCGAATAAACCCCCGCTCTTTGCAGGATTCGCACAAAATAAATTTTTCTTTCATGATTCGCCCCTTTCGTTTTTATTCCCGGCCAAAATGGCCATCGTTTTCCGTAAGCTGGGCATATCTCCAAAATTCAACCCAGTCCACGGCCTCCATACCGTAAACCTTAATGCAAATTATCCAGGCTATTACCTCAACCGCGCAATAACCGTACCCGAGTAAATCCCACAATTCGTTACGGGCATTTCCGGGCCTATGCCAAAAGAAACTTACATTGCCGTGTTCGTCGACTTTCTTCACCCGCGTTTCAACCGTCAATTCCGCAAGCTGGGCTTCCGTAACATCAACCGGGGCGTTGAAATGATTTTCCTTTTGTACCCCAAACTCTTCAATCCATTCGCGGCGAAGTACCGGCGCCATCCGGTCCTTGTAATGGTCAACCACAATCCTGAAGCCCACAATTCCCGATTTCGTTTTGAATTCCCCAAACTCTTCGATTTTCTGATTTTTGCTTGGGCGGTCCCGTCCTAAGATCGGATATACCCCATACTCATAACCCTTACAAAAAGTTGTTACGGTATCGTTTGCGTATCCGGCATCGATGAAGGTAACCGCAATTCGATATCGATCTTCATAAACTTTTTCCTCTATGAGTTCTCGCAACCGGCCCCAAACGGAGCAAGATGTTTCTGTACAATTTACCTTTTCGGTAGCAAGCGGCTCATATCGAAAGTAATCGATCAGGTAGCATCGAGCAGAAACGCACCAACCTATAACGGCAACGGCTAAAAAATCGTCGTGCACATCAACGGTACAGGTTAAGAAAAGGATCCTCGAGCCGCTGTATTTTTCGGCGTATTCGTTCGGTATTTGGCCGAAGCGGTACACAACCCGCCTATGCAATGATACCTGTTCCCGGGTTACTTTCGAGCCGCGTACCTCATAAGAGGCGGCCAGGATATTGTTGTAAAAGGTCTGGTGCTTGCCGATATCAATAACTCGTTCGGTTTCCGGATCGACCGCTTGTAAATAGTCCGATACGCATTTCGACCATGGCGCCATACCGATTGGAGAATAAAGCGCCGGCAAGTGATAAGATCGGATCCCATGTTCCGCCGGCTTGGCCGTCGGCTTCCAAACGGCGCCGGCTTCCGGGCTGAAAAGCCGTTCCTTGTCATATTCATAATGCGGCCGGCCGCACTCCTGGCAACAGTACCGAACCGATTCTAAAATCAAAGTACCGTCCTCGAGGTCCCATTGAAAGCCGCCAACAACACCGGTCTTTTTATCAACGGTTTTCCACCGTAGGACCTGGGGGAATCCGCAATGCTTACAACGGACGTAATAATAACGCTGATCCCCGCGCCTGAAATGAAAGTCGATCTGTGAAATTCCCTTAATTAGGGGGGTACTTCCTCGAAAGATCTTTCGACGGTCCCAAAATCCCGAGCAACGATCGTCGGTCAGCTTCCCGGGGTCCCCGTCCTTGCCGACGGTCAGGGGCCAGGCGTCAATTTCATCTTTCAACATTACCGCAATAGAAGCTTGCCGCATTTTATCGGCATTTTTGGCGCCGTAAGGGGTAAGATACCCGCCGCCGGCAAACTGCAGTTGCTTTCTGCTTTTTCCGGTCTTGTGGCGATTACCAATATCGCTTGATTGGATTATGTGCGACATATCCGAATGTAAAAGCATGGGAAGGAAGTTATTTTCGATTCGGAAATCTGCCAATTCCTTATCGGCCGTGACATACATCATGGGCAAGCTTTTGACATATCCCATGTAATAAAACGCGCCGCATTCAAGAGCCGTTGAATAGGTAATCTGTACCCCTTTTTTAAGGTTAACTTCCCTGACTTCGGAATCAATATCGAAGCAATCAACAATTTCTCGCATGAAGGGATTAACCGAAAATCTCAAGTACCCGGGGATGGCGGTTACTGACGCCGGCAAGTACCTTTTCCTTTCATTATATTCGGACGGGGTAACGTGTATTATCTCTGTTGTAATTGCTCCGATCTGCTCGAGCAACCATTCGGCCCCTATGTTCTCGAGCTCCGTCATTGTTCCCGCCCTAATTTCAAGAAAATCTGAATTGTTTCCTGCAGGGTATACATGCAGTAAGTAGCCCTGCTACCGTACCAGCAACCGCCCACTTTCAAGCGGTACCTGGTGAGCCAATATTCACGGCGTTTCATGCTCTGGAATGACGGAAGGGGATAAAAAGAACGGCTTCCGGGTTCCCATTTGCCCGCCCATAACCGCGCCGGGAATAGCTCAATTTCAGCAACTTTTTTGCCCTGATTACCAGGCAAAAATTTTCTCCATGTTTCAATCCTTTGCCGTTTTTCGCTCATAATTACACGCCTTTAATACCTCTTTTCATCTGTTCCTTGAGGGGATCCAAAACAGAGGTCAATTGATCAGTTATAAAGGATTCAACTTTTTCCTGGGAAGCTTCAGCCCGGATCATTGCAACAATGCGGACGGCCAGGGTCCTTTTTACGTCGGTTAAAAGCCGGGTAAAGGCGCCGTCCAGGGGATCAATTACGCTTGATTTCACAAGTCGACGGCTAACCAGATCGCCGGCGGTCTTTGCGTTCGCCAGATCGTTCCGGCGAATATCGGTAATTACCTTTCGGGCTGAAGCCCAAACTTTGAAACGGTCGTCAGTCCCGAATACCTGGCAAAGCTGGGAAAGAGTCATTCTTTCCAGATCCTCGAGGGGAATGTCCGGGGCAACGGGGGGTAAGCTGGCCAATTCATCGGAAGAAATGGGCGGGGCAAAAATATTGCTCAATGCTTGGGCATGCGGGGACGCCGGCGGGCCTGTTTTGGCGCCGATCGTTGAGGGGTCAACGCCCCTTTTTCTGATATACGCCTTGGCAACTTCGGAATCAAGATCGATTCTTTTACCGCAAAGCGCCCCCTCTAAATGGCCGCCGGGCTTTGTGGCTATCGTAATTGCGGTTCGGGAAAGCCCCAAAAGCTGGGAAAATTTGGCTTTTGAAACTAGCATGCGTCGGCCGCCGGTCTTGTTGACAATTCTTTTTCTCGCATTTAACAGGCCCTTTGTCTTTCTTTTTTCTCGTTTTTTCCCGTATTTAATTACTCCGGTCTGTTCCCGGGCGTTTTTCTAATTCTGGGGAAATTATAACCCCTTTACAAAAACTTAACAAGTCGATTTTGTGCGCGGGTCGGGCGGCGCAATCAAAAC
>Ga0209919_1000093_pt1 | contig 45405 bp, 62 predicted proteins | sample SalPon2A_C_D2_MG_FD_185721 | JGI IMG/M metagenome (GOLD analysis project Ga0209919, IMG submission 185721) | Soil microbial communities from South San Francisco under conditions of wetland restoration - Salt Pond MetaG R2A_C_D2_MG (SPAdes)... | ecosystem: Environmental > Terrestrial > Soil >... | reverse complement strand
AGTGCCCGATAAAGAGAGGACTGCCCCCGGCTCGGTGTAAGTGCCTGCCCAAGATGCACTGCCTGTTCCGGCCACCGAGAGGGTCGCATCGACTAGACTGGCCCCGACTAAGCTGTCAGAGGCAACACCGGCCATAGAGGCGATAGCGGCTACCAGCGATTGCCCTACTATGCTGACGGAGCTTGTGCCTGAAGAGGACAGTGCACTGTCTGCCAAAGACTGTCCTGCTAAGGATACTGTGGCCGCACCAGAGGATGACAGAGCGGCCGTGCCACCACCAGCCGCCGGGGCAGGCACATAAATATATTCGGATGTTTTTACGAACCTGTACGCATCGCGCGCGTGTCTGGCTATCTCAACGTCTGTGAGCCCCCGGCCCCAGTATGCACCAAAAAACATGTGGCTCGACTGTGCTCTCCCGTAGTCGAGATCAACCGTGCCCAGAGATATCGACGCGCTGGCATTGTACCCTACTTGTACGCCGTCGATGTAGATGTAGACGCCATCCCCGGCGATAATCTTGCCGTGTACGACGTATAGATTGCCGTTGGATACGGCAAAAGCTGGGCTAAACGCCGCCGTCGTTTGTCTTGCGCAGTTAACCCGCCCAAACCCAAACGAGTTAATCTCAAACGGGTACGCCCCGATAGTTGTTGCCGAACCAGCCCCATCGAGCGACGTGTCGTCATACGCCATCACCGCACAAAGGGTGCCATCCACAGGGGCTGCAAATGTTGTTGGGTTTGTGTAGTAGTAGTTACTAAGATCTCCGCCCGGAAACTTCGTCCCCATTCCCCCTTCCGGGTGCGGCTTAAAAGGTGCGGGCAATCCAACAGGCGTCAATCGCTTGCCTGTGACCAAGTCGCGAGGGATGCCGTGCCCGTTGAAAAGGACGGCAGACTCCATGCCTCGCGTTAAAGGGTCCGTCCAGTCAATTGTTACATGGCCTTTTGGGGCCTTATTCCTGGGCGAAAAGCGACTCGGCAGTATCACTACTGCGCCTCGAAGTTATCCGTGTAGATGTCCAGTGTGTTGCCAGAGGCCGCCATTGCCTGCCCCGTCTGGTTGTCCAGATATAGCTTAAACTTGGACGGCGGCAAGTCAATCGGTCCTATAACAATGCGCTGTGCGCTTGTCACTTTCTGGATCGGAAACGACCCAACGTACATGTGCGCCTGATCGGCACCCCCTGTCAATGGGGCGCTTTCATAATTTGTACCGTCTGGTGCCGTCGCCATAAAAACGTCAACTGACGGCGCGTTGTCAGATGGAGACGACCCGTAGGTAGTGTTAAGCTCCAGCCATGCCTTTGTATCAAGGTTGGTGGAGTTATCGACTGCGGTTGATGCTGCCGTGATCGTGTTGTCGGCCAAAGAGTTCATAGCCGTCGTCATTATCTGCGTGCCGGAGAGGGACGCCTCCCATTTTAGTGCGCTTACCATGATCCAACCCTCGCTGTTGCGATAACCTGTACCGACAAATCGTCCGGGCTTATGCCTATGACATCTGCTCTGGTCACATACTCAACCCGGAGTGCCTGTAGATTTGTGATTGTCATTGACCCAGCGCCAAACGCATTTACAAAAACCTGTGCTGCGTTGCCATACGGGTCGACCTCGTCAATCCCAAGCAGGCCCCAGACACTTGCTGCCGCGTCACCCGTGAGCGCAACCAGCTCGGCTGGATCGCAAGCCTCAAGGATCTCTTTGTTTCGCAAACTGGACTTAGGCCGCTGTTGATCTGCCGTCGTGAGTGCAGCCAAAGCCTGAGCGTCTGTCACCCCGTTATAAGCCGGCAGCGCCAGCTCAGTTTTGAGTCGCTTGTAGTCCATAATTGTCTCAGTCCTCAGTGATAGTAGAGCCGGTAGTAAGCTGCGGAGTCACACCAGACGATATTGAGATATTAGGTGATATTGCCCCGCTGTAATATAGATTCCCTGCCCCACTTGAGGCTGATCCAATACCGGCATGTGTTGCAGTCTCAGTACCCCCCGTTGCCTGCGGAAAACTGATAGTGGACGCAGGGCTGACTGAGTTGCCTGATACGGTCCAGCCCCCAGATGTACGGGCTACCGCCACACGAGCATACGAAGTGTAGGCACACTCGTTGGTGGTTTGGTCTCCGGCCTCACCGGGATCTCCAGTATGTAGTGACACGTATAGGTTTGTAAGTGGTGACGTGCCTGCATTGTCGGCTACATTAGAGATAGCCGTAGCATTGAACAGCAGGTCCAGGATAGCATTTTCAAATGCATTGGTCTTTGACATAATAGGCTCCTATTGGAACGTGATATTGTTAGAGCCAGCCGAGCCGGACTCATCCTTAAATGACACAAGCTGTGTCGGCTTGATGTCTTTCGGCAGCGTGACTGTCACTGCCCCGGCATAGTCAACTCCGAATATGTTCAGGCCATCTATGAGCTGGCTCCTGGTGATCTGGTACTCAGCCTGTTGGATCTTGGTGTACTGGACAAACTGACCACCTCCGCCGCCACCAGGTGCATGTCCCTTCGGACCTGTAAGGTCTGTACCTTCTCCCCACGTACCATTGGGCTTTTCAAAGTACAGCTTGTTCCCTACCCATTTGTGATCAGGGATGCGCCCATCTTCGCCAGCCGGCCCTTCTGGGCCTGTATCCCCAGGTTTGCCAGGCGCTCCTGAGAGGCCCTGTGGCCCACGATCTCCCTTCGGGCCTGGCGGTCCCATAGGGCCGGGCTCTCCCTGCGGCCCCGGATCGCCCTGCGGCCCCGCAGGCCCCATCGGACCTCGCTCTCCCTGTAGCCCTGGCATTCCCTGAGCGCCGGATTGCCCATCCTTGCCCCGGAATATCTTCACCTCATTCGGCATCTTCTGAAGAGGGGCGAGAGGGGCCAGCTTACTTAACGACTGTGGCTTTGCCATCCTTCACCTCTACGATGTTGCCGTTGCCATCACTGTACAGGCCGTCTGTAGTATTGGCGGCCCCACCACGCTGGCCCCGGCTGGCCCCTTGATCCTGCTTCTCAGCTTCTTGCTCCTGAAGGTAGGTCACTCGATCCTGAATTCTACGAATGATCTCCTGATGGAAGGTATCTCTGTCCACCTTGAACTCCGTGGCCCAGCCTCCATTGTTCACAGCATCTAGGAAAGGTTGTATCTTTTTCATAGCCCGGAGCTGGCTAGTGGTCCGGGTACGGCCCCGGCCTGTGGCCACTGAGATACCCAGCTTACCATTCGGGTCGATATGCACACCTTCCATCATCTGATCGGGCTGTCCGAAGTCAATGATCTCTCGTGCGGCCTGATCGATCAGGTTCCCCGGCAGTCCTTCCTGAGCCGGCTGGCCGATATACGTGTTGAACTGAGACCGCATCCAGCCCACCTCGCCTTCAGTGGCCCGTGCCCTAGGAATCTTCTGAGCTATGATAGAGGCTGCTCGGATTGGAGACGTATTGCCCAGCGACTTGACGTACTCTTCCATTGTCTGATCCTGCCCCGGCTGGGTGATCGCAGTCTCAGCCAGGTGCCGGAACTGGAGATCTTCAGGCGCAAGAGGCTCTCCTCGGAACACCTTGTTGATATACCCCAGCGCCCCTTGGCCGGCCTGTGCCTGTGTCATCTGGCCCTGATCTATCAGTGTCTTGATGCCTGGGTCGAACTTGTACACCAGATCGAACTGCTTCGGATCAGTCAGGTTGTCCATCATATCGAGCAGCTTGACAGCAATCTGTGGGCTGTAGGCTTGCGACAAGAATGTGAGCATAGGTGTGGTCTGGGCTGCCATTCGCTTATTCAGCTTGGCTACCACATCCAGGCGCTGGCCCAGGATCTCACCCAGACTGTTGTTCTTGATGTTATCCAGCAGTGGCCGGTACATATTGCTGACCTGATCAAGGGCCTTCTGATACTCGGTCGAGTCCACGCCGCCCAGCTCAGCAGCCTTCCTACGGACTGCCTGACGCTCTACTTCCATCTGCTGCTGGACTGCATTCGTATATATCTGCGGATCTTGTAAGCCATTCTCAGCGCCACTTTTGGCCACCAGATCCAGGGTGGAAGCCAAGTCCGGGCCACGCTGGGAGAACGCCTTCTGTGCCCACTGGTTGAATGTGATAGAGCCACGGGACAGTTCTGTGTTGGCGTTATCCAGGAGCATCTTATTGTGGGCTATCACACCCATGTTACCCAGAATCGTGTCAACCGAGATATCCTGGCCAGCCCTCAACAACTCTTCGTGGACAGCCTCAGCAGTCTGTACATCCTTCTCGAACTGGGTCAGCTTGTGTGTGCCGGTAGGAGCCGTAACATCCAGCGTCTGACGCAGGGCAAAGCCTGTGGGGTCATACCCCAGCAGATCTCTGGCCTGCTGTCGGATCTCATCTTCAAAGCCTGGCGTCTGGTTGACCAGCTCCCGTATGGCACTCTCGGCCTCAAGGGCCGCAGCCTGCTTAGGCTTGGCTCCTTGAGACACAGCCGCAGCGATACGGGTGAACCGATCCCCAGCCTTACGCTTCACCGCTGCAATCTGGGCAGCCAGTTGAGAGTCCACGTTCGAGGTGTCCACCTGCCCTGATTGATCAAATACAGCGCCAGCCTCTTTCGCAGCGCCTACCGTGGTAGTGACTTCGGAGATATTGCTGATCTGTTCGTGTGCCTTGTTGGTCTGTATGTCCTGCACTGTCTGGCCGGCCACCTGCCCGAGTTGCTGAATGCCTTGGGCTATGCCTGCATTGGTGGCTGGCTCGGCTACGGGGCGGGCCTGAACAGGGATATCAGGGATCTGTCTTTGGAATGGCATACTATTGCTCCCGATTTACTGAATTCTGCTGTAGAATACCGTTGGCTGTCAGGGCATCCTTCATGCTCTCCAGCATACTGACCTGCCCATCATTCCACTCGAGGCGAGCTTTCTGGAAAGCCTTGGTGTATTCATCCTTGCCGTCGGTAAGCCGCTGCTTGACAGCATCTCGGACCAGTTTACGATCCCGAGGTGTGTCCAGTGTCTGCATCATCAGGGCTATTTGGCGGCGGGCCGAGTCTCTCGCGTCGTCCGTGACAGTCTCATCGTGGACTTTGATCGAATAATCCCAGATGGTCTTGACAATCGAATCGGTGACATCTGACCGGAGCTGACGCTTCGTATTCAGCCTATTCTTGAGATCCCAGGTCTGCACCTCTTCGGTGCTGCGGAAGCCGATGGCACGGGCCACCTCTTCCATAGTGCTGAAGTCTCGCTGAACTATTGGATTGCCATGCCGGTCCATGATAACCCCGAACCGATGCATGAACAGAGCCTTGCTCACATTGTCCCATGAGGACAGGGTGGTGGCCATATCACTTACAGCCTGTACCGGATCTATCTCACGGACGCCGGCCATGCCGAGGGACACTGGCTCCCACACCTCAGTGAACCCTCTCCAGAATCGAGAAGATGTCGTGCCGAATGCACCTAGAAAAGCTTCAGCCAGATTGGTGTCTTCAAACAGCATCTTGTCAAGGAACTGATCTACACCGGCTGCCAGTGAGGCTCGCCGGCCTACGTCCACATCAATGCCGAATAGGGCCATTGTAGCCCAGCCTTCAAAGCCTTCATTGATTGCCTTGCGCTTCTCAGGGGACATCTTGTTCTCAATGTCAGACTGGGAGTGATATCCCAGCGCCTGAGCCAACCAGTTTGCACCCATAGTGCCTAGTGGTACACCTGCTGCCCCGTACAGCAGAATCTGGCCGAGGAATATCTGAGCTCGCTCTGCTGCTGTGAAGTTCTTGTTCATCCCCAGCAGTGTCTCCATCGTCTTTGTCGAAATCTGAAGGAACTGTGTCGGCAGAGAGAGTATGCCCTTCTGCCAGGTGGCACGGTTTGCCCGCTGTAGATTTAGCATGAGATTATTGGACCGAGTCAGAATATCCTTTAAGGCTGCATCATCAATGGCCTTACCAGCATTCTTAGCCTGCCATCGAGCCAGTGCTGTAGCGAACGACAGTCTGCGATTGAACAACTCGCCCGCTCGATAGAAGATCAGCCCCTTGTCCGAGGCCCTCTTCACTGCATCCATCCCGATACCGTGGCCCCTGGCAGCAGCGGCATGGTCAGCAGTCTGCAAGATAGAGTCCTTCAGTCCTGTCTTGTCCCATACGCGCTTCAGCTCTAGTAGGTCGTCCTCTTTCATACCGAATGCTTTGGCTGCATGGGCCAGCGCCTTCGGATTCTCAATGTGGTCGATAGCCGACAGGGCTGTGGTCATCCTGATAGACTTGACTAGCTCTCCAGGATGGAATAGGTTTGTAGCCAGCGCCACTGTTGCACCTTGTGCCTGCACCCACAATTGGATCGGATTGAACCAGCCTAGCAGGGAATGGAAAGCAGCCGCACGAGAAGCTGCAATTGGATCTTTGTGCTTCAGGTACAGCAGGGACTTCTTACCAAACTCCGGCATCCACTTGGACATGCCTACGCTATCATAGATCTCCTGAGTGAGTCCCTGCCACAGCATCTCTTCCTTGGTAGGGAATCCCATCCACTCTTCAATCTGATCATGCAGCTTGCGGATAAATCGTCCAGCCTCGGTATCAGGGGCCTGTGTCAACTGATTAAAATGTGTGTACTCTGTTCCTTCCAGCAACTTGTTTGCTGTATTGATAGCTCGCTGTTCCATTCCCATCCGCCACACATTGCGTGGCACATGCTTAGACACACTAGAGATGTTCCGACTGATAGATTCAAATGAACCGAGCCTCTCGACTGGGAGGCCATCTGTGCCAAAGGGGATATCTTCGGATGCGCGTGGGCCAGTGTAAAGCCCATAGCCACCTGATCCGGGGCCATCCACCACACCAGCTCTACGCTCCTTTTCTAGCTGCCTGTCTTCTTTAACTTTGAGCACTCTATCCGGGTTCTTTGTCAGCTCTGCTTCTACCCAGGCATCTGCTTCTTTCTTGTTATCGAAGATGCGTATAGTGCTGACTTCCGCCCCAGGCTTATTAGCCGCAATGTTCACTCCGTCCAGACGAGTAGGCTTGAACTCCTTGACAAAATAGTTGGCGTGTTGATTGATCTTTGGAACATACCCGACACGGTAATGTAATACTTGGTCCGGTAGCTTCTTAATGTCATCTCCGTGTACCAGCGCATAGCTGACACGCTCACCTGCATTCGGCGGTGTGGCCGGATTGTTAAACTTGACCAGGCGATATCCATGCGTGTATTCTTCTCCTAGGTCCAAGTCAGCAGTACGAACAAACGTGTTCGAGTCTTTGCGCCACAGGATCTTAGGTTTAGTCTGGTTGAGCGAGCCTTGTGCCTCTTCAACGGTCATGTACGGCTTGCCTACCTCAGCTCTCGCATCGGAGAGTTGAATGTGGCGCATACCCTTGATATGAAGCTCTTCCCTTGTGGCAGCATTGCGCAGCATGAATAGCGAATCCACCAGCGAGCGCGTCTTGTAGTAGGCTTCGATCTGCTTCTCATCCAGTGGTACGCCATCAACACCGGCTTTCAGCTCCAGCGGAGTATAGACCTTGCGCTCGTGATCGCCCACCTGAAGGACACGGTCTAGCTCCGCCAGCTTGCGCCGGCCACTAGGCGTTAGACCTTTCATGCCACCTGGCCCCAGGATAGTGCGTACAGCTTCCCGTTGAAATAACTGAAGCTGATTGAAGATCTTAGCGTTCGACTCATCCAATCTTATCGCGGCATCCACTGACTCCCGCAGATTGCCCTTAGCCCACACAGCAGGAGAGGCCAGGAATCGGCTGACCAGGCCAACCTTAGACTGGGTAAATGTCCCTGTGTCACCAAGCGTGAGCTGCATCCTGTACTTGCCACGCACAACAGTGCCGTCTTCCTGCTTCACATCAAAGGCTATGTGTGATACCCCCGGCTCTCGCCCGACCACCCTGACATTCTCCATACCAGGTATGCTGGTCATCTCATCAATGCGGGCCTGCTCTACTATCTGCCGCTCCTGCTTGTTGAGCAAGTCCTCTTTCAGAAATGTGTTGCCGGAAGTGATTTCTTCTGTGGATGCTTTCAGACTGCGATTAAAAGCCTCGATGCTCCGCAATGACTCGGTGGAAATATCTTGTGTGTGAGCTGCATCCAGCTCAGACATGTCAAATCCTGTCGCATTATTGGAGGCCGTTACCTGATCCACATTGGCGATCTTAGCTGTCTCTTCATCAATCACTGATGCTGCGTTGGCTTTGCCTGCATCAACCACATTGTCGGCTGTCTCCAATGTCTTCACAGCATTGAGCATCTTACCGACACGAGCGATCTTGGCAGCCAGGGAGAGGCCAAGCGTGGCTACGTCTGCAAAGTCCAGTCCGGCCCATATCTTGTCAAACTGAGTAAGATCGTCTTCGCCGCCTGACTCTAGCAGATTGCTCATCACTTCAAGCACTTTGTACTTGTTGTCTAATTCCTGCGTGAGCACATCCTTGACAGCCGGCAGAATCTCAATCTGCTTCTCAGGCGGGAGCTGTTTGAAGTTCAATACGAAGTTCCGCATGTACTCTTTTGCATCAAACGGATGGCCGGTCATATCATAGTTGTCCTTCAGGATATTGCCGGGGACCAGCAGAGCCAATCCACTAAGCACCTTGTCACCAAGGCCCATGCTGTCGCTGGTCTCCTTCATCATCTTAGCAATCTTGAGGTTCACCGCGATACGCTGCTCAGTCTCTGCGTCAAGCTGGCCACCTGATGCGGCCCGGACGTACTGAAGGTCGGGGTCCATACCCTCTGTATTGAGATCCTGTATCAGACTATTGACGGCTTCCTGGTTGTCCCGGATCTGTTCTGGTGTGGCACCAGGGTTGGCCTTGAATGATTGCACGTATTCTTGCTTATCCTTCTCAGCTTGCTTAACAGAGCGAGAACCTAAGGCGGCTTTGCTGTTTGGTTCATTGGCCTGAATATCCTGGAATGCTTTGAACAGTGGCTTACCAGTTAGTCCTTGCTCAATAGATGCCGCCTGTAACACCTCAGTGTTGCGTAGTGTCTCGGACACAGGCCGTACAGTTGGCAGTGGAGATTCAATAGGCATATCCTCATTCAGATCTACCTGCAACGGGTCTTCCGTGACAGGCATATCCTCATTGACTGGTATATCATTTGACTTGATAGGATCAGGCATTGCTGTCACCTGTATTGTCGCTGCCGAACACACTAGCAAAAGAAGGTTTGATGCCCACTTGTGCTGGCAGCCCTGCGACAGCCTGTGCGATGTTACCTCGTGTCACAGCCCTATTGGCTGAACTCTGGAGTACACCTGCCCGTAAGGCAGCCGCCTCCTGCCCATAACTAAAGCCCACAGCTTCCGCTGTCTGGGAGAATATAGACCCGGCTGCACCCTGCACTGCCGAAGACTGCGAGGCCCCCTTAGATGCAGCCTCAGCCCGCAGCGATGCCCGCTGCTGGTTGGCTTGGGCCACTGCCCTACGCCGTGCCCGAGCATCGGCGAGTTGCTGCCTGCGGCGCTCTATGCGAGCCGCCTTCTGCTGATCCCGACTGGCTACTCGCTGCTCGTGGATGTTGTATACTGTCCCTACGGCAGTTACTACTGCTGCTGCTGTAGCCATTATTCACCTACCTCAGTTAAGTCAATTGCGTGAACGGTTTCGACCTGCTTATAGCCAGCCGCCTGCGCTGTCTTGTCCCACCGATGCGACTCCATCATGGTTATCATGTGAGTCCTTGCACCGACCTCTTTCAGATATAGTTGCACTACTTTTAGGATCTCAACTGGAACATGGGTCTTCCTGTAGGCCGGGTGCACATAGAAGGCATCGTTGACAGCGTACTTTGTCCCCTTGTGGTGGATGTGGTCATGCACGAAGTCTATGCAATATCCAATCAGCGTATTGTCGCTGTTATACACCAGTATAGTTGAGAGGTTGCCGGCATCGTCCATCCTATTGTAGGCATCCCAGTCAATGTTAAGATTGATCTCATCGCGACTGTACCCGACTTCCATCCAGTGTTGATACAGCAGCTCGTGGAATGCTGGGGGTACTTCTCGGAACTTGGCAGAGATAACATTGATAGCCATTACGGGGTCGCATCTACAGTGTATGGGATCGAGTACCCTACGAGCTGGGCATCATATCCAGGCGTGGCGGCAAAGTATACGGCCAAAGCATAGCCTCTTCCTCGGAGCTTATTCTTTGTAATGATCACGCTCTCTCCTGTGTCGTAAGTGTCGCTTGTATCTGCCGGGATGTAGGTGCGTCTGTGCCGATATGCCTCGCGGGCCGTAGTGAACCTGTTTCCGGCTGAAGAATCATGCCAATCCCACCGGCCCTGCAATGATAGCTTGCTCTGCCCAAGAGGGGACAGCACTCCGCCACCGATATCCTCGAATCCGTACTCCGTTTTGTTCATGTACACCATGCACAGGACACTCTGTTTCTTCCGGGTCCAGTCACCCAGTGGGTCTGACCAACCTTCGATATACCCGCTGTACTCTGCATCCGTAGTAAGGCTGTGCTGATCGGCTACATAGTTCGTGTAGTCTACAAACTCCGAGCTGTTGAACTCCATAATAGGATAAAGCATTGTACTGTTGGTGTCTGACGAATCTCCCATGAATAGCTTCAACGGGATCTTGCCATCGCTGTCCGAAAAGTTAAGGTCTGATGCAAACCCGCGTATATGCAACTCTGCATCGTCCCACCCAACAGGGCCTGTATATGTACCGGCAATCTTGAGTTTAGTGAAGCCATTAGTGACTAGATCAAGGTCCAAAATGCTGTCTCGGAAGCGAAGGCTCGATCTGCTTGTGGTAGACGTATATGCCCATAGCACACGTTGGTTGTATTGATCAAAGTGGCCTTTGACATAGGGCTTGGCTTCTGTGGGGATGTCTTTGAGCAACCCTTCTATCCTATTGGCACTCACGTTTTTAGCTTCATATCCCCCCGTCACATTAGCAGGCTCGATCACCCAGATATGGCTTCGTGTCCAGTACATGATCACCCCATCAATATCCACTACGGAATCCGGGCAGTCTGTACCGGGTGCACCGGAGATTTTAGTGACGGCGAAGTCATCGGCTCTAAATGCGCTGCGGTAATCTCCGCCTGTAATAGCCCAAACACCTTTCTTTGAAAATGCTAGAAATCCTGAGCCTACACTAACTAGCTTCAGGATATTGCCTGCTTCTGCGATATGAATAGTGAGGCCATCATCGGCCAACAGCTCATTGCCTATTTCGGCTGTAGGGTCGTTCTTCTGTGCGAACTGGAAGAATTTCTCGTAATAGTCCGAGGCAAGAGTTACACTTTGATCTACTGGCCTGTCTACTGTAGGGCTGATATAGATTGTCCCGCTGGTTCCTTTATTGTCAGCTCCTGACCACGCCACTCTGTTAGCAAAAGAAGTGGCGGTATCAAAACCGTAATCTGGGGTTAGAGGGTCAAACACTGTGTTATTCCCCCACAGGCGCACATTGCCCGCAGCAATTTGATTCCTATTCATCTTGAACGGATCTAATCTCATTCTCCCGCGAGGTGCAGGGGTGCTGCCAAAATCAATCTTCACTAGCGCAGCAGGGTCAAAACTGCCAGAGGAGTCTTTGCCTGAAAACCACACCTGATTGTGCTTAGGGGCCGTATAGTAGTCTATGCCACTGAATGTATAAACACTTGATGAGCTCATTAGATAGGCAAAGAAGTTATCGTAGCTCCAGCCTTGATTGCTGAGATTATAATAGTAAGCGTCGGAAATCCCATCTGCTGATGACGACACAGTGGCAGTGGCGGAACTGTCAGTACCTGTTAGGACACTTGATGTGTAATCTGTCCCGTCCGCTGCATCAAATGCCACGGACCCTGTGGCCGTATCGCTATCCGGCCATTTGTCTAGATGAATAACGCTATTGCCGGCGTCCCAAGCAACGACCCTGAAGCTCCTGCCATTGTCGCTGTCAGTGACCTCTTCCCCTACTGTGAATGTGCCTGAAACACTTGTGACAACCATGTGGTTGCAATACACAGGGCCGTCCTGTCCATCCGAACGGTAGCCATCATAGATACCGTCGAGATCCCTTACCCGCATGTTTGTTGTGTTGTTGGTGTCATCTACATAATCATAACCTGAAGAGCTTTGGGCTGCTAAGTTATAGGAGTAACTTGATCCATCAAACTGGATACCGACCGGAGCAATTTTCCGGCTGAATGCGAAAACTTGATCAGCAGCCTTAACAAATCGAAGAGATGGGTAATAGCCGTTACTATCTGTATAGGTAGCAGATTGGTTGAATCTTCCAAGAGGACTAGATATTATGGCAGACGACTTTACGCTATTGTCTGCCAGGACATTAGTAACTCCTTTGTCAAGCACCTGGACTACATAGTCGCCTGTTTGGCGAAGAGCTATATCTGCTCCGGGATACCCGCTAGTGCTATCAAACTCTGCATATCCATCGCCCAATAGAGGCTCTACGCCACTAATGACAGACGATACAGTGGGCGAAGACGCTCCGGCTTCATAGTCTAGCCCTTTGCGATAAAAAGCTCCGCCAGGCATAAACCAAAAGTTCAACGCATCCTTGGCAGCGTTCTCGGCAGGAACAATGGGATCGCCGTCAGTGACGATACCACCTGTCAGGTTATTGTAATTCTGGATTGTAGTCTGGCGGGCCATAGTTGATTACCGCTTAGTTGAAGACTTACTCTTATCGCCTGATGCGACTGACACTGCCGGCTTAACATCAGCGGCTTTATCGGCTGCCACCTCTTCAGCTTCACTGACAGAAACCTGAACGACCTCTTCCTTCTCAGTTACTGGGGCCTCAGTTCTAGTCAGCTCCTGATGCAGCTCATCATCCAGCTTGGCATCCTTCTCAGCACGGGCCATCCATGCCTGCACCGCAGAGGCAGCCGATTTGATATCCGTGAACATGCCGCTCAATTCGCGTGGCAACTGGCCGCCTTCCTTGAACTTGGCCTTAACCAGCCCATTATCACGAGTGAAGAACTGCACGGTCTTTACCTCGGTGCTTTTCCTCGGACCAGCTACAGTCACCTCGACCTCATACGGGGCCTTGCCATGCTCAGGTCGGTCACGTACATCGAGGGAAGACTGCTCATCAACAATTTCATTAAAGCTCAGGGGTTTGCTCATTGCCTATGTCTCCCAAAATTTGGTTTGGTGTGAGAATTTTTGAGCCTCTTCTCACGTTTGGCTTTGTTGCGAAGGTATCTCCGATCTTCGCGTTCGGATCTCAGTGTAACCTGCCGCATCTGTTCGTTGCAGACAATCTTACATTGAGAGATAAACAGTGAAAAGTGCCTCACCGGAAGGACAGGGTATGCAGCATTCGTATGAGACCAAGCATCAGCCGCTACACCGACTACAATGCTATTGCTCTGTTGCAGTGTAGACTCTTCTGCTGAGTTGTAGGCATCGAACACGATGTACTCACCATCAAACGACGTGCAGTACGTCGGGCCTTGGTCATTACGAATGAACAGCGGCACACCCTCAACGTTATCATTAACTACATCAATCTCGCTGTCGCCGGTATTGCGCGAGTAGACCAGGTCTAAGAAATCATTCGGGTCTTCGTAGTAAGTGATATCGTCTATGGTCTGATTGCTGTCGCCTGTCTCGGTATTGTCATAACGGATGTTCGTCACCTGAGCAACACTAGCCGGAATCTTCATGGTGGTCGGATAGTTCGTATCTCCCAGACCTGTGAGCTGATCCACCATCCTGATAGTGTCCAGATCCAATTCCGCAGCCAGCTTGAAGTACTCCCCGCGCACCATGTTGGCGACTTGCTCAGACTCGGGTGTCTCAGATATGTCATTCACTGGATCGTAATCCATTGAATACATCACATCATTGACAATCTCAAGTAAAGTGCGTCTTTCCATTGTTCACCTCAAGAAAGGGCGGGAGGCCCTATTGCCTCCCAACCCAGGTTATGACGCAATACCTTACGTCTTGTCAGCCAGGTACTCCGTGAGCGGTGGGATATACGAAACAACAATGACTGCTGTACCAGTCAGTGTGTCCGTACCACCGGCCCACTTAGCATAGATGACGCCATCCTTATCCCCTGTCTCAGCTCCGATTAGAGCACCGTCACCTTCATCCCAACTCGTAGCGACGAGATTAGCCTTGGCACCGACGCCACCAACTTCGATGAAACCATTGAAGTCAATCTCAGTTGAGCCATCGTCCGCCTGTACCAGACCTGCATCAATGCCCGTGGCACTGGATGTAGAAGTAAAGGCATCCTCAACATAGATTGCGGCATGACGAATCAGAGAGTTTGCCGGGATCACGTTATACGTGTCATTGGCATCAAACTCTGAAGTCGGCACTAGAGTGGCTGAACTCGCAGTGGTGTAGATAGGCTGGATCATAGTCCGAACCACATCGCTGTCCGGCAGGACAACTGCTGTATCTACCTCACTTGTACGAGGGCCAAAGATATTGCGAGAACCGCTGATAATTGTCTTATTCATATCTCAGTTCTCCCTTAGTAGTTGGTACGTGAAGTCAAGCAAACAACCACAGTCTGTAGTCGCTGCAAACCGAAACCCCAACGAGCTGCCATGTAGAACTCGTCACGACGGCGAGGCGCGTTACGATAGCCTTCAAACTCAGGCATCTGACGCCATGCGCCCATGATCGGAGTTTCCATGTCATCGCTAACACACATGAACAGGTTGGCGACACCAGATGTAACAGACGCAGAGCTGGACGGAGCCGGCACTGTGATGGTGGAGGTGTCAACCGTTTCGCTGTTCACTTCATGCAGACGGTTCGACAGGTAAACGTCGAAGCCATAGATATTCCGCAGGAAGCGCATGTTCTTGGCGAAGCCCGTGTTGATGATACCTTCAACCTGCGGGTTGTTGCTTACGTTGACCAGATTCGAGATCCGGTTCAGCGAGGCTTCCGCCAGCGGGTCAAAGATTGCAATACGGCCATCATCCGGCGCATTGGCCTTATCCAAGGCGAGCTTGGCATAGATGAAGTCCTCAACGTCGATGACCTGGCTAGTACCAGATGCCACGAAACGGTGAGCGTAGCCGTTGATTGCGTTCGGATTAGAAGCAGTCTGACCGTTTGGAGCGGCCGCCAGCATGTCAGTTTCCCACCGCTCCTTCAGAGCGCGGAGCTGCTTCGGAGTAATGGCTGCATCGAACTGCTGGACCTTCCAACTGTCCTGCTTGACCTTATCAGTCAGATAGACACCAGAACCTACATACTCGGTGATGGTTAGTGTGATCTCGCCGCTATCGAATGGGTCGATAGGAGTCGGCTTGTCTTCGTCCAGATCACGGAGCACCAGATCACCAAACGTAGTGATATGCAGAGTGTCGCCGTCCTGGAAGTCAGTTACATCGCGGTGAATACCTTCAGGAAGAAAGTCATCCTTCAGGGTATCCAACGTAAGCTGCGAGTAGACTTCCGCACGGCGCAACGCTGAGGTGTTGTCAGTAGTATTACCTACCATTGTTATTCCCCTTTATTGTTGTGCGTTAGACTCCGGCCTGTTTCATCAGACCAGATGTGTAAGCGATACGATCTTTCTCACGCATCTTGGTGATGTTCTTCGGCCTTTCGTCTTCGTTGCTTTGCTGATTAAATGCAGCGGTATTAACGCTGCTGGAGCTAGGCTGATGAGACTGCTTCCTCCCTTCTGTTAAGAAGAGGTGAGCGAATGCTTCGGGACTGTCTTTCCCGAGTGCATCAATCTGATTCCCAGTCATACCTAATTCCTTACCCTTGGCAGTGACGGTGGTGACATAGTCATCACCATACAGCTCCTTGGCCTTGGCTTCACACCGTGAGAGGTTGGCATTCTGCTGCGCTGCGGTTTGCCGGTTCTCGATGGTGCCCAGTGCTAGGTCTGCTGCCTGCTTGACGAGTTCTTCGTTACTCAGGCCAGTGGTGTTCTGGTCATTTCCTGAAGTGCTCTGCCGCGCTCCTTGCGTGTTGGCGTCCACAATCGCTTGCAGGCGTTCATTCTCTGCCTTCAGTTCCGAGCTCTCAGTTTTCAGCGTAGAGTTCTCAGACTCCAGATTAGAGATGTGATCCTGTGCGTGGCTGATATTCTTTACCACATCGTCACGAGTATGGAATGCACGTTCACCTACAGTCAAGAAGACATTCTCCCCGGTCGGAGTACTGTTCTGATTGTTGGTGGGTTCCTGATGACCGCTCTGTTGTCCAGACTGGTCGTTGTTGCCAGGGTTGCTGGCGCTTGAATTGTCAAATGACATAATAATCCCCTAGAGGTTGTCGAGAGTTTTGCGGTGACGCTTGATTGCCTTGGCTGCGCCTCGCGCTGTGCCAGTGCCCAGTAGCTTCTCTAACCAGCTACCGCTGTCACTGGACTTCTTCTTCTTCTGAATTGGGGGGTGCGAGCTTTTGGTCTTGTCCTTCCCCTTCTTCGGAATCTTCTTGTCTGATTGCTTGGCCATAAATGTCCACTCCAAATAAATCTTTCAGTATCCTACGTATTGTCCGGCGAGTTGCATTGCAGTCAGCCTGGAACTCTGAGAAGGCCGGCAGCTTGTAGGACTCCGCTGATTCAGCCTTCTGCTCAGTGTTACGGTACTCAGTCATTAGGACTTTGATGGCCGCCAGCCGAACCAAATCAGCCTCTGTAAACTGAGCCACCAACGAGTCAAGATCTTCCTCTGGGACAGCTCGCTGAAGCCTCAGCGGCACACCTGGCTTGGCCGGCCTGCGGGCTGTCCGCTTGATGAATCGTTTACGCTGCTGTGCCGACATCCTGAACCTCCGGGCTATCATTCAGATTGACTGCATTCTCCTGTGTCAGCGTGTCCTGTGCCGTCTGCTGTCGCCTTGCCATCTCCAACTGCTCAGGGATACGGCCATACGGCTGAACCAACTGGTATTCTTCAAACTCCATGATCTCTTCCCACAGTCGTGCCAAACGCACAGATGGGAAGTGCTGCAACAGTTCCTTGTCCACATTGAGAACTTGGGACTCCAAAGTCATCAGGTTCTGGGTAAGCTGCTGTTTGCGAGCGTAGTGGCTGGCACCCTTCGGTATCAGCTTACCATTCGCTGTCAGATCTTCTTTTCCGATCTGCTTGAACAGCTTGGCCCCTGTCTCCTTGTCGGCCACCCTGATAGTCTCTTTCCGACTGGCAAGATAGCGTCGGGACAGGTACACCTCCGCATTGATAATGTCCACCAAGAAGTTTTTCTCGAACTCGTTCATGTTGTGCTGGAAGAATCGCTGGCTGGCGTTCTCAAGCCGCTGTACTTCAAACTTAGTCTTTTCGCCTGGTGTCCTGAAACCAACAGCTTCACGCGGGGCACCTGCATACTCGTCCATCTTGCGCTCGGTCTCTTCGATCTTGAAGTCGGCATTGAGCACTGTTGGATCAGGTGCCAAGTTCTTCACATCTCCGCCGTTGGCGATGTAATAAGTGACTTCACCTTTGTCCCCCGTGATCTCTTCATCCACATCGCCTGTGATAACACGATCAGGAATCAGCATATCATCAAAAGCGTCAGCCTTAGCGTTCTCAAGGTGGTTGATGTAGTACTGCATACCTAACAAGTTCTCCAGCGCACCCATGCCCCACAGGTTATTCTTGCGCTGGCGGTAGCTGGCATGAAAGATCAACGGTTGCCCGTTCCACGTATCTACTGACTCATTGCGGATCACATACCGGCGATCCACTACAGTCACGCACCGATTCTTATACAACACTTGATTGTCGAGATCGTAGATGTCGCCATAGAAGTCCAGAAACTCGACGAACTCGCCTATGATGTACTGAGCGAATGAGCCGAACCCATCAAGGCTTGCCTGCTCTGTCTTCCGAATGTCCTCTGTCTTCATCCCCCGAGCGTGACTGCGGATCTTCATAATCTTGTCCCACACATCTCGCTGGTAGTTTAGATCAGGGCGCTCTTCGATATCCCGAGCCGCCTCACCTATAGTTTTAACTGACCGTATGATCTTCGGGGTGTGCTCCCAGTCAATAGCGAATGGGTTAAACACGATATCTTTCGGAGCAATCCGTTGGATGCGGGGACCAACATAGCCCTGCACCAGTTCATCGTCTGGCATCTGATGCTGCTCATTCACATAGACCACTTGAGCAAAGCAGTCCCCGTCTATCCAGTCATCAACCAATTCTGTAACTTTGATGTCAAATTTGCTCATCCGATGTTTGGTGCGTAAGTACGCCTCGATGCCCTCCCTGACTTTCGATGTGACACTCTTCTCATCCTCGCCCTCGAACTCAAACCAATGGTCGTTCGGCATTAACCCTTGGACATAATTGGCCTTAAGGTTATCATATAGCTGCATGAGCTTGGGCCGATGAGTAGTGTGGTTGTGCCCATTGCTGTCATTCTCGGTGGTCTCAGTAGATGTGGCGTACTTGTACTGATTGACTTCATCAACGATCTGTTCACGCTGGATCTTAGCGTCTTTCCACTGGTCCCAGAAGCTAGATATAGTAGTTGCCATCTGGTCGGGGTTGCCGATAATCTCTTCAAATAGGTCGAGCGATTGATTCATTTATCTTCTCCGTCCACCGAATCTGGATGCGATTCGTGACTCAGTACCCGTCACTTCTGACTGGCCCTGGCCTCTACGCAGGCCTATGTGGTTTGTGCTCACTGTTGGTTTCTTGGCATTCTTGACTGCGGTGCACACCGCATCCTTCAAGTCATCATTCTTTGACCGCATCTCTTTGAGCTGCTTTTCTAGGTCCGCCATCCACCCGCCCTTGTAGTGTTTGATGGTGCCGGCTGCATAGACTGGCTCCAGTATCATCATGTGTCGCTCTTCTTTCGACATGTTGCGCGGGACAGCCTTGGCCTTTACTGTGAGATGCAAGCCGTCATTGCGTACATACTCTGTCATCTGGTCGGCGATAAGCTTACCTGCACCGTCGGATTCAATATGGATGTGCTTGAAGCGCCACATATCGTAGAGCTTGGAGATGTGTCGGTAGTAAACGCTGTACTTGTCTGTCTGGAACTGCACTAGGTCCAGCAGGTAGATAAAGCCCTCGTCGTCAATGCCTATGACAGCGATAGCCGTATAGTCGGCCTTCTTGGCTGACTTCGCCTTGGCATCGGTCCAGGCCAGGTCCATGCCCGCAACCACGTTCAACTTCTTGTCTCCGTAGTACCAGATGCTCCCTACTCGGGTAAGGAACTTGCGGTTGTAATATTGGAACTCACTGGTCATCACATCCGGGTTGTGATTCGTGTTGTTGTAATACTGGGCAAAGAACTGTACCAGCTTACCAACGGACACGTACTCGGCCTTCTTCTTAGCCAGCTCCTTGACATCAAACCCGTACCACTCTCCGGTCTCAGGCGCTCTCGTGCGCGGCCACAGGAACTCACCCAGGCCATCGCCCTTGGTCTCTACCTCCCGCTTCATCACAGTCCACTGCGGTACAGCGCCTGTCTGCTCCCCTGTCTCCGGATCGATTGTCGGTAGCTCAGCTTCCATAAACTGATGCCACACATCCTTCTCGTGGTATAGTGTGCCTACGGCACGAGTGACAGCCCCGGTATTCTTAATGGCGATGAAGTCAGCCACTGAGTCCTCTACATCTTTGCGGCCGGCGTCCGTGTATGCATTTGTCTGCACCACGATGTCATCAAGCAGCAGAACATCACAGTGAAGGCCCGTCGCACTGGAGCCTACCGTCTTGATGATCAGCGTGTAGTCGCGGATACGACGCTTCTTGCGCTCTGGGTGGTCCGTGTTAATAGCCCAAGTTGCCCACTTGTCTCTCATCGACTTCCGCTTGTGGAACATCTCAGGCCACAGGAGTCGGTATTCATCGCTTTCCAGCATTTGCTTTATAGCTGAAATCTGCAACTTGGCTAAATCATCGCCGGCTGTTAGATATACCATCGTAATCCAAGGCTTCTTGGTGATCATCCACGCAGCATAGCAGGCTAGAATATGGCTCTTCAGATGACCACGTGGCAGCAGCATGAGGAAGTGTTCGTTATCGCCATTCTCCAGGGCCAGAGCCGCCTCCTGGTGGATATCCCCGTAGACATAGCCAGGGTTCACATACTGCATGAACCGAAAGAGTGAGCCTTCGTAATAAGCCCGCAGTTCCTTCTCTTTCTGGGTCAGCGTCGGGAGCTTAGTTGGTTCCGCCATCACTCATGCCTTCGTGCAGTTTCTCAATGGCCGCTTGACGATCAGCCTCGTCTTGGGCATCTTCCTTTTCCTGTGCATCCGCCTTAGCGTTTGGACGGCCAACAGGACGCTTTGCTAACCGACTGTTGATATCTAGCAATAATCTGGCAGCGCCTGTGTCGCCTTTCTTGGCGCTTGCCATAATTCCTCTCTTAGCGTAACTAGCGTCCCTATCGGCCATATCCTCCCGCCACTGCTCCAGCCCTTCATAGCCTTTGCTTTTGTCTCCCTCTACGAACCATTTGCAGTTGCACAATCTGCGCCAGTGCTTCATTGAGCCGACCAGCCTCATGGCTGCATCGTACTCGTCAACACTATTCATGTACACATGGTAGGCACTGATCAGCCCTTCCGACAGTCTGTCCTTGTCAGACAGATTATACATCGGTGTATACCGCTTCTTGCTTGACGGCTGAATGGCTTCGACAAACAAGCTCTGAGTGCGAAGTGTGCCACGACTGTCAAGCAGGAGAGTCGGGTCTGCATTGTCGTGGGCGAACCCTTCGTACTTAGTATAGTCCATTGACTATAGCCTTATTGCCATAATGTTTGTTCCTGCATTTACACAAATCCCCGCTGTTAATTAACAGAGCGCGAGACCTCCCTCCACACATCACTACGAACATTTATCAAGGTGATGTTGTCGTTAGTGTCGCCAGTGAAATCTGCCCCACCAGCAAGGAGTATGCTTCCACCGTTGGCAATGGTTGTATTAGAGTCTATTCTAATATTTATTATTTGTGATGGGTAGGCATCGTCAAAATCAGTGATTGATGTAGCTCCAGTATTAGCTGTCTCAAATTGAACAACACCAGTTCTCCTCGTTCTTACCGATGGGGTTGTGTCGCCGTCTGTAAATATCACAAGGTCAAACTCATCAATATTATTCAGTAATAAACCATCATATTCGTTTCCTTGTACTACATTTTTAGATGTCGTAGTTGTATGACTTAGATTATAATCAAAGGCATAAGTAAACCGACTTCCAGCAGTAAACTTATTGTTTCTCAATGAGACACCGTCAGTAGTGCCTGCGGGGAGAAACCTTACCCCTTTCCCGTCTGTGCCATCAGCCTTTCCACAATCATTAAATTCATTATTGTCTATAGATAGTTCAGTAATGTCAGTGACTTCTATTACTGGTCTTCCATCACCCCCCGATGCGTAGTGAAAATAGTTATTGTTAATTTTTATAAAGCTACCTAATAACAGAGATACCGTGGGATTCCCGGATGTGGCCACGGTGTCTAATGAATTGTTCTCATAATATAAGTCATAGACCTCATAGTTACTCCCTATTTGAGTTGCCACATTTGTAGTATTGTATATATCATTATCTCTAACATGGATTGTTTTTACCCCATCTATATTCATACCTCTAACAGAATCTCTGATCGTATTGTTGATTACATGGATATTATTTGGAGGGGCTGTTTTTGGCGTAGTAGACGCCCCTTGAACTAATGTTATGCCCCAGTTAGCAGTTAGATTCTTCATTGTATTATTTGTTATATAGATACCGGAATATGGTTCATCAACGGTGTCTTGAACGTGCGATGAGGAGACGAGGCTAACAGCTCCTGCTGTTCCTCCTATAGCGTCAAAAATATTACTATTTATGTGTATCTCATTCAGCCTGTCGCTATCATAGTTAGGCTCCATATCTATAGCCCCAGGCATAGTTGACTTGGTGCAATTTACAAAATAATTATTTTTAATCCACACATTCTCGCCATTTGTTAAAGATATGGCATTTCTGTTCTCATTATTAACCCCATCAAAAATATTATTCTTTATCCATACATTTTTAGGATGCGGTGTGTTTGCCCCAGTTGGAGCAAAGCCACCAAAATAAATGGCATCCCCTTCAAAAGCTCTGAAATAACACCACTCAATAACAACATTCTCAGATCCACGGATAATGACTTGAAAATTTGACTCATTAAAAGCCGTTTCAGAGAGACCATTAAATTTTAGGTCTGTGATTCGGATATTGTCATACGCAGAACTCCCATCAAATGTACGTAGGATATGAACGCCAGACGATTCTTTTTCCAAAACAGACTCAAAACCATCACCAAATATATGTTGTCCGTCCTTTAGTACTATGTCTGCAAGCACATAGGTACCAGCGGGGAAGTATATTCTATTCTCCCCGCTATCAACTGCGCTCTGTACGGATGTGCTATCATTGGTTACGCCGTCTCCAGTCGCCCCAAACCAGAGCACGTTCACCGCGCCAGGGAACTGCCTAACCCACGCACCGCTCGCCCCAGTAGTGTCACTGTTCGGAGGGATGTAAATACCATTCTGCGTGTCTGCTGTGACTTCGGCTGAGAGGTCGGATGAATTCCAAACAAATACCCCGTGGTATCCGTCATTGACAGATGCCCGATAAAGTACTCGTAGCGTCCGTGCGGATGACGGAATACCCAAGCCTTTTGCCGCAGTGATGTCTGACACCACATAGTCGGTTGACATTGTTTGTGTAGCAGCATAGGCGCTTGTGTCGTCAAGCACTGTGCCCATGAATGCACTCACACCAGATAAGCCTAGTGTAGCAATGGCCGCAACAACATCATCGATGTACTTCTTAGTCGCGGCATCGGAATTATTTACAGGGGCAGCGAGATTATGAATGTAGTTGCTATTCATATCCAACTGAGCCTGCATCGCGTTGGTGCCGGTGGTATCGTCACCGTACAGATTCAACAGGCGACTCAATGCCGTTTGTATCTTATCCCACTCGCTATTGATGGTAGTCTGCGATGCTACGCCGCTCGATACATCAACTGGGATGTAGTCTGTTCCCATAACTGTTACCTGTATTGTTTATTATTGATTCTTAGGGTATAGATTACTGCTGGCGAGATAGCGAGTGGGGCTGACAACATAGCATAAACAAGTCTCCGCTGATCAGCAACCAGCGGAGAACTCTTGTACATACCCTTGGAGCCTGTAGCCATATTATTTGGAGAGTACTGCAACCATACCGGACACAATCATGTCATCGGCTGCCGCATCTACAGCTTCAATATCGGAAACTCTTAGAGTGTAGCCCTTTGGAATTATCAATCCAGCAGGGAAAGGAACCTCGATTGTACCATCAACACCTGCCTCAGCAACTGTACTGACCGTCTCTCGGTAAATACCGGGCGCAAAAGAGTAGTGATAGACATTGCTTGCTGCCTGATAAGATCCCGCGTGATCCTCATATATTGTACTGCTATCTGCATCTTGAACTTCCAGTGTCATCAGCCGATTGCCTGCTGTAGCTGTACTGGTCAATTCGACAAACAAGTACAACAGTTGGATATCAAAATTCCCAGCCCCTATAGACAATGAGGTAAACGACTTGTCACTGTCATTGGCCGTACTGTCTTTGAATGATGCGTATTTTATTATGCGACTCATTACGCATCCGCCGACATGCCGTGTGCTTCGAGTACTGCGATGATGGCGTTAATCTTGCCGGCCAGGACACCATCGTTTGCCTCCAACTCTGTGACTGTTGGTGTTGCACTTGTTGTCAATGTATCCCCTGTGAATGTCGCGCCATCCAAGGCGTCAACACAAACAGGGATATTCGCTGATTGATCACCAACCATAGGTTTGCCGTCAGCAGATGCCATAACAGACTGTGAGCGTTTCGGGTTTGCCATTATTTTGTACTCCTACGTTTAGTTGCTTTCTTGCGGGACTTCTTCTTTTTGCCGACCTTGCCTTCGGCCTCCATCTTGTAATAAATATCTTCGCCTCTCTTGGCACCGTATTGTTTCTTCAGGCTCTTCATGAGTGACTGATTGACAGGCATCTTACCCGTCCTGCTCTGAATAGAGTGTGCTGATAAACAGACTAAACAGCTTCGGGTTATCCTTCAGCACCATCAGCTCCCCAGTCGATAACGGGCGCACTATGCGCTCTTCCTCGTCCCCTTGGGACAAGCCTAGCATGTACCACAGGGCATGTTTAATTTCATGCCATAGTGTGTCAAGATCAAGCTGGGGATTGCCAGTGCGGTAGACATAGATCTTCAGTTCATGTGGGAGGTGGTAGCCGAAGTTGTCGTTGCCGGGCTGAGCTTCAAGAAAATGAACCGCATACGTGTATGGCCCAATCTTTATCTCGTCAATAGTCATTCGCATTCAACCGGAGCGCCGCACTCTCCACATTCGAGTATCCCGCTATCCATATTGACAACGATATGAGAAGTGCACCCGCAAGTGAAAGCGACAGGTGCCTGATCGTCATAAAAGTCGAGTAAAGGCTCATACTCGTCATAAGTCGTCAGTTCAGTCGAGAACATAGCAGCATAGCAATAGCAGTATTGAACTTCCGGTGGGACCATCTCACTTCTTGGCTTTCTTCTTCGGGACTAACTTCTTCTGTGCAATCGAATAGACCTTACCCTTTGTCGGGGACCCATTGGCCTTCTTCTCGTCTGCCCGCTTCTTCATGGCCTTCTTGATGGCCTTGCCTTCTTGTTGCATACCTTTCGGCTTGTATGTCTTACGCTTGGCCATATTAGGCTCCTGTATTAAAAGGCCAGCCCAGGTGCCGATTCTCGGTCTTACCCTGGGGCTGGGAGGGCACTTGGTAAGCCCGATAAACTGGTGGGTTCATACAGCTTAGACAACAGGAACGACGAAAAGTTCAATTTATTTCTTCGGCGAAGCCGCACCCAGTCCTGGCCCATTCCGCGCTGCGGCGGGCCTGCACAAGCTCCCTATCGGGAGAGTACCTATGTTTGGGCCACCGTAAGTTGCTGTTCTTATTAGCATAAGGTGTTGATACTCCCGTACCTGTGCCGATCTGTATGCCGATGTGGTCAGGTGGAGGACCAGGGGACACAAGGTACACAGGGTACACCCATACTCTGTTCGGACTAAGGTAAGACCCTGAATTGCAAATAATTTCTTCTCGGTATTAGCGGGGTGTCTAATGCACTTTAGGGCATAGCCCCGACCCCCTTGGCCCCGGTGCACCTTTTTGGTGCAGGAATCAGGAATTGCCCCATAGGGGGCATCTGCACTAAATTGGTGCACCAGGTTGGTGCGCACTGAATTGGTGCAGGAGAGTACCAAGGTAAGGTCGGGCTTGTGCCGAATGGATGCACGAGTGTGACACTATGTTCTATGTTGGTGCAAAGTGGGTACAAGTGGGGATAAGTGGACCAAGTGGGTACCAAGTGGGACCAAGTGGGACACACAAGGTGTGTAACCCCTAATCCCGTACCTTGACTCGATGAGTACGGACTAAGGTACTGATCAGGAATCTTTTAGTACTGATAAGATCAGTAGAAGAAAGATAAAAGAATAGAACTAATAGAAAGATATGTTGTCTATGGCCAGATTGGTACTGTTAGGGCTATTGGGCCAGGTAAGGACTGGTTATTATCTTATATTCCTGTAATCTCTCATGAGAACACATTTCTCAAACTCTTTGGTGTATTAGACAACTATTATTCCTATTAGTTCCATTTATCTGTCATAAGGATTACTTATGGTTATTGGTGGTATCATAAATAAATGTAATGTAATAATGCTTGACAGGAGCTAAAGTACTGGGTATATTGTCCGCTAGTAGGTTGTACTTGTGTTTAACTGTTGATCAGGAGTAATCGATTATGACTACAAAACATACTTGCAATGGTGGTAATGGACCGTACTTTGGCAAGAAAACAGCGGGGTGTCCGAGGTGTGATGAGCTGATAGCCGGAGCCAGGCCGGTTAAATGGTCACGTCAAGACCAGGAACAGCGCGACAGAGAATATATCCGACGACACTTCGCGGACACAAACCATGGCAAACCAGGTCACAAGTGTTATCCTGTTTGCACACTCGGCGACTAAAGGAGTAACACCAATGAATGACTATAAACATTTACCAGACCACGACGACAGTCTAGGCGGGACCATGGACGCCGATGCCCTGGACAATACAGAGCAATTCCAGTGGCAAGACTACAGCAAAGGCAAAACCCTGGCAGACTACGCGCCACTGATAGATCGCCGGGAAAAGGCCAAAAACGACTTTTTCACTGGCTTAACCAACACACTGATATTCACCGGCGTGCTGGCGTTACTGATAGCGATGGCCGTCGATGTTATCGGCCACTAATTACAAACCAATACAGGAGTAAATATCATGCAAGACATAGTCATTTCTACAAACGATCTACGTTACTACGCGGTTAAACTTGCTCTAGGCGAAATTGTTAATACCAACGATGTGACAGAAGACACCCTGCTATATTTAAAAGACATCCGCAGCAATTGCGCTATTGTCATTAAACAGATACACGACAACAGGCGCAAGCCAGGCTAATATGACCTATACAACAACTGATACAGGAGATAAGCAGATGCATATTCAGAACATGACAAACAGCAAAGGTAACAAGGTAAAGAATCAATTCCTTGTAACAGGTGTCCCGGCTGGAATATATAATTCCGAAGGGGAGCATATACCGAGCGGAGTAATGTTCCAAAGTTATAATAGTATTATCGCCTTTCGGGATTTCATAGGCCAGGTGTGGCTTGACCGTAACAGGTGGGATTACAGCGCAACAACGGGCCGCTATCGGAATGAGTTTTTGAACGAGGGCATAGCCGAGACACGCAAGAAGATAGCCAGCGGGGAGTATAAGCTGGTGACTTTCAACGACTGACTTTGGAGTAATTGATTATGAATACAATCACCCTACAGTTACAAACTAACGAATTAGCAGCCGCATTAAAATGCGCTGGAAAAACCGACGTCCGATATTACTTAAACGGTGTTCACCTTGTCGAACGTGGCGGGTTTGCTTACCTGGAATCCACCGACGGACATCGAGCGTTAGTAATCGGCACGAAAGAGACCGTACCATCCGGCCTGAGCTTCATTATCCCCCGCGTTATCGTTGAAGCCGCCGCCAAAATGGGAACAAAGGCCCGTCCGCGTGATTTACTGGCCGACGTTGACCTTACAAACAGGGAAATTATTATCGGCACGCCAGACCGGAAAGTCCACGGAGAAGCGATCGATGGACAATTTCCGGATATCGCCCGGATAAGCCCGGACCGGCCAGCGGATAGAGTAGTGGATGCCTACAATGCCAACTATCTGCGCGACTTCGCGGACGTGCAAGTGTTATTAAACCCAAAAGGCAGCCGCGTTATTCTTCCCGAAACGCCACAGGCAGGCTCCGCCGCGCTTGTATTTTTCGACGGATCTCCGGACGCTTTCGGCGTCATAATGCCAATGCTGCGGGCTAATAAAGACGCGGTGGGTGACGCGGCGGAAGTATTCCTGAAAAATTACAAAGACCTGGCCAGTCGGGGGACACTATGAGCAACGCACCAGATTGGGAGACACGATACATGCAGTCCAGGCTAGACCGCCCTGAATTGTCTAATGACATATACATATCATTCCCAGAGTGGGCATACTGGAAAATGACACTTGTAAACATCGGGCTGGCTGTGCTATGCTGGCTGGTAGTTACGGGGCTGACACCATGAGGGGCTATGAGGGCTACAGTAAGCATCAATCCAAAGAAGTACCCGACACTCAGCATGTGAGCATACCGTGCGCCTGGTGCGGGTATGATATGTCAGTGCCTGGCGATATGCCGGCGCATATTAAGGCACGGGCAACGTGCTGTATCAACTGTAAACTGGAGCTTATACAACACTACGAGGGCTACTATAGTGACCAATGATGATATACAAGCAACGATTGGCAAGTCCGGCAAACAGGCCGACCTGGAAGGGGCCGACCTGGAAGGGGCCGACCTGTACTGGGCCAACCTGACAGGGGCCAACCTGACAGAGGCCAGACTGGTCAGGGCCAACCTGACAGGGGCCAACCTGACAGAGGCCAGACTGGTCAGGGCCAACCTGACAGGGGCCAACCTGACAGAGGCCAGACTGGTCAGGGCCAACCTGACAGGTGCCACCTTGTACTGGGCCAACCTGACAGGGGCCAACCTGACAGAGGCCAACCTGGAAGGGGCCAACCTGACAAGGGCCAACCTGACAGGGGCCAGACTGGTCAGGGCCAACCTGTACGGGGCCAACCTGACAGGGGCCACCCTCCCGCACTTTGAAGTTTGTCCAGAAGAAGGGAGTTTTATCGCATGGAAAAAACTATCCGGTGGTGTGCTGGCTAAGATATGGATACCCGCTAATGCTGAGCGCACATCTTCCCTAATAGGGAGAAAGTGCAGAGCGTCGCACGTAGAGGTTGTTGAGCTAATCAGCAATGACAGCCCACTTAAGGCTCCAGGCTTGCATGATGCCAGTACCATATACGCAGTAGGGCATACAGTACGAGCAGATTCATTTGACAAGGATATCCGTGTTGAGTGTACGCATGGGATACATTTCTTTATGACACGTAGAGAGGCGGAGGCGTGGTAATATGAAAACGATTGTTAAAGTGGTGGTGTATGGTGGCGTAGTGCAGGATGTGTACACTAACGTCGATGATACCGAGATGTATGTTGAGGTCATAGACCTGGACAGCGAGCCGGGAACTGATCTAGACCATGCAGTTGACGGACTAATTTGTAGTCAAATGTACCAACTCGGAGGTGATATCTAGAAATTGAGAGCAAGAAAAGAGGCGGTGATAAAAGCCCTACATGATGACTTGCGCTATTACCGCAAAGACTGGAAAGACTAGATGATACAGGACCAGGGACTAGAAGAGGAGAAGAACCGATGACTAGACAACAGATACGACAACAGGAACGGAGGGCCGCCAAGGCAGCAGCACAGCAGGCCAAGCGCGAGAGTAGCAAGGCCAAGTTACCGGACCATCCTGGCTGCATTGAGTACCAGCATTTGCCGACGGTAATTCAGATTGTTAAGCAGCAGATGGCAGCCGTGGCCTTGCACAATGAATGGCCGAGAGTAGAGAGCGGAGAGATAACGGAAGAGATGTGCATGTCTCAGTGCCGCAAGCAGATGGAACGGGCGGCAGCACTGGCCACTCGCAGGTGGCGCAGGTTCTACGGGCTGGCCAACAAGTACGAGCAGCCGCACCAGGGTATCAAAGAGATTTCCCGGCGCAAGCGGCAGCGGGGGAGTGTAACATGCTAGGCTTACTACTAGCTGTGGCCATTGGGCTATCAGCCGCACATAACGGGGTCGATGTCACTGTCGGAGTGGCTGGAGGTGCCGGGTTGTATGATCCTCTTGGCATTGTCAAGGCATCGACACCACTGAGCAAACAAGTGTCTATTGTTGCCAGCCACACCAGTAGTATACCGAGCATGGCAGACAACCGTGCGGATGGTGGGCTAAATACAATAGGGCTAGAATATACAACACACATACGAGGGCTTGACAAATGAGATCATGTAGACAAGAAACAGTGAGGCTGGCAGGGACGGAGCCAGTACACGACACCTGGACACTAAAGGCTGCCAAGATGTTCGGGGTGTCGCCGGAGGAGGTAACTATAGTTCAGCGGAGGCTCGCCAAGCAAAGGTACTATGCTGAGATGTATGGCAACAATCCTATCGATGAGTACACAACACAGCCGGAAGATGATGCGCCGCCGTTATTCTCTTACCGAGACAACGGAGCCTCACCGTTCATGTTCCTGCTTGCTAGATTGTTTGGCACAAAGGTAGTCGCGTGTGACTCTGGCTTTCGGACTACGATGTATCTGTTCCGGGGATGCCATTACCTCACTGAGTGCAAGCAGGTGGATTGTGAGTAGCCTGCCGGATGGGATGGCTGCCTTGTTGCTGGAGGCTGTGTGCTTGGCCTTTACAATAGGCGGCATGATCGGCGGAATGATAGTGCTCTGGCTGACGAAAAGGGATTGAACTTTCTAGCCAGGATGCTGTCTAAGGCAATACAAACAACGAATTAAGGAGTAGTATTATGGGCTTACAGAACGTACATTTGTCAGGGAGAACCGAGTAACATGTTCCCGCATGATGATCCCGAGCACATATCTGGCAGCGAAGAGATAGCCCTGTACATAGGGCTGCGCTATCCCAGAACGGACGAAGAGATGGCGGACTTTCGTCCTGAAGAGTTCGGCCCGGACACGTTTGAAGAGCTAGACTTTAGCGATGGCAGGTAGGCCAGTAGAGAAAACCTCCTGCCCAAACTGCGGAAGCAGCGATGCAAATGCTATCTATGAACAGGACGATGGCCGATACGATGCACACTGTTTTAGCTGTGGTGCCTATGACCCTAACCCGGAAGGATGGAACGATGGAAGTGAGCGTCCGATGAGTGCGCCAAAGACAACAGAGGCCGAGAAGCAACAGGCAGTGTGTGATGTCTACTCTAACTACCCTGTCACAGCGATAACTGATAGAGGCATCAGCTTGCCCACGGCTCAGTACTTTGATGTGCGCGTAGGCCTAAGCACGGATGGGTCACAGCAGGTAGTGAATCACTTCTACCCGCTGTACAACAACGGGGTGTTGCAGGCGTACAAGGTACGACAGTGTGCAGACAAGATGTTTTGGCATAAGGGCACAGCTCAGGGCACAGAGATGTTCGGCCAATACCAGGCATCATTCACTGGTGCCAAGAAGCTGATCATTACGGAGGGCGAGCTGGATGCTATGTCTGTGTACCAGGCACTGCGCGAGTCAGCCCGAGGCACGGAGTATGAGCAGTACCAGCCAGCCGTCGTGTCGATCACGAAGGGAGCGAAGAAAGGTAAAGGGGTACACTCTGTGACTGAGGAAGTAGGCGCACAGCAGGCATTCCTGTCTAAGTTTCAGGAGTTCATCATCTGCTTTGACCAAGATGCGCCGGGGCAAGAGTCTGCCGAAGCACTGGCCAAGTACTTCCCGCCTGGGACAGCACACATTGTCAGGCTGCCTATGAAGGACGCCAACGAGATGCTGATGGCTGGCAAGATTGCTGAGCTGAAAAAGGCTGTGCTGTTCAATGCCAGCCAATACAAGCCCGCTGGCATTATCCGTGTATCGGATGTGATCGAGCAGGCCAAGAAGCCTGTCGAGTGGGGTATCCCCTGGCCATGGCCTACACTGCACCGACTAACGAAAGGCATACGCCGTGGCGAGCTGGTCGGGGTCGGTGCAGGAGTGGGCTGTGGCAAGACTACATTCTGGCATGAGCTTGTCAAGCATCTCACTCTAAATCAAGGGCTGAAGGTGGGTACATTCATGCTGGAAGAGCGCCCTTACAAAACAGTACGGAAACTGGTAGGTTCCTTCATGGGAGTGGATATCAGCAAGCCAGAAGCTGAATACGACAAGGCACAGGCTGATGCACTGATGGAGAGACTGGAACCATACATCTGCATGTTTGATCACAAGGAAGACAGATCGTGGGAGATCGTGAAGGAACACATTCGCCACTTGGTATTGGTGGAGGGCTGCAAGGATATCATCCTTGATCCGATATCGGCACTGACATACCAGTATGATTCAAGTCAGGCCAATACGGTACTTAATCAGGTGTTCGGAGAGGCCTCAGCCATGGCTGATGCGCTAGACTTTACACTGTACTACAGCTCTCACTTGAACCCACCGGACACTGGTAAGCCCCACGAGGAAGGTGGCCGAGTAAAAGCCGCACAATTCACAGGCTCTCGGGCTATGATTAAGTGGAGCCATTACGTCATTGGACTAGAACGTGACACCCAAGCGGAGACACTTGATGAACGTAACACTGTTACCTGTCGTATTCTGAAAGATAGAGAGCATGGGGAGACAGGGCACTTCCCTATCAAATACCACCCAGGCACGGGCCAGTTCTTAGAGCCGGCTGCTTATGAAGCACAAGGAGTTCAGTACTAATGACGAGCACGACCACGAGTACACTACAGCCCATGCTGGCCAAGGCTGCACCAGCAGACTTAGCTGAGCTGACATACCCGCTTATCGCATCGCCCAAGCTGGATGGTATACGCTGCCTGGTGCGGGATGGTGTAGCCCTCAGCCGTAAGCTGCTGCCGATACCGAACAGGTATGTGCAGTACCTGGCCCAGAGCTGGCCACATGGTTTGGACGGCGAGCTTATCGTAGGCAATCCTTGCGCCCCCGATGTGTACAACAGAACCCAGTCAGCCGTAATGTCGATTGAAGGTGAGCCGGAGGCAGTGTTGGTATCATTTGATAGGTGGGATCAGCCTGATGTACCATTCCAAGATCGCCTGGCTGCCGTAGGCAGGATGGTGAACACAGCGGAGGCGGCCAAGAATCTGTGGTATCTGCCGCACTGGATTATGAATACGCCGGAAGACCTGGCCGACTACGAAGTGCAGTCGGTGGATATGGGGTACGAGGGGGTAATGACTCGCAAGCCGGACGGCATCTACAAGTATGGCCGATCCACTCTCAAGCAGGAACTACTACTCAAGGTAAAGCGATTTGTTGACTCTGAGGCTGTGATTCTTGGCATGACAGAGATGATGCACAATCAGAATGAGGCCACAGTGGATGAGCTGGGGCACACCAAGCGATCTCATGCGAAGGGCGGCCTGGTCCCTGCTGGCTGCATGGGCAGGCTGCTAGTGTCTGATGCCCGGTCGGGGGTATCCTTCGAGATAGGATCAGGGTTTACATTTAACCAGCGCCAGGAGATATGGGAGAGTGAGCAGGACATGGTAGGCCGTGTGGTCAAATACAAGTACCAGCCACATGGCATGAAGGATAAGCCCCGACTGCCGATCTTTCTGGGATTCAGAGATCCGAGAGATATGTGATGCGACAGTTGGTAATAGACACAGAGAGCGATGGCCTGGTAGATGAGGCTACCCAGTTCCACTGCATTGTGGCCAAGGACATCAGCACCAAAGGTAGGTATGAGTTTTATGGTGATGAGACTGTTGTTGGCCACCATGGTTCTATTACCTGTGGGGTTGATTATGCTTTCACGCCTGGCGATGTTCTACCTATTGGACACAATCTCATCGGCCATGACATCCCGCTCGTCGAGAAGCTAACAGGCCGGCACTGGAGAGGTCGAGTGCTGGACACCCTGATACTCAGCCGGGCCTGCAATGCTGATCGCAGGCTACCACCAGGCTGTCCCACTAAGAACGTAGGCTGTAAAGGTGCGAGCGGCAAGGTGGGGCCACATAGCCTACAGGCGTGGGGCTATCGAGTTGGGCGAGGTAAGCCGGAGCACCATGACTGGAACACCTTCAGCCCTGATATGCTGTTCAGGTGCCAAGAGGATGTCGAGATCAACCACTTGGTGCTTAATGCTTTGCTGTCAGAAGTCGGGGTAAACAGCATTGAAGAGCTGCCGGACTGGGTATGGGTAGAGATGAAGGTGGCCGAGCTGCTGGTCGAGCAGGAGAAGACAGGCTGGCTGATTGATCGGAACAGGCTGGCTCATAATATCAAGATACTGGAGAATCTGAAACAAGTACTGGAGCGCAAGCTGCAACCTAACTTACCGTGGATAGCCAAGCCTGCCGAGGGTAAAGAGACAGGCGGAGGGGCCTACAAGTGGGTTAAGAATCCATTCTTGAAGAGCGGGCAGTGGAGTAAGCCAGTTGTCAACTTGTTCCCTGAGTTCCAACAATTCAAACCAGCACACCCAGACCTGGTCATACGTAAGCGCGATGGAACAACGCTGAATTGGTCAATCGGAGGACCGTTCTGTCGGGTAGAGTTCAGGCAGATTCGCCTGACATCGGATGCCGAGGTGAAAGGATACCTGATGAGCCTGGGATGGGTGCCACTGGAGTGGAACTACAGTAAGAAGACAAAGGCCGTCACCAGCCCGAAGCTCACGGAAGAGAGCATGGATCTCAGCAAGGACAAGGTAGGTAAGACAGGCATGCAGATCATGCAGCACATCAAGTGTTGCCATCGGCTCGGCCAGATGATAGGATGGCTGGGAGCTATAGACAAGGACGGTCGGATACATGCATACGTGAATGGCCAAGGCTGCCCTACAGCTCGGATGACACACAAGGTTATTGTCAATGTGCCCTCCCCGGAGAAGAAGAGCTTCTATGCTAAGAAGATGCGGGAAGTATTCGTAGCCGAGGAAGGGTACACACTGGTGGGCACTGACTCAGTAAGCTGCCAGGTGCGGATGCTGTGTCACTACATGGGCGACGATGAGTTTACCAATGTGGTATTGAATGGCAAGAAGGAAGATGGCACTGACATCCATTCATTTAACAAGGACAAGGCAGGGCTGCCCACTCGTGGCCACGCAAAGAACTTCTTCTATGGGTTTATCTTTGGAGCCGGAGCTGCTAAAGTAGGGAAGCTGGTGAACAAGGATGCCAAGGCCGGCAAGAAGATCATCAACGATTACCTTGAGGGCCTTCCAAAACTCAAGGCGCTGAAAGAGGGTCTGCTGTCTAAGTACAAACAGCGGGGATACCTTATAGGATTGGATGGCCGGAAGCTGTACCCTCGGTCAGATAAGGATTGCCTGGTTACACTGCTCCAAGGCGGTGAGGCAATCCTGATGAAGTGGGCTATGGTGTACGTGAACCATTGGATCAGACAGGAGGGACTAGATGCACGACAAGTAAACATCATGCATGATGAATACACTTTCGAGGTGAAGCTAGGTCAAGAAGCACGAGTCAAGGGACTAACCCGATACGCTATTCAGAAGGCAGGAGAAGACCTGGGGTTGACAGTGCCTGCCGATGGAGACCCTGCTTCGGGTAGAAGTTGGAAAGATATACATTAAGTTTGGAACTTTCAAGCAATCAAGTTGTCTACACACACATAACGAACCTTACGGAGATAGCAAACCATGGCAACAAATGTAAACGACATGAGCGGATCACAGGTCAAAGACTATGGTGATCCATTCTTAGGTGCACACTACGGTCGGTACGTAGGCTTTGCCTACGTCGGTATCCAGAATCGGGATGCCTACCAGGGCCAAACCAAGTCACCGTGCGGTAAGGTGATCCATGTATTCGAGCTGCTCGATGACTTCATCACGATGGAGGAAAATGGCCAGCAGGTGCAGCGTCCTCGGTGCAGGTCGAAGATCGAGAATGCATTCAATGGCCCGAACGCCAACAACACCAAGATCTACAATACATTGGACCCGACAATGGCCTACGGCGGGGACTTTGCTGCCGTGGCACATGCCACTGTTCCGTGCATTGTGAACATCGAGCAGAAGCGGGACCGACAGACCAACCAACCGATTGCCGGTACGAAGATTGGAAGTATTGGCAGTGTGCCTCCGGGTACGGAGGCTCAGTTGCCGGCAGTACAGAACCCGCCAATGGTATTCGACTTTGATGAGCCTACCCCGGAGAGCTGGGCTGGCCTGAAGAAGTGGATGCGGGATATGGTTCGGGCGGCCAATAACTTTGCCGGGTCTCGGTGTGAACAGATCGCCAATCAGTATGAGGCCCAGCAGCAGCAGGGCCAAGGCCAGGCTCCCGCCACACCGGCACCAGCCCAACAGGCTCAGGCCCCAGCTCAGGCTGCTCCTGCGGCTCCTGCTCCGGACATGCCTGCGGGTCAGGGTGTCCCGCCTGCTCCACCTACCACAGCGCCTGTGCAGTCAGCACCGGCCATCCCTGCGGCACCTCCGGGCTTCCGCTATGATGCTGCTACCAATAGCTTTGTGCCGGATGTCTCGGCGGGAAACGTCCAAGCAGGTACTCCGACACCACCGTCGGCTGCTGGAGTACCTGCACCGAGTGCTGCTGCCCCGGCTGGCCAGGCTGCGGGTGCGGCACCTGCTGCGGCATTCCCTTCTAATGTGGCCCCGGCCCCGGCTGGTGCTGTACCGGCAGGCGGTCAGCAGCCGTACTGATGGCTGTCAACAGGAGAAGATACATGACACCATGCGAAGCGTTAGGGTACAAGGTAGGGGATCAGTTTGAATTCATTCATGGAGAATCACCCCGCACTATAACGGGAGACATTTTAACTCTCGAACTGGATGATGGCACAGATACACCTTTGTTCATCAATGAGTCTGCCGGATCAACTCCTCCGGTCTATCGGCACTTGAGTTGTGTAAAGCCGCTTAACACTGATTCACCTGTCCGGCTTACCCTGCCAACCGACAGCGAGGCACGTAAGAACTATCCGATCTACTCAGGAGTGCTGAAATACTTCCCGGCAGCCTTGGCTGGTGTGGCCAAGCACTCGAAGGCGGGCAATGACAAGCACAATCCAGGGCAGATGCTGCACCACTCGCGGGGCAAGAGCAGTGATCACGGTGACTGCATCGTGCGCCATCTAGTTGATCTGTCCGATATGCTGGCGGCTGCTGAGCGGGGTAAGGTGCTGACGGGGGCAGAAGAGGGTGCTATCTTTGACGAAGTCAATGCCCTGTGCTGGCGAGCACTGGCTCTGTCACAGGAGCTGCATGAGCAGATAGGTGGCGCACCGCTGGCACCTGGAGCAAAAGAGGCATGACGCATCTGGTTATTGACGCCGACACCATGGCATTCAAAGCTGCTGCTGTAGTTGAACGTACTGTCTACGACATCGTGCCTCTGCATGTTGAGCACCAGATTGTTCATGATGACTATGAGAGCTACCAGCAGTTTGTCATCCAGACATTCAAATATGTTAAGGAATACACCGAGTGGCTGAAGAAGCACGGCAAGACAAAGGACGACTTTCTCCGCATCAGCCGTAAGACATACGAGCCTGTCAGCCATGCCTTTCACATCGTGAACATGAGCATGAACGAGTTGATCGATCGTATCGAGCCTGAGCAGGTCACTGTGCTACTGTCTGGGAAGCAGAACTTTCGGGACGAGGTGGCGACTATTCGCCCATACAAGGAGACCAGGAAGGACAAGCCCAAGCCGGATTGCCTACCACAAGTAGAACAGTTTATGATCGACAGGTGGGGAGCAATCCGGGTTGAAGGCATCGAAGCTGATGATATGTGCGCCATCGTTGCCTACTCGTCTATCGAGGATGGTGCTCCGTATGTGATCGCCCATGTGGACAAGGATCTCCGCATGATACCCGGCATGCACTATGACTATGACAAGCAGAGCAGCTACTACGTCAATGACTGGGATGCGCTGAAGTGGTTTTACATTCAGCTACTGGCTGGCGACAGCACTGACTGCATTCCTGGTCTGTATGGATATGCAGAGAAGACAGCAAGGAGTGCCTTGGCCAAGTCCAAGACAGAGAAGGGCATGTTCAAGAAGGCGCTGGAGCTGTACGGCTCTGATGCCGGCAGGTACAAAGATAAGTACTACGCCAATGATCCAAGAGGTTCCATCGGAGTACTGAAAGAGATGGCCAACTTAGTGCACATGCGTAAGTTTGATGGTGATGTATGGGCACCACCGGCATAAAGCTGCTGCTAACAATAGCAGCAAACACTATCCTGCTTGATTCAGTGGTGCTTCCGCTGTTCGGGATAGAGTCTGATCTGGCTGACAGTTTGCTGATCGTGGTGCTGATGGTATCTTTTAACGAGACTTTTATGGTGAGAGTATGGAAATTACTAGGAATTTAACCCATCCCTTCATCTGGGTTCCTGATGCCGAGGTGCCTACGTGGATGGTAGAAGAGCTGAAGCCTGAGATGATTGCTCCGGTCAGCCTGTATAAGGGGCTGTCGAAAGAGTGCAGGTTTGCCAGACAGATTGATGGATTCTACTCGGTCGCACAGCACTCGGTGATCATGCGCGTTATGGCCGAGAAGGAGGGCCTGTTACCACCTGACCAGCTTATCTACTGTCTTCTGCACGATGCTGCCGAGGCATACCTGGGTGACATAGCTACGCCTATCAAGCTGTGCCTTCCTGATTTCCAGAAACTAGAAGATAGGGTGCTTCGGGTGATCTTTGAGAGGTTCCAGCTAGACTGGCCTATGCCGGATGTGGTACATGAGCTGGACACTCGTATACTGGTGGATGAAGCCGCTCAGCTATTCGACAGTCCACCCTTCTGGATCAAACAGTTCCTAGATGCAGGCGTCAAGCCATTGAATGTGGACATACAGCCTTGGCCTCCTGTCGTAGCTTACAACACATTCCGTGTGATGTTCGAGATCGATCTCAAGAACCACATGGCCGCCAAGAAAGGGGCATTCCTATGATCGAGGTGACACTGGGTATCGATCCTGGCCTGACTGGTGCTATCTCTATGTTCGTAGACGGCAAGTTCCACTGCCTGTGGGATATGCCGACACAGGTTAGATCTATTACAAGGAAGCGTGTTACCCGAGGTAAGATGAAGGGCCAGATGAAGAACTATGAGAAGCGGGAAGTAGACGGTAGAATGCTGGCGGCTATTATCAGCGATGCCCAGGCCGTAGGCACCGTCACTATTTGTCTGGAGCTGGTGTCCGCGATGCGTAAGCCGGACGACGACAAGCCGCAAGGCACATCCTCCACGTTCTCGTTGGGAGACAGCTACGGTAGCGCCAGGGCGGCTAGTGAGATCATGGTGACAGCGCACAATGTGTACAAGAAGGTGCCTACAGTGTGGAAGCGACACTTCAATCTGCTGAAGAAGCCGAAAGACGCAAGCAGGCTGTTAGCTGTTGAACTAATACCTGATGCAGCACACCTGCTGCAAAGGAAGAAAGACGACGGCAGAGCGGATGCACTGTTGATCGGACTGTATCTAGTACAGACTAAGGAGAAGTAGGATGAGCATAAACCTGTACGGCCTAACTAAAGGTGAGCTGTGGACTGTTCAGAAGGCACTGGATACATGCGACCAAGATGATATCCGTGATGCACAAGAGATACTGGAAGGGGTGAACAACAAGTGCCCGCTGGTGGTTAGCCCTACAGATGAACCGACAGATGAGGAAGAGTAATCATGGCTGTGAAACAAGGCCCCACTCACTTGGTCATCCCTGATGTCCATGTAAAATATAACCAAGATCTTCGCCGGCTGGATTGGCTGGGGCAGATTATTGTCGAAGAGCAACCGGATACCATCATCTGCTTAGGTGACTTCGCAGACATGGAGTCCCTGTCATCATATGACAAGGGCACTCGCAGGTTTGAAGGCCGCCGTGTACGTAAGGACTTAGAGGCGGCACGGGAAGGTATGCGCCGACTACTCAAGCCCCTACGCGATCACAATAAGAAGAAGGCCCGCTTCCACGAGCGCCAGTATAAGCCTCGCATGGTCATGCTGCTGGGCAATCACGAGTACCGTATTGAGCGGGCTACTAACCTGGAACCACAACTGGAGGGAGTACTGAGCCTCGCCGATCTGAAGTACGAAGCGGAAGGCTGGGAAGTGTACCCGTTCCTCAATGAAGTCGAGATTGATGGTGTCACCTACTCCCACTACTTTATATCCGGGGTGATGGGCAGACCTATTGGTGGGGAGAATCCGGCCAAGACCCTGCTGCACAAGCACCACAAGTCCTGCACTGCTGGTCACACACACATTGCTGACTGGGCACAGCGACGCCGAGGCGATGAGCACATCATGGGCCTGTTGGCTGGCTGCTACTTCGAGCATGAGGAAGAGTATGTGCCGCCAAGTGTCAATGCTATGTGGTGGCGAGGCATAGTGATCAAACGGAATGTGAAGGATGGCTGCTATGATCCGCAGTTCATGAGCCTGAACACAATCAAGAAGAGGTTCCTAAAATGAGTCTACTATCATCCATCCCGGCAGAGATGGTGACTGGTGGGGTATCCACCGTCCTCACCTTCATCGGGTCTATCATCGCGTCAAAGACTAAGGCCGCCAATGCTGCCCACCAGATGCTTATTGAACGGGGCAATGCCACAGAGCGAAGCCGGCAGAATGCGAGGGCCTTACAGACTCCAGGGGTCAGGTGGACTCGGCGCACTATAGCCTTGTCCGTAGTGGGGGCTGTGCTTGTCGCACCGATCCTTGCAGGCATGGCAGGGGTCGATGTAACTACAGGGTGGACAGAGATGAAGGGCGGGTTCTGGCCGTTCACTGGTCCCAAAGCCCAAATGATCTGGCACACAATACATGGCGGAGTAGTGCTAACACCGTTGCACACGCATAGTGTTGCTGCTATAATCGGCTACTACTTCGGAGCTTCGATTGCAGAAAACGCGAGGATGCACTAATGGCTACAAACATAAATACTTTCACTGCTGATGACGAGCAGCCCCAGTCTTTGAGTGAGCACCTGTCCACTCGGGACTCCAGCGAGCTACTGGTAGCCCCGGCTGCCCGTAAGCTGGCCGAAGAGAACAGTATCAATCTGCTGGATATCGAGCAAGGCTCTGGTCAGAACGGCCGCATACTGAAGAAGGATGTGGAAGAGCACATGCGTAGTCTGAATGAACAGCAGGGCCAGGAAGATGAGCTGCCCGATGTTCCTACGCATCCAACACAACAGCCTGGTGCCCAGCAGTTTGCTACCAAGGTGCGGATAAACTTGAACGGCAAGAGGTATCAGTTGACTGACATTCAGACGGATACCTTCGGGGCTATTGAGCTGGTGTTTGATGAGCTTACAGCTTAAGCTTCAAGGCAAGGGGGTAGACAAGCAGGCCGCCTATGCCATCATCACAAGGGGCAAGCGAGCTGCAACTGAGCGGGAGTGTCCGTACCGACGGAATACAGTAAGGTGGAGCATCTGGATCACGGCACATAGGTACAAGAGTGTGTCCCACGACCAGATATACCAAGCGTTGAAGGATGCTGAGGCTCAAGTGGATTGGAAGCCAGGTGAATTTAACTTTGAGGAGCCGGACAATGATTAGGACCATCTTCTTTGGTGCCATACTTGGCGTGGCATTTACATACGGCGGGTACTACTTCGGTTTCAAGGCCGGACATGAGATCGGTCACACTGCCGGAGTGAATGACGGTGTCACATACATGCTCCAGAAGCAGATGCATGAGGGCTGCTTGTGATCAGGTGGTTTCGGTCATTGATGCTGACACCAGCAGTGACGGCGGCCAGGTTCCAATTCCCGATGTCAGTGCAGCTATCCAGCTATAACGAGGTGCGTCATGACAAAAGATATTAAAGCAATCCTGCTGTCTCTTGTGCTGCTGCTTTTATTTGCCATATACTCTGCTGGCACTAAGGCTAGTGAGTATCGGGCAACCATGCACAGTTCCGCAGCAGCATACAATGTACCCGAGTCTATACTGTACAACATTGCATACCTGGAGTCCCGATTCAGGGAAGATGTGATCCACTGCCGTACATTGGGCACGGCAGGAGAGCGAGGGATCATGCAGATTATGCCGCAGTACCACAGTGTAGACGCCTGCAACCCGGAGATATCCATTCAGTATGCAGCGAAGTACATCTTCCACCTATACACAAAGACAGGGACATGGTGGGGGGCGGCTGCCTCGTATAACTGGGGCGTAGGGAATTACACTAAGTGGAAGCTGAAGCTCAAGGTGATGCCACACTCAGTGGCTTGGTACGCGACATATGTAACGAGGGACCTATGACCACGGGAGCCTATAAGCCATGATTACGCAAATGTCATTCACTGGATTAAGAATGTTGGACGCTAACCCAAACAGACACCGCTGAAGGCAGTCCGATTTTAAACGCACTGTTATGCGTTTCAGGAGGTAGCATGGCAAAGAAAGATTTGAAACTTGAGCCTCATGATTTGGACGAAGATGTGTGGTGGTATGAGGATAACAAAGGCATTGATTTGCATGTTGAGACTGTTTGCCCAAGTGGACAGCGCAGCCATCAAAGCTACTTAATACCGTGGAAGGAAGTACGGGCAGCACTAAAGCGCAAGGACGCATAACGCGCCGACGTAGGAGGTCGGCTGGATTTATTTGTTATGCAATTATTGAGGATTTTTACTATGAGCGAAGAATACGATTGGATGGATGAGGCAAGGGTAATTTCAGCACAGATATGGTGCGATAAACGAGTAGAAGACCGCGAGATGGACGTTGAATTTGCGGAGGTAGTTGCAGAAATAATTGCAGCATGGATGCAAACTTCAGCGCAGAACCGGCGTAATATGAACTACTACCGAGGGCTGCTTGAGCAATGCGGAAGCATTATCGGCGACCGCGCATTTACCGCCGATGACGGTACACGTAGCGAAAACGTATTGTGCGCGAAGATACCAGAAATTATTGCAACCGATTACGTGCATGGCGGCTAACTATGAGTAGACACCCTATCGCGTCCGATCGGTTGACTGTTTATAACGCGAGGTTATTAGAATGAGTGATGGCAGACCAGAATACTGTGCGAATATTTATAAGCATGGCAGATTAAAAACACGCAAGGAAATGGATGAAGATGGCACTTTGGATAGGCTTGCTCTACACAGAATGCCAAAGCAGGTTAGATGTAAAAGCTTTGATGAATTGAAATCAGAGATCAAGCCAGTATCGAAAGACCTTGTCGATGAAATTAAGGAATTGACAGATTGCGTTGAGGTTGATTTTGAGGCGCCACTAAATCCAGATGACGATTGAGCCATAACTATAAGTAGACACCCTCTGAGGAGATTGACATGGACATCAGATTATGTGAGAGCCGGGTTAGGCGCGAGAGGTGAAAAAATGGGCGGCGGATATGCTGATATATTTTGTGATTCCACTGGCAAGAAATGGACTGCATTGGTTGGTGTTTGCAAAGACGGGGCAAGCAAAGTATTGGAAAGAAAAGAAGGTATGCGAACAGAGCATAATGCAACCTCCGTCATGGAGGCAATGTGGAAACGACACAAACTAAGCGCATAACAGTGAATTAGACACCCTCTGAGGAGATTGACGTGGTCGTGATGACTAAACTCGACTGCATCTTGACGGGTGTCATTATAGGTTATTCTTTAATGGAGTTATTCATTTGATATGGTCAGCAATGACGTTGTGACATGGACCGGAGGCGATGAGCATGATTTGGACGTCTGACGTGGGAGCTATGCGGCATGAATGAAGCGCAGCGTAATGAATGTCCGAATGAGCGTGTTGTTAGCCACCAAAGCCAACTCGCGCCGTGTGACAATAAATTTCACAGCGGCAATGGATCCGATGGAAAGCATTACTGGCTTACTCCACCGAAACTGTATGCCGAACTAGATGCGGAGTTTAATTTTGACTTTGATCCATGCCCGTACCCGAAGCCAGAAGGGTTCGACGGGCTGACGTGCGAGTGGGGCCAGAGTAACTATGTAAACCCACCCTTTGGATCCATTATGCACCAAGGGCCAGATGACAAGAAACCGAAAAAGAAAGGCCCCACGGCATGGATGCGGAAAGCCATAATCGAAGCCAAGAAGGGAAAAAAGGTAGTGATTGTTTACCCGGTTGATAAGTGGGTGCTAATGATGACCGAAGCGTGTGGCGCAGAGAATATAAGAAACCTCGGTGACGTGAAGTGGTGTGCAATCGAGGACGGATCCGCTGGCAAGGGTACGGGCAGGCATATCGCCGCCTTCGTTCTTGGTGGCTAACGACAGTGCTCAGGAGCGCAAGCGGTAACTAGGAGAATATACATGGCAGCAGAAGACTATATTAATTTTGACTTTATTGACGAAGAAATAGATGAAGATGGTATGTATGTGCTTAAAAAAAAAATTGAGTTAGAAACAGAGAAGGCATATAGAGTGCGGGTTGAGGGTATGGAGCATGATGAGCTATTTTGGGTTCCTAAAAGCCAAGTGCAGATACACGGCACAGATTTGATTGTTCCGGGATGGTTGAATAGCAGACTAGATATTCAGCTAGACTCATAACAGTGAATTAGACACCCTACGAGGAGAAGCCTGATAACAAAAGCCCCGGACTTACCGGGGCTAACTTTATATGGCTTTTTCTTATTCTCCCTTCTTCTTCTTCTTCTTATGCCACCCCTGTATCGTTTTCTTCCATCCCTGCACTGTATCAGTCTCCCAGATCCTGATACAAAACCAAATGAATGTAGCGGCTGATGCCAGGGTAGGGATCAGTCCTGCCAGCGAAGCTACGAGAGTGGAAGTCATAGCGGCATCCCCGACGTGCTTGGATACCTGGACAAAATTGTGGGCTTGAGCTGGATTCGACATACTGCTGTTCCTATATTTCACTGATCTTATAAAAATCTTTATCCCCTGTACCTTTGTACAGGATGACAGCTCCGCTGTCTGTTGTTATTGAGTAGACTGGAGATCCATCTACTGTCAGCGCAGTCTCTTGCACTACGAACGAGACAGACCCTGCGCCTGCTGCGGACAGAGTTGCTGCGACTTGGCTCTGAGCTGCGAAGCTGGCAGTCGAAGTGCCCGATAAAGAGAGGACTGCCCCCGGCTCGGTGTAAGTGCCTGCCCAAGATGCACTGCCTGTTCCGGCCACCGAGAGGGTCGCATCGACTAGACTGGCACCGACTAAGCTGTCAGAGGCAACACCGGCCATAGAGGCGATAGCGGCTACCAGCGATTGCCCTACTATGCTGACGGAGCTTGTGCCTGAAGAGGACAGTACACTGTCTGCCAAAGACTGTCCTGCTAAGGATACTGTGGCCGCACCAGAGGATGACAGAGCGGCCGTGCCACCACCACCAGCCGCCGGGTGGATTGCAATGGTTCCCGCCATCCATTTGGACGCTGGCATAGCGAATGCTCCGGGGTTCTCTGACGAGGCATTTAACGCCCGCTTTGCAATCGACAATAACTGAGAATTGTAGCCATCGTACACAGTTCCGACGAGCGTGTAATTCGTGGGGACTGTAACGCTCCCGGTGTCCGCCGTCGTTGCTCCAACCGCTAAAAACAAGTAGTCCTTTGCCCCGCCTGTTGGAGTAATGCTGCCCGGATCGGGACTCGTGTCGGTGCCCGTCCCGTCATAAGCGTAGCCACCAATCTCTATCCCATTCGTCCCGGCCACCGTATCAACTCCCGTAAGAACAAAAGCCACAGCCGAGCTTCGAGTCGTCCCATCAAAAGTTATCGTAAAATCGTCAGTAGCTGTACCGTCGGCGACGCGAGAGTAATACAGCATATTCGGGTCGGTATTGGCATTCGAGTTGTGCCACTCGACTATCGCATCCCAGCCTGTAGGTGCCGTTTCTGTCCGGCTTGGTACCTGCTGATTGAATGCAACGAGCAACACATCTCCGGAGCTGTGCGTCGGGATTGTTACAGAATGCGACGTGTCTACAGCGCTGTGCTCTGTAGTCGCCGACGCTGCTATAACGGGTGAAGTCACTGATGGCCCCCGCTAGTGTGCAACGTCACATTCTCGGTCCAGGTTGGTTTAGTAGCAGCCATTGACTCAGTCCTCAGTGATAGTAGAGCCGGTAGTAAGCTGCGGAGTCACACCAGACGATATTGAGATATTAGGTGATATTGCCCCGCTGTAATATAGATTCCCTGCCCCACTTGAGGCTGATCCAATACC
>Ga0209919_1000091_pt1 | contig 45670 bp, 48 predicted proteins | sample SalPon2A_C_D2_MG_FD_185721 | JGI IMG/M metagenome (GOLD analysis project Ga0209919, IMG submission 185721) | Soil microbial communities from South San Francisco under conditions of wetland restoration - Salt Pond MetaG R2A_C_D2_MG (SPAdes)... | ecosystem: Environmental > Terrestrial > Soil >... | reverse complement strand
GCACGAACAGGCAGCGCCTGAGCAGGCGCGGGTTGGTGATCGCCTCGCGCTCGCGGAACTCCAGCACCCGCTGGCGGTGCTCCTCGGTGGTCACCAGCCGCTTCCGCCACAGAAAGGCGATCGGAAGCACCGTGAGGAGGAAGATGAGGGGAATGATGGGAGCGATGTTGGTCACGAACGCGTTGAACGACAGGTTGGCGGCCGAACCGATCATGATGTTGGGGGGATCACCGATCAGGGTGGCCGTGCCCCCGATGTTCGACGAGAAGATCTCCGCCGCCAGGATCGGATACGGGTCGATCTCCAGCTCCTCGGAGATGAGCAGCGTCACCGGCACGATGAGGAGCACGGTGGTCACGTTGTCGAGGAAGGCCGAGAACACGGCGGTGACCACCGAGAGCATGAGCAGGATGCCCATGGGCCGCGCGTTCACCTTCTTGGCCGACCAGATCGCCACGAACTGGAACACTCCCGTCTTCCGGGTGATGGCCACCAGCACCATCATCCCCGTCAGCAGGCCCAGCACGTTGAAGTCCACCCCCCGGACCGCCGCCTCCTGCGTGAGCACGCCCGCGAGGATCATGAGCCCGCCGCCCAGCAGGGCGGCGATGGCCCGGTTGATCTTCTCGGACATGATCACCACGTACGTCAGCCCGAACAGGATCGAGGCCACCCACAGCATGTTCCAGCCGAACAGCACGTGTCCCGCGCCCGTCATCCCTTCCTGCATCCCCGCTCTCCCCTCAGCCGAGCCTGGACAGCACGTCCCACGGCGAGACCATCCCCACCAGCTTCCCCGTCGACGGGTCCACCACCGGAAGGTCTTCGCCCAGCCGGTGCAGGAGGAACAGCGCCTCGGTGAACGATGAGTCGGGGTCCAGAGGTCGCCGCGTCTCCGTGTCCATGTACCTTCTCACGGGCTGTTCGCACACGCGGTCCATGCGCTCCCGGAGCTCCTCGAGGCTGTCGACCACGAAGTCCAGGTCCGTGAGCTCCTCGAGACCCACGTCGAGCGTCACCGCCCGCGGCAGCAGCAGCTTGGCCAGGTCGTCGACCCCGAACGTTCCCACCAGCTTCCCCGAGGCCTCCACCACCGGCAGCGCCAGCGCCCGTTCCCGGACCAGCAGCTCCGCCGCGCGTTCCACCGTGTCGGTGGGGCTCAACGTGACGGGATCCTGCCTCGTGATGTCTGCCACGCTCATCGACCGCCCTCCAGCTTCATCCCATCTGCCGTGTTCATCGCCTCAGGCTCCTCCATCCGCGTCAGAATCCAGCGTTGCCAGCCGACGGTCACCACTGGGACTGGGCGCCGTCGATGACCTTCTGGATGAGGTTGTCGAGAGCCAGCTTGATGGCCTGCTGATCGGATTCCTGGTCCGGCGCGTACTCGCCGGTCCCGCTCACCGTGGAGCTCCAGATCGTCCGGTTCTTGTGCAGGTCCACGATCTGCACGGACGCACTGATCGTGACTCTGCGCTGGAACACCTTGGCCCCCACGCTCTGCTGGCCCTGAAGGCTCACCGCCTGGTCCGAGTAGTTCGTGATGTTCGTTCGGATGATGGCATCCGCGTTGTCCTGAGATCCCGGCTGTGCACCCAGCCGACCCCGGACCGCATCCATCAGCCCCTGGGTCAGCTGCTGCGTGAGCTCGAACCGCGAGGTGCTATTGTCGACCGGCGGCACGTAGATGCTGTGAATGTCCGACGGCAGGCCCCCGCCGCCGGAGAACCCGTACAGACAGCCCGCGGCCAGAGCGGCCAGCAGCAGGCTAGCCGCGGACGGGAAGATCGAAGATTTCCGCAGGGTACCGCTCATTCTCGTTCGTCACTTCGTCCAGGCTCCACCGGGCTCGGCTCGGCGTGACCAGGTCCTTGTACTCGGCGCCCGAAGGCCACCGGGCGGGCCCATCGGGCCATGAGAGCTCGAGGCGTCTCAGGGTGCGCCCGTCGAGCACGTCCTCGACCTGCACCAGCCGATCGCCGCGCACAACATATCGGCGCTCGACCCCATTTGGAACATCGTATACCAGAACGTCGCCCTGCTCGGTCCGGAAGCCACGTGCGGGCACGGAGGCCGGGGGGATGAACAGCCCAGCCGTGGCGTACAGGAAGGCCGCTGGAGGCAACTGCACGTTCTCGAGCGTCCCGAGGCTCCGGAGCCCATCCCCGGCGAGCGCCACCGCCATGCTGGCGTCCCCCACACCGAACAGGTCCAGCCGGAGGCTGTCGGGCGGGTTGTAGCGGCCCACGCCCTCGCCCCGCGTGGGACCGCGGCGGTCCGAGTACTCCCAGTGGAAGCTCAGGTGGGCGGGCCCCGACGGCACGGAGGCCATGGCCAGGTCGTGCGCCGCGCTCGCCGGGTCCTCGAGCGGAGGACCCGAGGCCGCACGGGCGGCACAGCCGGCGGCCAGCAGCGTCAGCCAGGCCAAGGATCCCGTGCGCACGACGCGCTTGCCGCTCCGGCTCCCGGGCCTTCGGCGCCCCATCAACGTCCGTCCCCCGATCGGGTTCGCCCTTCCACGACCGCCTCCGACAGCAACTCACGCAGCGATTCGGAGAGCCGTCGCACCCGGCCGCTCCTGTCCATGCACACCAGCTCCGTCCGGGCCTCGGCCAGCGTGGCGCCGTCCGAGGCCCGCCGCACCCGATAGCCGAACGTCACCGAGCGGCTCCGAACCTCCTCGAGGCGTGTGACGACCTCGATCTCCTCTTCGTACCCGGCGGCTTCGCGGTAGGCGACGGCGACGCGTGACACGGGGAGAAGGACCCCGTCGGCTTCGAGCTCGGCGTACGAGACTCCCCGCTCCCGGAGCCACTGGGTCCGACCCTCCTCGCACCACAGGAGGTAGTGACTGTGGTGGGCCCGGCCCATCTGGTCCGTCTCGCCGTAGCGGACCCGGAGCCGAATCGTGCTCGTGCTCATATCTCCACGCGGTGCGAGAGCGGCCCGCGGTCGACCGCCGGGGAGCGCGATCGATCCGGGTGTCGCGACGGGAATCGCCCGAGGTTACCGGCGGTCCCGAGCGGTGTCAAACGACGGCGACGCCCGCCTCGGCGCGTTGACGGCAGCCGCTCCCGACCTATCTTCGGCCCATGCCCGCACCTCCCGCTCTCATCGCCTCCGACGCCCATCTGGGTGCCACGTCCCCGCGGGCCGAGCGCGCCTTCCTGGGTTTCCTCGACGCCGTGCCCGACCTCACCCACGACCTGGTCCTGGCCGGCGACGTGTTCGATTTCTGGTTCGAGTACCACAGCGTGATCCCCAGCCGGAACTTCCCGGCCCTGCGCCGGCTCGCGGCCATGCGAGACGCCGGCGTGCGAGTGCGTTGGGTGGGCGGAAACCACGATGCGTGGGGCGGCGCCTTCCTGACCGAGGAGCTCGGTATCGAGCTGATCGACGGTCCCCTGATCACCGAGATCGGGGGTCGCCGGACCTATTTGGCGCACGGCGACGGGCTGGCCGGAGGCGACTGGGGGTACCGGCTCCTCAAGGCCGTGACCCGGAGCCGGGCGGCCCGCCGGGCCTTCCGGTGGATCCATCCCGACCTCGGCCACTGGCTGGCCCGCGGAGCCAGCCGCACGCCGGAGGGACCGCGTCCGCTCCGGCCGCACGAAGAGCGCCGGGCGGACCGTCTCGCCGAGCACGCACGCCACCTCCTCGAACGCGACGCGTCCCTGGACCTGGTCGTGTTCGGACACACGCATCGGCCCCAGCTGACGGAGGTCGAGACCGGTCGGTACTACCTCAACGCGGGAGACTGGATCCGTCATTTCACATACGCGGAGGTGCGGCCGGAGGCCGTCGAGCTGAAGCGCTGGGAGGCGGACGCCTAGCGTCGAGAGGCCCCGGGCCGGGGGCCGCCCGCGGTCCGAGCCAGCTCGACCGTCTCGAGCGACTCGGGCTCTTCGTCGAGCCAGCGAGCGGCCAGGCGCCGGAATCGGCCGGCGTCGTCGGTGACGAAGTAACGGGCCGCCCCCTGCCCCGCCGCTACCGGCGCCCCCAGGCCCCGCCGCTCCAACTCCCGCTGCACGGCGTCCGCCGTCGCCTCGGCCGAGTCGACCAGCGTCACGGCCGACCCGGCCACCTCCTGAAGCAGCGGACGGAGCAGGGGATAGTGCGTGCAGCCGAGGACGAGAGTGTCGATGCCCCGACCGAGAAGCGGCCTCAGGTAGCGTTCCGCGGTGAGCCGCGCCACCTCGCCCTCCGTCCAGCCCTCCTCCACGAGGGCGACGAACAGCGGGCACGCCAGCCCCTCCACGACCGCCTCGGGTCGCAGGGCCAGGATCGCCGCCTCGTAGGCGCCGCTGTCGACCGTGCCCTGCGTGCCGATCACCCCGATGCGCCCCGAACTCGATCGGCGGGCGGCCTCGCGCGCGCCCGGCTCCACCACGCCGATCACCGGAACGGGGAGCGATTCGGACAGATCGGGGAGCGCGCGGGCCGTGGCCGTGTTGCAGGCCACCACGAGCAGCTTGATCCCCTGGCCGAGGAGAAACTCGGCCGCTTCCGCCGCATAGCGCCGCACGGTCTCCGGGGACTTGGGCCCGTAGGGCACGCGGGCGGTGTCACCCAGGTACACCGTGTCCTCGGCGGGCAGCCTCCGGCGCAGGGCTCGCAGAACCGTGAGTCCGCCGATGCCGGAGTCGAACACACCGATCGGAGCGCTCGCCCTCGCGGCGTCTCTCACGGTCCTCCCACGGGCACGCGGATCTGGATGGCGGCGCCGGGAGAACCATCCGGAGGTGGCGTGAGAGGATGCTGGAAGTCCGACAGGTTGGCGGACACCCATGCGTCGACGCCGCTCAGGACCGCCCAGAACACGGACAGGACGATCCAGTCCTCACGCTGCGATACCCGGCTCTCCACAAGCGAGGAATCCGCCCGGCCAGCGGCGACGGCCCGGCGGGCCGCCTCGAGCTTCTGCTGCGACTTGACGACCATGAACAGGCTGCCCGCCTGGGCCGCGAAGTAGAACGCGCCGCGCACCGGACGCCCGACCGACGCCTGGCCCCAACCCGGGACCACCAGCGACCGCGCCAGGGCGCCGAGCGGTGCGATACTGGGCCGGCGGCCCGCGCTATCGGTCCGGGCCGTGTCCGCCGGGGCTCGGGGCGTCGTGTCCGGCGCTGGCTCCCGGCTCGCCCCGGACGCCGAATCGGGCTGCTGGGCGAAGGCCGTTCCGGGAGCGGCCGACACGAGGAGGGCCACCGCGAGCCCGAGGACGGCGCTCACCTTCCGACCGGAGGGGCGGCCGACGCCCGGAGCCGGCGAGCCGGTCCGGGCGCGGCCGGGATGGCGGGAACGTGTGGGAATCGAACCCACCGGGGACGCTCTCACGCCCTCTGACGGTTTTGAAGACCGCAGGCGACACCAGTCACCATCCGCTCCCATCCCGATCGGCCCGCCGAAGCGGTGCCTCAACCTCCGATGCGGGCCACGACCTCGATCTCCACCCGAGCTCCCTTCGGGAGTTGCGCCGCGGCCACCGTGGAGCGGGCCGGATAGGGCGGCTCGAAGTAGGAGCCGTAGATCTCGTTCACGGCCGCGAAGTCGCCCATGTCGGCCAGGAAGATCGTCGTCTTCACCACGTCCTGCATGGACCCCCCCGCCTCCTCGAGCACGGCCCGAAGGTTCTGCATGGCCCGGCGCGCCTGGCTCTCGACGTCCGCGCCCGCGAACTCGCCGGTGGCTGGATCCAGTCCGATCTGCCCCGCCGTGTACAGCCACCGTCCGGCGCGCACCGCCTGCGAGTAGGGACCGATCGCCTCCGGCGCTCCGTCCGTGTGGATCGGATCGCGTGTCTTGCTCATCCTCTCTCCCTCGTTGTCTCCAGGTACCCCGCGGGCCCACGCATCGATCACCCGCCCCGGGGCGCTCCGGGGGCCGCGGGGCCTTCGTTCAGCTCCTGTACGGCCGCCAGCAGCTCCTCTACCCGCACCGGGACGGCTCCCAGGTGCGACACCTCGACGCCCGCGGCCACGTTGGCCAGCACCGCCGCCTCGCCCACGTCCGCGCCGGCCCCGAGGAGCACGGCCAGGACGGCCGTCACGGTGTCGCCGGCTCCCGACACATCGTACACCTCCCGGGCCCGGGAGGGGATGTGCCGGAGCGTGGAGGCGCCCTCGGCGAGAAGCGTCATCCCCCGCTCACCGAGGGTGACCAGCAGGTGCCGGCACCCCAGACGCTCGCGGACGGCCGCGAGCTCGACCGGATCCCGCGGTGGCCGCTCGGCTCCGATGGCGGCCGCCAGTTCGCGCCCGTTCGGCTTGAACAGGAACGCCCCACGGAAGGAGAAGAAGTTCCGGAGCTTGGGATCCACGACCGCCGGGACGCCCCGTCGGCCGGCGGCGTCGAGAATCTCGGCGACCCAGTCCGCTCCGAGCACGCCCTTGTCGTAGTCGACCAGGGCCACGGCGGACGCTTCCTCCAGTCGGTCGAGCACGTGCCGCTTCACGCGTTCGCGAACCGATTTCGGAAGAGGACCGGTCGACTCCCGGTCGACGCGAAGCATCTGCTGGTGACGAGCCAGCACCCTCGTCTTCACCGTGGTCGGGCGTTCCGGATCCTGGAGTAGATCCAGCCGAACGCCCGCCGACCGTCCGAGGAGCGTCGTCAGCTCCTCGGCGTCGACGTCGGCCCCCACCACCGAGACGAGATCGCACGCTGCGCCCAGGGCCGCGATGCCGGCCGCCACGTTCGCGGCGCCCCCCGGTGCGGCGTGCTCTGCCTCGACTCGGAGGACCGGCACGGGAGCTTCGGGAGAGATGCGGTCCACCGCGCCCGTGAGGTAACGATCCAGCATGACGTCGCCCACCACGAGGACGCGCGCATCGGCGGCGCGCCCAAGCCAGCGAGCGGCCCGTGAGGAATCGGAGATCGGAGAGGGATCGTCCACGTAGTCCGTAGGGCAATCAGCTTGCGTGGCCCGGTGACGAGGCGTAACCTCCCGGCGCGGTCCGGGGCCAACGGGATCTCACGGTCGCGCGGGCGCCGGACGGCCTGGCGCCGGCCGCCTCGAGCCATGATTTCCCTCCCGAACGCAGCCGCGACCGGCGGCGAACATACGGACGATCTCTCCGGAGTGTCAAAGGAACCCGTCCATGGAATCCAGCTCCGGTCCGCGGCGCGTCGGCCGCTGGATCGACGACCTTCTCAAGGGATGGGCGCTGCGGACGCAGGAGTACTTCGTGCTCCTCGCCCACGCCGCTCGCGCGGCGGTCAGCCGACCCTTCTACGTGCGGGACCTGGTCCAGCAGATGGACACGATCGGCGTCTCCTCGGTGGGGATCGTGGTGCTGACCGGGCTGTTCACCGGGATGGTGCTGGCGCTCCAGTCCGCGGTCGAGATGCGCCAGTTCGGCGCGACCATCTACATCGGTCGGCTGGTAGGCGCGAGCACCATCCGCGAGCTCGGACCGGTTCTCACGGCCCTCATGGTGACGGGCAGGGCCGGATCGGGCATGGCCGCGCAGCTGGGAGCCATGCGGGTGACCGAGCAGATCGACGCCCTCACCACGATGGGCGTGGATCCCGTGCGCAAGCTGGTCGTGCCCCGGCTGCTGGCCGGCATCGCCATGATGCCGGTCCTGACACTTGTGACGGATGTCGTGGCCATCCTCGGCGGCGCCATCATCGCGCTGGCGAAGCTCCACTTGACCGCGGAACTCTACTTCCGCTCGGTGTACCTCACGCTTGCCGAGAACGGCTTCCTGTTCCGCTTCATCCCGGTGGACCTGTTCGGGGGGCTGGTCAAGCCGCTGGTCTTCGGAGGCATCATGGCACTCACCGGCTGCTACTTCGGGCTGCGCACCTCGGGTGGCACGGAGGGCGTGGGACGGGCGACGACCCGTACGGTGGTGACGGCCTCGGTGCTGGTGCTGGCGGCGGACTACATCCTGACCCAGCTCATCATCGCCACGCTGATCGAGTGACGCCCGCGCAGCCGTCGGACGATGGAACGCCGGAGGTGGAGCTGACCGAGGTCACGCTCGCCTATGGGGAGAAGATCGTCCTCGATGGAGTCGGTTTCGTGCTCCGGGCGGGCGAGACGTTCAGCATCCTGGGTGGATCGGGCGCCGGGAAGTCCACCATCCTCCGACTCATCCTGCGTCTCACCCTGCCCGACTCGGGGCGCGTCCTGGTGCGCGGTGTGGACGTGACCGAGGCTCCCCTCGAAGAGGTGCTGTCCCTCCGGCGACGCATGGGCATGGTGTTCCAGGCGTCGGCGCTCTTCGACTCCCTTCCCGTGTACGACAACGTGGCCTTTCCGCTCGAGGAGCACACCGAGCTCTCCGAAGAGGCCATCCGGGAGCGGGTCCGCGAAGTCCTGACGTTTGTGGACCTGGACCCCGACGAGGTGGGGGAGCTCCTGCCCGCCCAGCTGAGCGGGGGGATGAAGAAACGGGTGGGCCTCGCGCGCGCCATCGCGCACGAGCCGGAGTTGCTCTTGTTCGACGAGCCGACCACGGGACTGGATCCGATCACCACCCGGACGATCAACGAGTTGATCCTGAAGCTGAGGCGGGAGATGAACGTGAGCGCGGTCGTGGTCACGCACGACATCCGTTCGGCGTTCACGATCTCCGATCGGAGTGCCCTCCTTCACGAGGGGCGCATCGTGTTCATCGGAACCCCGGAGGCCATGCGTGCCTCGGACGACGAGTATGTGCGTGAATTCCTTCGCTGACCGGCGGTCGGCCCCGCAAGTCGATCGGCGTCTTCCCGGGGGGCGGCGATGAGGCGGTCGCGCGCGGTGACCTGGGACCAGCTCAGGGTAGGCATCCTGCTCCTCGTAGGACTCGCCATCCTGGCCATGGGCACCTTCTACATCGGCCAGGTGGGGCACGTGTTCGGGCGCCGCTACGAACTGGTGACGCTCATGCGATCGGCCGAAGGGCTGGTGCCGGGAGCCGCCGTCCAGCTCGCCGGCCAGAACGTCGGACAGGTGGATCGGGTCGAATGGCTCGCGCCGGCTCAACGCGCGCGGACGGGGGAGGCCGTGGCCGTGTGGCTGGCGGTCAATCGCGAGGTCCAGGAACAGATTCGGGCGGACTCGAAGGCCGAGGTCCGAACCCAGGGGCTCCTGGGCGATCGGGTCATCGACATCGTACCGGGCTCGGAGGGGAGCCCGATCCTCGAGCAGGGGGACACGCTGGCGGCCGCGGAGCCCCTGGACTACCAGGCCATCCTGCGGAAGGGATCGGACGCGGTGACCGGACTGGGCGATCTCGCGGCCAGGCTCGACTCCATCACCAGGGAGCTACTGGCCGGCCATGGAAGCCTGGGCCGCATGCTGGTCGACGATTCCCTGTACGGCAACGTGTCCCGGTTGAGCTTGTCCCTGGACCGCTTTCTGCGCCGCGTGAACGCCGGCCAGGGCGCCCTGGGGCAGCTCCTCACGGACTCGACGCTCTACGGGAATCTCGTCGGACTGACCGCCGGACTGGACACGCTGACGAGCCGGGTGGCCTCGGGCCAGGGCACGCTGGGCCGGATGGTGGCGTCGGACTCTCTCTACGCCGAGCTGCACGGGGCCGCCGCGCGGGCCAACGAGTTACTCGGCAAGCTGGTGCGTGGCGAAGGTAGCATGGGGAGGGCCGTGGTCTCGGACTCCCTCTACGAGGAGGTCCTCAAGTCGCTGGTCGACCTCAACGCCATGCTGGCCGACGTCCGGGAACACCCCAAGAAGTACATCCCGCCGGTCAAGGTCTTCTAGTCGGAGGAGTCCCCGTCCTCGTCGGCCAGTTCGTGAATCGTGGTCACCTCAACGATCCGGTAGCGGAGCTGGCCGCCGGGGGTGGTGACGGACACCTCCTCCCCCTCGAAGCTCCCCAGGAGCGCCTTGCCGATCGGCGAGGCCATGGAGATCTCGCTGTTCTCGAAATCGATGAAGTCACCGAACGCCAGGGTGAACACCTCTTCGACCTCGTCGGAAAGGTCCAGCACCCGGACGCGCGAGCCGAAGCCCACGCGATCGTCCGGAATCGTCTCCAGGTCCAGCTCGGAGAGCTCGGACATGCGTCTGGAGATGTAGCCGAGGCGGGCCTGCACGAACTGCTGACGGTCCAGGGCCGCCGAGTACTCGGAGTTCTCGCGCAGATCGCCCTGCGCCACGGCCTTCTCGATCTCTGCCGGCAACGTGACGTTGAGCTCGTGGAGGAGCTGCTCGGCTTCGTCGTTCAGCTTCTTCTTGAGATCCTCGAGCACGTGTACCTCCTGCCTGCACGGTCCCGCACGGCCGCATGGGCGGCTCGAGGGGGGCCGGTCTGGAGAGTGGGTGAAGTCGTGTCCCGACGTCGATGAAAAAAATTCCGTGATGTCGCCGGCCGGCGGCATCACGGAAGCATGGAGGCGGCGGGAATCGAACCCGCGTCCGCGAACCCATCCGACGTGGTCTCTACGTGCGTAGCCTGCGCTGGGAATCTCGCCGGATCCAGGTCCGCAGGCGACCCGTCACCAGCCAGCCACGAAGAGGCTCTCGCCCTCTCATCCTGAACGCTCGAGGCCTACGTCCAGGACCAGCCCGATACGCCGTCGTCAACCGACCCGCCTCGGGCCCGGCCGATCGGAAGACGGGCTACGTTAAGTTACGCAGCCAGTGCCAAGTTGTCGTTGGCAGTTGAAGCGTTTCCCGGTGTTTTACGAGGACCCGAGCACCTCGGCACGCTCCCACGACTTCCGACGCTCACGTCGAAGCCAGGTCGCCCCCAGATTGTCAATCATCCGGCGGGCCCGCATCCAGCTGCCGACCCGCCTCACGCTTTCCGGATACACGTGCCACCGCGGAAGGGTCCGGGGATCGATCCCACGGTTCCGGAGCTCAGGTCGGTCGCAGGTATCCCGCCCGCTCGAGGTCGGCCAGGTGACAGAGGGCCGCCTCGAGTCCTCGACGCGCGGCCGCGGGCGGCGAGCCCGCGAACTCGAGCGACAGGGCACGTCGGCTGCCCGGGACCACGCCGAGTAGCGTCCACCCGCTTCCCGGCGCCATGGATCCCAGCCGCTCGGAGGGGAGCTGGAGCACGAGACCCTCGCGCAGCGCCCACGTGAACGGGTGCCCTTCGGCCGGCACCGGACCACCGCCCTCCGGCCGGAGCCCGTCCTCGGAGCACACCTCACGCTCCAGGTCCCAAGTCCCCTCGTCCCGGCGGTAGACCCATACCGATGCACGCTCCGCGCCGAGCATGGCGAGCAGCGTTCGCAGGAAGCTGCGGGCCGGCGGCTCCCGGCCCGGATCGCTCGCCATGCGCGTGGGTGCGCGCTCGGGCAGCCTCGGCCCTCCTCCGCTCACCGGCGCTCCGTCGCCACCGCCGGACGACCACAGGTTCGCGGGCCACCAACCGGGACGCTCCAAGTCAGCCTTCCCCGGCGACGTCGGTCCGAGCCAGAGCCGATTGGTTGATGCGGGTGGCCGCGCAGCCCGCTCCGTATCCGTTGTCGATGTTCACCACGCACACTCCCGGCGCACACGAGCACAGCATGGCGTGCAGCGCCGCCACGCCACCCGCCGCCGCACCGTAGCCGGTGCTGGTCGGCACCGCCACGACGGGCGTGCCCACCAGGCCGCCCACCACCGAGGGCAGGGCCCCGTCCATGCCCGCGACCACGATGACGACGGCGGCCTCCTGCAGCTCGTCCTGCACCTCCAGGATCCGATGGAGCCCGGCCACGCCGACATCGTAACGCCATTCGACCGGATTTCCGTGTGCCCGTGCCGTCACCACCGCTTCCTCGGCGACCGGGATGTCGGCCGTGCCGGCCGACACCACCAGCACCGTGCCCAGGACTCGCGGACGGTGTCCGTCCGCGGCGGGGAGATGGGCGATACGGCCCGGACGCGAGACCTCCAGCTCCGGGAAAGCTCGCTCGAGCCGCTCCAGAACGTCCTGCCCCGCCCGGGTGGCCAGGAAACCCTCACCCCGGTCGGCCATGCTCCGGGCGATCTCCATGACCTGCTCCGTCGACTTCCCCTCGCAGAGGATCGCCTCGGGATGCCCGAGGCGCAGCGATCGATGATGGTCCACGACCGCGAACGGGAGACGCTCGACCGGGTCCCGGTCGAGGACCCGGAGGAGCTCCTCGCCGGAGATCTCACCGCATGCGAACGCATTCAGCAGCTCTCGAAGACGCTCTCGTCTAACCGTCATGCCCGTGTAAGACCCGAGAAGCGGTGCACTTCCTGCATGTTCACCCAAGCTGAGTCGCTGGCGGGACCCACGCCAGAGCCGGCCTCGCACCGTCCGGGAGCGGCCCGCGGGCCGCTCCGGAACCGGGGTCGGCGTCCCGCGCGCCTTTGACACCCTTTCTGGCACCGGAATATACTGGCGCGGTCCCGGGACGGGCGCGACCCGTTCCCCGGAGAGGATCCGCGAACGCATACCGCGCCCCCAGTGGGGAGGAGTCGATAGATGCAGCTGCGTGATTTCTTCAGCCCCGACGCCATCCGTTTGGAGCTCGAGGGCGACACGAAGGACGACGTGCTCAAGGAACTCGTAGGTCTACTGGACCTGGACGAGAAGTCCGAGGGCATTCTTTTCAAGATGCTCAAGCGAAGGGAGAACCTGGGCTCGACCGGCATCGGACGCGGGATCGCCATCCCCCACTGCCGATCGCTCGTGGTGAACCGGCTCCGGGTGGCCTTCGGTCGCAAGAAGGAGGGGGTGGACTTCAAGGCCATCGACGGGAAGCCCGTCCACCACATCTTCCTCATCGTCGCCCCCCCTCTCGAGGTGTCCAACCAGTACCTTCCGGTCCTCGGGAAGATCGCCCAGTTCAGCAAGGAGGCGGACATCGCCGAGCGCCTGGACGAGCTCGACAGCCCGGAGGAGTTCATGGAGCTCCTCGAAGCCAGGGGAGCCTGAGCCCGTGCATGCGCAGCTCGAGATCCTCCTGGAGATGCAGGACCTCCGGTCGCAGCGCGCGGCGCTCGCGGAGCAGGACCTCGGCCGAGTGGAGTCCGAGCTCTTCGACATCGAGCCCGACGAGGCGGTCCTGCGGATCGACGAGAAGCTGGGGGAGCTCGAAGATCGGCTCGACACCGGTGTCCGCAACCGCTACGACCGCCTGAAGGGCGCCCGCGACCGGATGGTCGTGCCCGTCGTCGGCGGGATCTGCTACGGTTGCTTCATGGCCGTGCCGACGGCCTGGGCCTCGGACATCGAGCGAAACGAGGGCCTCGACGTGTGCGACAACTGCGGCTGCTTCCTGTATCACCTCGACTGAAGCGCGGGGCCGGGCACCCGGCCCTCGGACGTCCTCCGGGTCACCCCCTGGGCGTCCATGTACTCGAGATACGGGATGAGGTAGCGGCGGCTGACGCCCAGGGCCTCCTTGAACTCGGACGCCTGGGCCGGAGTGGTGCGGGCCAGGACCCGACGCACACGCTCGCGCAGATCCCGCTCCGTTCCAGGGGACAGGTACAGGTCCGGGTTCACTGCCGCGACGCGCTCATCCTCGACGAGGAGCTCCAGGAGGTCGTGGAGGAGTCCCGCGTCCCTCCCGACGCCCTCCGACAGATCGGCCACCATGGGAGGCTCGAGCCCTCCGGCTTCGACCGCTTCCACGATGGCCTCTCGAGCCTCCTCCTCGGCGGGCGTGAGTTGTACCCGATGGCCCGGGAGCTTCACCCTGGGCCCTTCCACGAGTACATCGCCGCGCCCAACGAGCGTCGCCATGCAGTGATCGATGAGCGGTCCGGCGAAGCTCATCTGCACGCCGCGCCGCAACGCGGCCAGGGAGGCGGCCCGGGCGCGTCGTGCCTTCCGATGGAGCTCGGCGAGGTCCTCCAGCAGCGCCGCTCTGCACGATTCTTCGGTGTGCACGGCGAACCAGCGGTCGCCCACGCGCAGGACCCCGGGTGCCCGCTCCGCGGCCCGGGTCACCTCGGCTGGCGCCAGGCCGGTCAGCAGAGGGGCCTCGGCGGCCGTCAGGCCCCGACCCTCCCGCAGGGCCGTCGCGGCGGCCAGGGCCGTCGCCGGCTCGCCCTCCAGCAGCGCTAGCCAGGGGTCCGTCCGGCTCCGCCAGTCCCCGGGGGGATCGACCTCGGCGACGCGCCCGCCGGCGACCACGGCCACCGGGGAGTAGAACCGGACCACGAAGCGGTCGCCCGTGCGAGCCACGATAGGCCGCTCCAGACGAAGCCTCGCCCATCCCTCCGCACCCGGCTCCAGCGTCCCGTGGGCCAGGTCCACCCGAGCCATGACCTCGCGCGTCCCCAGGTAGACCCGCACGCGTTGACCCGGCTCGATGGGTCGATCGAGACAGGAGGGGACGGTCAGGTGGGCGCCGATCGTCGCGGCCTCCGACCAGCCCGCGCCGATGACCGCGACGGTGCCACGGGAGACCGCGTCGGCGTCGACACCCACCAGCGCCAGGGCGCACCGCCGGCCGGGCCCGACCTCCTGGCGGTCCTGGCCGTGGACCTGGAGGGTGCGGATCCGGGCCGTGATCCCGCCGGGCAGCAGCCGGACGTCGTCGCCGACCCGAACGCGACCACTCCACGTCGTGCCCGTGACCACGGTACCCGCCCCCCTGACGCTGAACGCCCGGTCCACCGGGAGGCGGAACAGATCGTCCTGCCGCCTCGGCTCCAGCGAGCCGGCACGGCGAACGAGCGCCTCGCGCAGATCCTCGACGCCCACCGACTTCACAGGCGACACCGGGATCACCGGCCAGTCGTCGCGTCCGAGGACGAGGCGGAGCTCGTCCCGCACCGTCTCGGCGGCGAGCTCCTGCCACTCCGGCTCGACCCGGTCCACCTTGGTGAGGGCCACCACCCCGGCCTTCACGCCGAGCAGACGCGCGATCACCAGGTGCTCGCGTGTCTGCGGCATGGGGCCCTCGTCGGCCGCCACGACGAGGAGCAGCAGGTCGATCCCGGTGGCGCCGGCCAGCATGTTCTTGACGAAGTCCTCGTGGCCGGGCACGTCCACCATCCCGATCTCCAGGTCGCTGCCCTCTCCCGTCGGCAGCCGCGCGAAGCCGAGGTCGATGGTGAGGCCCCGCTCTTTCTCCTCGCGCCACCGGTCCGTGTCCACGCCGGTCAGGGCCCTGACGAGCGTGGTCTTGCCGTGGTCCACGTGGCCCGCCGTCCCGATGATGAAGGCCCTCACGCGCCCTCTTCCCCTCGCTCCAGGAACGCCAGGGATCGAAGGTGCGTGCCCTCCGCCACGTGGTAGCGGATGAAGTCGGCCACGAGTCGGCGGTGGCGGCGCCCGGGTCGGGCCGGAGGCTCGCCTCGGGCGAGGAGGCTCCGGAGCACCTCGACCTCCTCGGGCGCGAGGTGGGGCCCCTGCCCTCCACAGGAGGCGCACACGAGGCCCCCGGCCCCGAAGTCGAAGCGGGCCCCCTGCCCCCTCGCCAGCGGCCGACCGCACGTCGCGCATTGCGCCGGATCGGGAGCGAAGCCCAGGACCGCGACGAGTCGCCAGATGGCGCGCAGCGCCGTGCCTTCAACGGCCTCCCGGGGGGCAGCCAGGAGCTCGTCGAGACCGCGCACCAGGGCCCCGAACAGGCGATCATCTCGGTGCTCGGGCGCCAGTCGCATCACGATTTCGCACAGCACCGAGGCGCCCGTGAACCGCTCCAGGTCGCGGCCGAGGGCCTGTCGCTCCCGGACGAGGTCGAACGCGGAAAGGGTGTGGAGGTCACGGCCCTCGCGCATGTACAGCGTGGCCATTCCCTCGGCGAAGGGCTCGATGAGCCCTCCGAAGCGGCTTCCGGGACGGCGAGCACCCTTGGCAATGGCCGAGCGCGGACCGTGCTCTCGCGTCATGAGACGCAGGATCTTGCTGGTGTCGCTGTAAGCGTAGGTCTGCAGCACCACGGCCCGGGTCGTGACGATGGGCACCGGCCGCCTCAGATCCTCCCGCCGGAGTCGTCCCGCGCCCGGCCCGAACTCCAGCCGGGAGGACCGATTCCGCCGCAGGCATGCGCCGGGTCGCCGACCGACGGGTCCCCGGCCAGCTCCGGGTGGATCGCCGCGGCCAGGACGCCGGCCGCCTCCCCGACCCGCGGCCCCAGTCGGTCGAGCAGATCCCCGTCGACCTCCCGGACCCTGCCGGCCGCCACGGCGGGAATCGCGCGCCACGCCGGCCTGAGCGTCGGATCCACCCGGGCCCGGGCGCTGCGGGGCACGATGATCACGTCCGGATCCCGTGCGGCGATGGCCTCGAGGCTCACCCTCGGGGACGCCTGCGGCAGGTCCCCGAACACGTCGCGTCCGCCCGCTACGCGAATGAGCGAGTCCAGATAGCTGCCCGAGCCGACCGTGTACGGCGGATCCTCCCACACATCCAGGTACACCGAACGGCGCGGCCGCCGCGCGGTGGCCAGCGCCACCGTGCGGAGCTCGCAGCGGATGCGAGCGGCCAGCGCCCGGGCGGCCCGCGGACGAGCCGTGAGAACCCCCAGTCGGCCGATGTTCCTGTACAGGTCCGCGAAGTCGTCGTGTCGGACCGCCATCGATGGCACGCCCAGGCCGTCCAGCTCTCTCACCACCGCGCGGCTGTCCGAACCCGCGTACACGAGCACGAGATCCGGGCGGCGCGCCACGACCGTCTCCACCGACGGATGCACGCCCTGGCCCACGGAGGGGACGCTCCGGGCCTCCGGCGGGTGGACTCCGTAGCGCGTCCTGCCCACCAGCCGATTCCCGGCCCCCACGGCGAACAGGAGCTCGGTCATCGCGGGCACCAGGGACACGATGCGCCGCGGCGGACCCGCGAGCCGAACCGTGCGTCCGAGATCGTCCTGGAGTTGGAAGGAATCCTGGCGGGGAGCCTCCCGACAGCAGGGTCGTTCCGCGGCGTTCGCGCGGCTCCACGGTCCCAGGACGAAGAGAATCGCCAGCGCGACGGTCCCCGCGCCCGGGCCCCGACCACCGGTCCGCCGCCAGGTCACATACGCGGCCGCCGCCAGCAGGAGGCCCGCCAGCATGAACAACCAGGCCACCGACTTCGAGGATCCGCCGGTGAGGGCCAGGGTGAGACCGGTACCGGCGGGTACGAAGTTGGCGACCAGCGCACGATACGTCTGGCCGTGGAAAGACACGGGCTCGGCGGGCTGGAAGCCCGCCCCGATCAGATCTCGATCCGTTCCGCTCCACAGCACCTCCAGCCGCTGCACCGGGTGGAGCGGCGTGAGCGACGGCGCCCCGTCCGAGGGGAGTCGATACTGGATCAAGATCTGCGAGGTCCCCGGCCGCAGCGAGGGATCGAGGAGCGCGAAGCCGCTCTCGAACCGGATCCCACCCGGGAACATGTCCCCCGACAGGGCCTGCGGGTCCTCGGCACCCTCGGGCAGCGCCACGCGCCACGCACCCCCGCCCGATCCCGAGGCCACGAGCGCCGTGTCCCCCGCGTTGTCGAACTGGATCGCATCCAGGACGTGCGCCCCGCCACCCTCGTAGGTGATCACGAGGCTCCTGCGAGTCAGGGGCACGGTGTCCGGACTGGCGATCGGACGCGCTGGAAACACCGGCACGACGTACGGCTCCGGGGGCGACAGCTCCCGTATGGGATCGCCGAAGTACAGCACGTCGTCATAGCGGACCGCGACGAGGAACACGGTGCGGGCCGTATCCCCCTGGAGAGTGAAGCTGAAGGCGCCCTTACGATCGGTCACGGCACTGTCCAGCGCCGCCCCGCTGTCGCCGGTGATCCCGTGCAGCATGACGAGCTGGTCGGACACCGGGACCGAGTCCCGGCCCAGCACGACGCGGCCGTGGAGGACGGCGCTGGCCTGCTGGGCGAGCACGGCCCGGGGCGCGAGGGTTCCCGCGACCACGAGGGCCCCGAAGGCGGCGATCGCCGCCGCGAACCTCCGCAAGGCCCCCGCGAGAGTCCGATCCACCCAGCTCATCGCTTCGGCCGGGCGCCTTAGGGCGTGAATCGTCCGAAATCCTCCGGGTTGAGCCCCTTCAGGTACTCCCGGAGACCCTCCCCCCGGGGACCCTCCTCGGCGCCCGTCGTTTCGGACTCGGCGATCTGGCCTCCGGTGCCCAGGAACTCGGCCTCTCCCTCGCCCGGCTCGAAGTCGGCCTCCTCGATCTCCAGCGCCGTGAGCTCGAGCAGGTCCTCGTCCGCGAAAATGGGCGCCTCGGCTCGCAGGGCCAGCGCGATGCTGTCGCTGGGCCTCGAGTCGATCGAGATGAGCTCCCCGTCGCGCCGGAAGATGAGGCTGGCGTAATACGTGTTCTCGACGACCTTGGTGATCAGGACCCGCACCAGCTCGCTGCCCAGCCCCCGCACCACCGTGCTCAAGAGATCGTGCGTCAGGGGACGCGAGAACTGGATCCCGGCCAGCTTCATGGCGATGGCGCTCGCCTCGCCCGGACCGATCCAGATGGGGAGGACACGGTCGCCCTCCTTCTCCTTTAGGATCACGACCGGTGTGTTGGAGGCCTTGTCCAGCCCGAGGCTCGCGACCGTGACTTCGTGCATCGGCTCCCCCATGGATCCTCCCCGCGTCCGCCCCGTCCGTCCGAGTGACGAGCACCCTTCCGTCAGGTGCCCAGATGCCACGACGCGAGGTAGCGCTTCTGCTCCTCGGTCAGGTGGTCGATCTCGATCCCCTGGCCCCGGAGCTTGAGCTCCGCGATCCGGCGATCGATGTCGAGCGGGATCCGATGGACCTGGTTGTCCAGGACTCGCCCTTCATCGCTGAGGAGATACTCCGCCGCGAGCGCCTGGTTCGCGAAGGACATGTCCATGACGCTGGCCGGATGGCCCTCGGCGGCGGCCAGGTTGATGAGCCGACCCCTCGCCAGGAGCACGATCCGGCGGCCATCCACGACATACTCCTCGGCCAGGTCTCGCAGTAGCCGCGGCCCTTCGTCGGCGATCTCCTCGAGTCGGTCGACGTCGATCTCGACGTCGAAGTGTCCGGCGTTGGCCACGACCGCTCCGTCCTTCATGGCCCGGAAGTGCTCCTCCCGGATCACGCCTGTGTCCCCGGTCAGCGTGATGAACAGGTCCCCCTCCGGCGCGGCCTTGGCCATCGGGAGCACCCGGAAGCCGTCCATGGACGCCTCGAGGGCACGCAGCGGGTCGACCTCGGTCACGATGACGTGCGCCCCGGCCCCGCGCGCTCGCACGGCCACGCCGCGACCGCACCATCCGTAGCCGGCCACCACGACCGTCGAGCCCGCCAGCAGGATGTTGGTGCTCCGGAGGATCCCGTCCAGGGTGGACTGACCCGTCCCGTAGCGATTGTCGAACAGGTGCTTGGTGTGGCTGTCGTTGACGGCGATCACCGGGAAGCGCAGTACCCCGTCCGCCGCCATGGCCCGCAGACGGATCACGCCGGTCGTCGTCTCCTCGGTGGAGCCCATCACATCCTCCACGAGGGAGCGCCGGTCCTCCGGGTCCAGCCCCACGGCCCACTCGCGAACCGGTCCGGCCAGGTCGTCGAAGCGCTCGAGCGCGATCATGTGCAGGGAGCCCACCAAATCGGCTCCGTCGTCCATGGTGAGCTGCGGACGGTGCGCCAGCGCCGCATGAACGTGCTCGTAGTATCGATCGTCGTCTTCGCCGCAGACGGCGAACACTCCGATGCCGCACTCCTCCACGAGGTACGCCGCGACTTCATCCTGAGTGGAGAGAGGGTTCGAGGCACACAGCACGACGTCGGCGCCGCCCGCCTTGAGGGTGCGCATGAGGTTGGCGGTCTCGGTCGTCACGTGCAGGCACGCCGACAGCCGGACTCCCTCCAGGGGCCGCTCGCGCTCGAATCGCTCCCGGATCTGACCGAGGACCGGCATGAAGCGCTCCGCCCACTCGACCCGGCGATGACCCTTCTCGGCCAGCCCTGGATCGGCAATGTCGTGCTGGACCTGGGTCCTGGAACTCCGCTCGCTCATCGAATCCCTCTCCTGCCTCGAGTCTCTATGTCGATCCCCGGCGGGGCGCCCCGCACGAAGCGGGCGAACCCCACCACGGACGCCCCTCCGTCAGATGGCCTCGCGCAGCGCGTCCACCCGGTCCGTGCGCTCCCAGCTGAAGCCGCCATCGGCCTCCGGCTGACGCCCGAAGTGTCCGTAGGCGGCCGTCCGCCGGTAGATGGGACGCTTGAGGTCCAGCTCGGCAATGATCGCCGCGGGCCTGAGGTCGAACACGCTTTCCACCACCCGGACGAGGTCCTCGTCGGAGACCTCGCCCGTGTCGAAGCTGTCGACCATGACCGATACGGGTTCGGCCACGCCGATCGCGTACGCGATCTGGATCTCGGCCCGATGGGCGAGGCCCGCCGCGACCAGGTTCTTAGCGACCCAGCGGGCAGCGTAGCTCGCCGAGCGGTCCACCTTCGAGGGGTCCTTGCCGCTGAATGCTCCGCCGCCGTGCGAGCCCACCCCGCCGTAGGTGTCCACGATGATCTTGCGCCCGGTCACGCCCGCATCGCCCTGCGGTCCGCCGATCACGAACCGGCCCGTTGGATTGATGTGGCACACGAGCACGTCTGGATCCACCATGTCAACGGGGAGAACCGGGTCGATGACACACGAACGAATGCCCTCGCGTATGGTGGCGTCGTCCGGGTCCGTCGTGTGCTGCGCGGATACGACCACCGTGCTCACCCGGACCGGATGACCGTCGTCGTACTCGACCGTGACCTGCGCCTTCCCGTCCGGCCGGAGCCACGGGAGGGTGCCGTCACGCCGAACGGTCGCGAGGCGGCGCGTGAGCCGGTGAGCCAGGGAGATCGGAAGCGGCATGAATTCGGGCGTCTCGTCCGTGGCGTAGCCGAACATCATGCCCTGGTCTCCGGCTCCCCCGCGGTCCACGCCCATGGCGATGTCGGGTGACTGCTTGTCGATGGACGTCAGGACGGCACAGGTGTCACCTGCGAAGCCGATCCTGGGATCATCGTAGCCGATCGACCGGATGGTGTCGCGGACGACCTCCGGCAGGTGGACGTAGGCGCTCGTCGTGACCTCCCCGGCCAGGAGCGCCAGCCCCGTGGTCACCAGGGTTTCGCACGCCACGCGGGCATCGGGGTCCTCCGCCAACATGGCGTCGAGGACCGCGTCCGAGATCTGGTCGGCGACCTTGTCCGGATGGCCCTCGGTCACGGACTCCGAGGTAAAGAAATGATGACTTCTCGAGGAACTCACGTGACCCTCGTCGGCTTCCGGGATATCGTGTGGAGACTGGTCGGCGCCCGGCCCCTGCTGCTGCCCGGGAGCGGGCCATCCGGCAGGCTCGCGAAGCTAGGGAAGCTACCCGGGGGCCCCGGATCGGACAAGCCGCGCGGGCCCTTCATTCCGGGCGGGACAGCAGCCCCGTGGGGACCGCCTCGGAGGGCACGGCGGCCTCCATGTATCGCAGGAAGGGCACCCGCACTTGCCCGGCCGTTTCCGCCCCCGCCGTCTCCTCCGCGATCGCCTCGAGCTCCGCGACCGACACGGCCGCGATCCACTCCCGGATCTCGGGGAACACGTAAGGCGGCAGGCTGAACGTCCGGTAGCCGAGTCCGAGGAGAGCCGCCAGCCCGACCGGGTCGGTGGCCAGGTCCCCGCACACGCCGAGCTCGAGCCCGTGCTCGTCGGCACTGCCCCGCAGCCTCCGATAGATGCGCAGGAGCGCTGGATGCAGGGGGTCGTATCGGTCGGCCAGGTGAGCCGCCCCCCGGTCCACGGCCAGCACGTACTGGGTGAGGTCGTTGGTGCCCAGGCTGAGGAAGTCGACGTGGGGCGCGATCAGGTCCACGATCTCCGCCGCCGCCGGCGTCTCGATCATGACCCCCAGCGGAATGCCACGTCCGCCCGCGGCCAGGTGCAGCGAATCACACACCTCGCGCAACATGTCGCGCGTCTGGCGGATCTCGTCCACCGAGACGATGAACGGGAGCAGGAGTCGCATGCGCCCGTGCTCCCCGGCGCGGACAGCCGCCCGCAACTGGTTCCGGAACAGATCGGGACGGTCCAGGCACACCCGGATCGCCCGCCAGCCCAGGTACGGGTTCACCTCGGACGGCGCGTCCAGGAAGATCGGGAACTTGTCGCCACCGATGTCGAAGGTGCGCAGGGTGACCGGGTGCTCCGGGAAGGCCTCGACGACCTTTCGATAGGCCCGGTACTGTTCCTCCTCCGTCGGTATCGTCCGACGCCCGATCACCAGGAACTCCGACCGAAACAGGCCGATGCCCTCCGGGTTGACGCGGGTCGCCTCGCGGACCTCGTCTGGCTGGTCCAGGTTCACGCGCAGCGTGAGCCGCACGCCGTCGGTGGTGACGGCCGGCCGCCGTGCCAGCGCCTCGATGCGGGCCCGGCGCGTGCTGTCTTCGGCCACCGAACGACGGTAGCCCTCGACCGCGTCGCGGCCGGGATCGACCACGATACGTCCCGTCGAGCCATCCATGATGATCGTCGTGCCATCGTCGATCTCGTCCAATCGGTCGCCGAGGCCGACCACGGCGGGAATGCCGATCGACCGTGCGAGGACGGCGCTGTGCGATGTCCGCGAGCCCGCGGAGGTGAGAAGCCCCAGCACGCCCTCCGGCTCCAGTCGCGCCGCCACGCTGGGCACGAGGTCGTGAAACGCGAGAACGGCCGGCTCTCCGTCGTCCTCCCACGGCATCGTGTCGGAGCCGCCCTCGAGTCTGGACAGGACGCGGAAGCGGATGTCCTGCAGGTCGGCGAGCCGGTCCAGCACCATGGCGTGCGCCGAATCGAGGAAGCGTGAGCGAATCTCCAGGAGCCGCCAATCGAAGGCCCGCTCGGCCGACAGGTAGTTCTCGCGGATGTAGGCCCGCGTCCCTTCCACCAGGTCGGGGTCCTCCAGCATGAGAACCTGCGGATCGAACACCTGGGCCTCGATTTCCCCCATGCGCTCCCGGGTCCGCTCGGCCAGGGTCCGGGTACGATCCACCGCCCAGCGCCTCGCCTCCTCGAACCGGACCAGCTCGGAAGGCACATCCTCCGGCGCGATCGTCCTGTGGGCCACCGGCGGGACCGTGAGTCGCACGAAGCGCACGCTACCCAGGACGCGGCCCGCCGAAGCACCGATGCCCTGGAGGTGGCGGCTCATGGGATAGCGTCCTCGAGGCCGTCGGAGTCCTCGAACGGATCCGGCTCGCCCTCGTCCTCGGCCACCAGTCCCACGAGAGCGGCCACGGCCCGCTCGGCGTCCTCGCCCACCGCGCGGATGGTGAGCAAGGCGCCGGGCTCGGCGGCCAGCATGAGGACCCCCATGATGCTCTTGCCGTTCACCTCCAGGTCGTCTCGCGACACGAGGATCTCGGCATGAAAGCGGGAGGCCAGCTTCACGAAGGCCGCCGCCGGGCGCGCGTGGAGCCCGTTACGGTTACGAACCGTCACCTCACGTTGCGCTTGAGGCATCCCCTCTCCCTCGATCTCCGGCATCGTGTTCGTCACGACCTCTCCCTCAACCCGGCAGCCAGGCGACGACGCCCGCCAGCGCGGCCAGCGCACCCGTGACCGCTCCCACGACGCCCGGCCAGGCGATCCCGGAGGCCGCCATCGCGGCGGCGACCAGGGCACGGGCGGCGAGTGGCAGACCGCCGCCCTGCAGCTTCGCGACCAGGGCGACCGTGACGGCCCCGAGGAGCACGACATCGACGCCCGCCAGAAGTCGTGCCGTTCGCCGGATCCACGGCGCCGAGATCGTCCGGCCCACGCCGAGACCCTCCTCCCACCCGCGTCGGAGGCCCCACGCGCGAAGCACCACGTGACCCGCGTTGTAAGGGAACAGGAACAGGAGGACCGCCGCCCAGGGCCCGAGTCCCAAACTGTATGCCAGCACCGAGACCAGCAACCAGAACGGGCGCCAGGCCTGCCACACCAGTCGATCACCCACGGCGCCCAGGCTGCTGCTAAGCGCCGTCCTGAAGCGCTCGATCCTCTCCGGGTCCTCGCCTTCGAACTCCAGGCGAGCCAGCGCCCCCACGGCGAGGGGCATCAGGTAGGGATGCGCGTTGAACGGACGCAGGTGACGGTCCATGGCCTGCCTGAGCCCGACCGGATCGCCGGCGTGGATGCGCTCGAGCAACGGCAGCAGGGAGAACGCCAGACCGCCGGCCATGTAGGACCCGTAGTTCCACGTACCTTGCGCCGCGAAGGTCCGGGCCAGAGCTCTCGCGAAGTCCTTGCGCGCGAGCCTCATGCGAGCACCAGGGCCACCACCGATGCCAGTCCACCGGCCGCCAGCAGCAGCCAGCCCCTCCGGCCACCGAACAGCCCGCCGGCCGCCGCGCCGGCCGCGCCGCCCACCACGGCCGCGAGCACGGCGGCCGCGACGGAGGGCGCCGGTCCACCCGCCGACCCCGGCACCACGCGGATCACCAGCGCGGCCGGCACCAGGAACGCCGCCGTGAGCAGCGCCCCGCGTGCGAAGTCCAGTCCGACGGCCAGGCGCTGACGCCGTTCGAGCCTCCCGGGAGCCACCGACAGGGGGGCGGGTTGGCCGACCAGGCGTCCGTTCAGGCCGCGCAGCAGGTGCACGGTGTGAGCACCGACCCATCCGAGCAGCCAGCCGGTCGACACGGCGACGGCCAGCGACGTCACCCCGCCGCCCGAGACCGCGAACGCCGCCCCCGCCACGAGCGCCGCCGGCCCCGTGTCGGGGTACCGTGCCGCACCGAACGGCGGATGGCGGAGGCCGAGGAGCTCGAGCACGGCCCCGACCAGGAGTCCGGCACCCGGGTCTCCCAGCAGGAAACCACCGAGCGTGGCCGCCACCAGGGGACGGGAGATCATCACCTGCGGCCATGAGACGGCATCCACGCCGACCAGTCCGCCGCACAGCACGGCCACGAGGTACGTCCAGGCGTCCAGCTCAGGCATCGAAGTCCTCGAGCAAGCGGTCGAGGGCGACCGCCTGTGCGGAGGGTACGTCCCGGGCCTCGACCCGTAGGACCCGCTCGGCGAGCGCACGAAGGTCGGCGGCTTCGGCCGGGCTCAGGTACACGTAGTCCAGCGACCGCCTGCGGCCGGGGGTCGCTCCCAGGCACCCCACGTTGACCGTTCGACCCGACAGGACGCCGGTCTCCGCCACTCGGCGCATGGCCGCCGTCGTTCGAGCCAGCAGCGCGCCGGCCCCGGGGCGGCCGTCGAGCTGGCGGAAGCGGCGCGCCGCCTCCGCCTCGGAGAGGAAGTAGGCCTCCGCGCCCGCGGGCAGGCCACCGGCGTAGAGCTCCTGCTCCCAGTCGGACTCCGCCAGGTCGTCGTCGACCACGACGTAGTAGGACAGGCCCAACCGTTCACCCCACCCCACGACCACCTGGCCGTGGAGCAGACGCTCGTCAATCCGGAACAGCTCGATCGGCATCATCGTCCCGTGCCTCGGGGAGGTGCACCTGGGCCGCGGTCCTTCCCTTGCCCGCCACGCGCTCGGCCAGGGTGGCGAGCTCCATCTCGCGATGGAAGACGAAGTCGAGGAGCATCGGGAGATTGACTCCCGTGACCACGGCCGCCCCGGGCCGGCCGCGCAGCACCTGTCGCCCCGCGAACGCGCAGCTCCCGCTCGACATGTCCACGAAGACGATGACGGGGCCCTCCCCCCCCGACACGGCATCGGCCACCCGGGCGCGCAACTCCTCCGGCGCGCACGCCTCGTTGCTCACGGCCGACAACACGCCCCGAACGCCCGAGATGTGCTCGACGGCGCGCACCAGCGCGGCCGCGACCCCATCGTGCGCCACCACGACCCCGCGGGCGAGGGCCGTCACTCGTTGTCCTCCTCGAGGTATTCCCGGACCGGCCTCAGACGTCGCCGCAGCTTCTGGTCGAAAGACCTGGCCGTGTCCACCCCCGAATACTTGAGGAGGTGATTCATGGCGATCACCTCTGAGATCACGGTGATGTTCTTTCCGGGGTTGAGCGGAATGCGGACCTTGGGAAGCGGCACGCCCAGGATCCCGGTCGTGTCTGCGTCGAGCCCCGTACGGTCGTAGGACGCCTGCTCGCTCCACTCCTCGAGCTGCACGACGACCTCCACGCGTTTCTGTTGCCGCGTGGCACGCACACCGAACAGGGTGCGAATGTCGATGATGCCCACGCCCCGGATCTCCATGTGGTGCTGGGCCAGCTCGTGCCCCCTGCCGATGAGGACGTCGTTGCCCCGCCGGGTGATGATCACCACGTCGTCCGCGACGAGCCGATGGCCGCGCTCGACCAGGTCGAGCACGCATTCGCTCTTGCCGATGCCGCTCTTGCCCACGAACAGGAGCCCCACCCCGTAGACGTCCGCCACCGAGCCATGCACGGCGGTCCGGGGGGCGAACTCGTCCTCGAGATACGGCTTGATCCTCCGGTAGAACTCGCCCGTCTTGAGCCCGGATCGGAGCAGAGGCGTTCCCGAGGCCGAAGCGGCCTCCAGTAACTCCCGGGGCGGGTCCATGGCCTTGGTGACGACCAGGCAGGGGACGTCGAAGCGGAGGAGGGTCGCCACCGCCCGCTGGCGGTCCCCGGGATCCAGGGACCGCAGGTAGCTCACCTCGGTCTCGCCCAGGACCTGGATCCGGCTGCCCGGGAAGCGCTCCGTGTAGCCGCTGAGGACGAGACCCGGGCTCGAGACCTCCGGTCCGGGAATCCGCCGCCCCAATCCCTCCTCCCCCGTCAGCACCTCGAGGGAGAGGGAGGCCCCCTTGCGATCCAGGAAGTCGCCGACCGTGAGTCCGCTCAAGGCCCCTCCGTCGGTTCCGTGGCCGGCTCCACCTCCTTGGCGGGAGCCTGGTGGTCCCGGTGGCGCTCCCGCAGCCGCTTGACCTGTCGTGTCATGCGCTCCACCGCCTGATCGATGGCCGAGCGCGCGTCCCGGGCCTCACCGTGCGCGTGCACCGGGGGGTCACCGTCGACGCTGGCGTGCGCCTCCACCTCCCAGCGGTTCTTCTCGTTCGTGACCGTGACCTCCACGCGTGACACGCGCGACTCGAACCGACCCAGCCGCTCGAACTGGCCCCTGGCGAGCTCCGCGACGTGCTCGGGAAGCGTGCCGTGGCGGGCCGCGACGACGATATCCATGCGTTCCTCCTCCTAGCCTTCGTGCTCGTCTCGGTGCTCCGACCCATCCGTGGCTCGGACCTCCACGATCGAGCGGAGCGCGGCTGCGGTGCGGTCGGCCGTCCGCTCCCAGGAGAAGCGGGCCGCGTGCCGGATGGCGCCTTCGGACAACGTGGAACGGCACGCGGCGTCCGTGCACAACCGGGCCATGCGCTCGGCCCAGGCCTCCGCGTCGGCGTGTGGGACCAGGAAGCCGGTGCGACCGTCCAGCACCGACTCCCGCAGCCCGGGGGCGTCGCTCGCCACCGTGGGCGTCCCGCACGCCGCGGCCTCGATGTTGGTGAGCCCCCATCCCTCGCGGGGCGACGGGTACACCGTCGCCCATGCCCGGCGAAGGAGCTCCACCTTCTCCTCCTCCGACACGTACCCCAGGAACCGAACGTGGGTCTCGACCGCCAGGTCCCTGGCCGCCGATTCCAGCCTCGACCTGTCATCTCCCGTGCCGGCCACCAGCAGGTGGGCCTCCACGCCGCTGCGTTCGAGCCGTGCGAGCGCCTCGAACACGACCTCCAGTCCCTTGTAGCGCTTGAGCCGGCCCACGTAGACGAACGTGGGCCGGGGGAACCGCTCGACAGACGGGTTCGGGCGAAACAGCGCGTGGTCGATGCCGCCCGGGATGACCTCGATGTGATTCCGGGCGATCCCGCGGCGGATGAGGTCTTCGGCCGTGCTCTCCGAGACCGCGTGGAAGGGCACGTCCCGATACGCCCGGGGAATCAGCCGCTCGGCCGACCACACCACCGCCGCCACCGGCCATGCCGCCTCTCGGAACGCCGTCGGCCCGAACAGGTGGTTCACGAGCGCGACCACCGGCTCGTCCATCCACAGCGGCGTGAGGAGCGGCAGCTTGTTGATGTTCTCCACCACGAGATCGAAGCTACGCTCCCTTCGCAGCCGGCGATACGCGCCCCGCACGACGAGAGGGAAGCTGTGGCGCCCGCCGGCACGACACACGTCCATGCCGTCGAGGCTCTCACGCGGGACCGCTCCCCGCCAACCGGACACGAGGAGGGTGATCCGGTGTCCGGCCGCCGCCAGGCGGCCGAAGGTCTCGTGGAGGTGAACTTCGGCCCCGCCGGCCTGGGGATTCCGGCGGTCCTGCCAGTTCACCACCAGGAGATCGAGACGGCCGCGGCCGCCGGGGCCGTCAGGGAGCGACGAGGGTATCCTGGTAGACGGCGTCGAGGACGCCGTTGACGAAGCGGTGGCTCTCCTTGCCGCCGTATCGCTCGGCGAGTCGGATCGCCTCGTGGATGGCCACCTTGCCCGGCACGTCCTCCTGGTACAGGAGCTCGGCGGTCGCGATGCGCAGGATGGCTCGATCGACAGCGGAGAGCCTCTCCAGTCGCCAGTTGGGCATGTGTTCCTGCACGGTGGCGTCGATCTCCGATGCATGGGAGGCGACCAGATCCAGCAGCCGATCGAGGTAGGGGCGGTACCGTCGCGACACGCGCCGCCGGGCCAGGGCCTCGTCCGCGTACCCGTGCAGGTCCCGGCCGCCGCCGGCCATGTCCCAGCCGTACAGGACCTGAAGCGCCCAGCTCCGTGCCCGGGAGCGCACGTGCGCCGGTCGCCTCACGTTCCGTTCTCCCTGCCGCCGACGGGGGGCAGGAGGGGGGCCAGCCCGCACAGCTCCGCCACGGCCCGCGCCGCTTCCGCCCCCTTGTTGCCCACCGCACCGCCGGACCGGGCCTCGGCCTGTGCGAGCGTGTCGCAGGTCAGCAGTCCGAACCCCACGGGCACCCTCCCCTCCGCCGCGAGTCGGGCCAGGCCGTCGGTAGCGCCCCGGCACACGTAGTCGAAATGGGGCGTCTCTCCTCGGATGACGCAGCCCAGCGCCACCACGCCGTCGTAGCGATCCGTGGCGGCCGCTCGGCGGACCGCCCACGGCAGCTCCCAGGCGCCCGGAACGCTCACCACGTCCACGGCCGACTCCTCGACACCCAGGTCGACCAGCTCCTGGCGGGCCCCGGACTCGAGCCGCTCGGTGACGTCACCGTGGTAGCGGCTCACCACCAGGCAGTAGCGCCGTCCCGCCGCGCCGGGGACCGCCCCTCGGGCGGCCCGGCCCGGATTCGAGCGTTTCACGAGGAGCTCAGCAGGTGCCCGAGCTTGTCTCGCTTGGCGTCGAGGTAGCTCTCGTTCTCGCTGGTCGCGTCGGTCTCCAGGGGCACCCGATCGAGGATCTCGAGGCCGAAGCCCTGGAGTCCGGAGAGCTTCTTGGGGTTGTTCGTCATGATCCGGATGGAGTGGAGCCCCAGGTCGGCGAGGATCTGCGCGCCGATCCCGTAGTTCCTGAGGTCGGCCGGGAAGCCGAGCACCTCGTTGGCCTCCACGGTATCGTGGCCCCGGTCCTGGAGCTCGTACGCCCTGAGCTTGTTCAGGAGGCCGATGCCCCGTCCCTCCTGGTCCAGGTAGACGATCACGCCCGCGCCCTCCTGGACGATCAGCTCCATGGCGTGGTGGAGCTGGTCGCCACAGTCGCAGCGAAGCGACCCGAACACGTCCCCCGTGAGGCACTTGGAGTGCACGCGCACCAGCACGCCCTCGCGCCCCCGCACGTCGCCTCGAATCAGGGCTACGTGCTCGCGGTCGTCCACGTCGTTGCGGTAGCCCACGATGGTGAACTCGCCCCACGGAGTCGGCAGGCGCGCTTCGGCCACCCGGTGGATGAGCCGCTCGTGGCGAAGGCGGTACGCGACGATCTGGGCCACGGTGACGAAGCGCAGCCCGTGCCGGTCCGAGAACGTCTCGAGGTGCGGGCGCCTCGCCATGGTCCCGTCCTCGTTGAGGATCTCGCAGATGACACCCGCCGGCTGCAGGCCGGCCATGCGCGCCAGCTCGACGGAGGCCTCCGTCTGTCCGACCCGCTGAAGCACGCCTCCCGGCCGGGCCCGCAGTGGGAATACGTGGCCGGGACGGGCGAGGTCCGAGGGGCGCGTGTCCGGGTCGAGCGCCACCTGGATCGTGCGGGCCCGGTCGTGGGCGCTGATGCCCGTGGACACGCCGAACTCGGAGCGGGCGTCGATGCTGACCGTGAACGCCGTCTCGTTGGGATCGGACTTGCGCCCGTCGGCCATGAGCGGCAGGTCCAGCCGATCGGCGAGCTCGGGTGCCAGCGTGAGGCAGATCAGCCCGCGCCCGTGCGTGGCCATGAAGTTGATCTGTTCGGCCGTGATCAGCTCCGCGGCACACACGAGGTCACCCTCGTTCTCGCGGTCCTCGTCGTCGGCCACGATGACCAGCTCGCCGCGACGGATCGCCGCGATGGCATCTTCGACGCTGTCGAAGCCCATGCCTCAGCTCTCGATACGGGAGGGATCGACGTCGACGGAGGCGCCGGGCCCTCCTGCCCGTCGACCTCGCGCGGGCAGGCTCTCGAGGTATGGCTCGACGAGCCTGCGCACGTATTTACCCACGAGGTCACCCTCGAGGTTCACCGGATCGCCCGGCGCGAGCCCCGAGAGCGTCGTATGGGACCATGTATAGGGAATGATGGCCACTTCCGCGACCGAGCCCTCCAGCTGGTTCACGGTCAGGCTGACCCCGTCCACGGTCAGGGATCCGTGCGGCACCGTGGCGGCCGCGATGTCCGCCGGCATCGAGATGCGCAGGAGCCACGTCTCGCCGGCGGGCCGTCGCTCGACCAGCTCCCCGACCCCGTCCACGTGACCCTGGACCAGGTGGCCGCCCAGACGGTCGCCGGCCCGCAGGGCGCGCTCGAGGTTGACGGCGTCGCCCGGCTCCAGGCGCCCCAGCGTCGTCCTCGACAGGGTGGTGCGGATCGACTCGAACTCGAATCCGGACCCGTCGACCCCGGTCACGGTCTGGCACACGCCGCTCACCGCCACCGAGTCGCCCGATTGGAGCTCGTCCGCGAAGCGGCACGCCACGCGGAGCCGCAAACCCTCCTCGTGCGGCTCACGGGACGACACGCGCCCCACCTCCTCGACCAGACCGGTGAACATGCCCCCTCCTCGCTTCGGGCCACTCGCCCGGCGCCGGGCTCACGGTACGCCGTCGGGCCTCCCCCATCGCCGCTGGACCTCGCCGAGCTCACGGCTCTCCAGGGCCAGGTGCGTGTCCTCGCCGAGCGCCCTCCGGTCGTACACGTGCCAGCCGCCCCGTTCGGCCATGGCCCCGCCGAATCCGGCCGGGGCCCCCGCACCGAACAGGAGCGGCGCGTACAGGAGGTGGAGGCGCTGGACCCACCTTCCTTCCAGCAGCGAGCGGGCCACGCGCGCTCCTCCCTCCGCGAGCACCGTGCCGACGCCCTCGGAGGCCAGCCGCTCGAGCGCCGCCCCGGTGTCCACCCCCGCCGGGCCGGCGCGGAGCTCGATCACCCGGACGCCCGCCTTCTCGAGGCGGGCACGCCGCTCCGCAGGCGCGTCGGGTCCGCACAGGACCCAGGTCGGCGCGTCGACCGCGGTGGTGAGGACCCGGGCCTCCGACGACACGGACAGGCCGGAGTCGAGGATGACGCGAACGGGCGCGGTCCGCGGCTCGACGTCTCCCCGGACCGTGAGCAGCGGATCGTCCGACTCGAGCGTCCCGCGGCCCACGAGGATGGCGTCGAATCCGGCCCGGAGGTGATGCACCCACGGTTCCGCCTCGGGCCCCGTGACCGCCGTCCGGCGACCGGGCTCGCGCGCCAGGGCCCCGTCCAGCGACAGGGCCAGCTTGAGCGCCACGAACGGGGGGCGGCCGGCCCGGCCCCATAGATAGGCGGCCAGGAGGCGCGCACAGGTCGGCCCCTCGATGCCCACGGAGACCTCGAGCCCGGCCCGGCGCAGGGCGTCCGCTCCGCCGCCGGCTTCGGGGTCCGGGTCCCGGCAGCCGACGACGACGCGCCGCACCCCGGCCTCGATCACGGCCGGCGTGCACGGCGGCGTCTTGCCGGTGTGGGTACACGGCTCCAGCGTCACGTACAGCGTGGCACCCTCGGCCCGAGGGCCCGCCGCATCGAGCGCCGCCACTTCGGCGTGGAGGCCTCCGAACCCGGCGTGCCACCCCTCGCCCACCACGTCCCCGTCGCGGACCAGGACGGCCCCGACCATCGGGTTGGGCGCCACGCGCCCCCAGCCCCGCCGGGCCAGGGCCACGGCCCGGAGCATGTGCCGTCCGTCGTCGGTCCGGGCCCCCGTCACCCGGCGTCCTCGAGCCGGACCTCGCCCGACCCGCGCACCAGCTCCCCACACGCGAACGCCGGGCAGCCGGCCGACTCGATCGCCTCGCACACCGTTCGCATCTGCTCGGGACGCACCACCGCGATCATGCCGAGGCCCATGTTGAAGGTCCGGAACATCTCGTCCCGGTCCGTGCGCCCCAGCTCGGCCAGCGAGCGGAACTCGGCCGGTGCCTGCCACGAGCCCGTGTCCACCACGGCGTCGAGATCCTCCGGGAGGATCCGGGCCAGGTTGCCGGGGATGCCGCCTCCGGTGATGTGGGCCAGGGCGTGCACCCGTCCCGCCTCGCACGGACCGCGGAGCGGCTCCAGGTACGAGCGATGCACCCGAAGCAGGACGTCGCCGACCGAGCCGCCGAGGCCCGGCCACGGGTCGTCCACGTCGAGGCCCAGCTCTCCGAACAGCAGCCCCCGGGCGAAGCTGTATCCATTCGTGTGGAGGCCGCTCGCGGCCAGCCCGAGCAGCCGGTCTCCTTCCCGAATCTCGCGCCGGGCGACTGCCGGGTACGCCACGCGGCCCACGATGAAGCCGGCCAAGTCGTATTCCCCATCGGGATAGGAGTCGGGCATCTCCGCGGTCTCGCCACCCAGCAGGGCGCAGCCGTTGGCCCGGCATCCCCGCGCCACGCCGGCCACGACGGCCACCGGGATCTCGGGATCCAACCGCCCGCATGCGAAGTAGTCGAGGAAGAAGAGGGGCACCGCCCCCTCGGTCAGGATGTCGTCGACGCAGTGGTTGACCAGGTCCTCGCCGACCGTGTCGTGTCGGCCGGCGCGGAACGCCACCCGCAGCTTGGTGCCCACGCCGTCGGCGCTGGCCACCAGCTCGCCGCCCTCCTCGAGCAGGAAGCGTCCTCCGAAGGACCCGAACCCCGACCGCACGCCCGCGGTGCGGGTCGACTCCACGAGCCGGCCCAGCCGATCCTTGACGGCATCGGCGGCTCCGCGGTCCACGCCCGCATCCCGGTAGGTGAAGCCGCCCTCGCTCACCGCCTCTCCGTCCCTCGGTTCCTTCCGGCCTTCCCGCTCCACCCGGCCCTCACGGCCCGACCGGCATCTGGTGCTCGAACCGTGTCATCTCGAGGAATCCCTGGACCCTGGACCCGACCTCGTGCAGGGACAGGTCCCGGAGCCGGTCCGGCCCGAAGGCCTCGCACGCGAACGAGCCCAGCGCGCACCCGAACACCACCGCCCGGCGAAGCTCCCGCTCGGTGACCCGGCCGGCCCGGGCGAGCTGCCCCAGCATGCCGCCGGCGAACGAGTCCCCGGCCCCGGTCGGATCGAACACCTCCTCCAGAGGGAAGCCGGGCACGAAGAACACGCGGTCTTCGTGGAAGAGCACGGCGCCGTGCTCGCCCTTCTTGATGACCACGTGCCGGGGCCCACGGTCGAGGATCCAGCGGGCCGCGCGCGCCAGGTTGTGGTCCTCCGACAGCTCCCGGGCCTCGGAGTCGTTGATGACCAGCATGTCGATGCGTTGGAGGAGAGCCAGCAGCGTGTCGCGGTCCCGTTCGATCCAGTAGTTCATCGTGTCACATGCCACCAGGCGAGGCGCGTCGATCTGGTCAAGGATGCCGTGCTGCAGGGCCGGATCGATGTTGCCCAGGAAGACCCACTCGGCCGATCGGAAGGTGTCGGGCACGGTGGGCTGGAAGTCCGCGAACACCCCGAGCTCGGTGCTGAGGGTGCGACGAGCGTTGAGGTCGTAGTCGTAGACCCCCGACCACCGGAAGCTGCGGCCGCCGGCCACCTCGAGGCCCTCCAGGTCGGCCCCCCGAGCCCGCAGGAAATCCAGTCGGTCCAGCGGGTAGTCGTCCCCGACGACCCCCACGAGCTGGACGTGGCCGAACAGGGACGCGGCCGAACCGAAGTACACGGCCGATCCACCCACGACTTCCTCCGCCTTCCCGAACGGCGTTTCGACCGTGTCGAGGGCCACACTCCCCACGACCAGGATTCCCCCGGGAGCCTCCACCCCTCCCCGCTCTCCGCGCTCATCCCTGCCGCTCACCGCTCCTCCTCTTCGTCGTCGTCCTGACGCTCCATGCGCTCCGGGGCCGACAGTCCCAGGAGCTCCAGTCCGTTGCGGAGCGTGACCTGGACGGCCCGGGCCAGCGCCAGTCGACCGGCACGCGCCGGGCCTTCGGCGAGCACACGGAGCGACGGGTCCTGGTTCCCAGTGTGATACCAGGCGTTGGCGAGCCCCGCCGCCTCTTCGAGGTAGCCACACACCTGGTAGGGGGCCCGGGCCGCCGCGGCCGCGTCCACGACCTCGGGAAAGCGCGCGAGCGTACGGGCCAGGGCCCGCTCGTGCTCCGTTCCGAGTCGCGACAGATCCTCGGACGAAGGATCGATCCCGCCCGGGTCGACGCCGCCACGCGCGAACACCGAGCACATGCGGGCGTGCGCGTACTGGACCTTGTAGACGGGATTCGCGTCGGAACGGTCCAGGGCCAGGTCGAGGTCGAAGCTCAGCGGCACCTCCGCGCGTCGCATGAGGAAGAAGTACCTCGCAACGTCCGGCCCCGTCTCATCGTACAGCTCGCGAAGCGTCACGAACGTCCCGGCCCGTTTGCTCATGCGGACCTCCTCGCCTCCCCGCATCACGGTCACGAGCTGCAGGATCAGCACCTCGAGGAAGTCGGGCGGCAGTCCGAGGGCCTCCAGGGCGGCCTTCATCCGGGCGACGTGACCGTGATGATCGGCCCCCCACACGTCGATGGCCCGATCGAAGCCGCGCTCCGCCTTGTCCAGGTGATACGCGATGTCGGGCAGGAAGTAGGTGTAGCTGCCGTCGCTCTTCACCAGCACCCGGTCCTTCTCGTCCCCGAAGCGGCTGGTGGCGAGCCAGGTGGCACCGTCGTCCTCGTAGGTGAGTTCGGCCTCGGCGAGGCGATCGAGGAGACCTTCGATGGCGCCCCCCGCGTACAGCCGGCTCTCCTGGCTCCAGGTCTCCATGCGAACGCCGAACGCGGCCAGGTCCTCCTCGTGCTCGAGCCGCAGTAGCGCCGAGGCACGCTCCGCGAACCATGTCGCACGTTCGTCGGGACCCATCGCCTGCAGCGCACCTGGCTGGGCCTCGTCCCTCAGTCGCACGGCCAGTTCCCGCACGTAGGCCCCGTGATAGCCCCCCTCCGGGATCGCCGAGTCCCGGCCCAGGAGCTCCTGGTAGCGTGCCTCGACGGAGGCACCCAGCAGATCGATCTGGCGGCCCGCGTCGTTCACGTAGTACTCGCGGACGACCTCGTGTCCGGTCCACTCGAGCAAGCTGGCCACCGCGTCGCCCAGCGCGGCGCCACGTCCATGCGCCACGTGTAGCGGACCGGTCGGGTTGGCCGACACGAACTCCACGTTGACTCTGAGGGGCTCGGCGGCGGACCGGCGTCCGAAGCGCCGGCCCGCCCGCAGAATCGCCGCGAGCCCATCCCAGTACACGGAGTCGTCGAAGCGGAAGTTGAGGAAGCCCGGGCCGGCGACCTCGACGGAGGCCACGGGCGCCCCCGCGTCGTGGAGCGCGGCGCGGATGGCTTCGGCAACGTCCAGGGGCGGCCTCCCCATGCGACCGCCGAGAACGAGAGCGGCGTTGGAGGCCACGTCGCCGTGTGCGGGATCCCGGGGACGCTCGAGCGCGGCACGGAAGTCGTCGGGGGCGCCCACGGCGCGCGCGGCACGGCCGACGGCCTCTGCCAGCCGCCGCCACGGTTCCGCCATCGGGTCGATGACGGGGCCGCCCGGCCGGGCCTCACTCATTCGGGGTCGCGCCCCCGGATTCGGACGGCTTGCTCTTCCCCTCCGAGTCACTCGTCCCCGGCCTCGCGCCGGGGCCGGGAGACCGATAGTCGGTGGCGTAGAAGCCCGGGCCCTTGAACAGGAGGCCCGCACCGGACGAGATCTGCTTCTCCACGGCCTTCTCCCCGCACTCCGGGCAGACCCTCACCGGCGGGTCGTTGATCTTCTGAAAGCGCTCGAACGCGTGTCCGCACGCCGTGCAACGATATTCGTAGGTCGGCATGAGCTCCTAGCTCCCTCTGTACTCCCCCCACGCTTCGCGCAGGACGTCGCTGATCTCACCCAGCGTGGCGCGGCGCCGGACCGCCGTCAGGATCGGGCCCACCAGCTCGCCGTCGCTCCGGGCGAGCCGGCCCAGCGCCTCGAGGGCCTCCCGGACCGGCTCTTCGTCCCGGCGCGACCGCACCTCGGCCAGGCGTTCGCGCTGCTCGCGGGCGAGGCCCTCGAAATCGGGCAGCTCGATCTCCGGCTGCGGCTCCTGCTCGTCCCGGTGCAGGTTCACGCCCACGACCTCCTCCTCGCCGGCCTCCAGGTCCCGCTGGAAGCGGTAGGCCGCCCGGTGGATCTCCTCCTGCATGAACGCGACCGACCGCGCCGCCCCGCCCGCCGCCTCGATGGTCTCGAGGTAGTCGCGCGCCTGCGACTCGATCCGGTCGGTGAGGGCCTCCACGTAATAGGAGCCTGCCAGCGGATCCACCGTGTCCGCGACCCCCGACTCGGACGCCAGCACCTGCTGGGTGCGCAGCGCCAGGCGGGCCGCATCCGCCGACGGCAGCGCCAGGGCCTCGTCGAAGCTGTTCGTGTGCAGGGACTGCGTCCCTCCCAGGGTCGCGGCCAGCGCCTGTACCGCGACCCGCACGATGTTGTTCCGGGGCTGCTGCGCCGTGAGCGTGGATCCCGCCGTCTGCGTGTGGAACCGGAGGCGCCGGCTCTCCTCCGACGCGCCGTACCGCTCGTGCATGAGGCGGGCCCACAGGCGGCGCGCCGCCCGGAACTTGGCCACCTCCTCGAACAGGTTGTTGTGCGAAGCGAAGAAGAAGCTGAGGCGGGGGGCGAAGGCCTCCAGGTCCAGTCCGCGCGCCAGGGCCCGATCGACGTACTCGAGCGCGTCCGCCAGGGTGAACGCCAGCTCCTGCGCCGCCGTCGATCCCGCCTCCCGCATGTGATAGCCGCTGATCGAGATCGAATTCCAGGATGGGAGCTCGTGGGAGCAGAAGTAGAACACATCGGTGACCAGCCGAAGGCTGGGCTCCACCGGGTAGATGTAGGTGCCGCGCGCCACGAACTCCTTCAGGATGTCGTTCTGGACCGTGCCCCGCAGGGCGGAACGGTCCACGCCCTGGTCCTCGCCGACGGCCACGTACATGGCCAGGAGGATGGCCGCGGTGGCGTTGATGGTCATGGAGGTGGAGACCCGGTCGAGCGGGATGCCCCGGAACAGGCGCTCCATGTCGTCCAGCGTGTCGATGGCCACCCCGACCCGACCCACCTCGCCCGCCGCCATGGCGTGGTCGGAGTCGTATCCCATCTGCGTCGGCAGGTCGAAGGCCACCGACAGGCCGGTCTGGCCCGAATCGAGAAGGTACCGGAAGCGCTCGTTCGTCTGCTCCGCCGTGCCGAAGCCCGCGTACTGCCTCATGGTCCACAGCCGACCCCTGTACATGGTCGGGTAGATCCCGCGCGTGAACGGTGGCTCCCCCGGATAGCCGAGGGAATCCCCGTAGGGCGCCGCCACGTCGGCGGGCGTGTAGAGCGGCCGTACCTCGAGGCCAGACGGCGTACGGAACCGCTCGCGGCGCTCCGGGTGACGTTCGAGGAAAGGCCGCAGCGTGCGACGCTCCCACGCCGCGCGCCCCTCGCCCTCCCCGGATCGGCCGGACGCGCTCATGCGCCCTCGGCCTCGAGGGTCACCAGGACCTGGCCCTGCGCGACCGTGGCGCCTTCTTGGACCCGGATCTCGGACACGCGGCCCGCCGCGTCGGCCCGGAGCTCGTTCTCCATCTTCATGGCCTCCATGACCACCAGGCCGTCCCCGCGCTCCACCTCCTGTCCGGCTTCGACCAGCACCCTCACCACCAGGCCCGGCATCGGCGCGCGCAGCTCCTTCGGCCCCTCGTCGGACCCCTCGACGCCCGACAGCTCCCGTATGGCGTGGGTGCGCTCGTCCTCGATCCGGACCCGGAAGCGTCGCCCCCGCGTGCTGAGCGTCCAGCCGTCCTCCTCCCGGACGGCCGTGAGTCGCCACCCCTCATCGCCGAGCAGCAGGTGCCGCAGGGCCGTCCCGGGCACGGCGGCGAGCTCGACGGGCACGGTCTCTCCGGTCCCGAACGTCGCGCCCCCGGAGCCCAGCTCGATTTCGAGCCTCTCCTCCCCGATGGTGACGAAGTACTTCATGCGGCCTCCAGCCACGCCAGCGTCTCGACGTGGGCCGTCTGCGGAAACGCGTCGAAGGCCTCCACCCGCGTGACCCGCCAGCCCTCCCCGAGACGGACCAGGTCCCGGGCCAGCGTGGCCGGGTCGCAGCTGACGTATGCGAGACGGCGGGCACGAACCTCCCGGAGGATCCCGGTCACCTCACGGGACAGCCCCTGCCGTGGGGGATTGACCACCACGACGTCGGCTGGCAGGAGCGCGTCGACCACCTCCTCGACTCTCGCCGCGCGCAGGTCCACCTCGGCGGAGTAGTGGGCCGCGGCGGCACGGCCCGCCGCCACGGCATTCCGGTCGGCGTCGCAGGAGGCCACCTCCGCTCCCCGCAGGGACCAGCGCATGGCCCTCGTCCCGACGCCGCCGTACAGGTCCACGATGCGGAGACCGGCCACCTCCCCAAGGCCCTCGTCCAGCGAACGCTCGATGGCCTCGGCCGCGCGCCGGTTCACCTGCAGGAAGGTCTCGGGACCGAGCTCCAGATCGAAGCCCTGCCACCGCTCGTCGAAGACGGGCTCGCCGGCCACGACACGGAGCCTCTTCCCCGCCGGCCGCCACGCCAGGCATACCAGGCCGGGAACGGACTCCGCGAGTGCCGCCGGATCCCCGGGCGAATCGGGTCGACCTCCGTCGACCACGACGGCCGTGCCGCCGCGGGCCGAGGCCCGCACCGTCAGGCGGACCTCCTCGCCGCCGGGGAGGCGTCGGGCGGCCGCGCCCCAGTTCGAGCGCACGGCGCGCCAGGCGTCACCGACCGCCCGCTCGGACAGCGGGCAGTCGGCGACGTCCACCAGGACCTCCGGGGCGCCCTGGGCATGATATCCGGCCCGCACCCGTCCACCCGTCTCACGGCGAACGGTCAGCGTGATACGGTTGCGGTAGCCGAGGCGGGGCCCCTCGGCCCACACCGGAGGCACCTCGAGCTCCAGCCTCCCGATCCGGCGCAGCGCGTCCTGGACGATGACCCGCTTGGCCTCGAGCTGTGTCGCCGGCGCCAGGTGCTGGAGCCGACACCCGCCACACGCCCCATAGTAGGGACACGACGGCCAAACCCTGCCCGGGCCCGGCTCCAGTACCGCCTCGAGCCGGGCTCGCAGGTACGACGCATGGTCCTCCATCACCCGGACGCGCACCCGGTCGCCCGGGGCCGCGGACGGCACGAAGACCACGCGACCCTCCGGCTCGCGGGCCACGCCGTCTCCGCCGGCGGCCACCGACTCGATGGCGAGATCGAGGAGCCGATGCACCGCCGACTCGCCCCCCGTGGTCTTCACAGGGGATCGAACGTCCGCTGCCACGCCGAGCGCGCAGCCGCACCGTCGGCCGATCCCGTACCAGCGGCGGTGCGAGGGTGCGCCCCCTGCCGACGCTCCTCCTCGAGCAGGGCCGCGGCGGCGGCTACCGCCCGCAGGGTATCGGCATTCGGCGGCTCGCGCAGCAGGTCCGCGTGCTCCTCCACGTAGCGGATCGAGAGCCGGCCGGCCCGGAAGTCGGGCTCCCTCATCACCGCCCGGTGGAAGGGAGCGCTGGTGGCCAGACCCACGACCTCGAGCTCGTCGAGTGCCCGGGCCATCCGATCGATGGCCTCCTCGCGCGTGGGAGCGTGCACGAGGAGCTTGGCGAGCAGCGGGTCGTAGTGGAGTCCGACCTCGAAGCCGGGCTCGATGCCGCCATCCCAGCGCACGCCCGGTCCCGACGGCACCTCCAGGTCGACCACCCGGCCCGCCGAGGGCAGGAAGCCGGCGAACGGATCCTCCCCACCGATCCGGCACTCGACCGCGTGTCCACGCGGCGCTTCGTCCGGTGCCTGCCACAGGATGGGGTCACCGCCCGCGATACGGAGCTGCTCCTGCACGAGGTCGACCTCCCAGACGAGCTCGGTCACCGGATGCTCGACCTGGATGCGTGTGTTCATCTCCAGGAAGAAGAACTCGTCATCCTGGAAGAGGAACTCCACCGTTCCGGCGCTACGGTAGCCGACCGCCTCCGCAGCGGCCACGGCCACGCGGCCCATCCGCTCCCGAAGCTCCGCGTCCACCACGGGGGAAGGAGCTTCCTCGATGAGCTTCTGGTGCCGACGCTGGATCGAGCACTCGCGCTCCCCAACGTGCACCGTCCGGCCGTGGGCGTCCGCCAGGACCTGGATCTCGATGTGCCGCGGGGCGTCCAGGAACCGCTCCAGGTAGACGCGCTCGTCGCCGAAGGCCTGCCCGGCCTCGCTGCGAGCGCCGCGGAAGGCGGACTCGAACTCGCCCGCCGCGCGAACGACGCGCATGCCCTTGCCGCCGCCTCCGGCCGCGGCCTTGAGCATGACGGGGTAGCCGATCCGATCGGCGGCCTCCCGCGCCGCATCGGGGTCGTCCAGGGCACCCTCCGATCCGGGAATCACGGGGACGCCAGCCGAACGCATGCGCTCGCGCGCCTCCGTCTTGTCGCCCATGGCCGCGATGGCGTTCGGCGGCGGTCCGATCCACACCAGACCGGCGTCCTCGACAAGGCCCGCGAAGGACGCGTTCTCGGCCAGGAATCCGTAGCCGGGGTGCACCGAGTCGGCGCCCGTCCGCCGTGCCGCCTCGAGCAGCCTCCCGACGTCCAGGTAGCTCTCCGAGGCCGGGGCCGGTCCGACGAGCACGGCCCGGTCGGCGAGCCGCACGTGGGGGGCCAGACGGTCCGGGTCGGAGTAGACGGCCACGGTCTCGATGCCGAGCTCCCGGCAAGCCCGGATGACCCGCACCGCGATCTCCCCGCGGTTGGCGATGAGGACACGCCGCAGGCCGCTCACGCCGATCTCCTTCCGATCCCGCCCGCGCCCCGTTCTGCGAGCCGGGCCAGCCACGCGTAGCGGCCCCAGCGGTCGAGCGTGTACGCCCTGAGGCTGTACGTCTCGATCCCGGCCGCCCCGGCGCAACTTCGGGCCGCCCTCCACACCCGGTGCTTGTGGACATCGTCACACACCAGCGCGCCGCCCTCTCGCACGCGCCTCAGGACCTCCGGAAGTCGCTCGGCCCGGGTGCGGATGTCGCCGTAGTCCCACAGGACGAGGTCGAAGGCCTCCGAGCCCGCCCTGAACGCTCGCCAGCCCCGGAAGTCGCCTCCTTCCAGCCCGCGGTCCGCCGCGAAGGCGCGCGAGCGCTCGAGCCAGGCCGGGTCGTCGTCCACCGACACCACCGTGACTTCGTCCGGCTCCGCGGCCGCCCACCAGCGAAACAGCCAGGAGCTGAAGCCCGAGCCGAGGTCGGCGATGCGCCGCGGCCGTCGGCAGCGGCACCAGGCCAGGAGGAAGCGGGCCAGCTCCGGTGAGGCGGCCATGACCGGGTCCGCCTCGGGAAGCTCGACGAAGCTGCGGTAGGTGGCGTCCACCTCGGCCGACGTCTCTCGCACCGAGTCCAGGGCCGCCGCCAGCTCCGTCACGTCGTGCTCGAGGCGCGCACGGTCCCGCTTCGCTTCCCGGTCCAGGAGCCGTCCCTGAAGGGACGCGGGGACCCAGTGGTAGCCCGGCATCGACCCGGGTCACAGAGGCAGGTTGCCGTGCTTCTTGGGCGGATTGCGATCACGCTTGTCCGCCAGCATCGACAGCCCCGAGATGAGCCTGGCCCGCGTCTCCCGCGGGTCGATCACGTCGTCCAGGTAGCCGCGGGCCGCGGCCAGATACGGGTTGGCGAACGCCCGTCGAAACGACCCCTCCAGCTCCGCCGTGCGGGCCTCGGGGTCAGCCGCCTCCTCGATCTCCCTGCGGTGCAGGATCTCCACCGCGCCCTTGGGACCCATGACGGCGATCTCGGCCGTCGGCCACGCCAGGTTGAGATCGCCCCGGATATGCTTGGAGGCCATGACGTCGTAAGCCCCGCCGTAGGCCTTGCGGGTGATCACGGTCAGCTTGGGCACCGTGGCCTCACAGTAGGCATACAGGAGCTTGGCCCCGTGCTTGATGATCCCCCCGTGTTCCTGGGTCACGCCAGGCAGGAAGCCCGGGACGTCCTCGAAGGTCACGATCGGAAAGTTGAAGGCATCGCAGAAGCGCACGAAGCGCGCGCCCTTGAGGCTCGCATCGATGTCCAGCACGCCCGCCAGTACCGCTGGCTGGTTGGCCAGGATCCCCACCGCTCGGCCGCCGAGGCGCCCGAAGCCGACCAGCAAGTTGCCCGCGTAGCGTTCGTGGATCTCCAGGAAGTCCCCGTCGTCCACGATCCGCTCGATGACCCGGTGCATGTCGTAGGGCTGGTTGGGGCGGTCGGGGACGATCTCGAGCAGTTCCTCCTCGGCACGGTCCGTGGGATCCTCCGTGGCGCGAGCGGGCGGCGCCTCCGCGTTGTTGGACGGGAGGAAGGAGAGCAGGCGACGGATTCCCCGCAGTGCCTCCACCTCGGTCCGATGGACGAAGTGGGCCACGCCGGACTTCGACGCGTGCACGCCCGCCCCACCCAGCTCCTCGAAGCTCACCTCCTCGTGCGTCACCGTCTTCACGACGCTGGGGCCGGTCACGAACATGTGACTGATCCCCTCGACCATGTAGATGAAGTCGGTGATGGCCGGCGAGTACACCGCCCCCCCCGCGCATGGACCCAGGATCGCGCTGATCTGCGGGACGACCCCCGAGGCCAGCGTGTTCCGCAGGAAGATGTCGGCGTACCCGCCCAGCGACGCCACGCCCTCCTGGATGCGGGCTCCCCCGGAGTCGTTCAGGCCCACGACCGGTATCCCGTTCCGGGTGGCCAGCTCCAGGATCTTCACGATCTTCTCGGCGTGCGCCTCGGACAGGGACCCGCCGAACACCGTGAAGTCCTGGCTGAACACGTAGATCGTCCGGCCGTCCACCGTGCCGTAGCCCGTGACCACCCCGTCACCCGGATAGCGCTCCTCGTTGAGACCGAAGTCGTGACAGCGATGCTCGACGAACCTGTCGAACTCCACGAAAGAGCCCGGGTCGAGCAACACGTCCAGCCGCTCCCGGGCGCTGAGCTTCCCTTTCCCGTGCTGTCGCTCCAGCCGGGCCTCCCCGCCTCCCCGCTCGGCCTCCCGCCGGCGCTCCTCGAGCTCCTGGAGCCTCTCGCGCATCGTCACGGCCGTCTGCCTCCCCTCGTGGTGTCGGCGGCGAACCTCCGGACCGCCTCCCTGGCCGCCGCGCGCTGCCGCCGCAGACCGGCGGCCTCCAGGAAGCCGCTCCTGTCCAGCCACGCCCGAACAGAGTCCGGGTCGGCCGGGGCCAGCCGGCGCTCGTCCAGCCGGCGGATCAGCGTGGCGCGGGCCACGGTGCCAGCGGTCGCGTCCGGCGTCAGCGTCCCCGTCGCGCCCTCGAGCCTCGTGAGCCGGGCCAGCGCCCGCGCCGTGGCGCGTGGGTGCGGCACGGGCTCGTCGGGCAGAGCCGCCAGCACCAGCTTTGCCGCGTCGTATCCAAGAGCCGGTACAACGTTGTTGCCAAGCGACTTGTGGTATTTCGTCTCATACGCCGCTCGAAATCGACTCCAGCCGGATTCCCGGTCCGTCCAGTCCAGGAAGGTGGCCACGATGCGTTCCTGCGTCGGACTGGGCTCGAGGCGCCGCACGACCTCCGGTTGAGCCCACGTCGGGCCGCCCGCGACCAGCACGTCGCGGGCCCCGAAATACGACAGCTGGGGCGCGAGCTGCAGGATCGTGCTCGGCCCTCCCCCCGCCACGAACACGCCGCGCGGCTCGAACGCGCCCACGCGCGCGATCGGACCCCGAAAGGTGGTCGAATCCGGGTCGAAGGCCTCCGAGGCCACCGTTCCGGCGCCGGCTCCCAGCCCGGCGCGATACGCCAGGGCCGCCTCGATGCCTTCAGGATCCCGAGCGTACAGGGTGGCCGAGACGCCCAGCCTCACGGTCGAGCCCATCCACCGGCCCAGGTCGCGGGCCGCGTCCACCTGGCGACGGGTCCGGTCCCACAGCGCATAGGCATCCAGGCCGGACCCACCGTTCGAGCCCCGAAGGGCGTCCGTGGCGGTGGGGCTCAGGAGAAGCAGTCCGGGGTCGCGGCGGGCGGCCGCGGCGGCCGCCAGGGCCCGCGAGCGCACGGGGCCGAGAATCGCCACGACACCGGCGCCCTCGAGCCGTTGCACCAGTCCAGGCACGACCGCCGGATCGTCGCCCTCGTCGAGGCTCTCCACCTGGACTTCCGGGCCTCCGCTCGCCGAAGCCTCCTCGAGGGCCAGGTCGACGCCCTCTCGAAGCCAGCCGCCCACGGCGGCGAATCGACCGGAGGTCGTGAACAGCGCGCCGAGGAGGAGGGGGCCATGCACCGCGGCGATCCGGCCCTCCTGCACCGCACTCGCCACGTCCCGCTCCGGGGAGTCGGCCGAGCCACGCAGCACCGCGGCCGCCACGCGGCCGGCCGAATCGGTCCGGCCCGAGCGAGCCAGGTCCCGGGCCAGAGCGGCGAGGAGTACCGCCCGGTCCCGCTCGCGACCCGGGGTGGCTCGCCCCGCGTCTTCCGCGGTTCTAACGGGCCGTCCACCCTCGAGGATGGATTCCAGCTCCGCCCCCGACATGTGGCCCGCTGCCGTCCTCAGGAGCTTGCGGGCAGCGTCGTCGACAGCGTCGGGGTGGGCCAGGAGAACGGCGGCCGCCGAGGGATCCCGCACGAGGTCGACATCGAGGGCCGCCAGCAGCCGCACGGCGTCCCGGGTTTCGTGCGCGCGGGGATACCGGCCCAGGATCTCGCGGAGGCGTGCGGCCGCGGCGCGGGGTCGTCCCGCGCGTTGAAGCGCCCCGGCCTCGCGCCACAGGGCCGAAGCCGCGCGATCGGCCATGTCGGGATGGGGACGCCACACGAAGTAGAGGGAATCGGCAAGGAGAGCGGCCGAATCGGCTCGGCCGGCCGCCAACAGGCGATCGACGCGTTCGAGAGACCCGGCGGGCGGTGGCGCGGCTTCCGCCCGAGGGCCCGCCCCGGCCGGCCCGGAGGGGCCCGGTGGAGGCCCCCCGCCGACGGCGCCCGGCGCGCATCCACCCATCAGCCACGCGACCAGCGCGGCCACGGCGAACGGCCAGGCCACGCGGAGCGCCCCTCCCGGTCGCCCGCCCACCATCACGGGACTCGAGGCGGGAAGCTCAGTCCTCGTCCCGCTCCTCGTCCTCTTCGGACTCCTCCGTCTCCCCAGCCTCTTCCGGCTCGGGCTCGTCCGCTTCGTCCTCGGGCTCGTCGGCCTCGTCCTCGGGCTCGGCCTCCGCTTCGGCTTCAGGCTCGGCCTCCGCTTCGGCTTCCGGCTCGGCCTCCACTTCGGCTTCCGGCTCGGCCT